>Ga0078972_1000552_pt1 | contig 155397 bp, 144 predicted proteins | sample YelNatPaOPGAMG01_FD_67568 | JGI IMG/M metagenome (GOLD analysis project Ga0078972, IMG submission 67568) | Hot spring thermophilic microbial communities from Obsidian Pool, Yellowstone National Park, USA - OP-RAMG-01 (SPADES assembly) (version 2) | ecosystem: Environmental > Aquatic > Thermal...
ATGGTTTAGATCTTTATGTTTTCTATTTCCTGATGGATGTATTCGTAGGAATGCTAGAGTATTACTTGTTGATGATACTGATTAGATAGGCTCTAGGGAGAGGGTATTGTATATTGCCTTCGAGCCCTACTTGAGGAGGATCGTATACATGATGACTTTCGATGTTGCTAACATACTAACATCACTAATATTCATTAAGAGGGTTAAGGCTCTCTGCGGCTCAAATATAATTATATTGACTGATGGAGCACCCTATTATAGGGCTTCATGCAGAATTCTTAATTTAAGACATGGAGTATACAGTCTTGAAGTTAGGAATTTAATGGAGAGAGTAATAGAATACGTTAAGGATAGAACTAGGCTATTCGATAACTACATACCATGCATTAAGGATGAATGCGATGAGGAACATGCAGATTCTAAAATCAATAATGATAATGATAAACGAAACATGGATAAATAGAAGAGTTAAAGCAAAGAATTCATAGAGAATACAATACCAATAATAGAGGTGATAAAACATGCTTAAGTTTACAAGGCGCTCCATATATGGGTAAGCTTTAAATATATGCAATACTAGAGTAGTTGGTGATTTGTTTGTTTAAAGCTGTTTATTTTATGTTAGTTGTTTCAGCTGGGTTTGTTGAGGTGTTGCTGAATGATTGAGTATGCATTAAGGGAGATTGAGGGGATTGTTGGGTCAGGGAATCTTTTACGTGATACTGCTAACCTCTATATTTTTAGAGCTGGTGCAGCTGATCTCTCATGTAGGGGTAGGGCTGATGCTATTGTCCACGTTACAAGTAGGGATCAGGTTCCTGAAATCATGAAGGTAGCCTACAAGTATGGGGTGCCTGTAATACCTAGAGGTGGGGGATCTAGTGTTACGGGTGTGGTTGCCCCTATTAATGGTGGAATAGTGCTTGACCTTAAAGCTTTAGATAAGATTGTTGTTGATGTCGATAATGGCGTTGTTGAGGCTGAAGCTGGTGCAACAATACTTGATGTAGATAATGAATGTAGAAAGTATGGCTTCTTCCTCCCCCCAGACCCTGCTAGTGCTAGGATAGCTACTGTAGGAGGCTCAATAGCTGAGAATGCTGGTGGGATGCGTGGAGCTAGGTATGGTGTGATGAGGGATTGGGTTTTAAAGCTTGAGGTTGTATTAGCTGATGGTACACTAACATACTTCGGCGAGGCTGTATATAAGAATACAGCAGGCTACGACCTGGTTGGGCTTATGGTTGGAAGTGAGGGAACCCTAGGCATAATAACTAGGGCATGGCTTAAAATAATGCCCCTCCCGGAGAAGATAGTGAGGATAGCCGGCTTCTTCGATAGGGTTGGGGATGCTGGTAGAGCAATATTTAGGGTAAGAAGGGAGGGGGTGAACCCCCTCATATTGGAGTATGCGGATAAGGAGGGGATAATTGCTGCAAATAGAATTAAAAAGTTTAACTATCCTGAAGCTGATGGTGGAATGGTTCTTGTCGATGTTGACGGTCCTAAAATCGGTGTTGACTATATTGCTGAGAAGGTTGTGAAGATATTTAAGGAGGAGAATGCATCAACAATTCTTAAGCCAAACACTCCTGAAGAGATGGAGAGCATAATGGATGTTAGGAGAATTGCATTTACAGCTCCTGCAAGACTATATCCCGGATTTATTGATGGAGATATAGTTGTCCCCCTCTCAAAGATAGGGGATGCTCTAGCTGGAATTGATGAGATAAGGAGGAAATATAATGTATTCATAACTGTAGCAGGCCATGCAGGGGATGGGAATCTACATCCTAATATAGGTGTTAACCCAAACAATAGGGATGAGTGGGAGAGAGCTGAGAAGGCGGCTTACGAGCTTAATATGCTTGCAGTAAGGCTTGGCGGATCTATTGCTGCTGAGCATGGAATTGGAAGGTTGAAGGAGGATCTTCTACTAAAGCAGTTTGAAGCCAGAAATCAGCTAGCAGCATACAGCCTCATGAAGGAGATAAAGAAGATATTTGACCCTAAAAACATACTTAACCCAGGTGTATGTGCATTAAGGTGGTAGTATGCCCTACGAGTATGAGGATATAATGGCAGTAATAGAGTTTGTAAGGGAATCTATGTCTAAGTATGGTAATCCTGTAGGTTTATCCGGTGATGAGCTTTCAGCATGGAGTAGAGACCTTGATCTAAAGAGGAGGGGGGAAACTATTTTCTATGCTGGTATGTATACGTATATGGGTTATGCTGAAACAGCTCTTATGCTGGAGTATTCCTTGAAGAGTAGGGGGATGAAGATCTCAGATCTCCTAAAATGGGTTGATAAAGCATCCAAGCTTGGATATGAGAGAAGTATGAAGGGTATTGTTAAGCTCCTATCCTCCCCACTATCACTACTAGGTAGATTAATAGGTATATCTGGAGAGCTTCTTTCACATTTGAGGGATGTAGCTAGGGGTGTTGATGATAGGAGTAGGGTATACTATGCTAAGCTTGTTAAGGGTGTTAAGCTTTTAAGAAGTTGTGGAGTTGATTTTGCATATTTAGGCTCTGATGAGCCTGATTCAGGTATTGTTCTTCACACGTTCGGTCTTCTTGAAGATTTTAGGAAGCATGCTGAGAACGTATATGAAAGATTGAAAAGCTATGGTGTGAAGAGAATTATAACGATGGACCCTATTAGTGGAGCTGCTTTCAAGTTCCACTATCCGAAGTTTGTAGATGGATTTGATATTGAGGTAAACCATATTACCCATATCCTCAAGCCTAAAGCTGCTAGGAGTGAGTATGTAGGGAGCTTCGTATATCATGATCCATGTCCTCTAGTAAGGTATTGGAAAACAATAAATGAGCCCCGAAGCCTTCTAGAAGCTGCGGGAATTAAGGTTATTGACCCACCTAACTCGAGGGAGAAGACGAGATGTGACGGTGGAGCTATTGAGTATCAGGATCCTCTAGGATCTATGATGCAGGCTAAAATTAGGCTTAATGAGCTTCTCTCAACAGGTCAGAGCAGAATAGTTACAGCATGCCCCGTATGTATTATGCTGTTCAGAGCTGGAAGCCTTACTTCATCCCTTAACGTTGAAGTATACGATATTGTAGACTTAATCCCCTAGGTGTCTATATGAGTCTTCAAACCCTAAAGAATGAGGTGGAGAGATGTATTAGATGTGGATTCTGTGTTTACTGCTGTCCCAGCTGGCTTGCACATGGAAAATTCGAATACTACAGTCCTAGAGGTAGAGTAATACTTATGGGTAGTATATTGAATGGTGATGTGAGGATTGAAGATGTTGTTGAATCCATATATTCATGCAATACCTGTAGACGATGTCTTCTAGACTGTCCAGCAGGTATTGATGTAGCTGAGCTAGTAATAACTGCAAGATGGCATGTACTGAATAAGCTGAAAAAATAATATTTTCTTTAAGAACCTTTCTAAAACCTTGGATGTATCCAAAAACTCATAAACCTTTCCTAGATTACTTTTAAGCTTTGAAGTTTATGAATAGCTGAATAATATTTGGACAGCCCTAAAACATGATGGAGCAATAACTTCAAACTATAGCTGATTAGGTTTCTTTACCATAGCGGTGGTGAGCATAAGTTAAATTAGTATTTGGACCTTACCTACCTTTACGTTAGGGTTTCTGATCAGTGCTGTTTCAAATGCTTTTTTAGCTTCATCTATTGGGAATTGATGTGTGATAATTGGTTTAAGCCTTACCTTCCCTGACTTAACCAGGTTTATACCTACTTCATAGTCGATCCATTTATGGCAGAATGAGCCCTTTATCCTAACTTCTCTTCGAACTATCTGGGTATAGTTTACTTGTCCAGGCTCTGGGAATATAGCTACCACTACTAGCTGCCCATTCTTTTTAAGCATGTCGTAGGCTTCTGAAGCAGCCTTAACGCTTCCAGAACACTCAATAACTACGTCAGCTCCAACCCCTCCCGTCTCCTTTAAAACTCTTTCTACAGGGTTTTCCTCATTAACGTTTACGGCTTCAAGACCTAGGCTTCTAGCTATTTCAAGTCTTCCAATACTTGTTTCCGGTCCTGTAACTATTACGTTTGCACCTATTGCTTTAGCTATTTGAGCGGATATTAGCCCAATAGGTCCAGGTCCTGTAACAACAACGAAGTCTTCAGGATTAATTCTCGCCCTATCTATAACTGCATGTACTGAAACTGCTGTAGGCTCTAGGAGGGCTGCTTCATGAATTGATATTTCATCCGGGACTTTATGTATATGTCTACTATTTACAGCTAGATACTCTGCAAATCCTCCATTTCTATGCACTCCTAAAACCTTAAAGTTTAAACATATATTTGTCATACTGCTTCTACAGTAGAAGCATTCACCACAGTAAATTAGGGATTCGGATATTACCCTATCCCCCCTACCTAGGTTTTTAACGTTTTCCCCAACATCCTCTATAATGCCTGAAACCTCATGACCCATTACCAGCGGGACTTTAGCGTATCCCTTAAACCCTGCCTTCATTAGATATACGCTTAGATCACTTCCACATATTGAGCCTGCTTTAACCCTAATTAAAACATCATTAACCCCTATCCCTGGATTTTCAACATCACCGATCAGTAGGCTACGCGGCTCCTCATCCGGCTTAATAACTGCCTTCATCTATTCACCTCCAACACTTCAGGATTAACTATGTTAATCGGCTTCTCCCCACGTAGGCATCGAGCTATTTCCTCAGCAGCTGCTATATTCATTCTCCTCCTACATTCTGAAGTAGCGCTTCCAATATGTGGTGTTAACAGGATGTTTTCAAGCCTCAGTATTGGGTCGTCTTGGGGTATTGGCTCAACCCAGTATACGTCGAGAGCTGCTCCAGCTATTCTTCTATTCATTAAAGCCTCTATTAAGGCATCCCTATCTATAATAGCTCCTCTAGCAGTATTTATTAGGAATGCTGTTTCCTTCATTAAGCCTATTCTCCTCCTATCAATTAACCCCTTCGTCTCCTCCGTTAATGGTACATGTATTGATACGTAGTCTGATGTTGAGAGCAGCTCATCTAAATCCTTAAACTCTATGTTCAGCTCTCTTTCAACATCGCTTCTCCTAATGACGTCGTAGTATATAACCCTCATATTGAATGCTTTAGCTCTTCTAGCTACGCATTTACCTATTGCTCCAAGACCAACTATTCCGAGAACTTTACCGTTAACATCAACACCCATAAACTGGTTTATGTTAAGCTCACGCCATAGCCCCATCTTTACGAATACGTGTGCTTCATGAATTCTACGAGCTAAGCATAGTATTAATCCAAATGTTAAGTCAGCAACAGTTTCCGATAATATATCTCTCGTAATAGTTACATATACTCCTCTTCTAGTAGCCTCCCTAACATCAACATTATCGTATCCTACACCATTTCTAGCTATTATTTTAAGGCTACTACCTGCTGCTTCAATAACGTCTTTATCTATTTTCTCCATGTCCACAACAAGCAATGCATCAATACCCTCCTTGACCATGCTGATAAGCTCTTTCCTACTAAGTATTCTTGAATATGGATTTATCTTAATCTCAGCAATCTCCCTAAGAAGATTTAAGGCATCTACATGAATTGACCCAGTAATAAAAACTTTAGGCTTCATATAGTTCAAGCTATTATACTATACGTTTATAAAAACATTACTATTGAAGATATAGTCTACATAGTGCTCAGCAAGAAAGCTAAACAACGGATTCCCATACTGTAAGCTAATCGATTCATGGAATATAAGGCTAATTGGCTTGGAGTAAAAGCCGCTAATAGGTGGAGGAGATGCATCAAACACATCATAAATGCTTGTAAGCAGGGCTTTTGGCCGGGAGCATCTTCAAGTTTCTGCATGGTTATTGATGCAATGCGACTATGATGAAGCCATGAATATTATGAGGCGGAGACGTATTCCATGGCGGGGCTGTATTGACACGGACCAGAATTCGCGGGATGAAGCTTCAGGCTAGCAAACCGGGAATCTCCAGCTTAAGTTGGGGAGTATTGATGTAGCTATGTTAAGCTATAGTAGAGGTCCTGTAGTATAGATTGCTATTGGCTCAATGTATCCCTTGAAGGTCTCCATTATTGTTTTCTTACCGGAAGCTACTTCAAGTACTTCGTTAAATATTCTCCTCCCAGCTTCCTCTATCGCTTCCTCTCCTGTTAATACCTTATCTACATGAATATCTATGTATCCTACACCTTGAGGTGCTGTTGAAACCTTTATTACAGGTATTATAGGTGTACCTGCTGATGCTGCTGGCAGCATGGGTAGTTTAAGAGGTAGATTGAATAGCCCCATTGAAACTATGCTTATCTGGCATCCTGCAGCAGTAAATCCTATAAGTGTTTCATTTGTATGTGCTGTAGAATCCATTACGTATAGTCCCTTACCCCTTGGTTTCTCAGCATACTCTAATACTCCCTGTATTGGTTTAGTTCCTCCCTTAATTATGGCTCCTAGAGATTTCTCCTCTATTGTTGTTAATCCCCCCTTAATGTTTGCAGGTGTTGGCTCTGATCCTCTTATATCTATTCCTGCCTCAATAGCTCTCCGCTCCATTCTATGAACTATTTCACATATTTTATCCGCTGCTTCCCTACTTACTGCTCTTCTAGCTAGAATATGTTCTGCCCCAATCATTTCTGCTGTTTCACTAATAATTACTGTTCCCCCATGCTCTATTATCATGTCTGAAGCTGCTCCAACCGATGGGTTTCCAGCTAGGCCTGACGATGTATCTGAACCTGCACACTTTACACCTATAGTTAGGCTGGAGGCTTCCTCAACCCTCCTTCTCATCTTTGAGGTGTAGTATACTAGTTTCCTAGCAGTATCTATTCCTCTATTGATTGTTTCGTAGAAATCCCCTATTTTCTCTACAGTAAGAACTTCTACAGGCTTACCGGATTTAGCTATTTTATCTCCAAGCATATCTGGCGGTCTTATTTCACATCCTAAACCTACAACTATGCATGCTGCTACATTTGGATTTACGCCGATTCCAACTAGGGTTCTTATGATTTGTTCATTATCCTTCTTTCTAAGATCCCCCTCATTATGTATTATTGGAACTACATTTTTAACTCTTTCAGCTATTCTGACGGGGGCTTCGTTAATGCATGAGCCTGCAGATATTACTGCAACGTAGTTTCTTACACCTACGGATCCGTCCGGTCTCTCATATCCTAGAAAGCTCATAGCCTCACTATCCTCTATCCTTTAGGAATAGCTTCATTCTCGGATCTGGAATGTAGACTGCAAAGTTTCTGTAGTTGAGGGATTCTGTCTTTGTTAATTTACCTGATGCTACCTTTACGATTTCATTAAGGATTTTCTCACCAACCTGCTTAATTGACTCTACACCCTTAATGATTGTACCTGCGTTAATATCTATTTCCCCACCTAGCTTTTCATAGGTTTCCGGATTACCGCATACAATAATTGTAGGTGATATAGCGTTTCCAAATATGCCTCCTACACCTGTAGTGAATATGATTATTTGAGCACCTGCAGCAGCCATGTTTGTTAAGCATGGAATATCTGAATGTGTACCTTCAAGCAGGTAGAGTCCACCTCCACTAGGTCTCTCTAGGATTCTTCTACTATTCTCAAGTACTCCTTGAACTGTTCTAGTACCACCCTTTAAAACAGCTCCTAACGACTTTTCCTCTATGGTTGAAAGCCCACCCATTATATTCCCCTTACACATGAATTCAAGATCTAGGCCAGGTATTGTCCACTCCTTCTCCTCACTCAATATTGTGTTTAGAATTTTTCTTCTTACCTCGTCGTTAGCTGCTCTTCTAGCAAGAACGTTCTCCGCTCCAATAGCTTCAATAGGCTCACCTAGAATAACTGTTGCACCCATATCTATAAGCATATCAACAGCTACTCCTACAGCAGGGTTTGCAGCTATACCTGAAGTTGTATCTGATCCTCCGCATTTTAAGCCTACAACTAGATTCTTAATATTAAATAATTCTCTTTTAAGCTCTGAAGCTTCCTCAGCAAATTCTCTAATAATTTTAACCCCCTTCATTACTGTATTTACTGTTCCCCCCTCCTTCTGTACAGTTAATGTTTCAAAAGGCTTTCTTGATTTTTCTATTTCATCAGCTATTAAGTCCGGCTTTAAGCTTTCACAGCCCATATTGACAAGTAGTACTGCTGCTACATTCGGGTTTCTAGCAGCTCCACCCAGTATATTTATTACTTGCTCATTCCCTATCCTTAAACATCCATAATGTTGTGTAACTGCTACTGCTTCTTTAACGTTGCTAGCGATCTTCCTAGCTACCTCCTCAACACAGTCTGTTACAGCTACTACTAGAATATGGTTTCTTACACCTACGGATCCATCCGGCCTCCTATATCCTAGAAACTCCATACTGCCCGCCAAGCTCCCTCCTTAAGTATTGCGGTATAGGCATACGTAAACTCTCAACATTATGGATATGTACATATTCCCCTACTTCAATATCTCTTATTGCCCTACCGATAACTTCACCATACTTCACTATTTTCTCCCCCCTCCCTATGTTTACAATAGCTATTTTATGTCCAAAAGGTATTTCCCTCTTCGCCTTTACTTTATCAACTACATCCCCCTCAGCTGAAATAATGTTAACAATACTGCCTGAACTTATATTCTCTATAGCGGTTGCAACATTATCTTTAGGATTCATTTTAATAGCCTTCATAAACATCAAGTTTAAAAGCTACTACCCTATAAAGCTAACTGTTATTTGAAGCGTCTTGTAAACTTAAGCTTGTGGTTTAATTCTCTTATTTGACCAGTCAATTGGGCTTAAGCTTTATTTGGGGTTTCTCTCCTTATCTATGGTGAGACCATGTCGAAAGTTGTTAGATTTATTAGGGAGAGAACCCCATTTATCCTAATTGTTTATGGTGCTTATATATATATTTTCGTTCGTACTCTTCAAGAGCTGCTTCAGATATTTTAAGCTTTATAATATGTAGGAGTCATACATCTATTCTATCGTGGTTTAGGTCTTTATGTTTTCTGTTTCCTGATGAATGTATTCGTAGGAATGCTAAAGTCTTGCTGGTTGATGATACTAGGATTAAGATAGGCTCTAGGGAGAGGGTGTTGTATATTGCCTTCGAGCCCTACTTGAGGAGGATTGTATGCATGATGACTTTCGATGCTGCTAACATACTAACATCAATAATATTCATTAAGAGGGTTAGGGCTATTTGTGGCTCAAATATAATTATACTAACTGATGGGGCTCCATATTATAGGGCTTCATGCAGAATTCTTAACTTAAGGCATGGATTATATAGTCTTGAAGTTAGGAATTTAATGGAGAGGATAATAGAGTACGTTAAGGATAGGACTAGGCTATTCGATAACTACATACCATGCATTAAGGATGGATGCGATGAAGAACATGCGGAAATGCTTCTAAAATCAATAATGATAATGCTGAACGAAACATGGATAAATAGAAGAGTTAAAGCAAAAGAATTCATAGAAAATACAATACCAATAATAGAGGTGATGAAACATGCTTAAGTTTACAAGACGATTTGAAGTATATGTGTTGTTAAGCTTTAAGTTCAGGAAGTATTTCAGGCTCCCCGTATTTATGTACTGCTGGCAGCCATCTCTCCCACCACCATCTATTCTCCCATGGAGCTCTCATAAATGTAGTGTTTGGAATATCTAGGGATGAGGCTTGGATGAACTTATCCGCTAGCCCTAACACCTTAATTCTATTTAAATCGCTAATTCCCATTCCCTTCATGCTGCAGAAGTGTAGTGCAGGTATGCCTGGCCATGCATTTATCTCATCGTTAGACCAGCCCATTATTCTTGCAGTAACAGCATCGCAAGCTACAGGGTCAAAACCCCCTATTAAAAGGTAGCTTCCAACTCTCTCCATGATATTAACTGGAAATGCCTTCTCACCTATATGTGGCCCCTCCCCTTCAACACCGTAATCAGCACAAACAATTGTAAAGTCAATTCCTCCCTGAGCCTCAAGTAAATCTGAAATCTCAGCCCCCTCCCATAAATCATACTCTGGAAACATTATTGCATTTCTATAGATGTTCTTCTCAATTATCTGCAGTTCTCTCCCTGCTTTTTCAGGGAAGTGTTTTATTGATGCTCCGTGAAGTCTTGACTTTGTAAGTTTTAAAGCAGCCTTCTTCTTCTCACTTATAGGTAAATCTATAAACATCTTTTCAAACTCCATCCACCTCCCCCAGCCTCTAGCTCCAGCAGCAGCTTCTGAGGATGCACTGCCCGGTACTCCTCCTAGAGCCATGTTTTTTAGGCCTGCTGTAATTCTAGCCATTCTATGTGTTTTAAGCCTTGCAACAGATATTATGACATCTACCTCCATTACTGTTTGAGGTACTATAGCTTTATCTAGTGTGTATGGGGTATTTACATTAACGATGTATTGCTTCTCATTGTTAAAGTCAGCTATCTCAATAAATTCAGGTACTTCAACCTCCTCCTGGAGGTTCATAGTGTTCTTAGCGTTTACATATAGGTTTTCATAAGCATAGATGAACGGTGATAGTGCTGGACTCTCCCCAATAATAACTCTTCTAGCACCAGCATCTCTTACAGTCTTAGCTATAGCTGTTATTACGTAGGGGTTTGTATGATTGGCTAAGAGTGATGTAGCATATCTCTCCATTGGCCAGTAGTTGGGGAAGCCTACTAGAACTGGGCTTGCCCAATTAGGTTTTATAAGTACAGCTTTACCATTTACTAGCTGTGTAAATAGGTCTCTGTTAAGCATGTTTATAATGTTGTCTACAGCATTTTCAATAATTTCCGGCTTAATATCCTTAAACTTTGCAACTGCAACCTGGGAGGTTGCTAAATCCTGTCTACTCATAGCGGTCTACCAATGCTAAATCTATAAGCCTTCTCCATGGATTTACTATGTTTAGAGTGTAGAAGCCCATAAGCTAGAAGCTTCATTTATTCACCTAGCTTTTCCACGTGTGCTCTCCACATTATGAATGTGTACGTGCTCTCCAACATCAATATCTAACGTAGCTACACCTATTGTTTCACCATACTTAATGACTTTCTCCCCTTTACATATCTTGGTTAAGGCAAACTTGTGTCCAAACGGGATTTCCTGCTTAACTATAAACTTCCTTACTTCATTACCAATTCTTACCAAAACCTCCTCATTAGGCTTTATATCTGAAATAGCGGTTGCAACATTATCTTTAGGATTTATAACAATTGCTTTAACCCCCATTTTAACCACCTAGAAAATATTTCATACTGCAATATATTTTCTTCCACTGTTAGCTAGCGTCTTGTAAACCTAGGTCTTACCTAAAGGGCTATTAACAATACCTAAGTTTACAGCATAATTTAAAAATAAAATTTTATTTTAATTTTTCCAGAAACTCCCTATGCGTCATTACTTCAGCAATTAGTGGAAATAGCTTAGTTTCAGCATATCGCTGCTCCTCCCACGATAATGCTGCTGTACAGTTCTTTAAAATTATTACTTTATAGTTTAAATCGAAGGCTGTTCGAGCTGTTGATTCTACACATACATTTGTTAGAAATCCTGCTATTGCTACATTTTTAATTCCGCAGTATCTTAAAATAACGTCAAGATTTGTACCGTGGAAACCATCAAGCCCCCTCTTCCCCTCAACATATATATCTACATAGGGCTTTAACTCATCAATGAATTCAGCCCCCCTTGTCCCCTTCCTGAATGCCCCTACTTTTTTAGCGTTCGCCTTAATTCCAAACTCCTGCCCTAAATCCCTGTAGTCAGGCTCAAACGTTATTGGGCATCCAATAATTAAAACACCCCTCCCCCTAGCTTCCTTAACAAGCTCAACAGTATTCTCTATAACTCTATTCTCAGTAAGAATCTTTTCAACTCCAGGATATAATGGGAAACCGGGCTTACAAAAATCGTTTTGAAACTCTATAAGGATAATTGCTGTTTCTTTAGCTTTAAACTCCATAAAGACACCCAAATATTTTAAACAGAATAAAATATAAACTTAACTATTAACATGAACACCTTGTAAACTTAAGCATGCTTCATCACATCCATCATGGACATCGTCTTCTCATGAATTCTTTGCTTTTTGTTTAGATTATTATTGATTTTAGAAGCATTTTCACTGTGCTAGAGTATTACTAAACTGATGTTTCTTATTAATTTTATGTTAGGCTTTATAGACCTGGCAACTTAGCATATTGTATTTAGCTTCCTAAGTTGCCACGTCCGGCTTTATTATTGTTCTTATTTGTTCTGGTTTCCTAGTTTTGTGGCTGTTAAAGCTACGGGCAGTATGGCTATTATGCATGGCAAGGCGTGGATGAGGATGTTTCTTAGGCTTTTAACCTTGTAGTTTTCAGATTTAAGTATTTCTTAAGCCTTGACGTAATCCCTCAATTGAAGCCTCAAATACGCAAAGCCTTTAGGCTTTCAGGTCCATGAACTCTGAAAGCTTATCAACACGTAAGAACTCCTCTATGGGCTTTTGGTTTGAAAATATAACAGACTTTACTCTATGGCTTGATACGCATGTTCTAAGCCTTCAAGTATTATGGGTCAGCACCAAACCCCACTTTCCAGCCTGAAGCCTTCAACTCTTCCCCCAATCCTTAAAGCATCCCCTCATTACCATTTACAGGCAGATATACAGGCTAATGGAAGCTCTAGGCTATGTCAATAGCTAAGTGAAGCTTATAGAGATTGTAGGTTTCCCCAGCCCCTTCAGTCCTAGCTCGCTCTAACCGTGAAAGTTATCCTCCAGGTCACGTTTACTATGGGCTTTTACGAATATGACATCATGCAACCATCCCGTCCTTAATCACTCCACCATCCCCAAGCTAGGAGGTAGATTTTAGCATGAGGCCGTAAACAGCTACTATCCATCCCAAAAAGATAAAGAGTAGGAGGAGCTAAGATCATTCTGCTATATGCTTAACAAGTCATTAAGAGCTATCCTAAAAATATGTAGTTCCTAAACCCGACCTCCCAGGAGACTTCCATATAGGTGAGCTTACTTATTTAGAAAAAATGGTTAGAATATTTTTATTCCGAATACTTGTCCTAGTATCATTGCTGTGAAGAAGAATATACAGCTAAACCAGAATATTACTAGGATTACATATTCCCATGCAGCAGGTCTTAACTCTTTAGGAAGCTGTCTATTCATATACATCGTTAATGGTACTGAAAATACTCCACCAAGATTTGCAGCATTAGCTCCTAGTAGGAGTAGAACTAATGGCTGTTCAAGCCAGAACGCTATACATGCCCATATAATGTATACAATAAATAGCGAGTAGTATAGCACTCTTATATCTCCTTTAGCAATCCTCCTAACAGCTTCACTAACACTCCAAGCTAGATCTACAGTATTCCTCATTAACACATCTACTACTTGAAGCTGTGTTGAGAAGAGTATTAGGAAGCCTATAAGGCATATGTAGTAGAATCCCCATGGACCAACCTTAGCTGCAAACTGGGTAGCTACATGTGCAGCTATACCCCATGCAGGTAGCTTCGTACCTACAGGTACTAGTGACCTAACTATAAGGCTTGGGAGAAACATTCCAATTACTCCACCTACGAAGAATATACCCCACTGATCGTAGCGTAGGAGTCTCATCCATCTTCTCCATGTTGCTAGATTTTCAGGTGATATATTAAATGTTTTACCAACTGGGGAAACTGGAACTTTTTTACCCCCAATAACTGCAGGTATGTAGCCAACTAGATAGGACATTCCATAGCCTTTATCTCTATAGAAGTTGCTCATTACAAAGTTGTTGCCTGTTGCGTAGGCTATGTATGCCCACCATCCAGCTAGAAGGAATATATCAACACCTTTAGGTATGTAGCCGAAGCTAACAATACCTCTACCCATCTCACTTATTGCTTCCCCAGTTACGCAAAGCGGAGCAATAATAAATAGTAATGATACAAATACGAATATCATCATTGCCCACATAACAATTTCCAATGTTCTCTCAATCTTGTATCCAACCATACATATAATTAAACATATAATGAATAGAACAATACCGAGAAGCCTTACGAATGTTGCATCTGCTGCTGTAGGTATACGTCCAAGTATGATGGATCCAAGACCTGTTGCAGCAGCTGAAGCCCATCCAGGCCATACTAGCTGACCCCAAACTACTATTAATATAATCCATCCCCAGAGAATTGGGCCAGGCTTAACTCTCGTAAAGTATACAATTGCGGGCTCTCCAGTAGCTAACGTAACCCTACAAAAGCTTATGTTAAAAACTGTCTGTAGGAAGCATCCAATAATAACTAGCCAGAATAGCCCTAACCCGTAAAGAGCTGCAACTGAAGGCCCCATAAGCCACTCCCCACTACCTATAGCTGCACCCAACGCTATCATAGCAGGTCCAAGAACCTTTGTTATTAAATTACTTGTTGTTATCTTAGGAACTCCGAAAACCTCTTCAGGTGTTGGAAGCTTATCAACAACTTCAATAGGTCTAACACCAAGCTTAAAAGCCTCTCCAGACATTTAGTCAATCCCCTATATTATCGTTTTCATAAATATAAATTTTACGTTTAAAGTAATGGATCCTCTCAAGTCCAGTCTAACGTGTTTATGAATACTTCTTCAGAGCTAATTATTAAGAATTATCTATCTTAAAATCTATTTTTAAACGATTCCCTATCCTTTATTATTAGGTACTTACAGATAGAGTTCTTTAAGTGTAGGAACTGTTTATGCTTGTTCTTCAGGATTTAATAGTTTGAGATATAGCTTAGAGTTTAGCTATTAAACTATACATGTATTCTTAAAGGTTTACATCGATGAAGGCTGCCCATCAAGAAACTAAACACTTCATAAGAGATTTCTAAGATAATGTGGAGATGAGGCATATTCATTACTGATAATACACCATAACTAGAAACGCTGAAAAGCTTAAATTAATATATAGTTATTGTGTTCTTTTAATAACCTATTAGAACCCATTACTTATCATTCAGCAGAGAATAAAACATTCTAAACACCATAGCATTCAACCCACTTGACAAAATTAAAGAGTTCAAAATCAATAATTCACTAAAACAGTCATAAAACCGCTATACAACCATATAAGAATATAAACTTAAAACCCTAGTTCCCATCATTTGGTATATGTTGAGGGATGGTATGGATAGGATTATTTTGACTGCTTCTTCTTGAGGTTGCCCTTATGAATTTTGCTCCAAACTCTTCAAGCTGGGAGAATTTTGTCTCTATAATCCTCCTTATCCTTGATAGGATTCTGTAGTAAGTCCTCTCATCCCCACTTCTTATCATGTTATCCCTCTTTACAGCTACATACCCCACTCCTTTAGCCCTCATAGCTTCTTTAAGCCTCCTATCGATATATCCCTTATCAAGAAGGACAATGCATCCTCTAAATCTTTCACTAAAGTCCTCACTATCCTCCTTATGATGGTTACATCATGCTTTTAGCTGATGTAGGGGAGGTTCAGATATCTCTGTGCAGTAGGTTATCTTGTATCCCACGTAGAATCCACCTTAACGGGTCCCTACACCCTCTCCATCCCTAATAAGGGGTGAGCCTCCCCTCTTCCCATGTCTTCCAATTCTTGAAAGCTTCTTAGCCTCAAAGGCTTAGAGTCCACAATCATTAACCCCTCTTGAAGAGTCTTAGGCAATCGATCAAGAGCTTCCCATATCTGTTAAGTCTCTCAACAACCCTACTATACCTTCGGGAGGAGCTTAAGCTCCTCTATCAATACCCTGTACACCCTCTTATACATCCCATCGAAATGCTTATATGCCATCACGCCGAAGGCTATGAGGTCATAGAGACTCATCCCCTCATGCCTTAGAAGGATAATGCCCCCCCACAACAGGAGATACAACAGACCCTATGAAGTCAATTTCCTCCCACAAACACCCACACAGAAAAGAATCAGGCCAAACATAAGCTTTACTTGATGGGAACTAGGGTTAAACTTAAGTTACACATTTTCTAGTTGAAGATCACAACTTAAGCTTATCTCTTTAGGTGTTATGGTATGAATGGTTTTAGCATGTTGTTGGGGTTCTGGATATTTGCTTTGTTAGGTGGGTTTAATGTTGTGTTGTTGGAGAATGCTTAGTTCTATGCTGGGCGATGGATAGATTCTATTAGGCTTCTATCTCTAGGGCTCTGCATTGTATGATAAGTCTAGCTTTTCCAGTCTGTTTAATCCGGGAAGCATTATCAAAAGCGAATTTCAGCCCCCGTAGTGATTTAAGACCTCACGTTAAAATGCTGTGGTTATAGATGGTGAACCATCATAGATAATATCTCATCTCTATCAATTCTAATGCTACGTAAACTCAAACTCTAATCCATTATCCAAGCCGTAATCCTCTCAGAATCTGAATAGCTTAACGTTAACCTCCACTAAACCCAGCAGCCCTACCAAGAGCTGAATATAGAAGGCTAAGCCAAGAATCCTAAAATCAGCTAGACCCCTAAAACACCAAACCTCTAATACCTAATATAAGAAAATCTTACCAAAAGACATACAAACCTTAAGCTGTCATATTCATCTAGTTAATCGATAAATTTATATGTTTAAAACCGTGTTTTAACTGGTGTTTTTATGCGTGAAGATATGCTTAGAAGTAGAAGTATACTTGAAGGTAGGGATGATATTCGTGGTTTACGTTTAGGCTTAATGGAGGCTATGGGTTTTACAAGAGAGGAGTTTAGCCGTCCTCTTATAGGTATTGCTAACTGTTGGAATGAGATTCTTCCAGGATCCTTCCATTTAAGGGAGATTGCATGTAGGGTTAAGGATGGGGTTAGGGTTGCTGGCGGTACACCATTCGAGTTTAATACTATTGCTGTATGTGATGGTATTGCTCAGGGACATGTAGGTATGAAGTATGTTCTTCCAAGTAGGGATATTATTGCTTTAAGCGTTGAAATAATGGTTGAAGCCCATCAGTTCGATGGTTTAGTTGCCATCTGCACATGTGATAAGATTGTTCCTGGAATGTTGATGGCTATAGCTAGACTGAATATTCCATCTATTGTTGTTACTGGTGGATACATGATTCCAGGGGTTTTTAAGGGTGCTCCACGCCTCATAAGTGAGGTTACAGCTGCTTATGGAGCATATAAAGCCGGGAAAATATCTAGGGAGGATTTTGAGCTATTGATTGATTCATGCTGTGCATCGCCTGGCGCATGTGCGGGTATGTGGACTGCGAACACTATGTGCGTAATTGCTGAGGCTTTAGGTATGTCTCTTCCAGGAAACTCAACAACACCTGCTGTAGGCTCAAGAATACTTAAAACAGCCTTCAACGCCGGTAGGATTGTTATGGAGCTTCTAAACCGTAGCATTAAGCCTTCAGACATAATGACTTATGAAGCCTTCGAAAACGCTATAAGAATACTTATGGCTACTGGAGGATCTACAAATGCATGCCTACACATCCCAGCTATTGCCTCAGAGCTTAACGTAAAAATAGATCTTGAACTATTCGATAAGATTAGTAGAGAAACTCCATGCATATGCGGTGTTAACCCCATATCCAGCTTCACCATGAAGGACCTTGATGAAGCAGGAGGCATACCGGCAGTTATGAAGATTATTGAGGATAAGCTTAACCTAAATGTTTTAACGGTAACTACGAAGACATTAAGGGAGAACCTGGAGGGGGTTACAGCATCCCCAACAGGTGTTATAAGACCTTTAAGCAATCCATTCTTTAATGAGGGTGGAATAGCGATTCTTAAGGGAAACCTAGCACCTAAAGGTGCTGTGGTTAAGCAGTCTGCTGTAAGCTCTGGAATGCTTAGAGTGGTAGGGCCTGCTAGAGTTTTCAACTCTGAGGAGGATGCTGTGAAGGCATTACTGAACGGTGAAATTAAGCCTGGAGACATAATGGTTATTAGGTATGAGGGTCCTAAGGGAGGACCTGGAATGAGGGAGATGTACGATATACTTCAAATACTTCTAGGTATGGGCTTATCCGAATCTGTTGCTCTAGTTACTGATGGCAGGTTTTCAGGCTCCAATAGGGGAGGTGCTATAGGCCATGTTTCACCTGAAGCAGCTGAAGGCGGGCCAATAGCGGTGGTTCAGGATGGAGACATAGTTGAGATAGATATACCTGGTAGAAGGCTGGATGTAAAGCTACCGGATGAGGAGATTAGGAGTAGACTGGAGAAGTGGAAGCCTCCTGAATTAAAGGCTAGGAGAGGCATATTAACACTATACTCAAAAATTGCTGAGTCAGCAGATAAAGGAGCAGTATTAAGGCTTTAGCCTACAGCTATGCAGCCTCTACGGTATGGCTTATGAATGGTTTTATTCAGGTTTTCAAAGAAGTATTTGAAGACGTATCCAGGGATGTTAAGGTAATAGTTGAAGCTGTTATCTCAAAGTATTTAGAGAAGGATATTTCTGAACGGTACAGCGGGGATGAGTAGAATGTTTAAGTTTAAGAAATCATCTATTCAGAAAATCCTAGATGAATTGTATAGGGGGGTTGTAAGTGTTGAGGGTGTTGTATCTGAATCTATAAGGAGGGCTGAAGGTATTGGGAGGGAGCTTAACTACTTCCTATACGTCGACCATGACCTTACCTATTCACGTATAGATAAGCTTAGTAAAAATATTTGTGAAGGTGTTTTTAAGCCCTTAACATGCATACCGGTAGCTGTAAAGGATAATATTGATCATAAGCCATTCACTACAAGAGCTGGAACACCATACCTCAACATTAACCCTAGGATGAACGCTAAGATTATTGATGTTCTTGAAGATATGGGTGCAGTATTTATTGGACGTACGAATATGCATGAGCTTGCAATGGGGGCAACAAACATAAACCCCCACTTCGGCCCATCGAGAAATCCCCTCGACCCATCAAGAATAACAGGAGGATCATCAGGTGGTAGTGCAGGCTCTGTAGCTGTAGGTATTACACCTATTGCTCTAGGTACTGATACAGGTGGCTCTGTTAGAATTCCTGCAGCGTTCTGCGGGGTTGTAGGGTTTAAACCAACCATAAATAGAGTACCGGTAGCAGGAGTACTACCTGTTTCAAACACTCTAGATCATGTAGGGATTCTGGCTGGAAACGTTGGGGACATTATTATAACATTAAACACTTTAATAAATGGATTTATAGACTCCACCTATAGTATGCTTGAGAATATTAGGAGTAGGAGGGTTCGATTAGCGGTTATTAAGGAGATTGTTGATGTATCTACGGATAGTGTTAAGGAGTCATTTAGTAAAGCATTAGATATTGTTAGAGGGCTTAGCTGGGAGGTTGATGAGGTAAGCTTCCCCGACTTCAACATGGTTTCAAAAATTAGAGCTCCAATAATGCTTGGTGAAGCTGCAGCAAACCTTTTTGACATCTATGCTAGGTATGGGGATAGGATGGGTGGTGATGTTAAGTATCTCTTCAAAATCGGCTTATCAATACCTGCCTCAATATATGTTATGGCTTGTAAAGTAAGGAGGAGATGGATTAGCTACTTTAAGGATTTATTTAGTAGATATGATGTTATTGCAACACCAACAATACCTGTAGAGCCGCCTAAAATAAGTGAGGTTGAAAACATAGCTACTAGAGCACTACTAATAAAGAATACTGAGCTATTCAACGTTATAGGTACACCTACAATAACATTACCAGCGCCAAAGCTAAGCATAGGATTACCTGGATATATTCAGCTTACAACATCATGGAATAATGATGAGCTACTACTTGCAGCATCCCTAATTTATGAGGAGCTATACAGCTCATAACGATTAATAGCTAAAACATAGCGTTATGATAGGTTAATCTACATATTTCATACAATATTTTTCATGGGGTTAGTGTGAAAGTTTAAATTTTAGGGTTTGGATTACTACTTGGTGAAGCTGTGAGGATAGCTAATATTAAGACTATGCCTCCTGAAATTGTTAAGGATGGTGTTAAGAGATGGATTTTAGTTGTTGGGGAGAGGATGATGCTTGCTATCTATGAAATAGATGAGGGAGTAACTTTTCCACTACATAGTCATCCACATGAACAGGTAGGATATATTGTTAGTGGAAGGATTGAGCATAGAACACCTTCAGGTAGTGAAATACTTGAAGCAGGTACAGGCTACATATTTCCATCAAATGAGCCTCATGAAACATACAATCCCGGCCCTGGACCAGTTATAGTTTTAGATGTTTTCTCACCGCCTAGAGAAGACTATTTAAAAAGAAAGTAATAAATTACCTATTTTATTTATTTAGGTAGATCATAGGTTTACTTCTTATCTGATGGTGGTGAGTATAGTGCAAGCACTATTACAGGCTCATTGCTGGTATTGTTGAATGAATGTTCAACTTTTGGAGGTACATATATTACATCCCCTTCTTTAAGGTAGTGTGTTTCATCACCGCATGTAACTATTGCTTCACCCTTCAAAATCATGAATGCATGCTCCATAACTTCATGGCTGTGTTTCTCAGCGGTTGCTGAAGGCTCCATTATGAACATTCTTATAGCAATATTGCTTGATCCAGCTGTTTCAGGAGTTACAAGGTCTTTAGCTATTGTTTTAGTATGTAGTGGAGGCTCATACCATTTAACAAGTTTAGACCTAATAACCCTAGCCTTCTGCATAGATATCATTAACGATATAGTATAGCCTATATTTAAGATTTTCTAAATTCTGCAGGTCTTGCTGGTTAAGGATACTGCTCTTTGATTAGGTTGAGCTTAAGCCATTTCCCCATGTGGGATCTTCAATATTTATGCTTGCCCGGTTTGGCTGCAGTATACTGTATAGGTTTAGAAGTTCCCTACTTATCTCTTCCAACAGTATCTTATGGAATTGGTGTCGAAGACCTTGAGGTCTATCTCCACTCCCCAATAATTCTCAACATGGATTACCTAGTGCCCAACAAGAAAGCCTATGTTTTAACAGTTGATGTCGATAAGTTTAAATACCTGGGGGGTTAATGCATGATTGGTGTTGTTATGAAGATTATTGAGGTTAGATGGCATGGGAGAGGTGGTCAAGGAGCTGTTGTTGCTAGTGATATTCTTGCTAGAGCTGCATATCTAGATGGGTTTAAGGGTGTTCAGTCATTTCCATTCTTCGGAGCTGAGCGTAGGGGGGCTCCTGTTCAAGCATTTACAAGGCTTAGTGATAGTAAGGTTCTTCTTAGAACTCACGTATATAATCCAGATATAGTAATAGTTCTCGACCCCTCCCTACTTGGGGTTGTGGATGTTTACTCGGGGCTTAAGGATGGTGGAATGGTAATTATGAATACTCCATTAAAACCATCTGAGGTTAAGGCTTCTGGAAGCTTTAAGATTGCAACTGTTGATGCTTTATCTATTGTTCAGGATTTAAAGCTATTTGTTAGTGGGCTGCCTGTATACAATACCTCTATGCTTGGAGCATTCTCAAAGGCTACAGGTCTTGTTAAGATATCGTCTATTAAGGAGGCTATTATGGAATACTTTGGACCTGGAAGAGGGGAGGTAAATGCTAAGGCTGCTGAGCTTGCATACCAGAAAACTGTTTTAGGTGGGTAGGATGAGTGAGGTAAAGAGTTTAAGAGATCTCAGCATATGGATTATTTCAAAACCTGGGAAAGCAGCTTCAGGCATTACAGGTACTTGGAGGACTTTTAGACCTGTAATAAATAGGGAGAAATGTAATAAGTGTATGGTGTGTTGGCTATATTGCCCTGAAGGAGTTATAAGTAAGGATGTTGATGGCTATCCTAGGGTTGATTATGAGTTCTGTAAGGGATGTGGTATATGTGCTTATGAATGTAGGGTTAAGGCTATAGATATGGTTGAGGAGGTGAGGTAGATGCTTAAGATGAAGGGTGAAGTCCTACTATTAACTGGAAACTATTCAGCAGCTTATGCTGCGAAATGCTCAAGAGTACAGGTTGTTGCAGCCTACCCTATAACTCCGCAGACACCATGTGTTGAGAAGATTTCGGAGTTTGTTGAGAAGGGTGAGTTAAAAGCTGAGTTTATATGTGTTGAAAGTGAGCATTCAGCCATGTCTGCATGTATAGGTGCATCAACATGCGGTGCTAGAACATTTACAGCAACATCATCTCAGGGGCTTGCATTAATGCATGAAATGCTCCATTGGGCTAGTGGTGCTAGACTTCCAATAGTTCTCTATCTTGCAAATAGGGCTTTCGCCCCTCCATGGAATATATGGTGTGATCATCAAGACTCTATTGCCCAGAGAGATACTGGATGGATGCAGTTTTACGCTGAGGATAATCAGGAGCTTTTCGACTCCATAATTATGGCTTACAGAATAGCTGAAGACCGTGAAGTAATGCTTCCAGCTATGGTTTGCGCTGACGGTGTAACCTTATCCCATACTGTAATGCCTGTTGAAATACCTGACCAGAAGGATATTGACGACTTCCTACCACCATACGATCCACCATACAAGTTTTACGATGTAGATAATCCAATAATACTTTCACATCTACCAATGCCTAACGTCCCCTTCTCAGACTGGTATACGGAGTTTAGATATTTAATGCAGGAAGCTATGGGGAAAGCTAGGGGGAAGATTAGGAGTGTATGTAGGGAGTTTAAGGAGAGATTTGGAAGATTCCACGGTGACTTCCTTGAGGAGTATAGATGTAGTGATGCTGATGTAGTTGTTTTAAGCATGGGCTCTATAGCCTCCCAGATGAAGTATGTTGTTGATTTAATGAGGGATGAAGGCTATAATGTTGGAGCTGTTAAGCTTAGAGTATTACGTCCCTTCCCGCTTGAGGAGATAAGAAGCTTAGCAGGTAGGGTTAAGGGAATTGCTGTAGTAGATAGAGACGTATCCTTCGGCTACGCTGGAGCAGTATTTACTGAGGTTAAGGCTGCGCTTTACGAGCAGGTGAAGAAGCCCTTGATTAAGGGCTTCATTATGGGCTTAGGTGGGAGGGATGTTCAGATAAGCTATCAGAAGGAGGTTGTTAGGAACATGTATGAAATTCTTGAGAAGGGATTGGATAAGGAGTATGAATGGATAGGTTTACGTATGTAGAGGTGGTTTCATGCCTATACTTGGTTTACCTGAAGAGGAATACATGCTTCCAGGCTATGGAAGCTGTCCTGGATGCGGCTTATTCCTAACTACAAGACATGTCTTAAAGGCTTTAGGCCGTAGAACATTGATGGTTATTCCTGCCGGATGTATTTCAGCTGCTCCAGGCTTATTTCCGAAGATAGGGTTTGGAGTACCTACATTAAACATAGCTTTCGAAGCAACAGCATCCGCAGCATCAGGTATAGCTGCTGCCCTTAAGGTTAAGGGAATAAAGGATATAACAGTTCTTGGAGTTGCTGGGGATGGTGGAACAGCAGATATAGGTATACAGGCATTATCAGCAGCTGCTGAAAGAAATGATAACTTCATATATGTATGTATAGATAATGAAGCCTACATGAATACAGGAATACAGAGAAGCGGTACAACACCATTCCGTGCACGTACTACAACAACCCCAGTTATTGGAAAGCTTCAACACAAGAAGGATATGCCTATCATAATGGCTGCTCACGAAATACCCTACGTAGCTACAGCCTGCGTAGCTTATCCACATGATCTTCACCGAAAAATTAGGAAAGCATTAGAGATAGGGTTTGGAACAAGGTATATACATATATTATCACCATGTCCTCCAGGATGGGGTTTTGATGCTGAAAGAACCATAGAGATGGGGAGGCTTGCTGTTGAAACAGGGCTTTTTGCATTGTTTGAGATTGAAAACTTTAAGCTGAAGTTTACAGGACCAAGCATCAACTTGGTTGATCCATCTAAGAGAAGGGATGTTAAGGAATATTTAAGGCTTCAGAGAAGATTTGCCCACCTTAAAGATGGGGATATAGAGGAGATTAGGAAGTGGATAGGTAATAAATGGAGGCAGTACATAAAACTATCAATGGATTAATAAACCTACCCTACATATTTATCAATTTTATTAAATTCTATAAATCTAAACTTTAAATCATGAATTCTAATTTATAACTTAGCTTCGAAATTTAGTTTAATCCTTATAAAGTTATAACGCATATCTCATTCAATACTATAAGCCCCCTAACAATCCTAGATTTAACACTAAACCTCCTAATCTACCTCTAAAGCAGTCTTAGAGACCCTATGAACCTCAGATAATGCTCCCCTCCTAAGACTTGAAAGCTGAATATAGAATACTAAAGAATCTTAAGCTCCAACGGAACTCTCTCAAAAACACCTCAACCAGAAACCTAATACCCAACATGAAATAACCAACAAAGAATATGTAAACCTTAAGTTGCCACGTCCACCTTACGGTTTCGTAAGGTTTATTAGTTGGCTGAGTAAACGTTTAATGGTGGTTTAAATGATGAATGCTAATGAATATGTTGAAAGCTTAAAGAAGCTACGTAAGAAAGTCTATATGTTCGGTGAGGAAATTAGGGATGTAACTGTTCATCCATTTCTTAAGCCTACGTTAAACTCTATAGCTTTAACTTATCAGCTTGCCCATGATGAGAGGTATAAGGATCTTTTAACAGCAACTTCTCATTTAACGGGGAGGAGGATTAATAGGTTTACTCATATACCTCAAAACACTGATGATTTGGTTAAGAAGGTTAAGATGCTTCGTTTACTTGGGCAGAAGACGGGTTCATGTTTTCAAAGATGTGTTGGGATGGATGCTATAATAACTCTTTCAAGCGTTACTTATGAGGTTGATCAGAAATACGGTACTGACTACTATAAGCGGTTTATAAGATTTCTTGTTAGAGTTCAGGATGAGGATTTGATGTGTGGGGGATCTATGACTGATGTTAAGGGGGATAGGGGGTTAAGGCCAAGTCAACAGAAGGATCCGGATATGTTTGTACATGTTGTTGAGAGAAGGGATGACGGTATTGTTATTAGGGGTGCTAAAGCTCATCAGTCAGGCTCTGTCTTCGCTCATGAATTGATAGTTATGCCTACCCTATCTATGCGTGAATCAGATAGGGATTATGCTGTTTCATGCGCTGTACCAGCTGATGCTGATGGTGTAGTTTATATTGTTGGGAGGCAGACAAATGATTCTAGAAAGATGGAGGAGTGTGAGATTGATGTAGGTAATCTTCAGTATAGTGTTGCAGGCCATGAGGCTCTTGTTGTTTTTGATGATGTATTTGTTCCATGGGATAGGGTTTTCATGTGTGGTGAATGGGATTTCTCAGGTGTTCTTGTTGAGAGGTTTGCATCGTATCATAGGCAGAATTACGGTGGATGTAAGGTTGGGGTTGGAGATGTGCTTATAGGAGCTGCAGCCACTATTGCTGATTATAACGGTGTTTCTGATGCCTCACATATAAGGGAGAAGCTTGTGGAGATGGTTTATCTAAATGAGACTATGCATGCATGCGGCTTAGCATGCTCCTATGAGGGTGTTAAGCTTCCATCAGGAACATACTATGTAAACCCACTACTAGCAAACGTAACTAAGCTTAACGTAACTAAGTTCCCCTTCGAGATGGCTAGGCTAGCAGTAGATATTACGGGTGGAATTATTGGAACTCAGCCTTCAGAAAGAGATTTTAAGCATCCAGCTGTGGGGAGATATATTGAGAAGTATCTTAAGGCTAGGGAGGGTATTCCAACAGAGCATAGAATGAGGATTGTGAGGCTTATAGAAAACATGGTTACAGGTACTGGATTGATAGAGTCAATGCATGGTGCAGGCTCTCCTCAAGCGCAGAGGATAATGATAGCTAGACAGGCAGATTTTGAGTTTAAGAAGAAGCTTGCAAAAATACTTGCAGGAGTTGAGGGGGGCTAATCGCTTCTTAAGTTTAATATATTGGCTACTTCATGATTTAAAAGTCTAATAGGCTTTAACCCATTATGGATTCTAACAATATCCTCTACAACCATTAAATCCATTCTTTTTAAAGCCTCAAAGGTGAATGCAGCTATATGAGGGGTTACTAGTACATTATCCATGCTTAACAGTGGATTTTCCCTTTCTGGAGGCTCAGCTTCAAGAACGTCCAGAGCAGCTCCTGCAATCCATTTCTCCCTAAGAGCCTTTATTAATGCCTTCTCATCAATTATTTGTCCTCGAGCAGTATTAACTATTAATGCTTTAGGCTTCATTTGTTTAAGCTCCTCCTCCCCTATGAGGTGATGAGTTTCGCTTGTTAATACTGCATGGATGGATACTATATCAGACTCCTTAATAAGCTCTTTAAGACCTGCTGGCTTAACGTTTAGTTTAAGCATTTCCTCCCTATTAACGTATGGATCGTATGCTAGAACCCTCATGTTAAATCCCTTAATAGCTATTTCAGCAACTCTTCTACCTATAGCTCCAAAGCCTATTATCCCCATTGTCTTACCGTAGATTTCAAACCCGATAAGTTTAGATCTTTCACTCCACCCCCCGCTTTTAACGGTGTTGTATGCTTCACATATTTTCCTCATCAATGCAAGTATTAATGCAAATGTATGTTCAGCAACTGATTCAGCATTGGCGTGTGGTGTGTATGTTACAGCTATTCCTCTTCTAGTAGCCTCCTCAACATCAACGTTATCATATCCTACGCCGTGTCTAGCTATGACTTTAAGGTTTTCCATGTTTCTAAGTGTTTCCGCCGATATTCTACCTACTGCTCCAAGTATTACAGCATTGCAGCCTCTTATTGCTTCAGCTAATTCAGCATCTCCTGGAGGCTTACTGAAAGCTAAGCGTTTCACCTCACCTATCCTGCTGAGAGCTTCAATAGCTTCAGGAGCGTAGATGCCGAAGCTTCCTGAAAGAACTATTATCCTCCACTTCTCCAATTTAACACCTAGTCTTCAAGGTATTTCCTAAGCTTTTCAAGTAATGCTTTACATTCATCATCTGTTAATGGCCTTAACGGCTTAGCTGGGTAGCCGGCATCTATTCCACGTATTTTTAAAGCTGCTTTGTAAGGCGCTATATCAACCTCCTTCAATATGTTTCTTATACTGCTTATCTTAAATTGAAGCTCTCTAGCCTTAACTATATTGCCTTCCTTAACTGCTTTGTAGAGTGATAGTGTAAGTTCTGGAAATATGTTGCTTACAGCACATATATGTCCTGCAGCTCCTAAAGCGAAGTTTATAAGCATCATTGAGTCTCCAGCACCCATTATAATGTATTTACTGCTGTATTCCTGAATGTATGATGTTATCTGGTCAACATTATAGCTTGTATCCTTAACACCAGCTATTTCAGGAACTTCAGAAGCTATTCTTCCGAAGAGTTTTGGATCTATATTGTATCCCTGCCTACCTACGTTGTTGTATATGAATACAGGTAGCTTTGATGCTTTAGCTATCTGCTTAAAGTATTCTATAAGGCTTTTAGCATCAGGTCTATAGTATATAGGGGCAACAGAGCATACAGCATCAGCCCCCACCTCCCCTGCATGTTTTGCAAGCTCAACAGCTTTTTCAGCTTCAGCAGCTCCAATATGGATTATTACTGGAATTTTAGATTTAGCCTGTTCAATAACTAGTTCAGCAACCCTCTTCCTATGGCTTACCGGTAAATATATTCCCTCACCTAGAGTTCCGAGGGGGAATAGTCCATGAATTCCCTTTTCAACTTGGAAGTTAACAATTTCCCTAATTGAGTTTTCTTTAAGTTCTCCATTGTGGTTAAGAGGGGTTACTATAGCCGTAATAACTCCTTCAAACCTCTTCAACAAACCACCAATACAGTATTTGGCGGAGCTAGTTAAATCTTCCGCTAGTCTATTTGGCTATGTTCAATATATAGTTTCTCAAGAGTGTAGTATAGCTTCTTGTAGAAGCTGTATGTTTTAACGTATTTATTATGGTTTTTAGGGTTTGGATACTTAACATCTACTATTTTAACCATTTTATCTACTGCCTCGCCAATATCTCTATATATTCCTAAAGCAACAAATCCCATAGCTGCTGCTCCAAGCAGTGATGCTTCCTCAACAGCCAGCATTTCAACAGGTAGGTTGAAGATATCTGCCTGTATTTGCCTCCATAGCGGGGATCTAGATCCTCCACCCCCAGTTCTTATGGATAATCCTTCTAGGCCGTTTTCAGCCATTGAGTCATATATCCATTTTAAAGTGTATAGGCATCCCTCCATCAATGCTCTTATGAAATGTGCTTTTCCATGCCTAAGCGTAAGCCCAAACACAACTCCCTTAGCATATGGATTATTCATAGGGAATCTTTCACCACTTAGAAATGGCAGTATTATGAGGTTATCTGATGCTGGATTTACTTGTTCAGCCTCCTCCGTAAGTATGTTGTACGGGTCTTTACCTGTAAGTTTTGCAGTTGATGTTTCAATATGTCCAAACTCGTCTCTAAACCATCTCAGCCCAATACCTGCATTGTTTACAGCTCCTCCTGGAAGCCTAAGCCCATAGCCTATGTAGTAGCAGAAGAACCTCATAGCCCTATCCCTATCTACAAGAGGATACCCGCTAACAGATCTTACAGCGCCGCTGGTCCCAATGTTTAAGGCTAAAACACCTCTCCTAACTGCTCCAACACCAACACTGTGAAGCGCTCCATCAGATGCTCCGAGAACTATCTGCGTCCCACTCTTTAATCCAATCCTACTAGATATATGTTCCGGAACACTGCATAAAACCTTTTCTCCATCACATAGATTTGGAAGCTTAGATTCATCAATACCTGCAATTTCTAGAGCTAAGCTACTCCATTTAAGCTTTCCAATATCTAGAAGCTGGCTTCCGGAGACTACAGACCTGTCTATGTATGGCTCTCCTAGAATTTTAAGCATTACATAGTCCTTAGCTGATAGAAACCATCTAGCATTCCTAAACTTGTTAGGTGCTAGCTGGCTAAGCCATACAAGCTTGGTGAGTGGATATATGAAGCGTGGAGGACATCCTGTCTCTACGTATAGCCTATAAGGATCCGTTTTCAACTCTATGCTTCTCAACGCTGATGCTGGACGTGTATCTAGATACGTTATTAATGGTGTAATCTCCTCCCCATCCTCACCAACTAATGCTAACCCATGCATTTGAGCACTAAAAACTAAAGCCTCAACATCTTTCCCAGCCTGTTTTAAAGCTAACTCGCATGCTCTTAGCGTAGAATCATATATTTCACTAAGCTTCTGTATACCTGCTCCAGGCTCAGGATAATATATTGGGATTTCAATACGTACTAGTGAAGCTAAATCACCACCTGCACTAAAAACCCCAGCCTTAACATTACTTGTACCTATATCTACAGCTAAAACATACGTATCCATAATATATTAAATCATAATAGAATTTAAGTTTATATGGTTACTACTAGTTTAGGTTAAGGTTTCAGGAAGGATGTAAATATACACATTAAATTAGATTATTGGATGGCTGAATTGTAGGATTTCAAGATGAAACCCGTTAGGTTAAGCTAGAGCTGAAGTATTTGCTGAGGATTAAGTAGTGGGTGTGATGTATGGTATTTAGTTGCAGATTGGAGTTTATGGATTTTAGTTGCTTATGAATGGAGCATAATTAGCATGTAAACATAAAGGAGATATGGGTTAAACCTATTTAAACTCCTCTACCCACTAAGCTTAGCTATACTGAAGCTGATTATTAATATTGAGTTGAAGTAAATTAACCGTTAATAACTTTTCCACTCCTTACATAGTGCTCAACAAGAAAGCCTACGGTTTAACTATGGGATGTCGATAAGTTTATGGGGGTGCTCTTATACTGTTTAGGTGAGTCTGCTGAATGTGGCTTGGATGTCTAAGGCTGGAGTAAGGATCTGAGCCGAGGAAGAGGATATGTCAGCAAGCAAGGATACGGCTATACACCGTATTCAGGGGCTGGTTTGACGTAGCCCTAACTCGGTAGGATGAGTGGAATCGTAAAGAACCGAGAATCCCCAACTTCAGTTGTGGAGTACTTCAATGTTACACTAACAAAACTATACATACAGTCTAATAGATATTAAGTTGCTACATTTCATCTAGAGGGCTAGTAAGGTTTTTAAACATATGGTTAAGTAATAAAGTATGGAGCGTAAAGTAGTCTTAACTGAGGAGGAGTATGAAGCTATACTTGAAGGTAGGCTTAAACCTGTAAGGGATTCTAGAATACATTTTAGAACATTTAAGATTAAAACTAGTATTAGGAAGCTATTAAGGGATTGGAATGGTTGTAAGGGTAAGGATTAAAATATGTTTACATTCAGGAGATGAGGTAGAGTCTAAAGCTCTAGTTAATACAGGAGCTGAAACTGATGAGCCGGTTATAGCTTTACCTCTAGAGTTGGCTAATAACTTAATTTACGAAGCTATATGGATGGGGAAGCTGTATCCATAAAGTAGCTATCCTCTGAAACTATAGGGTACCTAATGAGGAATAAGGTAGTAGTTAAGCTGCTGGATAAGCATGGTAATAAGCTTTCAGAAGCTTCCTCATACATACTTATTAAGCCTGGAGTAGATGAACCTATAATTTCAGACTCGCTAATTGAGGATTTAGGCATAGTAATAGTTAAGGCTAAGAAAGGATTATGGAGACACATAAACGATGCTGAAAACATAGTTAGGGAGAGTGCATGCTAGAAGTATCTGCAACATAAACTATCTAGTTCACTACTGTTAAACCATAGGCTTCTTCGTAGAATCCATATAATCATTACTAAGATATTTTACAGCTCTACTGTTTAGACGTGGTTTAGGCTTTAAGTTTTCTACAAGCTACTAGGAAGGATATTGCTTTTACAGCTCTGCTTGGTGTTGGATATGTGATAACCCCGCTTGATTCAAGTATTTCCCTTCTTTAATACATGCTAGCTTATTGTCAATTCTTTATTTTACGTTTTCTTATTTATTGGTGATTATTGTGGAGTGGGCAATTGTTGTTTAGAATGTTGGCCCTATTCTAAATATTCCGAATTCGTTGTAGTTTAGGATTTCTGATTTTGTTGGTTTTCCTGAAGCTACCTCGATAAGCTCCCTAAATATTTTTCCTCCAGCTTCCTCGATGGATTCATCTCCAAGTATGATTTTGCTAACATCTATATCTATGTCATCACCCATTTTCCTAGCTGTTTCCGGGTTTCCTGTAATCTTTATTACTGGAGCTATAGGGTTTCCGACAGGTGTTCCACGACCTGTAGTGAATAGAACTATTTGAGCTCCTCCAGCAACCATACCTACAATTGAGCTAACATCAAATCCAGGTGTATTCATTAGGTATAATCCGTTTCCGGAGGGTTTTTCAGCATATTTTAATACTCCCTTAACTATGCTTCTACCAGCTTTATGTATTGCTCCTAGGGATTTCTCCTCTATTGTTGTTAATCCTCCAGCAATGTTTCCAGGTGATGGCTGTGCTCCTCTGAAGTCTACACCGTAGGATTTAAGGTATTCCTCATATTCTAATACTGTCTTAACAATTTCTCTCTTCACATCTTCACTAACAGCTCTTTCAGCAAATATGTGTTCAGCACCTATGAATTCCGGTACTTCAGATATTATTACTGTTCCACCCATATCTACAATCATATCTGAAGCTACTCCAACAGCTGGGTTTGATGCTAGGCCTGAGGTTGTATCTGATCCTCCGCATTCTAATGCTACTGTAAGCTTTGATAATGGTGCCTCCTCCCTTCTAAGCTTTGAGGCTTCCCTAACCATTCCCCCAACTATTCTTACACCCTTCTCCACTGTTTTTAATGTTCCTCCAGCCTCCTGTATTACTAGGAGTTCCACAGGCTTACCTGACTTCGCTATTTCCCTACTAACCATTTCCGCATCTACCCCCTCACATCCAAGACTAACTACTAGAACTGCTGCTACGTTTGGGTTTAATCCTAATCCTATAAGTGTATTTATTGTTTGTTTAAGGTCCTCGCCGACTTGGCCGCAGCCGTAGGGGTTGTTGATGTATTTAACTCCATAAACTCTTTCAGCAATCAATCTAGCAGTGCTTGAAGCACATACAACTGTCGGGATTACTAGTACATGGTTACGTACACCAACACATCCATTACTCCTATAGTATCCATGGAAGCTCATATCTACATCCCCCTGAGTACAGCTCCCCTATCAGCCGACTCTACAAGCTTTGAGTATCTGTAAAGGTAGCCTCTGCTAACTTTTGGCTGTGGAGGTATCCATGACTTAAGCCTTAACTCCACCTCTTCCCAAGGTATTTTAACGTTTAGCTTTCTCTCAGGTATATCTATCTCAACAATGTCTCCATCCTGAACCACCGCTATCGGTCCACCCTCAGCTGCTTCAGGTGAAACATGGCCTATACATGGGCCTTTAGTTGCTCCTGAAAACCTGCCATCAGTAACTAGGGCTACAGATTCTCCAAGCCCTAATCCAGATATTGTTGATGTTGCTGTAAGCATTTCCCTCATTCCTGGTCCGCCTTTAGGCCCCTCATACCTTATCACTACTACATCCCCACTCTTCACCTCCCCGTTAAGCATGGCTTTAACAGCCTCCTCCTCAGAGTTGTATGCTTTAGCAGGTCCTCTATGCTTAAGCATTTTAGGGCTTAAAGCAGCTGTTTTAACCACTGCTCCTCGTGGTGCTAGTGTCCCCCTCAGTATTGCTATTCCCCCCTCCCTATGGATGGGGTTTTCTAAAGGTCTTATAACTTCATCACTATAGATTCTTGCCCCACCTATAACTTCACCTATTGTCCTACCTGTTACTGTTAGGCATTCTAGATTTAGGTATGGCTTTAATCTACTCATCACCCCCGGTATTCCCCCAGCTCTATGTAAATCTACAACCTTATAGATTCCTCCAGGAGCCATACTGCATATATGGGGTATTTTCCTGCTTAACTCGTCGAAGACGTCTAGGCCAATATCCAATCCAAGCTCGTATGCTATGGCTGGTAGGTGTAGTATGGTGTTTGTTGATCCTCCTAAAGCCATATCTACAGCTATAGCGTTTCTAAACGCTTTCTCAGTCATTATTTTACTAGGTTTTAAACCTCTTTCAAGAACCTTCAACACCAGTCTTCCAGCCTCTACAGCTAGTCTTAACTTAGCCGAGTCTACAGCCGGTGTTGTCGCCATGTATGGTATAGTCATCCCTAATGCTTCAGTAAGACACTGCATAGTATTAGCTGTAAACATTCCCCCACATGCTCCAGGGCTGCTGCAGGCTATTTCCTCAAGATATTTAGCCTCCTCAAAGCTTATTTTCCCCGTTTTTAAGAGTCCAGGAATCTCGAAGAGCTCAGCTATTGTTATACTCCTATCCTTAAAGTATCCATGTGATGGATATGCTGGAAGCATAGGTCCCCCAAGACAGAAGACTGTAGGTATATCCAGCCTTGCAGCAGCCATAAGCATTCCTGGATCGATCTTATCGCATGTTGTTATGCAGACCATAGCGTCAAATCCATGTGCTTCAATCATGAGCTCAATGGAGTCTGCAATAACCTCCCTGCTTGGAAGTGGTGTACGCATCCCCTCATGACCCATAGCTAATCCATCACATATAGCAATCGTATTAAACTCTAAAGGTACCCCGCCGGCCTCCCTAACACCCATCTTAACATACTCCGCAATCTTATCTAGATGTATATGTCCTGGAACAACTTCACTCCACGAGTTTACAACAGCGATTAGAGGCTTTGAAAAGTCCTCATCAGTTAATCCGGAGCATCTTAGAAGAGACCTATGTGGAGCTCTTAAAACACCATCAACAACCATACTACTTCTTAAACGACTAACCATAAAAACCACTACAAAATAGTTAAAGCTACTAATAAAGATTTCCAGATCATACAAGTATTAAAGCCTATGATCTTAACTTCTTAAAACTTCAGTAAGGTTTAACTATATGCTTAATATGTTAAGTTGGTGGGGTTATGAGTTTAAATAAGTTGATGAAGCAGCAGTATGAGGAGTATGAGGCTAAAACACGTAGATCTAGGGAGATGTATTTGAATGCAAGAAACTACATGCCTGGTGGAGATACACGTAGTGTAGCTTACTTTAAGCCTTACCCACTATTTGTAGAGAGGGCTGAGGGATTTAGACTGTACGATGTTGACGGAAACGTATATTTAGACTTTTTAAACAATTATACAGCGCTGGTTCATGGACATTCCCATCCTAGAATAGTTAAAGCAATTAGGGAGCAGCTGGAGAAGGGGTGGCTTTACACTGCAGGTATTGAGAGTCAATATAGGCTAGCTAAAATACTATGTGAGAGGTTTCCATCAGTTAGGAGGGTTAGATTCTGCAATTCTGGAACTGAGGCTACAATGATGGCTATACGGGCAGCTAGAGCATATACGGGTAAAAGCAAAATATTGAAGATGGAGGGTGGATATCATGGAAGCCATCCACTACTTGATGTAAGCGTAAATCCAGGTATAGATAGGGTAGGACCTATAGATAAGCCTTTAAGCATTCCTGAGGGACCTGGAATACCTGAAGGCATAGTTAGAGATGTTCTTGTAGCTCCATTCAACAATAAGGATGCTACGGAGAGAATAGTTAGGGGGAATAGGGATGAGTTAGCTGCAGTTATTGTTGAGCCGGTAATGGGGGTTGCGGGCATGATACCTCCCAGAGACAACTACCTAAAGTTTCTAAGAGAGATAACGCTTCAGCATGATATTCCACTAATCTTCGACGAGATAATAACAGCTAGGTTAAGTAGGGGTGGTGGACAGGAATACTTTAACGTAACTCCGGATCTAACATGTCTTGGAAAGATAATTGGTGGAGGACTACCTATAGGCGCCTTCGGGGGGCGGGAGGACATTATGGATTTATTCTCACCTGAAAAAGAAGGCTTCATCCCCCATTCAGGCACATTTAATGGGAATGCGTTAGTAATGACTGCAGGTATAGCATCGATGGAGGAGTTAACAGCGTCAGCTATTGAAAAAATAAATATGCTAGGTAGCTTGCTGAGGGAGGGTATTGAGAAGATATTTGAGGAGGAGGGAGTTACTGGACAAGTAACGGGCTTAGGCTCCCTGTACAATATCCACTTTACAAATGTTGAAATCATAGATTATAGAACAGCCTCAACATCGAGTAGGGAGGCTAGAGCACTACTCCACATAGCATTAATCAATAAAGGCATATTTACCGCTAAAAGGGGAATGTTTAATCTATCAACAGTAATGACTCGGGGAGAGATTGATGAATTCATTAATTCTTTAAGAAGCTGTATACAGCTTTTAAAGCCTTGCCTACCTAGAGCCACTAAGTAGCTTAACAACAACTATATCTCCATCTTTAACCCTTCTAAACTCTTCAGGATCTGTTTTAAGATATCCGATTACGTTAACTGGGCTGTATGCCCTTACATCATCTACTGATGGGCTAATAGGGGTTTTACCGAAGAAGATGCATAGGGAGGGCTCCTCAGGCCAGTAGGCTAACTCACCGATCTTAACCCTTCCGCGAGCATTTTCAACACCAATATTTACAGGTACAGGAAAGTATACTTCATCACCCCAAAGCATAGCTCTACTACTAATTGGAAGAACATTAATAATAGCTCTAGCAGTATTTGGATTTTCATCAAGAGTTATTATAGCCTTAGCTTTTACAGATCCACATATAATCTCAACTTCATACATAAATACTTAAAACATAAATCTAATTAAATCTTACTATCATCTTAAGGATTATGCTTAGTTAAGAATAGCTTACGGCTTAATAATCATATTTTCCACTTCAAGCCTGTATGAATTAGGTGTTGGCTATTCTTCGTATTTATTGATTTACGAAATTTGAATTAAGCCGTAAAGCTTGGGAATATTAGCATCTTACCGATTTGAATCTAACTCGTTGCTACGTTAACGGGTAGGTAGCAGTAAGTTAAATAAAATATGCTAAGTTTCAGGCTAAGCTATCCCTTATAAAGATGGTGTCCAGAAAACCTGGAATTTAGTTCTGGGGTGAAGGGTGTAAAATTTAAATAGTCTAGAATGTTTTAAATGTTCCGAGCTTTTAAGAGTGGTGTAATCTTAGCCTATAGGTTAATGAACTCTATGGAAGCTGTAAACCAGTAAATGAGGTGTAAAGCCTAAACGCTGGATGCTCCCGACTTTAGTTGTGGAGTATCTTACATAGAAGCCTTTAACCTTTGAAGTATATGCGTTCCTCACAGCTTTCAGAGTATGGTCTTATATGGTTATAGTTTCTCTCAAAAGCTAAACGTGGATTAAGCTTGCTTAACACGTATCTGCAAACAGGCTCTGAAACTATTTTGCAGGCAACTCTAGTATCGATTTTCAGTATGAGTGAAAGCCTTAAAATTGGGCATGGATTCCTACAGCGTGTAATAAGCTCAAAACTGTTAAGCTTAACAACCTCAACATCGCCTTCATCTAAGCCTAGAAATCCCAAGTAGAAGAGGTCGAGAACATCCCTCATCGACTCAGCTCGTCGAGGCTTAATCGCCCACAGCCAGCCATAAAGATAAAACAGAAACTTGGCAGCAGCTAAAACAACCGTTTTCAGACAAGATTTATCCAACCTATCTAGCATGCTTTAAGCTTAAGATTCCGTGGAGGATAGGAGTAGCTTAATATCTTCAATTAATATCTTAACCTTCTCAATTTCGGTTTTCAGCTGCTCTACATCTATTATTCCCTCATAGAAGGTTTCTCCATGAAGTACCTTATGCCTCGCCATGTATCTATCTAGAATCCCCAGCCTACTAACATCGCTATCTTTCACCTCAATTTCTCTAAGCATCCTCCTCCTCTCAAAATGGCTTGACGGGACTCTGCTTGTCCGCTCAAGTAATAATGCATTTACTGCTTGCACTACTGCATTCCAGGACTTCTCAGCAGAATCCCTTATTGCCAGGATATTCCCCCTACTTAATGCATCATAGAATTCGCTGAATGCCCTACTGTAGAAGTCCTCAGCCATCTTTATGAAAACCTTAGCGTTTAGCTCCAACTCCTATACCTATAGGGTATTCCAGATGCTTAAAATAAGCTTTACGTCTAATTGAGTAGCTTAGCGTATTTGACTCTGTGAGCTTTACTTGCGGTGAAGATGCTAATTGTTTATGCATATATGCTGCATTGCTTAAGAGGGGTTTAAGCTATGTACTCCATATTTGGGATGGGGTGTTAAGCCGGGGCTTCATGTAGTTTAGATTATTGTTGGTCCTCTCCATTCACCCCATACATCCCTTAATACTCTGCTTATTTCTCCAATTGTTGCTTTAGCTTTTACAGCTTCCAGCACATGTGGGAATAGGTTTTCATCTGTTTTCTCAGCTGCTTTTCTTAGCCTATCTAGGGCTTCCTGAACTTTTAGCTGGTTTCTCTCATTTCTCAGCTTTCCTAATCTATTAATAACTTTCTCCCTTACCTTCGGGTCTACCTTCAGAAGCTCAAGCTTTAATTCCTCCTCCTCCCTAAACATGTTTACACCTATAACTGCTACCTCCCCCCTCTCTACTTTCTGCTGGTATTCGTATGCGCTCTTCATGATTTCAGCTTGTGGATATCCCTTCTCTATTGCTTTAACCATTCCTCCAAGCTTCTCAACATGTTCTATTATCTTCCAAGCCTCCTCCTCTATCCGGTCTGTTAGCCACTCAATATAGTATCCTCCGCCTAGGGGATCTATAGTATCAACAACTCCGGACTCGTAGGCTAGTACTTGCTGTACTCTTACAGCTAGCTTAACTGATTTCTCTGTTGGTAGGCATAGGGCTTCATCGTATGAGTTGACATGTAGGGATTGGGCTCCTCCAAGTATGGCTGCTAGGGCTTGTAGTGTTGTTCTTATAATGTTTACTTCAGGCTGTTGAGCTGTTAATGTTACGCCTGCTGTCTGTACGTGGAACCTCATCATCATGGATCTAGGGTCTTTAGCGTTAAACATTTTCCTCATTATCTCAGCCCACATTCTCCTAGCAGCTCTAAACTTAGCAGCTTGCTCGAACAGGTTTGTTCTGGCGGCGAAGAAGAATGATAGTCTTGGAGCGAAGCTATCTACATCAACCCCTCTCTCCTTAACGTATCTAACATATTCAATAGCGTCTGCAAGCGTGAATGCTACTTCCTGAACAGGTGTTGCACCAGCCTCCTCGAAATGGTATCCGCTTATACTTATACTATTCCATTTAGGAACTTCTTTAGAGCAGAATAGTATGATGTCTGCAGTATACCTCATTGATGGTTCAGGTGGATATATGTAGTTTCCTCTTGCAACATACTCCTTTAAAATATCGTTTTGAACAGTACCGTCCAGAATACTTCTAGGAATTCCTCTAGATTCAGCTATAGCAATATACATTGATAAAACCTCCATTGCTGTAGCGTTTATAGTCATTGATGTTGAAACCTTATCTAGAGGTATGTTTCTGAATAGAATATCCATTTCTGATATTGAAGGCATTGATACGCCAACCTTTCCAACTTCATGCCATGCAAGCCTATCATCAGGGTCTAAGCCTAGCTGTGTCGGTAGGTCAAACGCTATGCTTAAGCCTGTCTGCCCAATTCTTAATAAGTACTTAAACCTTTCATTACTATCCTCAGCTGAGCCGTAGCCAGCGTATTGTCTAATAGTCCATATCCTCCCACGATACATTGTGGGGTATATGCCTCTCGTGTATGGGTAAACACCTGGAAAGCCGAGTTTCTCAAGGTAGCTCCAACTCTTCTCAGTAAGGTCTAGGGGAGTGTATAAACGCTGAATTTCCATGCTGCTTTCACATTTAAACCTTCCCCTCTCAGGCGTTTTCTTTAGTATAGGATCTGCAATCTTCTCCATCCACTCCGTATATTTCTCCCTAATCCTATCCATAGGTTCACTACTCATAGCTCTCAAACCTCTCAACAAGCTCAATCATTACGCCATGAGTATCACGTGGATGAATAAAGTTAATTCTTCTATCCTTTAGGTTTCTTGAACTACTGTAAACTACTCTTAATCCTCTACTAGTAATTTCCCTTAATGCATCGTTTATGTTTTCAACTCTTAACGCGATATGATGTATTCCCTCCCCTCTCTCACTAATAAATTTAGCAACTACGCTATCATGAGTTTTCGGCTCAAGAAGCTCAATAAATGTTCCACCTACTTTAAACATAGCTATTCTAACCTTCTCCTCCTCAACATCCTCAATTTTTAAAAGCTTAACCTCAAGAATATCACGGTAAAGCCTTAAAGCATCATCAATGCTTTTTACAGCAACCGCTATATGGTCAACTCCGCTAATTCTCAGCTTTCACCACCTCTAACAGCCTTGTTAAATAGCTCTACTATTGCTTTTAAGGATGTTCCTGGACCGCAGACATCGTATATACCTATCTTCTTCATCAATTCAACATCTGATGAGGGGATAATGCCTCCGAAAATAACGGGTACATTAAAGTTTTTCATCCTCATAATCTTTAAAAGGTCTTCAGCAAGCTCAATATGAGATCCTGAAAGAATACTTACACCTATAGCATTAACATCCTCCTGTAATGCAGCATCAACAACAGCTTCAGGTGTTTGATGAATACCTAGATAAACAACCTCAAATCCAGCATCAGCTAAAGCCTTCGCAATAACCTTAGCACCTCTATCATGCCCATCAAGCCCAAGCTTAGTTATGAGAACCTTGAAAGCCATAACTCTACTAATATAGGACCCTATTAAATTTTGCTTATGGCTGATTAGATCTAGCATAGTATTTAACCTTTTCAGCTCCTTAATCAAGCTAGAATAGTTTCTTAAGGCTTAATATGTTTACGTATAGGCTTTTCATATTTCTACCGGGTATGTAGCTGCATGATTAATACAATATCCTACATAAATGCTTAAGCATGAGCTTATCAATAATTCATATAGTGGCTTAGTATGCTTGATGTAGTTAATAAAATACTATAGTTTAATAAATAAATAGTTTAGTTATTGAACTATTTTATTTTAACCCCGTATAGCCTAGCTATTTCTCTTGAGATAACGTATCTCTGTATCTCGTTTGTTCCCTCGTAGATTTCATATATCCTACAGTCACGATATATTTTCTCTAGGGGTGGAAGAGGCTTTACAGGTATGTATTCATGATCATGCATATATCCTCTACCGCCAAGTATCTGTATTGATCTATGAGCTGCGAAGGTAGCTGTTTCGCTTGCATAGCATTTAGCAATTGCTGCAGGTAGGGTAACTGTTCTAGAATCTATTTTACCTTTAATAGCTAAATCTCTAAGGTATGTTGCTCTATAGGTGAGGAGGCGGGATGCCTCTATCCTCATCGTCATATCCGCAATCATCCACTGTATTGCTTCAAAGTTTATTATAGGCTGCTCAAACTCTACACGTTGCTCTGCAAACTTTAACGCCTGCTCTAAAGCTGCTTGAGCAGCTCCAATTGCTTGTGCAGCTACATAGCATCTTCCATGGTCAAGAGCGTTTAGCGCAATATATATTCCCCTATTCTCCATTTCAACACCTCCTAGAACGTTTTCAGCCGGCACCTTAACGTTTTCAAGCTTTACCTCACTTACAGGAATATATCTTAATCCAAGCTTTCTCTCCTGCTTTGGGAAGCTTATACCCTCCATATCCCTCTCAACTATAAATGCTGTTATGCCTCTAGCACCTGCTTCAGGCTTTGTTTTAGCGAATACTATGAATGTGCTTGCAAGATTCCCTATAGTTATGAATTTCTTATGTCCATTGATTATGTAGAAGCTACCTGTACGTTCAGCTCTTGTCCGTATTGCTGCTGTATCTGATCCAACATCAGGCTCAGTTAATGCAAATGCTCCAAGCTTCTCCCCCTTAACCAGCGGTGGTAAATACTTCCTCCTCTGCTCCTCAGTTCCAAATAGGAGGAGGGGGGAGCAGACAAGTGAGGGGGTGTACTGGGTTATTGATGCCATAGCGCCGCAAACCCTAGAAAACTCCTCTATAGTTATTACATCGTAAAGTAGTGGTTTACCCCTACCGCCGTAGGATTCAGGTATATACATGGCTAGAAATCCGTTTTCACCGATTAGCTTCAAAGCCTCCCATGGAAAGTTTGATCCTTTACCGTCAAGATTCAGCTCCTCATACCTGTCACGTATTGGAGCAAGCTTCTTCTCAGCAAACTCCCGAACATTTAATCTATGCTCATCAAGATCTGGAGTTATATATGGGGCATAAAGATCTCTATACGACATAATAACCAAGATAGTTAGAAAAGGCAATATAAAAACTTATCTGGAATAGTAGAACATGGGTTTTGAGCTAAGTATGGATTCATATAGAACCCGTACTTAGCTCTTGAGCCTCATCACCCTCCGGGTTCATTTGGGGCTTTTCATTGAGCTCAACTCCTTCCGGGGTAAACCTTCCCCCACATCTTAAGGAATCTGTTCCATATACAGTTGCTTCTCCTGAGGGTTGTCATGTATAAAGATCTGTACGTCTCTGAGCTAGTGGAAAGCTATCAATGCTGATCTAGCTTTATTGAGTATATAGCTAGCTAATCAACTCATAAATCCCAGTTTAAAGATTAAGCCTATATTCTTAAGGTAGAGTATGGCTTAATAGGCTTTACGATGTAGTTGAGAATACTAGAATTCTAAATAGTAATTAAGTAGTGATGAGGTCTTATTAGGGATTGTAGTGCTTCCACGTATGGAGTGTTAGGGTTTTAATGGTTTATGTGCTGGTGGAGGAGGGTTCCAAACTATTCTGGTGGGTATGGGGTATGGGTGGCCTGTCTTCCTTGTTGATATTAATCCATCAATCCACTCATCAACAATACTAAATGGAATAACAGCTACCATCTCTTCATCAATGTATAATCCCACTCTTCTTGCACCACCACATGGGAAGGATAAGCTGATTTTACCTGTTTTTAAAGCTTTAGCAATTCCATCACCGCATACTCCGTGAACGCCGGTGGATGATAGTGTTAGTGGCTCCCCTCTACTCCATACGTATCCCTCAACAACCTTTAGCATCTGTCCAGGATTTCCAACAACCAGTACAGCATCAGGATTGATAGGTAGCTCTCCGAGAGGACCCATGAGAACTGCCCTAGTGGAGTTTGGGGGAAGCATAGGTATGAAGCCATACAGCTTCCTTGCAGTTTCCACATTAACGGTATGAGAATAAGCATCCTCTACGATACAGTCATCCTCCAATATCTGTCTTAAACCTATTGAGCCAGCCCCCCTCTTACATGCAATATCGTCAACAGTAGCGTAGTAGGTAAGTCCATGAAGTCTAGCTAGCGTAGATAGTTGGCATATAGTAAGTTTATCAGGGACTTTAGATATACCTGAAGGAATCTGATTTAAATCTTTAAAAAGCTTAACACCAGCAGGATCAGTTCTTAACCGAAGCTCTCTAGCAATTGTTTCATGAAGCCTCCTCAAGTCAGCCATAAGCTACTAGTTAAACACATAATATAAGCTTTACGGTAAGCTGGAAGACTTTGTAAACTTAAGCATGAAGTATTTCCACATATATTGTATTTCAGCAGGTCCTCTCAACATCTACATTGTAGGCTCCTTACGAACTCATATACACCCAGCTCCCCCTAGCTTCTCCCTACCATTTCAGCATCCTTAAAGGTAAGACTATTCTTAAACATAAATCTTAAGCAGCAACATAAGTATTTAACAGTCTATTTTAAAACAGCCTTAGAGCTAAAGTTTACAAAGCCAGCTGGAAGGACCCGGCAACTTAACATATTGTATCTAATTCCCTAAAGTTGTCACATCCAGCTGGAATGGTTTTTAAGTCTTAGCCTTAGGCTTACTAAATATCAATTAATGAGGTTAAGCTATAAAGGCTTCAAATAGCTTATTGAGGCCTTTATAGTTCTTTAAAGTTTAAATTGTGTTCATCTTTAAATTAACGTGTTTATATACTGTTGGTAGAGAAGCTTAAGGATTGCTAATGGAGGAACTGGTGAAAACGTATGGTTCTGTAGCTGTTGGTTATGGTTTAACTATAGATCTAAATAGTATTTTTCCTTCTTTTAGAAGCTTTAACACCTTATTTATATCTTGTAGGGGGTGTGAATCGTAAATAACCTTTACAGCTCCCCTACTAACTAGGTTAAGTGATTCAGTAACATCTATTCTTGTAAACGCGAAGCTTCCGGTAAGCATCATCTCGCCGAATACAAGTCTTCTAGGTGAAATGTTTAATCTACCTTCAGCTATTCCTGCAATAACTACTCTTCCATGAGGTTTTATGCTTTCAAATGCTTTTTCCTTAGCATTAATACTGCTAGTAAAGTCCAGCGCTACATCAACTCCTCCTCTAGACTTAATTCTCCTAATAGGGTCCTCAATACTTGAATTAATAACCTCGTCAGCTCCAAGCTTTTCAGCTAGTTTAAGCTTTTCATCATTAACATCAACACCTATAACGTAGGCTCCAGAAGCCTTCAATATTTGAACAGCGCATAGGCCTAATCCTCCAAGACCATAAACTGCAACATCCTCATTAATTGAAGCCTTTGCAACTTTTTTAACTGCATGGTAAGCTGTTGCAACAGCATCTGTAGCTATTGCTGCCTCCTCATAGCTTACTCCTTCAGGAATCTTAAAAACTGAGCTTTCAGGTGCTTTAACATATTCAGCATATCCCCCATCAACATGAAATCCAGTATATAATACATTCTGGCAAATGTTTTCAAGTCCTTCAATGCAGTAGCGGCATACACCGCAAGCCCTATATATGAATGATAGGGCAACACGGTCTCCAACACCTATTCTATGAGCATTCCGGCCAACTTCAACAACCTCGCCTGAAACCTCATGTCCAAGAACTCTAGGAAGACCTGGAACCTTTATTACTCCATCAATCATATGGATATCGCTATGACAGACCCCGCAGGCCTTAACCCTTATTAAAACATCGTTAGGTTCAGGAGAAGGCTTGGAGACATCTTCAACAATAAGTTCTCTACCATACTCATGTAGGCGGGCTGCCCTCACATAGTAGCCGTAAAATCCAAGCATTTAAGTCTTTCGCTAAGAAATATAAGCCTAGCAGCTTAGCATACTTACCTTAAGCTGCTACATCTAGAAATATAGTGTTTGAGATAGGTTTTAATAGGTGTTTGTACATATTATTTTGCCGATGAGGAGTTTGCCGAGTATTGAGGAGTGATAGAAACCTTAGCTGAGGCAATAATGAAACTTGGTTATCTCGCTAAGTTTCCCAGGACGTCAAATATCATTTCTCTAGGCTCACCTACAACCTTAACCTTCTTCTTCAGCTCAGGGTTTTTATTAAGTTCTTCAAGAAGGGATTCTGAAATCCAGAATCTAGTTAGTTCAAGTGTGTTTTTAATTCGAACTACTTTAGCCTTTTTAGGGTCTCTAACGCCTGCTGTTCTTAAGCCCATAGCTATTGCATCTCTATCGCATGGTAGGAATACAGGTACTTTACCGACTTCAGGCCATCCAGCTGTTAAACAGTTAACAAAGGTTTTAACGAAATCCATTTTTTCAAACACTCTTCTAGTTGTTAGATCAGCCATGCCGATACCTACAGCATTACCCTCAGTTTTAGAGCTTAAGTCAAGTACGATGATGCGTTTAACTCTTGGAGCTTCAGGATCATACTCTCCTGGAACGAAGAATCTACCTGTAACGTTTGGATCCATTCCTGCACCGCTAATCTCCTTCCCTATTTCATCAACAATTAGGAGGTCTATGTCTTTAAAAGGTATTCTTGGAAGGTATTTCTTAGCAGTTTTTAAGAGTTCAACCTCCTCCTCCTCGATTTTTTCGGGGGGAATAGCCTTAATAATCGCGGTTTCATGGTAGCCGTTCTCCACAATTGCTACTCCACATATTATCTTAGCCTTCCTCATTATTAATCTAGCCATTTCAGGTAGGACTTTATGGTATCCTTCAGCAAGGAATGAGTGGAGGGATTCAGCACCCTTCTGCTTCCCCAGTCCTATAACCATCATCTTCATCAATCCACTTTCAATCTTATCCTTAAAGTCTGTATGTGGCTTAACCCTGTTAACAACAATTATTCCATCAGCGTTATGAGCGTACCTATCAATATATACTGGTGTACCATCGTCGAGATAGCCGAGCACATCAACCTCTAAGGAGGAGAGTATGGGTGCTCCAACGTTTTCAGGTGTTATTCCGTAGCTTTTCAGAATCTCAACCTGTCCTTCAGGAGTTGCACCTCCATGACTGCCCATAGCTGGAACAATAAACGGCTGTCCACCACACTTCTTAACCTCATCTACAATAGCAGTAATTATATCTGAAATGTTTGCAATCCCCCTACTACCAGCAGTTATAGCTATTCTACTACCAGGCTTTATTCTTGATGCAAGATCTATTTCTCTAAGCTGCCTACCAACCTCGCCCTTAACATCCTGAATTTTAACAGAAACAAGCTCCTGCTCAACCTCAACCATTCTTGGGAAATTAAATAAATAACCTACACTCACAGAAGCAGTATTACCTGGCGCCTTATAAATATTGTGAAGTATTGAAGAGGCGTTAAGCTAATTCTATCTAATTAATTAAGTCTAGCTAGATATATTTGGAAAGTTTAGTAAGGCTTAATCGTTAATTTATGGTTTCCATGCTTAATCCGGTAGGAGATCTTTATAGTTTGGCTTTGCATATATTGCTTCAATCTTTCCGAAGTATAATGTATGTATGTCGTTGGATGGATATATCCAGTCAATGATTTGTTTAGGTATTTGACTCTTATCCAGCTTGTCCTTATATTTAACACTGCATTCATAGTGTATTATGCATTCATCTATGATTGGAGGCTTAACGATACGTGACTTAGCAGGCTTAATATTAAATCTACTAAACTTATCTATTTCCCTACCTGAAAATGTACCGCATCCCTCAACAACAGACTCCATCCCTCTTCCAGGAACATTTACAGTAAATTCCCCTACATCCTCTATAAAGCTGTACGTATATCTTGAAGGTCTTACTGCAATCATGAAGTAAGGCTCCCTCCAAAACACTCCAATAAGCCCCCATCCAATAGTCATTACATTTATCTTACCACTTCCAATAATGGTAACTAGTAGTAAGCCATGTTTACGCATAACGTTTAAAGTTGGTATTAAAACATCCTCTAAGGATACATCAACAACATCAGCCATAACCCCACTTATAGGGGAAGCTTAAAAATCTACTGCTAGCAGTAATGCATCTAAACTATGACTTTATGAACTCTTATAGGTATCCCCTTATACCGTATTAAGCAACGATATCCTCCCACCATCTCGTACCTTAACCCTAATGGATTGCAGATACTCTTGAGAAACCAATATTGCTGTCAACCATAGCGTAAAGCCTAACACGTTTAAGAGTAGGTACATTAGTTGTACCTTTATCTGACTAAAAGCTCTGTAGGTTAAAATCTGTAGGGGAAGGAACTTCCTTTATAGAATCATTACTTCATCCTCTGGAATGTATGCTAACGCCGGCTTGGATTCATGCTTCTTTCCTTAACCATCTTGTAAGCCTCCTCTAGCAGTTCTACTGTATCTTACCACATGCTTTTCATATGGCTACATGTATACCCTATACTTCTCAAGCTCTTTCTAAATAAAATGTAAGGATAATTGAATGCTGCAAAATGATTGAAGCTATTAGCTAGATGAATTTTAGTTAAGAACTTAACCGTTTAGGTTTATGAATGTTTAGATTATTATGCTACATCAAATTTATATTGCTGTATCCTAGTTTTGGTTGAGTTGAGATGAGTATATTTAACTCTATATTTAGCCCTAGAGCTGTAGCTGTTATTGGTGCTTCAGATAATCCTAGAAAGCTTGGATACTACTGTTTAGCTAGCTTGGTTAATGGTGGATTTAAAGGTGAGGTATATCCTGTAAATCCTGGTTTAGGGTATGTTATGGGTTTAAAATCATATCCATCCATTACCAGTATACCTGTAGATATTGATTTAGCGTTGGTTGTTGTTCCGTCAAGCATTGTTCCACGGGTTCTGGGGGAATGTGTATCTAAAAACGTTAAGGGTGTAGTAGTTATAACTGCTGGGTTTAGGGAGGCTGAGCTTAATGATGGAGTCTACCTCCAGGAGGTTATTAAATCCATAGCTGATAAGGCTGGAGTTAAGATTATAGGTCCGAACACCTTCGGAGTAGTGAATCTTGACGTAGGTCTTAACGCATCATTTACACCTGAGCTTTCAAAGCTTAAGAAGGGTAATGTAAGTCTTATAGGTCAAAGCGGTGGTGTATGTCATCTAATAGCTTACATGTCAACCATCTACGGTTTAGGGTTTAGCAAAATAGTTGGTTTAGGGAATAGGTGTAATGTGGATTTTGCAGATATTATTGATTATCTTAAGGATGACGCTAACACTAGGGTGATTGCTATTCATGTTGAGGGGGTTGATGATGCCCGTAGACTTATGGAGGCTGCTAGAGAGGCTTCACGTATAAAGCCTATTGTAGCCTACAAGACAGGTAAGTCAAGCATTGCTGATAAAGCCTCAAAAACACATACAGGCTCACTTGCAGGTAACTATCAGCTTTATGAAGCAGCCTTCAGGCAGGTAGGTGTATTAGCTGTTAGGGATGTTGAAGACTTTTTCGACGCTATGAAGGCTTTAAGCATATGCCCAATACCTAAAGGTAGTAATGTTGCAGTCATAACCGGTCAAGCAGGGCTAGGCATAATTGCAGCTGATGCATGCTACGACTACGGCTTAAACCTAGCTAAACTATCAGAGGAAACATACTCAACAATACTGAAGCTACTACCCCCACTATCCATTAGGGAAAACCCTATCGATATGGGGCCTTCATGGAGTGATGTGGAGAAATGTAGAAGCATTGTTGAATCCGTTATTAGCGATGAATCCATCCATGCATTAACTCTATGCTTCACATACACGTCTGCAAGCTCAAACATAGTTTTAGAGTTAGCATCAGTATTGAGGAATTGGACAAGAATTAAGCCAGTTACAGCATGCTTTCCAGCACCCTACGGATACTGGATTAGGGAGAGGGAGATACTTGAATCCCACGGGATTGCTACATATCCAACACCAAGCAGAGCTGTAAAAGCAATATCCTTCCTAGTAACCTATAGAAGGCTTAAAGCCAAAACCATATCCAACAGTAACATGTAGTGGTAACCATCCCAATAATACTGTGAAGCTAAACCGTTAAACCCATAAGTAGTCCCTAACATCTTGAAGCATACCTTTACAAGCTTAAGGCTTCCATCAGCCCTATAAAGCCTAAATATAGGCTTCACTCAACATATTTTAGTTGCAGCTCCATTATTAGCCTATACTAGCTTCGATTTAAACTTAGACTAATATGTATGTGGTGTTGTTTACCACTTCCCCGCTGGAGGACTTCCCCTAACAGTTTCACTATTATCATCTATAAATCCCCATAATCATTCCCTAGGTCTTATTAATACTAAGCCTAGTGAATCTATTAGCTTATCACTTATAACTACTTCATCCTCCCCCGGTGTTATCACTGCTGTAGCCTTAGCTGTTTGGGGCTTTCTATCCTCAGTTACCACACATACATTAACGGGATCTCTAATTACAAATGTTTCACAATAACTCCTCCAACCCCTCTATACTCCTCAACTCTTGAGCCTGCCGGCAGCTCCGGATATAGTTTAAGCCTCTCCGCAGCTTTAACCGGTAATACGATTTCAGGTGAATCCGATTCATAACCCGAATTTGCAATAGCAACTGTGGAGACTTGGAAACCATTACGGCTAAGCTTAACTCTCACCCTAACAGTCAATACCCCTCACCAGCCTGGAGAAGCGTCCAATCCTACTAGGCTTCTTAACCCTTCTAAAAACCCCGATTCTCCCAGCCAATCTGAAACCCTAAAACTATATATCTGCAAGAATAAAAACTTACCGGATAAATATTTGGCAGCTTAATCTCCACACTTTGCTTAACTGTTTCATGTATTTTATTGTTTGCTGTAAGCTACTTATGAAAGACTTATCCTAAACTCCGGGTAGTACTTGATTAAATGGAGGGTTCAAAGCAGTAGTGGACTTTTTGGAAGCTATTCCTAAATTCAGATACTTCCCTTGCGATTATGCTTGTTTCCTCTTTATCGATGAGGACTCTCCTAATGAATCTTGCTATTTGCCGCATCTCCGATTCCTTCATTCCTAGACGTGTCACTTGAGATGTTCCTAGCCTAATACCACTTGGGTTATCCCAGTCCTCTAAGCTATCCTTTGGAAGCAGGTTCTTGTTACAGATTATGTTCACCTGCTCTAGAAGTTTTGCAGCCTCTTCTCCGCCGCCAAGGCTGGAAACATCAACAGCGACTTGATGAGTTTCAGTATAGCCTTTATGCTTGCATAGGACATCAAAGCCTTCCTCATCAAGCGCTTTCCCTAATGCTTTTGCATTTTTAACCATCTGGGCTGCATAATCTTTCCCGAAGACAAGCATTTCAGCTAAGGTGACAGCCATAGCTGCAACACTATTTATTTGATGTGTTGCAGTAAGTCCGGGGAATATTGCAAGTCTAAGTTTTTCAGCTATTTCATCACTATTCCAAACAATTAGACCCCTTTGGGGACCGCTTAGAGTCTTTCCTACAGAGCCTGTAAGCACATCCGCCCCCTCTCTAAGGGGGTCTTGAAACTTTCCTCCCGCTATCAATCCAAGTTGATGTGCTCCATCATAGAATATGTGGGCACCTACCTCATCCGCAATTTCCCGTATCTCCCTTAATGGATATGGGAAAAGAGTTAAGCTTGAGCCTAAGGCTATTAGTCTCGGTTTAACCTTAAGCGTCAGCTCCGTAAAGGATTCCACATCTATATTCATTTCATACGGGTTAAACGGGATGTCAACTACTTTCAATCCCCTACATCCGGCACATCCACCCTCTCTATTACTCACATGTCCACCATCAGTTTCTTTTATAGACATTATAACATCACCGGGCTTCGTTAAAGCAAAGTAGACAGTAAGGTTTCCCAGCATGCCGGATAGAAGTCTATGATCTGCATATTTAGAATTGAATAATGTTTTAGCTAACTCTACAGCTAAAGCCTCGACTTCATCAATATACTTTAAGCCTGAAAACCATCGATCACCAATCTCTCCCTCAGCAGTTCTCTCTGAAAGTTCTGATGATAGAAGGCTCTTTGCTATGGGGCTCATCAAACTCTCTGGAGCAAGTAGATTAATGCATGATCTCCCCCTCCAATCCTCATTTTCCTTAACTAAAGAAACTAAGTGCTGTACAAGCTCGCTTGGACTCATCTTCATGATTTTAGCTTTAGCTTCAGCAAGCTTTAAATATGTAGCTTCCCTCCTCGGTCTAGCCGCCATTAAAATCACTACTTGATTCCCTTATACAGAATCAATTTAAGCTTTATGGTTTAATTAATGGGCTTAGCAACTTAATATTTACATTCTTGCTTAGCTATTTCATGCTGAGTATCTGGTTGAGGATTTAGATATTTTTTAAGGTTTATTAGAGCTTAAGTAGTATTCCATATTCAGCTTCAAGTCTTGGAAGGTAAAGCATTACCAGACATAAGTTTTCTAAGAGGGCTTTAGAGGTGGCTAGGAGGTCTAGTGAGGGAATTAGTGTTAATTCATCTAGAATAGTTATAGTACTTGATGAGAAATGTTAAGGTTAATGGTCTAGTTGATTTATGCTAGATGTTGATGATAACGAAATATTATCTATGATGGTTTACTAATCAGAAATAATCTTACAGCTAGCTAATCTTTACTATTGTCGACAAATAGAGTCCTTTCGATAGTAAAGTTTAACTGTAGATTAGTAAAGCTTAACTGAATGTAGTGTAAGTTTACTTATGGTCCTTCCTATTTCGCTAGATCTTTCAACTAGGTGGGGTGAAGCTGTTAGTAAGTTGGCTAAGCTATTAATTGATGATTTGAAGGGGAATTTGATAGGTATTGTAGCGCTTAGTGTTGAGGAGCCTCTTGTTTATGATAGTAATGTTCTTGTAGTTCTTAGGGAGAGGAGGGTTGAGGATGTTTTTAAGATTTTGAGGTTGAAGAGGGAGGTTGAGAGGGAGTATGGGGATGAAGTAGTAATAAGCCCATTCATAACTGTGGAGGGGGATGAATTAATAGAGAAGTTTTTAATGCATGCTGGCATAGTTAAGGCTAAGGGCAGTACTTCATGGATGGATGTTGTTAGTAAGTTTACTAGTAGGCTTCTAACTGAGCTTGGGGGAAATCTGGTAAGGGTTAAGGCGCTTAGTGTTGAGGAGCCTCTTGTTTATGATAGTAATGTTCTTGTAGTTCTTAGGGAGAGGAGGGTTGAGGATGTTTTTAAGATTTTGAGGTTGAAGAGGGAGGTTGAGAGGGAGTATGGGGATGAAGTAGTAATAAGCCCATTCATAACTGTGGAGGGGGATGAATTAATAGAGAAGTTTCAGGGTGTAGATGTTGAGCTTAAGTAAAGCTGAAAAATTGATGGGGGAGGCGATTAAGGATTTAGAGATAGGCAGCTATAATAAAGCAGTTTCAGCAGCATACTTCAGCTTAAGAATGTTTTCTGAACTCATACTTTTAAGAGGGGGGCTTACAATTCCTAGGAGGGATGATAAGCTTGCTAACCTAATTGAAAACATTGGGCTTAGGGAGATGGCTGAAAAGTTAAGGTATCTCTACGATTTACGTAAGAAAGCTGACTACAGCTCCCAGGAGGTTAATGGGCTTGAAGCAGGGGAGGCTGTAAGCCAAGTCAGTAAGCTGCTTGAAAAAATCAAGCAGTTAATGGATGATTTGGTTGCTTAACATAATTTGCTAGATGGTTCTACATATCTTTACGTATGGGCAGTCTGGATGGCATTGCTCAGGTTTTCCCGGGTCTAGCTGGTCATTCACTATTTTCGCTAGGTTATCTCTTAAATCTATGAATTTCTGTCTTAGATTATCTGTGATTGCTACTGGCTTCTCATAGTATTTTATATCTCCCCTCTTCTCATCTATTCTCACGTTTACAAGTATTGCGTGGTTTACCGGTGTCTCATATTGGCTTTCATAGGCTAATGCGTATGCTGCTAACCCCACCTCATATATTGGCTGGTATTCCCTCGTCTTATACTCTACAATTATTGATGGAGGTATTAAGTTATCTATTCTTATCGTTTTAGTTAATCCTACTAGTGTTCCATCCACGGGATACTCGCTTATACCGGGTACTGTTAGTGCTGCTATGCTGTCTACTGATAGGTAGGGTGATCTTGCCCTCGCCTTAGCTAGGCTTGATGAAAACATGTCTACTGCATAGCTCCACAGTAAGTTAAATATTTCTCTAGATCCCTCAACAACGTCCTCCATGGATGTTTTACTGTATGCCTCAACACCCCTCCTCATAAATTCATCCCTAAACCTCCCCACCTCCCCGGAGTAGATGATCATTTTAGCTATTCTTGAAGCTTCAGCTATAACGTCATGTATGAATTTCCCTCTTGCAAGCTTCGGCTGCAGCTGTTCAGGCTTCCTCTCAACATATCTTAAATATATAAACCTCCCAGACCCGCAGAACTCATTTGTAATATCTGAGACTGCTAGCTTTACTGGGTATGGTGGGGATAGTGGTGGACTACTCCAGCTCCATCCTCTAAGCTCCTCACTAACATCTACAGGCATACTTCTAAATATTCTAGAGTATTTTATAACGTCATCAATCATGTAGAACATTAATACTAAAATACTTAAAGGCTTTTAAGCTTTAATAGTTATGGCTAGGATCGCTGTTGTTGATAGGTATGGTTCCTTCCTCGCCGTTAAGGATGGGAGGTTTCAGCTTAGATTTAGGGATGAGGTTTTATGGGATTTAGCTCCTGTAGAGCTTGAAGCAATAGTTTTCACTATTGATGCAGCATCAATATCTGCAGCTGCTGTTAAGCTTGCAAGCAGGTTCCTTATAGACCTAGTATTTCTAGATGGGGATAAGCCTATAGCTAGGCTTATGCAGGCTAGGTATAGCCCACCCTTTAAGACATGGATTAAACAGGTTAAAACGTATAGGAGGGGTAGGGTTAAGCTAGCTCAACTATTTGTTGAGGGTAAAATACATAATCAAAGAATGGTTTTAAGCGATTACGCTAAAAGGCTCCGTATACAGGGGAAGCCTAACTACAGCCTCGAATCATCAATAAATGAGCTTATAAGGCTTGAATCAAGGGTTTTGGAGGCTGGAGACGTTGATGGGGTGAGGGAGGTTGAGGCTGCAGCTGCTAGACGCTATTGGAGGCATATTGCTGAGATAGTTCCAAGCAGTTTAGGATTTAAAAACAGGATTCCTAGAAGCCGTAAACCACCGGTAGGCGATATAGATTCCTTCAATAAAGCATTAAATATCGGCTACTCAGCACTGCTAAGAGAGGTTTGGAGAGCAGTATTCATAGCTGGATTAAATCCATACATTGGATTCCTACATAAACCACATGCTGGAAAGATGGTTCTCGTATTTGACTTAATGGAGGAGTTTCGACCCATAGCTGTAGACCGTCCACTAATAGCTTTAGCTAGGAGGAATACCGACATCTTTGTTAAGCTTAGGGATGATGGGGAGGCTGTTAAAGAGGTTTGGAGATCTGTAGTTAAGCATATGAAGGAGACGAATCCACCACTACAATCATTAATTCTTGAGCAGGCTAGAAAGCTGGCTAAACATATTAGGGGGGAGGGGGAGTATAAGCCCTTCAAGGCTAGGTGGTAGTATGGAGCTTATAACACTCGTAATCTACGATATAACAGATGATGATTTAAGATTTAAAGTAGCTAAATACCTAAAGCAGAAAGGATTAAGAAGAATTCAGAAAAGCGCCTTCGCCGGTCCATTAACAAATGCTCAGAGAGCAGACGTAATAGCTGGGCTTTCAAGAATAATAAGGGGAAGAGATAAAGTAAACATACAGATATATCCATTAACGCAGGCAAGCTTCAACCAGAGAATATCTCTAGGGGTTGAAATAGACTATGAAAAGGAGGATGTAGTAATATAGCGTTTCCCGCTAACAGTACTTAACGGCTCCTCCTTGTACGCTACGACAACAGCATCCACCCCGCAGCTTTGACAAGCCCCAATTCCACTTTTAAAATAGCTATTTTAAATCTAGTAGCCTTAGAATATTCCACCATGAGTAGGGCTAATAAGCTTAAGTTTACGGAGCTTACAGTTCGGATATGGCAACTTAAGAAGTTTGATGCAATATGTTAAGCTGCCGGGCTCTACAGCTCAGTGGAAACATTTATATATTCAAGCTGAAACTTTAATATTTGGTGTCGATGTGATTTCGCTTGTAGCTACGGTTCCCCATTCCGGAGGGTTGAGGATTGGGAGGATTGAAGGGTTTGATGTAAGGTATGGAACAGTTCTTGTTAAGCGGGGCTTCGCCCATATGCAGAAGCACGGTGTCATCATGGATGTTACAAGTGTTGAGCAGGCACAGATAGCTGAGGAGGCTGGAGCTGTTGCAGTTATGGTTTTAGATAAGCTTCCCTACGATGTTAGAAAGGCTGGAGGAGTAGCTAGAACAGCAAGTCTTAAAGCTATTGAGGAGATAATGGATCATGTCACCATACCCGTCATGGCTAAATGCCGTATTGGACATACCTATGAGGCCAGGATCCTGGAGGCTATAGGGGTTGACATGATCGATGAGTCTGAGGTCTTAACCCCCGCGGATGAGGAGAGACATATTTGGAAGTGGGATTTCACAACTCCATTCGTATGTGGAGCCCGCGACCTAGGTGAAGCATTACGTAGGATTGAGGAGGGCGCATCCATGATTAGAACTAAGGGGGAGCCTGGAACTGGAAACGTTGCTGAGGCTGTTAGACATATTAGAATAGTTAATAACGAAATTAGAAGGATAAAGGCAATATATGAGAGCGGAGACCAGCAGGAGCTTATTAGGGTAGCTAGAGAGCTTAAAGTCTCCTATGAGCTTGTTGCTGAAACTGGCCGTTTAGGAAGGCTTCCAGTAGTAAACTTTGCAGCTGGAGGTATAGCAACACCTGCAGATGCAGCCTTAATGATGAGTTTGGGATGTGACGGAATCTTCGTAGGTTCAGGAATATTTAAGTCTGAAGACCCGTTGGAGAGAGCTCAAGCTATAGTTTTAGCTACAGCATTTTACGATGATCCATTTAAGGTTGCTGAAGCTCAGGAAATGGTTGATGAGAAGAAGTCAATGGTTGGCTTCGACCTTAAAGCCTTAGAGCTGAAGATGCAGGAAAGGGGGACTGCTTGAAGAAGCCTGTAATAGGTGTTTTAGCGCTTCAGGGAGCAGTTGAGGAACACATAGCAGCAGCAAGGCTTGCCCTAAAGGAAATGGGTATTGAGGGATCTGTTAAACAGGTTAAAACAGTTGGGGATGTTGATGCTGTTCAAGGATTAATCATACCTGGAGGTGAAAGCACAGTAATCGGTAGGCTTTCAATTATTAACCGGACACTACAGGTAATTAAGCAGAGAATCTACGATGGTATGCCTACGCTGGGAACATGTGCAGGACTTATCCTACTTGCTAGAAAGGTTTATGATAGGGTTTTAGGGGAAACTAGACAGCCAACACTAGGGGTTATGGATGTAGTTGTTGAGAGAAACGCTTTCGGAAGACAGAGAGAATCTTTCGAGGTGGAGTTGGAGATACCTATAATTGGGGAGAAGAAGTTTAAGGCAGTATTCATCAGGGCTCCAGCTATTCGTGAAATCGGACCTCAAGTTAAGGCAATCGCAAAGCTAGACAATATAATAGTAGCTGCTCAACAAAACAACATAATTGGTACAGCATTCCATCCCGAGCTAACGGATGATACAAGAATACATCAGCTACTCATCAACATGATTATGAACACGTAACCCACAACTACCGTAAACTTGGCTGAGGGAGGAGTTACAGCATTTAGGCCTACATACCTCGGCTAATCTTGTCTCCAGTAGGTCTTGAAGGGTGAAGATAGCATCAAACCATCCGGAGCTTAACCACATCACCTATTTGTAGCTGATAACCTCCTACAATACTTTTTAATATCAAGCTCTAGATGTAGAATGTTAAGTTTAGCTATACGTTTAAATTTAGTTAGCTAAGATAGAGTGGGGATAAGCATTATTTCCGGATACTATGAAGTTTTATGGAAAGCTACTAGAGATAGGGAATACTTTAATCTCATTGTTAATTATGCATTATCTTCAGGATTAAGTAGGGATGAGATTATAAGTTTAACAGGTGAATGGATTAGCTTTAGGGATAAACCAATATATTTAAGATACTGCATACTTGCTAAACTCATAATACTGGTAATGGAGAGAAATCTTAACCTAATTGTGGAGCTTAAAATCGTTGGTGAAGCTTTGAAGCTACTTGAAAAAATTAGGGAGGACCTAAAGATGGAGATAGACGAGTATAGAGTGGATGTTAAGCCTCTACATGAAGCATTACAGGATGCAGCATGTCTAGCTGAAAAGTTGAAATCAATAAGTTTTGATGAAACTCCAACATCATAACTACGCTTAAACTATGTAGACCTAAAATTATGGTTAGCCACAACCTCCGGGAAGGTATAGAGTTAATCTGGTAAAGCCTCCATATTTTAACTAGCTTATCTATGCCACTAATTATTGTTGAGAGCAATCATTAAGTTGATTTTGAAGCATGCTGACTTAATGAGTACCTCTAGAGTTGTTGGCTTGATCCTACACTCCACAAGTATAGGAGGAGGGCAGCTATTGACTTCATATCTTCCCTAAAGCTGGATAAATACTCCTCAGGATGGAGGATTAACGGTACTACATACTCTCCCTTTTCAGGTTTCTGCTCCTCAAATACGAGGTTTTTCGCTACGAAAATATGCATGTATTCATCGCTGTATCCGGGAGCTACGTATGCTGAGGCAAGCTCTAAGAGTTTACCGGCTTTATATCCTGTTTCCTCCCTCAGCTCCCTTATCGCTGTGCTTGATGGATCCTCACCCTCCTCAACCTTCCCTGCTGGAAGCTCAACTATCCATTTAGCTATAGGTGCCCTCCACTGCTTTACAAAAACTATTCTTCCATCATCAAGTACTGGAACTATAACAACCGCTCTACCGAAAGAGACATAATCCTTCACAATACCTCCGGAAATTATTCTTCTGTAAAGCTTCACCCTTCTACCGGAACATAAAAGCTCATCTCTCTCAACTCTCGGCTCCATATCTCCCCCTCTATACAATAACTTTTAAGGTTTTCTAACTAATAAAGGATACTTTAAGCAGCATACAGTAAACTTGTAAAACTTATGGAAGTATTCATCTTCTACTGTTTTAACAATCTTACTGCTTAGTGAATGCGTTTTTCAGTAGAGGATTTAAAAGCTCATATTCTCCCCGTTTAATCTTAGTAATATATCCTCTCTTCTCTAGGCTGTCTAGATATCTCTTCAGTTGGGAATCGTAAAGTACGGACTTCATTTTACGTTCAAGAAATTCTTTAATTCCACTCCAGTTTTTATAGCCTTTAGCTATAGCTTCAACAACATATAGATAGCTTTGTGAGAAGTGAGCTAGCTCCTCAACAGTAATCTTTACAGCTATTTCCACAACATCATCAATAAGCTCCCTAGTAAGTATCCTCCTCCTCACAGCTCTAGAACCTAGCTCAGTCAGCCATCCCACCACGCCATCCAACCTATCAGCAGCGTAAATAATTAGGTCTTCATCAACATCCATTCCATACTGTGAAAAACCCCTTTTTAAGAACTCGATCGACATACTCTTAGAGAAGGGTTTCAGCCTAATCTCCTCTATGTGTCGACCATATAGCGGCGAGCTGGAATCATCAATACCTAATAGATCATATAGTAATCCAGCCTCAGACCCTGTTAGGATAAAGGTAATGTTTTCACAGTAGTCGTAGCAGTGGGCTAATAGCAAAGTTATATCTTCCGCAAGATTACCTCTAAAGTTCTGCGCTTCATCTATTGCTATTATAACCCTCCCTAACTTATTAACTTGGTCCAGAATACTCTGTAGATTTGCTCTCTGTCTTATATCCCAGGAGAGGGAAATCCCTACATCAAGTACGCTTACACCAACAACATGTTTTAGAGCGTTAGACAATACACCTCTAACACTCCTCCTATTTAACTGAGTTAAAACATCAGAAAATATTGTGTAGAGGGATCTATAAGATTTAATAGATGACCTAACATCAACTAAAGCATAGGGAAGCGTACACTCGTTTAAAAAGACTTTTAACATTGAAGTCTTACCAACCCGCCTCATTCCAGTCAACACGATTATAGGCTTCCCTATAATACGTTTAAGCTCCTCCAACTCCTCCTCCCTATCATAGAGGTCCTGCCGTGTTTCTTTTGGACGCTCATCAAATAACATACTAACACCCTGTTAGTAAACTAACACCCTGCTAGTAATAAACATTTCCATAATCACACAAAAAATACTTAACATCCCTATTAACCTGTAATCAAAGAAGCTTAATACATAGAGTACTATACGAAATCCTCCAACAACCAAGAACTCAATAATAAATGGGGAGAACAAATTCACAGATCCAATACTTAAGGAAGCATCTAGATAATAAACTTTTAATGAGTTTCCCTCCATGCTGCTGGTGATCGTTGGTTTCCAGTAATACCTCTATAATTCTTAAGTAATACTTATATATCTCCATCTTTAAGTGTTTAGAGGCTGCAGGTGGATGTATGTGTAAAATCGTTATGGTTGGCTACCAGTTTAGACCATGTCTGCTGGATGCTGTTAGGAGGGTTAATGAGGCTTTAGGAGATGTTCTTAACTTTAAGTTCTACAATACGTATGATGTTGATAGTGGGCTTATCGATACCCGGAGCTTCGTTGAGGATTTGAGGAGTTCTCAAGTAGTTCTGCTTGATGTTAGGGGTGGCGATGATGCTAGCAAGATAATTTGCAGGGAGCTTAATGCTTTAAAAAACACTGTTGTTGTTTTTGTGGGGGGTTCTCCGGAGATAATTAGCCTCACGAGGCTTGGAGGCTTCTCCTTTAAAAGCTTCATGAGCATTAGGGAAAAGCCGCTACTTGGAAAACTCTTCAGGCATGGCGTGGTGGATTATGGAGCTATTTTAAGAATGCGTGAAATGTTTGAAAAGCTTGGCGGTAAAATACCTGTTGGGATGCTTAAGCATGCTAGAAACTATTCTTTACTGCTGAAATATTACGATGTGCCGAACGTGGATAATTACTACGCTATGCTCCTCCTCCTGCTGAAGGAGTATTGCGGGGTTAAGGTAGATATCGATATACCTGAGCCTAACGTTCTGCCAAGTATTGGGATTAAAGACTTCGGAACGGATGAAAACCTCATCGACGTTAAGCAATACCTACAGAGCTATTCTTTTAGGGATCGTCCGAAGATAGGTGTACTATTCTATGGAGGCTACCATTACGATCAATCCTACCCTGCAGCTAAGCTCTTAACGGAGAGGATTGAGCAGCTTGGATTTGGCGTCATACCTGTTTTCTGCTCAGATTTGAGATATTATCTAGCTGTTGAGAAATGCTTCTTCATCGATGGAAAACCCATTATTGAAGTATTAATTGATCTTCTCTGGTTCAGGCTGGCTGGTGGACCGATCGGCGGTGATCATAGTGTTACGGGAAGTGTTCTATCGAGGCTTGATGTTCCTATTCTACATGGAGTTCACCTATCATCAAAAACTGTTGAGGAGTGGCTTAGCTCGAAGCATGGCATACCTCCCGTAGAAATGGTTACAACAGTCATACTTCCTGAGCTTGACGGGAGAAATGAGCCGATAGTTACCCATGCGGTTAGGAGGAGGATTGTTGACGGGGTTAAGATTGAAGAGTATGTTGCTATAGAGGATCGTGTGGAGAAGGTGGCTCGAAGAGCTGTTAAATGGGCTAACCTGAGGGGGAAGAGCAATGAGCAGAAGAGGATTGCAATAATTCTCTACAACTATCCTCCTGGAGAGGAAAATATTGGGAAAGCTGCCTACCTGAACGTTTTTGAAAGTCTATCAAGACTTCTTAAAGCTTTAAAGGATGCTGGATACGTTGTTACAAGCACTCCATCCGGTAGGGAGCTGTATGATCTCTTCATCTCTAAAGGTATTGTGAATTCTGGGGAGTGGATTCAGACACCATTAAGGCTTGAAGAGATGATTAAGGTTCCTGCTGAAAAATATTCTGGATGGCTTAGAAGCTTGCCGGAGAAGCCGCTAAGACAGATCCTGGAGGAGTGGGGGCCTTTACCAGGCAAAATAAATGTTTACAACAATTCACTGCTGATTCCAGGCTTAATTTTTGGGAATGTTTTTATCGGTCTTCAGCCAGCCCGCGGCATACATGAGGATCCGTCGAAAATCTACCATGATAAGGATTTGCCGCCACATCATCAATACTTAGCCTTCTACAAGTGGGTTATGGAGGATTTCGGCGTAGACGCCATCATACATCTTGGGACGCATGGAACGTTGGAGTTCCTGCCTGGGAAGGAGGCTGGCTTATCATCCGAATGCTTCCCAGACATACTTGTAGCAGATGCTCCGAACATATATGTATACCATGCAGTTAACTCCTCAGAATCCTCGATAGCGAAGAGGAGGAGCTATGCAGTCATAGTGAACCATGCAAGCCCACCAGTAACGTCTAGCGGTTTACACGGTGTCTTCCAGGAGGTTGAGAGGTTGATTGCTGAATACTTCGATGCAGTACAGTATGGTCGTGGAGAAGCCGGAAGGATTGCTGAGGAAATACTTAGCAAAGCCGGTAAGTATGGATTGGGATCAAGCGTGGAGGAGATCTACGATAGGATACAGGAGTATAAGCGTTCAATAATACCTAGGGGGCTACATGTGCTTGGAGATAAGCCATCACTGGAGGATTCCGTTCAATACCTAACCTTCCTAGCTAGATACGATAGGGGTGAAATACCCAGCCTCCACCGCCTCATAGTGGAGTCTGAGGGGCTTAGGTACGATGAGGTTCTTGAAAAGCCTTACTTAACGGATCCTAATGGGAGAACTTATGCTGAGATACTGGATGGAGTGGAGGAAACAGTAAGGGAGATTGTGAGGGATTACATTGTTAATGGATTAACGCCGAAGCTTAAAGTTCCCGTGGAGAAAGCTTTAAAGACGCTGATCTATCTTAAAGATGTTTATGAAAGGATGATGTCGTCAGATGAGATTGGGGCAATTCTTAAAGCACTTAACGGAAGATTTATTGAGCCTGGACCGGGCGGTGATTTCGTAAGAAACCCTGAGGTTTACCCTACCGGTAGGAATACGTACCAGCTTGACCCAACAAACCTGCCAACAGGAGCAGCGATGGAGAGGGGTAGAAGGATCGCTGATGAATATTTAGCTTCCTTCTATAGGAAGCATGGAAGATATCCTAGAGCTGTTAGTGTGGTGTTGTGGGCTTTTGAGACGATGAAGACTGGAGGCGAAACCCTAGCTGCAATTTTCCATCTCCTAGGTGTAAAGCCTGTTTGGAGAAGCATCTATGTAAGAGATATTGAAGTCATCCCGCTTTCAGAGCTTAAAAGACCGAGGATAGATGTCGTCGTCACGATATGCGGGATTTTCCGCGATACCTTCTACAACATCGTTGAGCTTTTAGACAAGGCCTTCAAGACCGTAGCGGATCTTGAGGAGCCTGAGGATTTAAACTTCGTGAGGGCTAACGTTAGGAGGATGCTCAGCAATCATGGGGAGAACGCGAAGCTAAGAATTTTCGGACCGCCGGAGGGCCAGTACGCGACAAGCCTCACAGCTCTTATAGAATCCTCACAGTGGAGAAGTGAGGTGGAGCTTGTGAATGCATACCTGGAAAGCATGAAGTTCGCCTATGGGGAGAAGGCAAGATGCGTGGAATCCAAAGAACTTATGAACTCCTTAATCTCCAATGTTGAATTGGTTACTCAAATAAGGGATACTGTAGACTATGAAATTACGGATTTAGATCACTACTACGAGTTTCTCGGAGGACTTGCAAAAGCTGTTGAGAGTAGGAGTGGACGGCATCCAATGGTTTTGGTAGCGGATACGGCAAGAGAGATCGTTAAGGTGGAGGATGCAAGGGAAGCTCTTAGAAGAGGTGTTGTGACGAGAACTATTAATCCGAAATGGCTTGACTCCTTGATTGAGCATGGCTATAACGGCGTATCGAAAATCGCTGATAGGGTTGAGTATATGATTGGATTAGCTGCAACCCTTGGAGGGGTTGAGGACTGGATGTGGAGAAGCATTGCTGAAAACACCGTTTTTAACGTTGAGAGAGCGGAGAAAATGAGGAGCATAAACATTTGGGCGTTCCGAAAAATAGTTAAAAGACTTCTTGAAGCCTCAAGGAGGGGGTACTGGAGGGCGGATAAGGAAACTGTTGAGAGGCTTGAGGAGGAATATCTAAAGACTGAGGAAATACTTGAAGAGGAGGTTGCCGGGTGAAGCTATGCCGCATCACATAAGGTTTGTTTTCCCCTTCACAGCCATCGTCGGCCAGGAGAAAATGAAGAAAGCCCTCCTCCTAAACGCCGTAAATCCACGTATAGGCGGGGTTTTGATAAGGGGGCAGAAGGGTACGGGGAAATCAACAGCTGTTAGGGCATTAGCGGAGCTTCTTCCTGAAATAAAGGTTGTGAAGGACTGCCCATTCAACTGCAACCCCGACGACCCGAGGGAGATGTGTGATTCATGCTATAGCAAATATGCTATGGGGGAGATGCTTCCATGGATTAAACGTAAAGTTAGAATAGTGAATCTTCCGCTGAATGCAACTGTCGATAGGGTTGTTGGAACGCTTAACATTGAGAAGGCGTTAAGGGAGGGGTTGAAAGCCCTCGATCCAGGATTGCTTGCTGAGGCGAATCGTGGTATACTCTACGTAGATGAGGTTAACCTGCTTGACGATTACGTTGCGGACACGTTGCTTGATGTAGCTGCAAGCGGTGTAAACATTGTTGAAAGGGAGAATGTTTCAGTTATGCATCCAAGCCGCTTCATCCTTATAGGAACCATGAATCCTGAGGAGGGTGAGCTTAGACCACAGCTACTTGATAGGTTTGGGCTTCAAGTAGATGTTGAGCCTATAACGGATCCTGAGCTACAGATCGAGATTGTGAAGAGGGTTGAGGAGTTTGAAACGGATCCTGTAGGCTTCATCGCGAAGTATGAGGGGAGGCAGAGGGGGTTAAGGCTTAAAATCGAGGAGGCACGTAGCCTCCTCCCTAAAGTTCAAATATCCAACGAGCTGCTAAATCAGATCGCTAATGTATGCTCAAAGCTTTCAGTAAGTAATAGAGCTCCAATAGTAATAGTGAGAACAGCTAAAACAATCGCTTCTCTCTCCGGACGGGTTGATGTATGTAGGGATGATGTTTTAGAGGCTATGGAGCTTGCATTACCTCACCGAATGAGGAGGAAGCCTTTTGAGCAGCCATATATTTCACGTGAAAAACTTGAGGAAATAATCTCTAAGAATAGCTGTAGCAATCCTGAGGGTAAGCATCGAGATGGGGGTGGAAGCCTACGGTTAAGGGAGGAGGTATTCAGCATAGGTCCCCCATTCCCAGTAGATCTGGAGGTAAAGGAGCGGGGAACCCGTACCGGGAGGAGTGGGAGAACAGCTAAATCAGTCGGGATCGGTAGGGGAACCTACGTTTACAGCATAGTGCCGAGAGGTAAGCCTCACGATATTGCTCTCGACGCAACAATAAGAGCTGCAGCCTCACGTCTAGCAGGTACGTGTAAAACACCTTTGAAAATTATTGATGAAGATATTCGGGAGAAGGTTAGGAGGGCTAAAACATCATCACTTATAATTCTAGTTGTTGATGCAAGCGGCTCAATGGCTGCTCGAAAAAGAATGGAGGCTGCGAAGGGAGCTGTCCTCGGAATCCTCTCCGATGCCTACAGGCGTAGGGATAAAGTAGCATTCATAGCGTTCCGGGGAGAATCCTCCGAAATACTTCTACCACCAACAAGCAGCGTAGACCTTGCGGAGAAAGCTCTAGCAAAGCTTCCGACAGGAGGTAGAACCCCCCTACCCCACGCCCTACTTACAGCTCTAAACCTAGCTAAATCGGAGGGGAAAACCATAAACCTTAAACCAATCATTGCTTTAATCACAGATGGTAAAGCAAACGTCTCCCTAGGGGGAAATATCCGGGAGGAAATAGTGGATATAAGCAGGAGGATAAGGGAAAACGACATCCACCTAGCCGTAATAGATGTCTCCGACCCCTTCACTCCAAACTATATAAGCGACATCGTTGAGGCTGCAAACGCTAAACACATAAGGATAGAAGACCTAACAAGCATAGAACTCCAAAAAGCGCTAACAGAACTTCTCTAAACCTAATTCAAACTCTTTCAACAATGCTATAGAAAGCATAATGGTAAAGAATTCAGGAACTTTGAGTTTAGGCTAGCTATTGAGAGTGGAGTGAATGCTGTAGAGTTCTTCGACCTTGTTCAGGTTTTAAGGGTTAAGGAGAAATATCTTGAGGAGGTTTTAAGCAAAAGTGAGAGGAGGAAGATTATGGAGTGGCTGGCTGAAGCTAGAGAAATAGTCCGGTATTGATTAGAGTACCGGCCTGCCCCATGTATCCCTTAATCCTTAAGGAAAAGAAAATACAGCCAAACATTTTCCAGCTAGTGTACTGGCACGAATCCCATACTTCGAAAGAGGATGTGCTGCCGGTATGCCTAATGGATATATAACCATACTTCCAAACGGTGATGTAATACCATGCATGCTACTTCAAGTTAAGCTCGGTAACGTAAGGAGCATAATTAAAATCTGGGAGGAATCGCAAATACTGATGAAGCTAAGATCAAGAAAACTATTGGAGGGTGAATGTGGTAAGTGTATTCATAGGGATGAATGTGCTGGATGCCGTGGGAGGGCTTATGAAGAAACAGGCAACATGCTAGCATCGGACCCCGGCTGCTGATTAATCTAAATTATATTGATGTAACAGCTTTCAACTAAGATAATTAATTTTAATTAGGCTTGTACCGTTAATACTGCGTCGAGGGCTTTATTACTTGTTACTGGTAGCTCTATGGTTTTACGGTTTTCAAACAGTGTTTCTCCAAAACTTTACCTATCATAATGGTTTATCTCAAAACCTTTTTTTGACCTGTTGCGATGTAAATTATTGACTCGCAAATATATGTTGCGTGGTCTGCTATTCTTTCAAGGTATCTAACTATTAAAACGCTTGAAACTATGCATTTTGATGTGGTGCTGTTTTTAATTAACTTATCAAGAAACTCGAAATACATCTTGTCTACCTCTTTTTCTTTCCCGGCTATTCTTTCAGCAAGTTGAGGATTATGGCTTTTAAGCGATTCAATGCTTAACTTGATCATGTCTAATGTTTTTCCACCCATGCTTTTAACATGTGAACTTATCCATTCCTCACAGTTTTTAAGTCCGCCTATCTGCTTGTTTAGGAAGGATATGTCGAGGGCATATCTTCCGAAGCGGGTGAAGTCGTAGGCTATTTTCATATAAGACTTTATTGTCCTCAGGTCCGAGGCTACCGGCTGGAATCTGGCAATCAGCTCGAAAGTCTTTTCTTCCACATTGTCAGCCATAGCCACAAGAGTATCCGCCATTTCGCAAACTTCTCTATAAGCTTCTCCGCCTTCAAGACATTCTAGAAGAGCTGTTAAAACGGCGCGGTGAGCTAACTCCCCCATTCTATGAAGGGTTGCTGAAAGCTCTTTTAGACCAGAATCAATAATTCTTCCCATCTACCCTCATCTCAGCCAAACTCCCCGGTTAAGTATCTTTCCGTTAACTCGTGTTTAGGGTTTTCGAAAATCTGCTTTGTCAAACCATACTCTACTAGCTCGCCAAGGTAGAAGAATGCTGTGTAATCTGAAACTCTTGCTGCTTGTTGTATGTTATGGGTTACAATGATAACTGTGTAGTTTTCAGCAAGCTTCCTTATGAGGGCTTCTATTTTTGCTGTTGCTATTGGGTCAAGAGCTGAGCAGGGCTCATCCATTAATAGGACTTCCGGCTCAACTGCTAGAGCACGTGCTATGCAGAGTCTCTGCTGCTGGCCGCCGGAGAGGCTGACTCCGGGCTTGTTCAAGTCGTCTTTAACTTCATCCCAAAGATTGGCAAGCTCCAAGCTCCGCCTAACAGCAGCGTCAAGTATTTTCCTGTCCTTGACGCCATTCAATTTTAATCCTACAGCCACGTTGTCGTAGATGGACATCATGGGGAAGGGGTTTGGCTTTTGAAAAACCATCCCTATCTTCCTCCTCACCATAACAGGATCAACACCGTTACCGTAGATGTCTACTCCGTTAAATATAACTCTTCCAGAAACCCGTGCGCCTGGAGTAGTTTCATGCATTCTGTTAAGGCATCGGATAAAAGTGGTTTTACCACATCCGGAGGGCCCAATAATTGCTGTTACAGCTTTCTCTTCAATTTTCATATTTATGTTTTTCAGAACATGCTTTAAGCCGAACCACGCATTTAGGTTTTGGATTTCAAACTTGGAAGCCATCAATACCCCCTGGTGAAAGCTCTTGTTGCTACACTTATCCCTAAAACAAGAAGGATAAGAACAAGCGCTGATCCCCAGGCCAACGCTATCCAGTTTTCGAAGGGCGACATGGCAAATATGAAGATGTTTAAGGCAAGATTGGCTGCTGGACGATCCAGCCCTGCAAACCACCATCGCCAAAACCCCATGCTGACAAGCACGGGCGCTGATTCCCCAGCAATTCTTGCAGTGGAGAGCAGTATCCCGGTGACGATGGCTCTTTTTGCGCTGCTAAACACAATTGTTATGGTGGTTTTCCATCTTGGAATACCTAATGCGATCGCTGCCTCCCGGATGCTTACAGGCACAAGTCTTAACGCTTCTTCAGTTGTCCTAGTCACTATGGGAATCATGATTACAGCCAACGCGAAGGCTGCTGCAGCCACCGAGAACCCAATTGAACGCGTAATTAAGGCGTAAGCGAAAACCCCTATAACAATTGATGGAATTCCGCTTAACACATCGTGGAGGAATCTAACAGCCACAGCCAGCTTCGATTCGCCATATTCGCTTAGGAATATACCGGACATCAACCCTACCGGAACACCGATAAGGGAGGCAAAGCCGATAGTTATTAATGTTCCCTGTATGGCGTTTGCAACTCCTCCCCTAGCCTCGCCAACGGTGGGGGTTGGTTTGATGAAGAAGTCAAAGTTGATTGTGGAGAATCCTCTTCGAATAACCTCAAAAAGTATGCTGAGGAGGGGGGCTAAAGCCGAGAAAAGAGCTAAGTAAACAAGAAGCTGCATAAGACGGTTTTTGAAAACTCTAAGCCTGTAATAATTCATGTCTCTACCCCCTCACAATCCCCCTTGTCAATCTGAGAGCTCGCCAAACAATTAGTCTAGCAAGAATGTTAATTATCAAAGTTGTAAACAGCAGAACTAGCCCAACATTTATTAAGGCGCTGATGTATAGATCGTATGTTGCCTCCAAAAGCTCATTAGCTATGATGGCCGCCATCGTATACCAAGCATCAAAAAGCGATGATGGCCAGACCTGGAATTTATTTCCAATAACCATTGTTATTGCCATGGTTTCGCCGACAGCACGTCCTAATCCAAGAATTACAGCACCTACAACTCCAGAACGTGTGTAGCTGATTACGGTTTTTACTGTTTCCCATTTTGTTGCGCCGAGAGCTATTATAGCCTCACGCTGGGAATCCGGCACTGCTGAGAAGAGGTCACGCATGACGGCGGAAACAGTTGGAATAATCATTATGGCTAGAACAACCCCGCCCGTTAATACACCTCCGCCGTAAATAGGTCCGGAGAAGAGGTGGGTGAAGCTAAACATTGCTTGCAGGTATGGATATACGTGGTCGCGGAGGAAGGGGATGAGTACAAATATGCCCCAGAGCCCATAAATAACGCTTGGAATAGCGGCTAGAAGCTCGATGAGAAAGGAAAATGTAAGCCCAAATTTTTAGGCATATATTCCGAGAGAGCTAATCCAACACCTAGGCTTACGGGCACTCCTATAAGGAGGGCGATAGCTGAAGTGACTAACGTGCCCAGAATCAGCGGTAAGATCCCAAAAACTTTGGAAACGGCTGGATCCCATTTGGTGCCGACAATAAAGTTTAAACCAAAAGTTTGTATGGAAAGCCAAGATTCCTTAACCAACTCATAGATCATTAAACCGAAAAGCAGGAAGATGCTTGAAGCAAATAAAGTGCTTACAAGTTTGAAAACATCATCGCCCTTAATGGGGTTTTTAAGGTGTAAAACTGATTTTATGTTTGAACCGTGAAGAAAGGGGGGTGTTTTACCCATTTTCATCACTTACACAGTTGCTGTCCATTGAATGTCATCAAACGGATCGTTTCCCCATTATGTGCTACAACACTGGAGGGTAGAGGAACATAGTATAGGTCAGCTGCGTAATTTTGGCCATCATGCACAGCCCACCAGAGGAAGTCAGCTAAGGCCTTGGCGGTAGCCTCATTCATGTTGGGTAAAACATTCAATTCCCTATATACGAGGATGTAGGAGAAGCTTGTTATTGGGTATGCTCCACGTGCTTGTGTGTTGTTAGCTAAGCTGTCAACTATTGAAACCTTTGACCAGCTTGCATCACCTCTTGGTAGGGTTGCTGCAGCATACTCTGCTGCTTTGGCGAATGATTCTATACTAGGCTCGATAAATTCGCCGGCAGCATTCTGAACATATCCATACGTCAAATTATTCTTTTTTGCATATGTGAATTCGACATAGCCAATAGAGTAAGGTGTCTGCTTCACAAGAGCAGTAACTCTATCATTTCCTTTCCCTCCAAGACCCGTAGGCCAATTAACTGATGTCCCCCTCCCGACATTTCCCCTCCATTCCGGGCTGACGTTTGACAGGTAGCTGGTCCAGATAAAAGTTGTGCCGCTTCCATCAGATCTATGCACTACATTGATTGCTTGGTCTGGAAGGCTTACGCCAGGGTTTACTGCAGTAAGCCTTGCATCGTTCCATCTGGTAATCTTTCCGAGGTATATGTCTGCAAGAATTTCTCCTGTGAATTTAAGTCTTTCAGGTATGCCCGGTAGATTGTAGATTACAACAACTCCTCCAATGGTTATTGGTATGTGTAAAGTGTTAGGTGCCTTTGCAGCTTGCGTCTCGGTAAGTGGGGCATCGCTGGCTGCGAAATGCACTGTCTTTTCAATATGCTGCTGTATTCCTCCACTGCTTCCAATTCCTTGATAGTTAACTTGGACGTTAGTTTTGATCCTATGGTATTCCGCTGCCCACCTATCAATCAACGGGAAGGGGAATGTTGCTCCTGCACCATTAAGAGTTGTTGTCTGCTCCATTGTCAAGTATGGGTAGGCAAACACGATGATGACTGCTATGGCGATCATGAATATTGGAATAGCAGCTCTATATACTGTTTCCATATATTCCACCTTTCAACTATTTAGAGGAGGGAAATCTATATATGCCTTTTCCGAATAGAAAATATAGATGGAAATTGTCTATATAGGTGGTATGAATGAAGGATCAGGCAAATGAGGAGGTAAGGAAAATCCAGTTTACTGGGAAATCCACATATATAGTCTCGCTTCCAAAGAAGTGGGTTACTTCACTAGGGTTAAGGGCTGGAAGCCCAGTAGTGATAACTCGGCAAGATAGTTCACTTATTTTAACCCCGAAAGAAATGGCTAAACCTACAACTCAGCCTGCAGAAGCTGTTCTCACCGTTTCAAGTAGGGATGATCCTGACACTATAGTAAGAGCTGTAATTTCCCTGTATTTGGTAGGCTACAACTTCATCATAGTGCGGGCGAGGGAGGAGCGTATAGGCACTATGCAGAGAAACGTGATAAAAGAGTTAACGAGGAAAAAGCTGGTTGGCACAGAGATAATATCGGAAACCCTAAACGAAATCAAACTACAAACATTAGTGAGCTATCCTGTACTATCCGTTGAAAACGCTTTAAGACGCATGTATATAGTTGCTACCTCAATGCATAATGATGCAATACAAGCATTGAAAAACTTGGATAAAAAGCTTGCTCAGGAAGTTATCCAGCTTGACGATGAGGTTGACCGCTTCAGCCTCTACATAATACGCCAGCTAAAAGTAGCTGTGCAAAACGAGAAAATACTAGGGGATATTGGGCTTTCCAGCCTGCGGGACTGTTTAGGCTATAGGGTAATCGTAAAGTTTGTGGAAAGAATAGCTGATCACGCTGCACGAATTGCAGAAAACGTTTTATCAATGGAGGAAAAACCAAGCGAATCAGTTTTCCAGATGCTTTACGAGATGAGCGTGTTTGCCCAAAACGTATTTGAAGATGCGATAAAATCCCTATTCAAAAAGGACTATGCCTTGGCGGACCAAGTTATATCTAAAGCAAAAACAATAGCAATCCTTGAAAACAAAGCAATAAAAGAAATCCAGTCCAAAGCCAAACAGTCCGATATCTCCAGCATAAGAATGATAACGGAAAGCATACGACGGACAGCGGAATATGCAAGCGACATAGCTGAAATAGTCCTAAACCTAAACATAAACCAAATAATAGCCCATCACAACCAGAGCTCTGCTAGGAGAAGCTTATAACTTAACTGTTCCCCCATCCATGGGTTGGAGCACATCGATGGCTTATTAGACATAGTAAGCTTATCCTTGCTCTCCGAGGATTATGTTTAAGCATCTTGAATAGTAGGGCTGGAAGCCATTAAGAGATGTATTGTGTTTCCGCGCTATACATCTATTCTCGATGCCTTACAGATTGATGCTTTGTAATTAATAGATTTACCCAAGCACAGCTCTGAGGGCTTCGAACAGCAATCCTTAATCTTTAAGGATGAGCATTATTGTGTTGGGGCTGACAACTTAACATATCTAACATCCTAAGTTGTACATTCATGGTGTTGAAGCGGAACCAATATATACTCTTAATACTATTAGAGGTTGAGGTAGTTGTAGGGATGGCAGTAATAGCTTTTGGACCCATCCCATCTAGGCGTTTAGGGAGGAGTTTAGGGATAAACAATATTCCGCCTAAAACATGCACATACTCATGTGTTTACTGCCAGCTTGGAGAAACCAGCGTAATGACTGTTAAGAGATGCTGCTTCTACAAGCCTGAGGATGTTTTAAGAAGTGTTGAAGTGAAGGTTCATGAAGCTATTTCAAAGAATGAGGGGATTAACTACCTTACCTTTGTTCCAGATGGAGAGCCAACATTAGACGTAAACATAGGTAGGGAAATAACGCTTCTAAAGCGGATAGGTATTCCAATAGCTGTTATAACTAATGCCTCCCTACTCTGGCTTGACGAGGTAAGGGAGGATTTGCTTAAGGCCGATCTTGTTTCATTAAAGGTTGATGCTGTTAGCCGAAACCTATGGAGGAGTATAAATAGGCCATGCAGGGATCTAGAGTTAGGTAAAGTTCTGGATGGTATAGAGCGGTTTGCAAAGACTTTCAAGGGGGTAATTGTAAGCGAAACAATGCTTATTGACGGCGTAAAATATAATGGTGAACTTGTGGAGATAGCTGAGTTTCTAGGGGGTTTAGCTAAGCTTGATAAGGCTTACATCGCCATACCTACAAGACCTCCAGCAGAAAGATGGGTAAAACCAGCTAGAGAGGAAGTTTTAAACAAAGCCTTCCAAATATTCTCTAAAAAGCTTGGAAGCAGTAAGGTGGAGTATTTAGTAGGGTATGAGGGAAACGCCTTCACATCCACCGGAAACGTTAAGGAGGACTTGCTAGCTATAACTGCTGTACATCCGATGCGGGAGGAGGCTGTTATAGAGCTTTTAAAGAAGGCAAATGCAAGCCAGCAAATCATTAATGAACTCCTACGTAGCGGGGAAATTGTAAGGCTGGAGTATGAGGGAAACATATACTACATGAGAAAACTAGCTAAAAACACCTTCCCAACATCCGGATAGGATTATGTACCAGCGGAAACTCTATTCATGAATGGTGTTACCAGCATAGATCAAACCCTGCCAACCATAAATCCCATGACGTCTTTCCGGAACATATATCCAAATACTGCATTACCCCTATTACCGGGAACCTCCCAGCAACTAGTAGAGGACGTCACCGTTAAGGAGAGCATTATCTCCTCCTTGATGGAGTAGTCTTCAACCCCAATCTCCATAGAAAATTTAATAGAAGCCTCTCTAATGGATCAGTAGAGGGAGATGGAGAGCGGGAAATTGCTTTTAGCCAAGGAGATCATGGACAACTTCGCCTACCAGACCGGAATATCCTCCGATAGGGAGCAGAGGAGGTATCTATGGACTGATGCATTCGCGGTCTGCAACTTCCTAGGTATTTACCGCTTAACAGGGGAGGAGAAGTATAGGGATCTCGCCCTCAACCTTATCTATAAGGTCCACCACGTACTTGGAAAGCATAGGAGGGATGATTTGAGGAAGGGGTGGATAAGCGGCTTAGATGATGAGGAGGGGGAGAAGCATCCAACCATAGGTGGTTTAAGAATAGGTAAGGAGCTTCCGGAGAGGAAGCCTGGAGAGCCATACGATGAATTTTTGGAGTGGTATAGGGATGGACAATACTACCACTATCTTACGAAATGGATGCATGCTCTAAATAGGGCAAGCCGGGAAACCGGGGATCTAAAATATAATCTTTGGGCAGTTGAGCTTGCGAAGAAAGCTCATGAAGCATTTGTTTATGAGCCGTTCCCAAAAGCTCCAAAGCGAATATATTGGAAGATGAGTATAGACCTATCTAGACCCCTCGTTACATCCATGGGTCAACACGACCCCCTCGACGGCTTCCTCACCTATAAAGAGCTTCAAGCAACCTCACCGAAAGATCCCGGATGGCCAAGTCTCGATGGGGAAATAGCTGATATTGAGAGAATATGTGAAGGAATGGATTGGATAACTGAAGACCCGCTTGGAGTTGGAGAGCTTCTCTCCAATACCTATAAAGCAATGCAGTTAGTAAGCATGGGCCACCTAGAGCTTAAAGCTTTCCTAATAAACCTGCTTGAATCCTCTAGGGAAAGTCTTAAAGCATTAAGAATAAACCAGTTTAGGCTTCCCGCTAGCTGTAGGCTTGCCTTCAGGGAGCTTGGGCTATCAATAGGGTTAAAAGCCGTTGAAGAAATGAGGAAAATAGTTTATGAATTAAAAAACCTATTTGACGATAGGGTCAGGCAGGAGGTGGAGAGTATTCTGGATTATACTCCGCTAGGCGAAAAGATTGAGGCTTTCTGGCTTAGAAATAGGGGAACTGCTAGTTGGAGGGAGCATGAGGATATAAACATGGTCATGCTAGCAACAAGTCTAGTTCCTAACGGATATCTAAAGATTTAAGCTGCACATTATTCCAACGCTCCCCCAATGTACAGCAAATCCAAATAGTAGCACCTACCCCTCAGCATAGCTCATAACCCTAACATCCTCCAAAGAAGCGAGAGCATCCAATCATAAATTGTTGTTGGGGATTAAAATAGGTTTACAGCAGGAATCAGTGATGTTGACGGTGGAGGAAAACCTGTAGGGGCTGTGATTATGCTTGGAATGAGTACATCCCCCATTGGAAATGTATATTTCAGCAGCTTAGTTTCCAGGAAGCCGGCATGTTAAGGCTAGCTTAGATAATTTTTAGCTATTGCACAAAATTTATATAGCCCTACCGTATAGTAGGTTATAGAGGTGATAGTATGTCCTGGTTTATCTGGCCCGGTAGAGGACCGTTCAGCTATCTACCACCATGGATGAGGCCTGGATGGCTGTATGGTAGAGGAGCCTGCTGGCGGCTTTTCGGACCCTACGCATGGCCTTACGCATGGTATACTCCGTTCTGGTATATGCCATGGTATAGACCAGCACCGCTTTACGCATGGTACTGGTAGGTGTAGCAGTATGCGTCAAAACCAATATATCCACTATTTTTATAGTGGATTGGTGGGATAATGAAGATCTGCGTATCTGCAGCTTCAAACAGTTTGGATGCACCTGTAGATCCGAGATTTGGCAGATGCCCATACTTCATCATCGTAGACTTGGAGACAATGCAGTTTGAAGCTATTCCAAACGTGGCCTCCAACGCTATGGGTGGAGCGGGGATACAGGCAGCTCAAGCCATAGCAGGTAGGGGGGTTAAAGTACTTATAACAGGGAACATTGGGCCTAATGCTTTCCAAGCTCTCTCCTCAGCAGGTATAAGGATTATTACTGGTGTTTATGGAACTGTAAGGGAGGTTGTTGAAAGATACAGGAGGGGGGAGCTGAAAGAAACTAGTAGACCAACTGTTGGTGGACATTTCGGGATGGGTATTGGTAGGAGGTGGTGGTAAGCATGGAGGATTCAGGTGATAGGGAGATTGAAAAGCTGAAGTTGAGGAGGCTTACGGAGATGCTGCATGAATCTAGGTTAAGGGAGAGAATAGTTATACCGGCTGAAGATGGAGGTGGGCTTAACGCAAGGTTGTCGAGACATTTTGGGAGAGCACCCTACTTCATAGTTGTCGATTTGGAGAATGGGGAAATATCAAGTATTCAGGCAGTGCCGAATGAAAGTGAGCATTTCGGCGGGTTTGGATTACCGGTAGACCGCATACTGCAGCTTAAGCCGAACGCCGTAATTACTTATGGGATGGGTCCTAAAGCACTAGGCATTTTCCAGGAGGCAGGGGTAGCTGTCCTAATGGCTAATGCAGATACTGTTAGGGAAGTTGTTGAAGCATACAGGCAGAATAGGCTTGAGGAGCTTACTGAGGGATGCCGTTATTCACGTCATCGATAACTTGAGGTATAAAGGCTAGTCATGAAGTCACCAACTACTTAGACCCCACATCAACAACGCTGCAGATAAAGCTTAACACTACTAAATAAGCAGAATCCTTAACATACTTCTTAAAGCCTAGTAGCGTGGTTGGCTTGATAGTATCTGTTGCTAGCGGTAAGGGTGGGACAGGTAAAACCTCCATAGCTGTTAATATGGCTATCTCCATCGGGAATGTTCAGCTACTGGACTGTGATGTTGAAGAGCCGAATGCCCATCTACTTCTACATCCTGAAATAATAGGTGAAGAGCCTGTTTACACGTTAACACCAAGCATAGATGAAGAGTTATGCAACCACTGTGGGAAATGCTCAGGCTTCTGCCAATACAACGCTATTTTCTCAACTCATGAAAGGATTTTAGTTTTCCCGGAGCTATGCCATGGATGTGGGGGATGCATCCTAGTATGTCCTAAAGGAGCTATTAAGGAGGGAAGACGTAGAATTGGAACGTTAAAGCGTGGTTATAGAGGTGATTTAGAGCTTGTTTACGGTGAGCTTGATGTCGGTGAGCCTATGGCTACCCCAATGATAAGGTATATTAAAAGACTTATTGATAAGGGCAGAAACGTCATTCTGGATTCTCCTCCAGGAATATCCTGCCCAGTGATTGAGACAGTTAAAGGCAGTGACTTCTGCATTCTTGTTACTGAGCCAACGCCCTTCGGTCTCCACGATCTTAAAATAGCTGTTCAAGTTCTTGAGGATATGGCTATCCCCTTCGGCGTGGTTGTTAATCGTGCCGGGATAGGTGATAGGAAGGTTTACGATTACTGCAATGATAGAGGTATACCTATTCTGCTTGAAATCCCCTATGAGAGGAGGATAGCTGAACTCTACTCTAGGGGAATCCCATTCAGCCTGGAGATGGCGGAGTATAGGGGAAGATTTCGGAAGCTGTTCAGCGATGTTGAGAGGTTGGCTGGCGGATGAGGAGGGTTACGGTTCTAAGCGGTAAGGGTGGAACAGGTAAAACAACGTTAACAGCATCATTCTCGATTCTTGCAGGGAAAGCTGTTGTTGCGGATTGCGATGTGGATGCTCCAGATCTCCACATGCTCCTACATCCTGAAATAGTGGAGACAATGGAGTTTAAGGGTTCAAAGCTGGCGGTTATTGATGAGGGGAGATGTGTTAGGTGTGGTTTATGTAGGGAGAAATGTAGATTCAACGCTATAACGGAAAGCTTTAAGGTTGACCGTTTTTCATGTGAGGGATGCGGTGTATGCGTTGCTGTCTGCCCTGTAAATGCTGTAGTGCTTAATGAGCGGGTTTCCGGATATGCGTATATTTCAAGGGTAAGATGTGGCTTCATGTCCCACGCCATATTAAACCCAGGTGAAGCAAACTCCGGTAAACTTGTAACACTGGTGAGGTATAATGCTAGAATGGTTGCTGAAAGGGAAAACATCAACATAATACTGATAGATGCCCCGCCTGGAATAGGGTGTCCAGTCATAGCATCAATCACAGGCGTTGATGCTGGATTAATAGTTACTGAGCCAACAGCATCAGGAATCCATGATCTTAAAAGAGCGCTTCAACTATTAAAACACTTCAACGTATTACCCCTAGTCTGCGTGAACATGTATGATTTAAATAGGGATAATACTGGGAAAATCCTAAGTTTCTGCAGAGATAATGGTGTAGAGGTTGCTGGAGAAATACCGTTCAACCCAAAAGTTACTGAAGCCATGGTTAGAGGGGAAACAATTGTTGAATACTCCCCAAAATGTGATGCTGCAGACGAGATTAGAAACATCTGGGAGAGGATCTCTACACTACTGGAATTGAAGAAGTAAACAAACAAAGCCTTACCAATTCCGGCTTAAGCCCTGATTTAACTTTCCCTCCCACCTTAATCCTATATTATTGCCATGCTGTATGCTTAGCAATATCCCGGCTACGTCTCCATGCTTAGCTATGCAGTACCCAAATGTTTAAACGTTGAGAATATGCTTAACACCTCTTCATCCACCATAATCCATTACCACCTCCCCAAATACTTTAACATAGCAGCCTAGATAATTCTCTCAGAAGCATCTATCTAGCATCCTCCTAGACTTAATGGTTGAATTTACCTCATTCTTCTAAAGCCTATAAGACTTTAAATCATATACCCATCATGAATGTTCCGGAGACCAGCTATGCCTTGAGGGGTTCAGCTCTTATATAGGTTCATATAATTTGATGCGTCTTCATCGCATCACCCTCTTTCCCCTGCACCCCGCTCGGATCCTCATCGGGCTTGGGGGCGTTCAGGGCCACCCCAGAGACCCCACATCTTGAGTACTTGGACACGTACTTCCTGTAGATGTTGAGCGTTGCAACAACGTCTCTATCACCAATGAAGCCGCATTTCCTACATCTAGGCACTCTACTCTCATTATCAACAAGCTTACCACCACATCTAGGACATTTTGAAGATGTCCTTCTGGGATTTACCTTGGCAACCTCTACGTTTCTCTCCTTTGCCTCGTACTCTACGCAGAACTGTATTCTGCGGTAGAACCACAGCCCGAGCCTCTTATTGAATCTCCTACCCTTCTTATTATTCTCTCTCAGTTCATCTAGGTCTTCGAGTACTATTACTGAGTGATACTTGAGTGCTAGCTCAGCTACTAAGTCCCCTAACTTATGTGCATAGTCCCAAGAGATGCTCTTAATCTTCTTTCCATGTCTCTCAACGGCTTCTCTAACACCTTTGATGAACCTCCACGACTTTGGATACCTCCTCTGAATCCTCTCAGTCCATATTCTATGGGTCAAGGTCTTCCTTAACGGCGTTTTAAACCTCTTCAACTTCACTAGCCTACCGCTAAGTGTGAATATTGCTAGCGTTACATTATCGAAGTTTAGGTCAATGGACACAACTGTTCTGGGCTTCACAGTTTTAACAGTTCTCTTAAAGTATATTGAGACCCAGAACCCACTTCCATCGTATTTCACTACTAGCTCGTAGTTGCTCCAGCCCCTGAACTTCTCAACCTTCTCCCTAGGGGTTACAAGCTTTAACTTAGCTTCATAGCCGTTGTAGAGTTTCAGCGTTACAACTAGTGGCTAAATTCACATATGCCGAGTGCTCCGTGATAAAGTTTAGGAAGAACGCTGTAGTGCTCCACCCACTAGCAGAGTACCAAGACGAGGTTAAGCAACTACACGGAAGGAGGATACACGTGATAATTATAGCGAAAGAGCGACATCAAGCTATATAAACCTTTATGAAACTCGAAACAGTTGCGGAGGGCATTCATTACTAGGCTTACCACAACCATAGCTACCAAGGTTTCCACCATTGCTTTCATGTTTTTAATTGTAGTTTCTCTTTGGGAAGTTCTCTACTGTTTCTTAAGTTGGTTAGGTTTGTGAATCTTATTGCTTAGCTTCGTCTTCAGCTCTATAATGTCTAGGCTTTATCAATCTATAGGGTTAATGGAGAAAATTAATAAGCTGTAAAGCTAAAGCAGCGTATGGTGGTGGAGAGCCGGAATATCAGGTCTTCAAGCATCGACAAGTCTTCAGGCAGGTCTCTTCCAAGTATTGAAGAGATTTTAACTCTGCCTGTTGAGGAGCTTCTTAAACGTTTAAACACTTCTTCGGCTGGTCTTTCCTCCGGGGATGTGGAGGAGCGTCTTAAGATTTTCGGCTACAACGAGCTTGCTGGTAAGAGGAGGAGAGCAGCCATCATTGATTTTCTATCCCATTTTAAAAGCCCCTTAGTAATAATTCTTCTTATAGCCGGGTTGATTTCTGGCTTTTTGGGGGAGGTTACGAACACCGTCATAATATTCGTTATAGTGACGTTCAGCGTTATCCTAGACTTCTACCAGGAGTTTAAGGCTGAAAGAGCGGCTGAAATGCTTAAGCGGAGAGTTTCAACTACGGCTACTGTTTTGAGGGATGGGGTTAAAAGGGAAGTTAGGCTTGCTGAGATAGTTCCAGGAGACATTATATATCTTTCAGCAGGAGATATCGTGCCTGCAGACGCTAGGGTTATAACCGCTAGGGATTTATTCGTTAACCAATCCGCTTTGACTGGCGAATCCTTCCCTGTTGAGAAGACTGCTTCGCCATTGAAGTCCTTTGACCCATCGATAACGGAGTGGAGCAACTACCTCTTTATGGGTACTTCTGTTGTAAGTGGGTCAGCGACAGCTGTTGTTGTGAAGACTGGGGGAATGACGGAGTATGGGAAGATTGCGGAGAGGCTTACGGAGAGGGAGGCTGAGACGGAGTTTCAGAGGGGTATTCGGAGCTTTGGCTACATGGTAATGCAGGTAACTTTTCTACTGGTCATATTTGTATTCTTCATCAACGCCCTTTACATGCGGGGTGTTCTGGACTCACTTCTCTTTGCCGTGGCTTTAGCTGTCGGATTAACGCCGGAGCTTCTGCCTATGATAATTTCAGTTAATCTTTCTAAGGGCGCTATGGCTATGGCTAGAAGGGGTGTTATTGTAAAGCGGTTAGCCTCCATACAAAACTTTGGAAGCATGGATGTTTTATGCATGGATAAAACTGGAACCTTAACGGAGAATAGGGTAAAGCTTGTGCTCCACATCGACCTCAACGGTGAGGAAAGCGATAAGGTTTTACTTTACTCCTATCTCAACAGCTACTTCCAAACGGGATTGAAAAGCCCCCTCGACGAGGCAGTATTGAATTTTAGGAATATAGATGTTAGGGGTTATCGGAAAATCGATGAGGTGCCGTTTGACTTCATACGTAAACGTTTATCAGTTGTGTTGGAGTATCAAAACCAACGCTTCATGATTACTAAGGGCGCTCCTGAGGAAGTTGCTAAAGTCTGTGCTTACTATGAGGTTGGAGGCGTCGTAGCCGACATAACTGATGAAGCACGTGGAAAAATCGAGCAAAAATATGTTGAGCTTAGCGCTGAGGGCTATAGGGTTTTAGGCGTATCCTATAAACGTCTAAGGGAGGATAAGCCAGTTTATGATGCTGGCGATGAAAGGGAGATGGTATTCTTAGGCTTCATCGCCTTCCTAGATCCGCCTAAGGAGACAGCTAAGGAGTCTATTCAGCTTTTGAAAAGTGCTGGTGTGGAGCTGAAGATTCTGACAGGCGATAATGAGCTTGTAACTAGAAGGGTTTGCGAATACTTAGGCTTTGAAGTAAGGGGGATTGTTACGGGAGATGAGATTGCCCAAATGCACGATGATGCTCTTGCAAGAGTTGTTGAGGAGGCAAACGTTTTCTGTAGGGTAACGCCGGCGCAGAAAGACCGTATAATAAATGCTTTAAGGAGTAACGGCCATGTTGTAGGGTTTTTGGGCGATGGGATAAATGATGCTCCACCCCTTAGAAGCGCGGATGTCGGCATATCCGTGGACAACGCTGTCGACGTTGCGAAGGAGTCGGCGGACATAATTCTCCTACAGAATGATTTAACCATGCTCCACAACGGAGTATTGGAGGGGAGAAAAGCCTTCGGCAACACTATGAAGTATATCATGATGGGTATAAGCTCAAACTTCGGAAACATGCTCAGCGTTGCTGTAGCATCATTGTTCCTGCCATTTTTACCCATGCTGCCCATACAAATACTTCTCAACAACCTCCTCTATGATTTTTCACAGTTAGCAATACCTATAGATGATGTTGACCGGGAATATATTGAGAAGCCGAAGAAGTTGGATGTGCAGTTCATTAGAAGATTTATGATGTCTTTAGGTCCTGTTAGCTCCATCTTCGACTTCCTAACATTCTTCACGATGCTCTTCGCCTTTAAAGCCTCTGAGCCGCTGTTCCAGACAGCATGGTTTATAGAATCCCTAACCTCGCAAATCCTTGTAATTTTTGTCATAAGAACAAGGAGAACACCATTCTGGAGGAGTAAACCAAGCAAGCCTCTTCTTCTAAGCAGCGTAGCGATAATTGTGTTTGCGTTGATACTACCATATACACCGTTAGGAGCAATTTTCCAGTTTGCAAAGCCTCCAGCAGCCTTCCTCATAGCTCTAGCCGCAATTCTAGGCTCATATTTAGCTCTAGCTGAGATTGTTAAAAAATGGTTTTATAAGAGGTATGGCTACAGGCTGGAGCAGATCCTGATACCGCCAAGAAAAATCGGAATTTACTTAAGCAAAACAGCTGAAATAATGCAGAAAATGGTTGCCGTAATATGCCTACGCTTTGAAAACGAGTTTTCAATAGACTCCCTCATTGAAGACTTGAAGGAGTGTTTAGGCTACCCGCTTGATGCGATGCAGGTCCTCCATAACCTAAACCATATGCGCCGCGGTGGGTTAATCAGCATAAATTGGCGTGAGAAAATAGTGAAGCGGGAGAAGGCCATGAAGGAATACGTAGTCAAACACGTGATGGGTGAGCTGTGGCCGAAAATAGCTGGAGACTGGTGGAGGGCTAGTGAAGTTTTAAAAGCTAAGTATGGAAGGCTTAACAGCGAATACCTGAAGCTTTTGGATAGGAAGCTTTACCATAAGGCTTAATCAAATAGCGATCTCCTCCATGCAGACTAGGATCGCTGCGAAATCCATGAAAACTCCTCACTGCATCAATATTTCCATGTTAGCCGCCATCTCCCTTTATCAGTGCTTAACGTTACAGATTATCCCTCAAGATTCTGGCAGCATCCTACTTATTGCATCTTCATCAAGAATGCTGTATCCTGGAAAGAGGAGTATTCATTGATGAACGTGAAGACGTCGCTATTGCCGCTATTTCCCCTGCTGGTTCAGGCATAACCAAACAGTGATTCTTCCCGTTTCTTAAGCAGATAATTTAGAAGCCTCCCTCGTTTTCGTTGTTATTATCATAGGATCTATGTTGAAATAATGGTATACTCCTCTAAACCTTCATACTTCTAGAGGACGCGTAGTAGCAGCGAAACATCCATATTAATACTGCAATTCAGTTTATAATCATTAGGCTGCTTTACCGCATTTTCAGTAAATGGCTAAGAATTAGGTAGCTATACACATCATGTTGCGGGCTCTATGCCTTAAAGCTGGAGCTTTTTGAAAACCCAGTATTTGAATGGATCTATAATTCCAATCGTGAAGAGAGCTGAAAACCCTAGGGTAAGGAGAACTTGATATGGTGGAAGCGGTGGAATGATTATGCCGTATATGCCTAGCGATGTAAATCCAATTAGGGTGGCGATGATGGAGATGATGAGTTCTCTACCTGGCTTTGAAGACCAGAAATGTCTTCTTTCCCTTACAATGTATACTCTGAATTGGCTGTAGAAGACAAGCGTTAACATTGTAAACGTCTGAAGCCCCTCCCCTTCTAGATGAAAATAAATCCTTCCCATTGTAAGCGTGAGTATGCCTCCGATAACCATTAAAGAGCCAACAGCAAGAGATGCTAAAGTAATGTTCTTAACGTTCCACCTGTTCGGATTGCTTGTATACTTCACGTTGTCTGTGGCTAACGACATTGTTGCAAAATCGTTTGCAAAGATAAGCAACGTCATGTCCAATAGGCTGAGGATGATGTCGCGTAGCCAGAAGAAGCCTATGACCAATAAAGCAACGAACTGTACTACTTTAGTGACTTTGTTTATAACCCATGTCAGCATTCGCTGATATATCTGCCTACTAATCCTTATCGCATTAACTATCCCCCTCAAACCTTGCTCAGTTAAAACCACGCTGGCAGAAGCTTTCGCAACATCGGTTGAATTGCTCACAGCAATTCCCATCTCTGCCTGTTTAAGGGCTGGCGCATCATTAACGCCGTCGCCCGTCATTCCCACCATGTGCCCATTAGACTGCAGAAGCTCCACAATTCCATATTTATCTTCAGGATATACTTCGGCAAAGCCATCATATGTTTCAACAACTCTTGCTTTATCTGCTTCGTTTAATGTTTTAAGCTCCGTGATGGGGGCAATTCTATCGCCGATAGATGCTTGACGAGCTATTTCTTTAGCAATGCTAATGTTATCGCCTGTAAGCATCATAGGCTTTATTCCAAGCCGTTTAATCTCCTCTATCATGGCCTTTGAGTCTGGTCTTATGGGATCAGCTAAAGCCAAAAGCCCCACAAGCTGTAAATCGTCAAATCCCTCTTTTCCGGATTCGGCAACAGCCAAGGTTCTATATCCCTTTTCCGATAGCTTATCCAACATCTTGTCCGCTTCTTGACAGGCGGCATCAGCCTTTCTGCATAAGCTTATAATCACTTGTGGTGCGCCTTTAACAGCCTTGAAGCATACTCCTCCACCCTCAACAACAGCTTCTGATCTTTTTATAGAGGGATTAAAAGGCGTAAAGGAAACTCTTTTATATGAATCTAGATCAACTCCTAAAGATTTTGCATAACTGATGACTGTTAGGTCTATCACGTCTTTACCATCCCCTTCAGAAGCCAAAGCAGCCATTAATGCTACATCTTCTTTCCTATATCCGGAGAAGGGGATTACTTCGACGACTGATAACTTGTTTTGAGTTATTGTTCCTGTTTTATCCAGGCAAACTATGTCTATGGAAGCCGCGTCTTCAATTGAGTCAAGCCTCGTCACGAGAACACCCTCCTTTGCAAGCTCCATGGCGCCAACAGCCTGCACTATTGTAAGCACTGCTGGTAACGCAACTGGGATGGCGCTCATGAGGAAAACAACAGCAAACGTTAAGATCGACAAAATTCCCATATTCAACAGTAACGCATACGCTGAGGTTAATATCAACGCTGCCAAGCTGAAATACATCATATACTTGGTTATAGCCATCATTATTTCTTCCTGATGAGATTTTGGTTTAGCCACCTTAACCAGCTCAGCAGCCCTTCCGAAATACGTGTTCGCTCCAGTGTTAACCACAACACACCTAGCTTCTCCCCGCATAACGATTGAGCTTGAATAGGCAATGTCTAAGGGGCGTAAATTTACTGGTAAAGACTCCCCTGTTAAGGCTGACTGATCAACTAGGAGCTCTCCACTAACTATCTTGACGTCTGCAGGCACCAAGTCGCCGAGGCCTACAAGTATAATGTCTCCTGGAACAATTTCCCTAGCGTTTTTCACCATCCATTTCCCTCCACGCAAAGCCTTCGCCTCTACGGCAAGCCGCTTCTTCAAAAAATCAAGCACTCTCCGTGAGCGATGTGAATGCATAAAGCCTATAACAACGTTTATGGTGAGCAAAACAAAAATTATGGCAGCCTCAACATAATGCCTCAGCACACATGAAAGCGCGATCGCCAGCTCCAGCAGCCAAGGCATTGGACCCCAATAACGTGAGAAAAAATCAACTAAAGGATTCCTCCTCTCCTCCACTATCTCGTTATATCCAAACCTTTCTATTCGATTTTTTGCTTCAGATTCTGTAAGCCCAAGTATAGATGTCTCCAAAATCCTGAATGTTTCCTCTATTGAAAGCTGCTTAAAGTCTGATGTACTCTTTATCTTAGCTGACATATCTCCCTAAAACTAGATAATAGTTGCTATAAAAGTTTGCGGCTTAATCAATTTCTCTATTAACTCTCTTCCCCTTATGGATTGGAATGCTGTTGATAAAAGGCTTAGTAGGCTTCTTCCCAGCCTAGGCTTCTTGAAGGCTATGGTCTTAAGCTTAATGTTATGAATGATTGTAGGATTAGGAGACCATTAAGCTCACTGAGAGATATATTGTGTTCCCACAGCTTCAGATATCTACTTCTATGCCTTACAGGCAGCTTGAAGGCTTTACTGGGGCTTTGAGTAGGCTTACCCCAAAGCCTCCACCCATAGATTACTCATTGGTTAGGAAGCGTATACTTAGGCTTGATTTAAGCCCATACAGATCCTAAAAGATATGATGCCCTATCATTACATCTTGATTCAAGCAGTGTTTATGAGTGTGGTGGATGGGTTGAGAGGGTATATGGGGGCATTACGTTAAGATACATATACAACAATAATGAACTTGCAGAACTAGGGTGGGGCAAGCAGCTAAAATAGGGGAGTCTGAACCAGAAGAGTTAAGCTGTAAGCTTTGAAAACCTTCAAAGAATTTGCTGGATGCTGTTTATGTTTTAGTCTCCTACTTTGGTAGGATGCTGTTTTCACTCTATGATTCTTTTAAAGCTTATTGACGCTATAATAAACATTACAGTATCGAAGATCGCTATTGCTGCTAAATCTAGTGGGAGGTTTGAAATGTCTCCCGTTATTAGTAAGCCTCTCACTGCATCGACAACGTAGCTTAGTGGGTTGAATGTTGAAAATTCTCTTAGGATCGGAGGCATAATTTGAGTTGGGTATAAGGCATTGCTTGCGAAGAATAGAGGCATAATTATGGCTTGGCCTATGCCCATGAATCTCTCCCGAGTCTTCATGAAGGAGGCGACCAGTATGGATATAGCTGCAAACCCGCCTGAAGAAAGGAATATTATTGTGAAGGCTAGGGTGAAGTAGGCTGGGTTTGGTGTAAAATGTACTCCAATTATGAGGGCTACGGGTAGGATTATGATGGCTTGGAATAGTGCTCTAACACCTGAAGCCATAGAGCGCCCTATCACCATTGAGTATCTTGAAGCAGGCGTTACAAGCAGCTTCTTCAGGATGCCTGAGTCCCGCTCCCAAACCATCATTAACCCATAGAATATGCTGACGAAAGTTGTTGTTTGGATCATAACCCCCGGCGTTATGAAATCGGTGTATGGTACTCCGCCAGTAGGTATAGCTCTAACACTGCTTATAACAGGTCCATATATGACTATCCATAGGATCGGCTGAACAGCTCTAAAGTAGATTTCCGTTCTGTCGTGGCGTAGTCTCCTCAGCTCCAGCTCAATCATAACCAGCATATTTCTAAATCCCTCCATCATTTTTATCCCTTCCTAATCATGTCACGCATATGTGTAACATCGCTTATTCTTCCCTTCTCCTCAAATCTTGCCCCAACATATTTAAGGAAGACATCATCTAACGTTGGCTTAGTTATTGAAACCCTCTCCACGGATACCCCCTCACTTTTAAGAATGTTCATGAGGTGGGGCAGCGTGGATTCTGCATCGCTAACAAGCACGTTTAGATTTCCATTCTCAAAGACATCCTTCACAAAGCTTAATTTCCGAATATTCTGGATAAATTCAGGTTTAGGAGTGGCTTTTTCAACGGTGAACGTTATTATTTCACCGCCTAAGGAATGCTTTAACTCTTCACTTCTTCCATACGCCACTATCCTCCCCTTGTTGATTATGGCTATTTCGTCAGCGTATAGGTCAGCTTCATCCATGTAGTGCGTATTAAAGAATATTGTTACGCCATACTCCCTCTTAAAAACGTTTAATCTCTCCCAAACAGTCTTCCTTGCAGCAGGATCTAAACCGATGGTTGGCTCATCTAGAAACATTATTTTCGGCTTTATAAGCATGGCGCATGCTATTTCAAGCCTTCTAATCATCCCGCCCGAATAGGTTTTAACAAGTTTGTTTTTCACATGTGTTAAGCCCATGTTCTCCAAGACCTCATCAATTACCCTCCCCCTCTCCAGCCGTGGCACACCGAAAATTTTGGCGTATATCAAGAGATTCTCATATCCACTAATATCAGTCCAGACACTCATTTCTTGAGGAACATAGCTTACCAGTTTTCTAACTTTACCACCATCATGAACCACGTTTAAACCGAAAACATAGGCTTCCCCCGCAGTAGGTTTAAGCTGTGTAGTTAAAATACGGATAAGCGTTGTCTTGCCTGCACCGTTTGGACCGAGAAGCGCAAACGCTTCTCCCGGGTTAACGCTCAAATCAACACCATCTAAAGCCCTCACCCCTCCATCATAAACCTTAACAAGATTACTAACTTGAACTGCAAACTCCATTCTACCCCCTCTAAACATATTCAATTAGCCTACTAGAACATGCTTAAAAACTTATATAACCATAAGTAAACAGCATCCCAATCCATGAGGGTTAACGGAAATTTAGTTAAACCGTAAAGCTTAATTCCTATAAAAATAGGGAATATGAGGGTTATGGTTGTTGAATTTAGAAAATTACAAAATGATGTTTTCAATTTTGCTGAGGAAAATGATATTTTAGAGCATATGAGGGATAATCGTGTAAAAACTAAATTCATTTTATGGATGAGTATGCTTGGCTTTGTTAAAAAGAGAACTCCAATAAATGTTGATGAATTCATAAATAAAAATATATATGAATATACGGATTGGTTTCTATTTATAAATGAATATAAGAATGGAAGAACAATTGGGGAAATTTATGCTGAGAGAAACAATCTTAAAGAGGAGAAGAATGAAATTTCTAAGATAAAGAGGAAAGCCAGCTCATTTTTACTGGAGATAGAGGAAGTAGAAGATAATGGATTAAAAGTTACCGATCTTATAGGTAGCAAAAAACTCTTCATTAGAGATAAAACATTACCATCAAAGGTTAAGAAGGGATGGGGATTAATAGGAATACTTATCCCATACTCAAATGAATACTATTTCTCCGGGAGAGTAGAACTTATTGATAAAGGAGAAATTGCTAAAATCAAAAAGAAGATAGGGTTTATAAAAGAATTTGAGAAATACATAAATGAATTCTTAGATTATAATAAAAGTCAAGGAATTAGTGGAAAAACATTGGGAAAATATTATGATGCATTATCTTTCTTTAAAGATTTCCTAGAGGGGGAGAACGTAACGAATATAGGCGAAATTAAAACAGGTCATATAAAGAAGTTTCTAAAATGGTCAAAAAGAGAAATTCTAAACTATAGTATAAATATGAGGGAGGAGCATCTAACTACCTTAAGGAAATTCTTCAAATATTTATATGAAAAAAGCTACATCAACAATAACACTATCAGCGACTATATAACAACTTTATAAATTTTATTTATTGAAATATTCATAGTGTCCAGATAAACATATTACCCATCTTATAGTTTGGTAATATAGTGTGGAGAGTTTGTTCTTCCCTTAAGCTTCCTCCATGGAACATGTGTAATTTCTTCCTCTCCACGATTTGGAGCACCTAGTATTTCGCTAAAGCTTTTCCACAATCGTCTTCCATGTTAGGTATCTGCTTTATGTTGAATCCGTAATCCCCTCCATTCTTAAAGCCTCAGCAGACCAACCATAACATATACTCAAAGAAACAGTAGAAAAAGTTATGCGAAATACTAACCGCTTTGGATTCTGATTGGCTGTCTCCAGCCACAAGCTCAGCATCCATGTCTCAGATTATCTCGAACTCTATTGGAATCTTCCTCGGCCTCGGTCCCTCTGGGGTGAAGATGATGTCCCAGGCATCTATCTCCGGTCTTCCTATGATCAAGTCTAAGTCCTCCCTCAAGTTCTCCGCTACCTCAAACCTAGATCCACCAGGCACCTCAACACCTTGAAATACTACATCGAGATTACAGAATCCATTAATCCTCAGCTTACCCTCCCTATCGGCAGTTTTCAGCTCATAGGGCTTCTTTAAGGGTATGAAGGCCCCAAGACTCTCCGAGACTCTTCTTGAAATTACACTCCTGCTAGCACCTGTATCCACAAGACACTTAAGCTTAATAGTCTTTTCCCCATATCTAAGCTCAACTTCAGCAATAGCCTGCTTAGCCTTCATTCCCTTCCCCCTTCCAACCCATATCCAGTTTTAAATCATATTCTAACCTCTTAGATCAATATTAACTTTACTCCTAAGTTAATGCTTATCGCTAAATCGGGACAACGTAGTCTAAACATGGAAACAACATTTGAAATGGAATTGAATTATTGGATTTTGGCTGGAAGATAAAGAAGTGTAGAGCCTTAGAATATGAGGCAATAGTCTTTAAACCCTTCCTCTCCAGATGCTTTGGGAGGGTTTAGGAATAGACTTGTTGAGTGAAGATGATGAAGAATTGGTTAGGTAGGAAACTAAACTCCTCCTTTACCGTAAACCTTGCTTCCTCCATCTCCCCTATAATAGTTTCTCTAGGAACATAATTCCAGAAAATGCTGTGTAGAGTTGATGGCTTACTACGCTCTATAATAGCAACTCCTCCATCAGGCTTCAAGAAATACCTCAATCTTCTAAAATACTCCACCCTACCCTGCAGATGGTGACATACGTTCCGTATAAAAATTAAATCTAAGCTTTTCTTCGGTAAATCCAATCTTTCCTCAGCTACTAGAACTGTTTCAACATTCTCCAACCCCCCCGCATTGCTCCTAATATATTCTAGAAATTTCTTGTTTGTATCAACTGCAAATACTCGTCCACTTCTCCCCACGATCTCTGCAAACCGTAGAGAAAAGTAGCCACCACCAGCCCCAATATCGGCAATAGTCTGCCCCTGCCTCAGCTTTAAGCATTCAATACTTCATCAGGCTTACTTCTAGATGCTTCAATATTAAGCATCTTTGCCTTCAATCTTTCAACCATTAAGCACACCATCACTAATCTACCTCCACGTTTAGGAATGTTCTTATGAAAAACCCTATAGTGAATGTTAAACCTGCTATTCCTAGACTGATCGCCGTCATTTCTAGAAATCTTTTCTTGAAGGGTATGTTCTTCGCAACTGAAATATAGAAGGTAAATAGGAAAATAACGGTAACTGCAGCTAATATTGTTAGGCTTAGGCAAACATATATATTTGTTAAAAGCAGATATGGAGATATTAGAAACAGAACAGTAAGAACATAAGCAATACCAGTATATAATGCTGCCTTAATAGGGTTTTTAGCATTTCCCTCAGATTTAGTTGATAAGTATTCTGATGTAGCCATTGACAGTGATGCTGCAACACCAGTAATCAGTCCAGTCATCGCTACTAAACTGGTGTTTTGGAGGGCAAACGTGTAGCCTGCAAGAGCACCAGTAAACTCTACAAGCGCATCATTTAAGCCTAAAACCATGGAGCCAACATATCTAAGCCTTTCCTCATCAATTAAGCTTGTAAGCTGTCTTTCATGCTCCACCTCATCCTCCAAGATCTTCCTAGCATCAGGCATAAACTCAGATATCCTCCCATAACTTAATTGAGCCTTCCCCTCCCCTCTCTCCATAAGCTTTACTCCAAAAGTTACTCCGAAAATCTTCGAAATCAGAAAATATTTCCAAACCGTGAATTTACTTGGCTTTAACTCTTTCCGAGTATACTTCCTCCAAAACTCGTAGTGTTTAAGCTCATCGCTTGAAATACGTTTTAAAACCTCCCGGTTACGTGCATCCTTCATTGATCCCGCCAGCTTCTCATAGATAAAATACTCAGTAATCTCACTTCTCCCAGCAGCCAACACCAATTTTTCAACTTCCCTATCCAGCATTTAACTCCACACTACATCCAACTAACTCCACACTACCTTATATATTCACACCACAATTCTACATTTCTCCACAGCTATCCTCATTAAAGCTTAAGATCATGATGACAGGCTTGATCCTGCAGCTAAAGCTAGGCTTACAATATCTCCACCGCTGTTAATATCCAGCCTAGAAGATTCTGACTAAGCCGTATATGGGAGTAGTGTAGCTATCATGATGCTACCCCATACTTAGGGGTAAGAGGAGCTGAAGTCCAGCATGAAGTATGTATGGGCTGTAAGCATCAATAGCTAAGCAGTAAATGGGTTTAGCTATGCAGCTTTACTAATTCATCAGAACTAAGCTGGAAAATATGATTATCGAGGATTAAGCTTGAATTTAGCAATGATATGGGTTTGATGTAAGTAAATATGTTCGTGAAGCCGTGAATTATTTGGAGTTGATATGAGGTTGGTAACAGCTCAACTTTATGTTGATAGTTTAAACAGCTATGGAGAGACAGAATTTAACAGTTGCGATTTAGAACATAGGCAGACAGTAGCTAATATTTTGAAAATAGTTTGTTTATAGCTGTAGCTATATCCCTAATCTTCATTGTGGAGATGGTGTTTAAGCGATTTATTTAAAGTATTTAATCTCTATAAATGCAGATATTGATAGAAGCACAATACATATAATGATTTATGGCGGGATTGTAAAGAGCATAAAATACATGATGTAAACATCGAGACCAAACCTACCAATATTAACTATTGCGATAAACTGCGATACTAAACAGAAACTATTACATAAATTGTAAATCTCCCCAATCAAGATCTTTAAAACCCATAAATAAAATATTTCTGGATTTTATAAGTTTTAGTTTACTACCAAGGGACGTGGCAACTTAAGATACTAGATACAATATGTTAAGTTGTCAGGCTCAATATTTTAAGGTAAAAAATATATGTTAGTAGTTCTTAAGATTTAACGGTGTGGCTGTGCCTAAACTCAGTATAATATTGTTTTCAGGAACTGTAGATAAGCTTATTCCTGTAGGTGTTCTATCACAAACAGCTGCAAGCATGAATATTCCTGTAAGAATATTTGTTACTGGATGGGCTTTAAATGCTTTTGTAAAAGGCGGATTTGAAAGAACCACTAGGGTAGATAAAAACTTTGAAGATATGGCTTCTCTACTGATGGAGGGGTTAAGAAGAATGAATGCGCCGTCATGGTATGATATGATTAAGCAGGCTAAGGAGGTTGGAGATGTTAAAATTTACGCGTGTTCAATGATGGCTATGGCTTTAGGAATTACTAGTAAGGATCAGTTTGACCCTATAATTGATGATATTGTTGGGGCTGCATCCTTCCTACAGGAAGCCTCTGACGGCCAAGTAATCTTTATATAGGTGTATTTATGGCTGAGGAAATTAAGCCTATGAAAACTCTTGATGTTAGAGGGCTTGCATGCCCAATTCCCGTTACTAAGACAAGCCAAGCAATAAAGGATATACCTGTAGGGGAAGTACTTGAGGTACTAGCTACAGATCCAGGTGCGTTAATGGATATACCTGCATGGGCTAAAAGTACAGGTAATGAAGTTATTAAGATATTAAGGGAGAAGAACCTTATAAAGATATATGTTAAAAGGCTAAAGTAATGTACTATACACTATCCAAAATTATAACTGTTTTTTTATCCTACATATCTATAGCTGTATTTATTCTTGGAGTAATTACTCAACTAGCTAAATGGTATGTTAAGCCTAGAAATATAGCATCATATACACTATATCCTAAATCCAGTATTCTATCAGTAATGTTAAGAATAGTTCTATTCTCCAGGATTTTTGAGATTGACAGGTTTTTATGGTTTTCAGCATGGATACTACACATATCACTGATAATGCTACTTTTCGGTCATTTAAGGCTATTCCAGGAGCCGTACTGGCTTTGGAGCATTACAGGATTAAAAACTAGTGAAGATATTTCCAGGTTTGCACTTATATCTGGTGGAGCTACTGGGATTTTATTTTTAGCCTCTATATTTATGCTTCTAGCAAGAAGATTTGGAAATGCACTTTCCAAGCTATCGGTATTTGAGGATTACTTTATACTGTTACTACTGATTCTAATAGGTATAACTGGAAACTATATGAGGTTTATAATGCATATTAATGTTTCTGAATTACAGCAATTCTTCATAAGCCTAATATATCTTAACCCGCTAACTCCCCCTAATAATCCAGTATTTCTAGCCCACATGTTCCTAGCAGAGCTACTATTAATGTATCTACCCTTCAGTAAGCTAATACATTCAATATCGACAGTTATATTAACATATAGACTTGCAAGGTGACCTGCTTGAGCAGCGAATATGAAAAACAATTCATAAATATGCTCCGTGAAGGGGCTGGGAGAGAATTAACTCAATACTTTAACTCCTGCGTTAAGTGTGGATTATGTTTTAACGCCTGCCACATGTATTATTCAACACGTATACTTGAGTATGCTCCTGCATTTAGAATGGAGTTATTAAAGAGGATTTATAAAAAATACTTTACATTATCAGGTAAATTAACTCCATGGATTAGTAAAGCCTCAAACATAAACCCTAAATCTTTAAACCAACTTAGAAAAGCTGTTTTTGAATGTACTGGATGTAGGAGATGCTCATTCTACTGCCCAATAGGTATAGATCCAACACTACCAATCACTCTTTCAAGAGGCTTACTGTCAAAAATCGATTTAGCTCCTGAAATACTTAAGCAGTTAGCTGATATGCAGATTGAAAGAGCTAAAACCGTAGATCTATATAGAGATATTATTATTGAACAGATAAATGAGTTAAAAGCTAAGCTTAGAAATGATCTTAAAGATCCTAAGGCAGACATACCTATCAACAAGGCAAACGCAAATATACTCTACGTACCTATAAGCAGTGAAGAATCAATACTTAGCGCAGCTAAAATATTCAATGTTGCTGGGGAGAATTGGAGTTTAAGTATCTACGATGCTGCTAACTGGGCTTTCTTCCTCGGAGATGTTGAGAGAGCTAAAGCAATATCTAATAGAATAATAGATGAAGCATTAAAGCTAAAGGTAGAAACCGTAGTTATAGCTGAATGTGGACACGGCCACTTCATAATGAAAAACCTAATAAGTAAATGGTTTAATAGGGAATTCCCATTTAAAGTAAAGAACATAGTTGAAGTATTAGCTGAATACATAGCTGACAATAGGATAAACCCCTCTAAAATCTCCAGAAAAGTTACTTATCACGATCCATGCAGGCTAGCTAGAAATAGTGGAATCATAGAGGAGCCTAGATACGTTATTAACAAGATAGCTGAACAATTTATTGAAATGAAACCTAATAAAAGTAGAAACTGGTGTTGTGGCGGTGGAGGAGGACTAGTTGCCGTACCCGAATTTGAAAACGTTAGAATATTAACAGGCGCTGTGAAGGCTAAACAAATAAATGAGACAAAAGCTGAAATCGTAGTTGCTCCATGTGAAAACTGTAAACAACAAATTACAAGCATAAAAGAGAAGTATAACCTAAACGTGGAAGTAATGGGCTTAGTAGATCTTGTCAATATTGCTCTAACATCCTAAATACTTCCACCCATTAAACTGATACTGTCAAGTTAACATATAGTGGACTCATCAAGCCTAGAGATTAACTTGACAGTATCCATTAAACTCTACAATAGACTTATAAAATCACAGCTTATAAGTAAATAACAACTTAAGTTAATTAAGTTTTGAAATGTTGAAGCATACTAACAACTCACAAAACTTAATCACTCTTAAGCTTTGAATCTGCTGAATAGCTAAATAATAGTTGGACACGCCTGAAATGCTGTTAATCGTACTCTCCTGTTTTAAGCTTTTCAAGAAACCATTTCAAGCCTTCATCAAACCTCTCCTTTTCAAGCCTCATCGCAGCCATAACTGTAACTGCTGATAGGAATCCTTCAAGCCATCTACTCCACCACGCAACAATACCCTTCTCCAAACATATCCTCCTAGAAAACCTATCGAGTAAGTCATGTATTTCCCTAAGCCTATCAAGGGGAGCTGTTAACACAACGTATATGAATATGTTTTTAAGCCATGAACTGTATCCAGTCATTTCTCCAAGCTTCCCCTCATCAATCATCCTCCACCCCTCCAGCTCCTCCTCATCAGTTTGAAAGCTGAAAACCCTCCTACCAGCAACAACAATCCTACTATACACATACTTCAAAAACTCCTCACTATATATGTCCACCCCACCACTCATTTACACCACATATTTCCTATCTCATCAACGTATTTAAGCCTTCCCAAAACCTAACACTAAAATCTAGATCTAGCAGAGGACTCCATGACCTCAATCATTTCTTCCCTATAAGTATAAACTTATAGGGAGCTTATGGATTTTTATGGTATGTATGCGCTTCTAGGAAGGGTTTCTGTCGGCGGGAGCTATCCTGTTAGGATTGTGGGGATCATTAATGTAAGTCCTGAATCGTTCTATAAGAAGTCCGTAAAAACCAGCGTGGAGGAGATAGTTTCAACAGTTGAAGCAATGATCAGCTCAGGCGCCGATATAATAGATGTTGGTGCAAGAACATCAGCACCATATCTAGATACACATCTACCAGTAGATGAGGAGATGAGTAGAGCTCTAAGAGCTATTAAGGCGATAAGGAATAGCTTTGATGTACCCATATCGATCGATACAACAAGCTCAAAGGTTGCTGAAGCTGCTTTAAGGAGCGGTGTTGAAATCGTAAATGATGTCTCAGGCTTAAGGGCTGATCCAAACATGGCTAAAGTAGTTTCAGACCATAATGCATCCCTAGTAATTGTTGCGAGAATTTATGATGTAAAAAATCAGGTAGACGTTATTAGCCGTACCATACAGGCATTAAGGGAAAGCTTAAGCATAGCATACAGTGCCGGAATAAATCCTAAGAAGATAGTTATCGATCCAGGCATAGGATTCCCATCGTCGCTGCAGGCTTTCGCGGAGAGAGGGGTTAAGGAGGCTGATGTAGGCGAAATCGATAAATATATTTGGGATAGCAACCCCCCATGGTATATTAGGGATATAGCCCTAATATCCGGACTCCATAGACTTAAAATACTTAATCATCCAATCCTCATCGGAGTATCGAGGAAATCGTTTCTATGGCCGATAACGGGTAGAAAAATGGTTGAAGATAGACTTTACGGATCAATAGCAGCAACAGCTATAGCAATCATTAATGGAGCTGATGCAGTTAGAACACATGATGTTTCAGAGACAAGAGATGCGGTTAAAGTAGCGGAGTGGGCACGAATTACCGCAAGAAAACTTAAGCTAAGCGAAATATTCCAGCTAATAAATACTGCATAATACACGGACGTGGCAACTCAGGAATTCAGATACAATATGTTAAGTTGCCAGGTCCTAATACACATACGTTAGGAATTTAAGGTAGGCAACCTTGAGGAATACGGATACATCCACATGGACTGCCAATTCTGCAGAAACCTACCTTAAATTAAGCTCCACAAAGTCTTCATACGTATATCTTAGACATTCAGAGCCCTGAAATCTAGCTTAATGTTGGCTAAGCTACATCATAGCATAGCTTACGGATTTAAACCACACATGCGGGAGCCGTAAATGCGGGTAATGCTGGAGCCCATCAAGCTTCATTAAGACAAGATCTCTTCTACTAGCTACTTTTGCATTTCTCTACGAGATCATGGGGCATGAATGGAGCGGTGGAGAGCTCGTATGCCCCCATAAAGTCTACAGCTTAACCATCAAGCACATCGTTAAGGGAAGGGTTGTTGGAGAGTTGAAGATTAGAACATGTGTTTCATGCGATCCATTCATGTAATAGGTTCAGATCCACCTACCAGTAAGCCTCCATTATTTCCTCCTAAGGAGTAGGATAAAATATAGACATAGTAGAGTAGTAGGTTACTAGCCTCTACAAGGATTTATACTAAATCTTAAACCAAATACGCACATGTACAAAACGATGTTTTCTGCTCCCCGGATAGTAGCTTTACAGCTTTAGCGTATAGTATTTCGCTAAGCTCCTTCACTTTTCCATGTTAGGTATTTGCTTATGTTTAATCTGTAATCCACATCATCAAATCCTTAAGCAGATAGACCATAGCATATACTCAAGGAAACCTGTAGAAAAAAGTTATGCGAAATACTATAGTCAAACAGGAGAATTAATCCACAAATAAGCTTAATTTACAACATTAAACTACTCCATTATTGAAGCGTTTGAGTATATGATGTAGGAACATTTATTACATTCATTCTCTCCATCAAGTTTCTACGAATACCCCATCAGAAGTAGAAAGCTTAAAGATCTAAACCACGATAGAATATATAGATTTTAAGCTGCTACATCCAAGAACGAAATATTAAAATAGCTTCCGCAGAGTTTATATAATGCTTCTGAAGGGGATGGTAATTCTTGACTGTATTGCCTAGGAGGATTGAGGAGAGGTTGAGGAGGGAGTCTGAGAGAATTGGGGTTTCAGAGGAGGAATTAATATTGGAGGCTTTATCAAAAACTCTTAATGAACCCCTCAACCCGGAGACAAGGTTTGAGATGTATCTAAAGCTTTCGGAGAAGTACTTGAGGGATTCTGAAGAGCTCCTAGCTAAGAAGGATTACGTTCAAGCATCCGGGAAGGCTTGGGGAGCAGCATCCCAGATTGTTAAGGCATTAGCTGCAAGAGAGGGAAGGGAGATTAGGAGTCATGCTAGCTTATGGGAGTATATGGATGAGTTGGCTGAGAGACTTGGAGACTTAATGCTGAGGTATCTGTGGAGGACTGCAAACAACCTCCACCAGAACTTTTACGAAAACTGGATGCCGGCTGGAGAAGTTGAACTTGCAGTAAAAGACGTTAAAACATTCGTGAAGAAACTTAAAGCAATCCTCCCACAAAAATCTGACTTATCTAAGCTTTAGATACAGCACCACATAATCCTGTATGTGCGGTTTGAATTATTGCTGCTCCAAGATAATTCTCCGAGCCTCTAATACCATTCTCTCTATAGCTGGCATTCTCTTCTCCACATCTTCAGGGTCGAATTTAGCCTCATGGAATCCCCAAACATGTAGAGCCCATGCTTTATCCCATGAATCGAAGAACCACTCCCCCAATTTCTCAGATATCTTTAAGACAGCCTTCTCAAGCTCTGCAGCCGTCCATCTACCCCTCTCATCAACCCTCTTAATGATGTCGCTTAAGCTAAACTGTACTGTAAGCGCCTTCACAACCTCCTCAGCAACTTTATACAGCTTTTCACTAGCTTGAACAGGGTCTTTACCAGTAAGAGATTTACCCTCCCCAAAGTATCTTAAAGCAAACTCAAGATGCTGCCTAGCATCAAGCTCCATATCCAACACCAACCAATAATTCTACCTAGCTGAAAATAAGCTTTACTACTGTAAAACTTGGAAGAAACACATGTACAAACAATCTTCATTGACTATAGTATTCCACTAACTTTATATTATTTCTACATTCTTGAGTATATGTTATGGTTAATCTGCTTGAGGATGAAGAAACTAAAATCCAACATAGCAGAAGCTGAAGGCTTAAAACACTATATGTAGGCATACAAAGCCAAAAGGAGACCGACACTGTATATGATGTAGGATAGTAAAAGTTGTTAAATCATTTATTCATATTATATATTTCTAAGATATGAGGTCTGCTCCACATCATATATGAAGATTTTTCTTTTTAGAGCTTACACCTGTAATTCAGTTTACTTAATGATGGTGTTAAAATTAGAAGTGGCTTTGATACAGAAATCCTAAATATGCTGTTTCAATGGAGATGATTGCAAGATAGTTGGCGATAAACCAGAGAAAGTAGGATTTCAAAGATATTTAGGAAAACCATATTTTACTACCTAAGACCTATGAGAATTGGGGTAAAAAATGAAGAAGTGGACGCTGCTGAAAATTGGTTAAGGAGTTGATAACTGGGATGACATAACCAAAATCCATATAAAATTGCTAATCCTAACAGAGAAGGTTTTGTGAGAAGAGATTCAATACTTAAAATTGTTTTAGATCCTAAAGCTAAAGAATCTATCTGAGAACTTTTGTAGGAGATTACCTAAGGGTTAAGTATTAGAAAGATAATTAACTAACCATGCTAAAAGATTAACTTGATTGGACGTGGCAACTTAGGAAATCAGATACAATATGTTAAGTTGCCAGATCCACTTGATTGTATCAAAATTTAAATATTGGTATAACTCATAGAGAGATCAGAGCCGCACTGTAGGAAGTAAAGCTTAAACAGCGAAATATTAAGAAAGCCGAAGGATTTGAAAAACTTCATTTAACTTCTTAATTTTCCAATTTGTTGAAGTTTTTTCTTGCGGGTTTTGAACTATTTTAATTGTTAAGATTCTATGGATGATGATGGATCAACATCAATCCTCCTAACCCACCTCCAAGCTGTTAGAAACCCTATGCTAGATAATGCTCCACCTCCCAAGACTTGAAAGCTGAATGCAGGGATGTGGCAACTTAAGCTCACCTCCTAGATGGTTGTAGTATAGTATGAATAGCTTTATTAGTAGGTTCCAGCATAGTGTTGACCTCCTAAACCTCTCGCTTTGCTGGTGGGTTTGATGTTGTTGAGGAATACTTTGTTCTCTTGAATGATGAGTATACGATTCTACTAGGCTTCTATCCGAAAGGCTTTGTATTGTATGTTAATCCCAGTTCTTCTAGTGCATGTTAAGCCATGGAGCATTATCAACGATGAATTCTGGTCTTCCAATACAGTAGTTTAGAACTTCATCTATGAATTGTTGGTGGTAAGAATATTTTGATGATAAACCCTCATATATTTCATTCCTATCAACATCCAATGCTGCATAAACCCAATACTCCAATCCATTAACCTTAACGCACATTTCATCCAATGCTATAACTCTTCTAGGTATTCTGGATGGATTAACACTAATCCTCCTAAACCTCCTAACTCATCTCCAACAGCTGTCTTAGAGACCCTATAACCTCAATAATGCTCTACATCCTAAGACTTGAAAGCTGAATATAGAATGCTAACCCAAGAATCTTAAGCTCTAACGGAACCCTACTCCTCTCAAAACACCTAAACCCTCAACCAGAAACCTAATACTCAACATGAAATAATTAAACAACAGAATATATAAATCTTAAGTTGCCACGTCCGAATGCAGGATACTGTTAAGTTAATCCTTAGACTTAATGGGTCTGCTATATGTTAACTTGACAGTATCGAATGCAGAATGCTAAAATATATAAGCCTGCCCCAATATTGAAATGGAAGGCTTTAAATGTGTTGAGTGATGCTGGAGGATGTTTAGATGAGGAGGGTTAAGCTCAGCTTCGCTGACCTAAAGGTGGATTTCTGCAATAGGGGGAGAGCTCTCCAGCAAGTGGAGGAATTCGCTGAGAGGGGTACTTGGCACCCCATAGTTGTCTTCGGGCCTGAGGGATGCGGTAAGACTGCTTGGCTCAAGCAGACAGCTGAAACGTTGAGGGAGCTCGGCTTCGAGGCGATTTACATAGACCCAATGAGAAAGGACTTCGTAGCCAACACGGATATAGAAGAGCTTGCCAAGAAGTTCGCTGAAGCAGTTTCAGAAGCCGTCGGAATCGCTGAGGTGAAGCTTGCTACCTTAGCTATAGATGCTGTTAAGTGGCTTATAAGCAGGTGGGGTAGGGGTAGGGTTGCCGTCCTAGTAGATGATGTATTCCAAGCAATAGGGATTGATAAAGCAGCAAGATATGTTAAAGCCCTACTAGGATTGGTTGAGTATCCTCCTGAAGGATACGAGAAAATAGTGGTAATAGCTGCTACAAGCGAGGGAGTCTCAAGATGGGAGATTGGTAGGCATAGATGGGCGGAGATCACACCTATCTGGAACATGGGTAGGAGGGGGTTTGAGGAATTGTATGAGGAGCTGCCGGATCCAAAACCATCGTTTGAAGAAGCTTGGAAGCTTACAGGCGGCAACCCTGAAATGCTTGCTAGACTCCGTCAAGCCAATTGGGATGTGGATGAGGTAGTTGCTCGGCTTATTAAGATGAAGAGGTTAAGAGATCTTGCAAGGAAGTGGAAGCCCTACCTAAAGGAGGCTGTGGAGGATCCGGATAACGTGTATGAGAAGGATCATCCTGAGGAGTTCAAGAAGGAGCTGATCACCAACAACCTAATCGTCTACGACATGTACGATAGGGATTTAAAACTCTGGATAGATCAACCACCACCAGAGAGAGATGTAGAAACCGGAATCGGCAAATATGTTGCCTGGCAGACACCACTACATAGAGAAGCTGTCAGGAGGGCTATGGCTTAAGAATGAAGCAATTACCGAGACGCTAAGAATCAATACTATCCTAATCCATGATTAGCAGCTAACATGTTAGGCTACTCGTTGAGAGAAACGTAATCTCTAACGAGGTTTATGAAGTTATTTAAATTCATGAGGCTGAGAAGTCTCCCATACACAAGTACTGATCATGGATGATGGAAGTATTTATGAGAGCATAAGGAGAAACCTCAAATGTATTGAGGAGCTCCTTAAGAATGTCTTCGCTGTTGGAGAGAAATATAGCGACCACTTAGCGACACGATGCTTAAAGTTTAATTTTGGAATCCGGAAAACCCTTAATTCAAGGCTTCAATAAGCCTCCACCTATACCAAAGCTAGAAGAACCAGTCATTATATTTCAACTACATAAGACTATTAATCTATTAGAGCGGAAGAACTTTTATCATGTTATAAATAAAGATGACCATCATATTCTTAGAGGTTAGGCATTAAGACAATGCAGCCATATTAATCCCTAAATCGCCAACAGGATACATCCAAACATCTATACTAGCACTTCTCCCTTTTACTGGCTCAATCAGTCTTAAACCTATAATGCTAGTTGTAGCAGTCCGCTAACGGTAATACGTGTTTAGCTGCTATAAGAGCTGCTGAAGCTATAAGCTCATCGTTTACGCTAGTTATAACAAACATGCTAGACCTATTTAAGGAATAGCGGGGTTGCAGAGCTGAAGGCTTCCCCACCATAAAGAGAAGAAATTGCTTAAGCAGTCTTTCTTCCCCATCATAAAGAGTAGCTGTATCTTCAAGGAATTCTACTGCTTCTCCTTCATTCTTCCAATTAATATACCTATCGAGCTTGCATCCATGAGATACTTTATCTCTCTCTTCTCGCCATCTTTATCCACTTCACGATCTCCTCTTCGGAAAGCTTAGAGAAGAATTCTCCAACTCGTTTTGCAGCTTCTCTAGCATCTTCAAGTTTCCTCCTCCTTAATTCCTCCTCCAGCGCCCTCCTCACAACACGGCTGATGCTGATATCATATCTCCTAGCCTCCTCTTTAAGCTCCTTGGGAATTCTTACAGTTACTGTAACACTCATCATGCAATACAAAACTACAGTATACATAAACCTTTCGCTTTTATTGGTGTGTCTTGTAAACTTAAGCTTGTGGTTTGATTCTCTTATTTAGCTAGTCAATTAAGCTTAATTTTTGCGGATTAATTCTCCTGTTTGACTATATATTTCGCATAGCTTTTCCTACTGTTTTCTTAAGTATATGTTATGGTCTATCTGCTCAAGGCTTTGAGAATGAAGGGACTACAAATTAAACATAAAGCAGATACCTAAACATGGAAAAGGTGAAAGAACTTCAGCGGAATATTAGCAGCTATTTAAGCCGCAAGAGCTATCGTGGATATCACTAGACCTGCTTCTGATCATCATTAGGGTCGGAGAAAGGTTTGATTCTGCAAGGATGACTAGCATCATGCTTGTAGTCCATGGTACAAGTGGAGATCTAGATCTAAGCCTCGAAGCCTTCCCAACGCGCGCGCTTAGCTGAGAAGATCGATGGAGATGGTTATGTTCCGGACGTCATTATTGCTGTTGGTCGCGGAGGCTTCGTAGTATCGAGGCTTCTATGCGATTTCCTAGAGGTTGATAATGCTCTCAGCATCCCAATCAAGTGGGTTGAAACAGTTAGAAGACCTGGTGAAAAGTATTTGGCTGATTTGGTTAGAGGCTGGGTTGAAGCTGTTAGGGGGATAAGCCTGCTGAGCAAAGTGTTGTGGACGTTGTGAAGAGGCTGAAGACAAGCATAACGTTTGAGCTTCACGTTGATCTATCCGATAAGAAAGCCCTACTCGTTGAGGAAATAGTTGCTACTGGAATGCATTTCTCCACGGCAAGGGAATTCATCTCCAAAAGGTGGAGGGTGGAAGATATGAGGACTGCTACGCTTGTTTGGAAGTCTTCAACAGCTCCATTCTTCAAGCCGGACTACTACCTCATCGAGAATAGAGAATTCGTATGGTTCCAGTTCCCATGGTCAAGACTAAGCGACTACAAGCAATTCCTAATAGCAATGCTATCCGAACATGCTAAAGTTGGAGGGAGAGTATGGAGAATAGATGATGTTGAGAGGGAGTTTTCTACATGGTATGGACCGAAGCATGATCAAACATATTTGAGGAGAGCTTTAGAAAAGCTGGCTAAGGAAGGCTTCATAAAATTTCTAGATAAACAAACATTCGAAGCAGCCATGTAGAATACTCATTAATGGCTTTTATTCCTCCATCAATTCGAATGAAGCTACACATGAACACTAAAATACTCGCGTGCATATAGTAAGTTGATGCGCGTACACACATATCGGGAATAGGAATTCGTAAGATTGGAAAATGTGTGGACTTGGAAAATCATGAAATTTCCAAGCATCTCTCAAAACCCTCCTTTCCATGTATGTGCGCGAGGTATCGCAAGCCTTATCCCATCTTTTATATGGAATTGCTTTTAGATGTTGTTATCGATGATTAGGTCTAGGCTTTTCCTTCTATCTTTCCAACTCCTTAACCATTCTTTCAAATCCATTTCTACTCATCTTCTTGACAGTTTGCTCCACCAACTAAACCCGAAAATCCTCAGAGTCCAGGTTCACGAAGTAAATTCCTTAACCTAGTCTTAAAGAGAGATATGTTTAAAACATTGTCTTAAAATTAAATATTGATGGTTGAGATGCGGGTATTGAAGAATGTTGAAGTAAGGATTGAGGGGAGGGTTTGCAGGCTTTCAGCCTTATTCGATTCCGATTCAAGCTTCACGATCATGGGGTATGAAAGGTTGAAGGAGCTTTTTGGAGAGGTTGAATTTAAGTCGTTAGCTAAGCCTAGGGAAGCTGCTCTTTTAAATGGGCAAAAAATATTGATCGATGGCTATGTGGATTCTCAAATATTGATTGATAACTACCTAATTGAAGACAGGATCTATCTGACAAGGCAAATGGTTAAAGAAGTTATCTTGGAAGGTGAAAGAAGATCATTACCTGATTTAATTGTCGGAGCACCAACCCTAGAAACTTGGGGGCTTGAACTCAACTTAAAAGAAGGAAAAATAATTCAAAGAGGAAGCTTCATCATCTAGAAAGAGAAAAATACCTATTTCAACACTTATGCACACGTATATGCTCACTAACAAGGAAGTTGACCTTAGGAATCTCTCAGCTAAAAGCTCATGTCTATCCACATTTCACAAAGCAATTCAAGAGCTTAATATTTTCTCTCACTTATCTCCACCTACCGCATGTCTATTTGAGCTTTGAAATCTAGACTTTTACTCTTTAAACTCATGCGTTTAACATACTTCTAAACAGTTGTGGTTAAGGCATGTGTGATTAGACAATACTATACATCAGCTCTTAGGGAGGCTAGAATCTCATTTATGTTCTTCTTAATTAACTGAGCAAGCTCTTCAGCTATTTTTAAAGTAGCTTCTCTAACATTCTTCTTAAAGTAGTTGTAATAGCTGTAGCTCTGGCTTAAAACCCACTTGATCCTCTCTTCTTCCGGCAGTTGGGATACGTATCTTGTAGCGTTTTCTACGCCTGCGAACTTGATCCAGGCAATGGTTCTCCATAGAATTTCCTCATAATCATATCCCATTCTTGCCAGTGAATCCATGTAGTCGAGAGATCCGTGAAGCATCATTGCTTTAATTCCCTCAGCCCCGAACTCTTCATGGAATAGCTCAGCAGCCAGCTCAAAACTTCCTATGGAGCCTCTGATCCAGTCGTGGCCAATCTTATAGCCCTTAAAGAACCCTCCAAGATCTATAATTCTATCAACATCCTCAGATACCCTATTGCTTAAACCAAGTCTTCCGGCCCACAGCCTATGAACCCTCCAGCTAGGCATGAACAGCAAACCCAGAACTAAATAGCTAAACGGATTTTAAACTTAGCTAATCCAAAGCGCACTACATGGCTTAGACTCAATAGCTTAGTTATGCATCTATTTCCTAATCTATTATTAGTTTTTAAGTATTCCTTCAAGACTATGCCGTTTTAAATAAGCTTAAAATTCAGTTAACATCACTTCGACTTGCCAATTTTCAAGGAATTTAATAACCGGCACTAAAACTTTGAAACCTTTACTTTCAACTAGTATACAAATTTCCATCTCCTTCTTGATTCCCCAGATACGGTGAGCCCCAAGACCTCCAAAACCTAGCCAGAATAATCTATCCAGAAAATCCTGGATGTGTAGATATCCTCATTTGGAAGCTCGGTAGAGAGATTTGTAGGGGAAGTAAACCTAAATGTGGAGAATACCCTCTTACAACTATATGTGAATGGAGACAAATACGTCTAGCTAACACAAACTAAGATTTTATGGAAGCATCTTAACGTATTGGAGGTGGGGGAATGCGCGTGTAGCTTCTGTAGGATTTGCAGCATGATTAGAGAAACGTTAAACTTGATTATTGGATGTTCTTGAGTTTTCCTGCAGCATTGATACTCATTACCAATATTCACCGTAAACATAAATAGGAGCTCTTACTGTAGTAGAGTGGGAAGAGTGTTGATATGGTGGGGGAATGTGGATCCTTTAATTCAGCTCTTAAAGAGTAAGCCAGATGTTTTAGAATTGCTGGGCGAATATGGGAGATATTGTACATTGAGGGTAGCACACCGGATATTGGAGTGAGGAGGCAGAGTGTTATACAAGAGATGCTGAGGGAGGAATTTGGATTGGAAGTTAGCCCAGCACCATCCATGGAGAGGGGGTGGGATTTTTCCATATTTATTGGAGGATGGAGGAGATATAGCCTTAAGACTACTGGGAAGATTAATACCATAAAAGTTGCGTGGAACGGCTTTCCCTCAATAGAGAGGGCGCGGAGATTCCAGTTTAAGCATCCAATCCTTTATATAACTGGAAGTAGGAGGGAGAGGAGGATTTCAGTCTGTGTTTTTGAAGTAGAGGATTTGGAGGAGCTAAAAAGGGAGGCAGGGGATGAGATGTGGTGGATACCAAGGAGGGGAACGAATCCGAGGGGTTTTGGAATCAGGAGTAAAGCTGTTAGGGAGCTAATAGAGAAAGCTAAGAGAAAAGGTAATTTTGCAACGGTAAGGTATCAGCCAATCAATATAGATGGTATTAGGGGGAAGTATTGGAAAGAGTGGTATGACGTATTAAAAAGACTGGCTTTAGAGTTTAAGAAAGGTACTCCGTAAGCTTCCTCTCAGCCAGTATCTTCTTTATTCTCCCCTCCGCTAGCCTAACATAATCCTCCTCTACATCTATTCCTATGAAATGTCTTCCAGCTTTCAATGCTGCAACACACGTTGTACCGGACCCTACGAAAGGATCTAAAATGACATCCCCCTTGAATGAGTATAGCTGTATACATCTATATGGTAACTCTTCCGGGAATGGTGCTGGATGCCCAACCTTCCTTGCTGATTCCGGCATAAACCTCCAGACACTTTTTGTGAACTCTAGGAACTCATCCCTCGTAATGGTATCCTCCTTATTTCCCCTCTCCCTTTTGAAGCTTCCCTTAGATAATACAATAATGTACTCATGCTGGTCTCTTAATATTGGGTTTACAGCTGACTGCCAGGATCCCCAGGCCGTTGAGGCTCCACTAACAGCATCCCCTTTATCCCAAATAATCTCTCCCCTGAAGAGGAAGCCTATCTCCTCAAAGACTTGTATGAGGTAAACGTGAAGCGGTATGTATGGCCTCCTCCCAAGGTTAGCTACATTGAAGCATACCCGACCCCCCCAGACGAGCACCCTATAAACTTCACGCATAACTTCCTCAATAAAATCAAGGTATCCGCCTAGCGTTAAGTCCTCATCATAATCCTTGCCGACATTATAGGGTGGTGAAGTAATCATTAAATGCACGCATCTATCAGGTAGCTTCTTAAGAATATCGCAGGCACCGCCCAAGATAATTTTATCAAGAAACTCCCTCGGCACCTCATTTTCCATCAGATCTATTGGTGATGGTTTTGGAAGAACAACGTCCTTGTAGAGTTTCCGGGAATAGAATGGTGTTGAGTCATGGCTCTCCCTCCCAGTAGAGCCGAAGCTGCTTGTCTTCGTCCCCTTAGCCATGACCTCGACCTCCCTTTAATGGCGTTGCCACAATTATCAGATTTCCACCATCAGCCTTAATCTCCCATTTAAGCTTATCACCCTCTGAAAGATCAAACTGCCTAACAATCCCCATGGGAACCGTTGTCCTTAACGATCTGCTCTTCGATGTAGCTTTAGTAAGTACCGTAATCTCCCCCATCACCAACCACTATAATGAATATTAGGTAAAATTATTTATAAAGATTTTGGTGTAAAGTTTTGCATTTAATCACCACTATAACCCTACCTCTAGCTACCCGCATCTCCCTCCTAGCCTCTTAGACGCCTCCTCTTCAGCACACGTAGAAGGCACCATCCCTTCAAAGGTTCTCCTGAAGACTTCCTCAACTCTTCAAAATCTTATCCACAACATCATAAGCATTTAGATAAAGCATACAGCCACCACTTATAAATAAATTTTAGCTTACCGTATCATTAAACCTATGCTGAAACATTCGTGTATGCTCATCCTTAATAGGGTTAAAGACCAAAAAACCTTCTTGCCCTTGAAGTGTTGAAATATGTAGGGATAAACGAATCTCTATAACGTTCCCTGAGGTTCTTAAACCACCTATATTTCCTCATCCTTTCATCTATGGGGAGTGGGCAACGTTCGCATCTAGCACTCCACCACATGTATTCTGGGAGGGACATCCTCTTGCTACTCTTGGTTTACGTCTCATAGCAGCTCTCCATCCTGAATGTGAATTGCTCAACAATTCTAAATCACCTAATGCTTAATTGATGGTGGCTCATGGGTTTTCGTCCAAGCCTTCAGGAAGCTTTCCTCTATTCTATATCCCATTTCCCATTTACCCTAATCCTCTCCCCCAATACTACAGCCCTCCTACCCATTTTGTAAGCCATGTCGTTCATGCCTGCGCACCCTTTTTACTCTTAGCGAGAAGAGGCAAGTGTTAGCGAGCGAAATTCATCCCATTTAGCTTTTAACCTTACATTTTGCCCCATTTCCCCATCCTTGATCTATTTGGTTTTAAGGGCTGAAAGAAATTTTGAGTTTGAATAGCGAATAGTTCGGAGAGAGCTTGAATTAATCTTAAGATAACCCACTGAGGCTTCAGCCAGCATTTGACGTTACGAGGCTTAATGAAGAGAAGATCGAGGAGCTTACAGCTATTTATGATAGATTGTGAAAAAGATTTCTAGAAAATTCTCTAAGATCACATAGAGATTTACGCACATGAAGAATTCACCTTCTCTTCATATCCTTTTTCATTATTTCCTCTATAAATGGAATATCCTCCCTCTTCTGCTTCTTACTTTCATACTTCCTTATCCACTCTATATACTTCTTCCAATCACCATGAAAGAACACCTCATTAATCAATCTCGCTATGCCTTCAGCTGTTCCAACATCAACATCTAATTCCTTAAATTTTTTAACATCCATATTATCAATGAGAACATTAAGCCCTTCAATAGACTTAGTACTTCCCCTCTTTAAAGCTTCTTTCAACACAATCTTCACCACCTCATCACTATGTTTACTTTGCACGTGTTTTTCTATGCTTCCCTCGTTCTCAAATTCACAACCACATATTTTACACCGAAACTTTAAAATACTTCCACCCTCCCTCTCAAAGAGAAGCTCCTCCACCTCTACATTAAGAATCCTCCTCAAAATATTTAGAAAATCATCCCCCATCTCCACACCTACAAATGTATAGCTCCACTCCCTTCTATAAAAATTTTTGTACGGGCACGAGGCGATGTTCAACCGCTACTTAGCAGTTCACCAGTCCTAAATCAGATTTACCTATAAAATTGCGAAAGCTTATAGAAGTTAAAGTAGTGGAAGCTGAGATGACTACTTCAATCATCTGTAGACCTAGTGAACTCCAATCATTAGTGAATAATATTTAAAGCATATACAATACATTGTGGGGGAATACTCAAGCTTAGATATAGAGGTTAAGAAGAAAAATAACAGCGCGCATAAGTATTGAAAATTCTTTTGGGCTTTTTTCTTTAAGGGAAGCCTGTTTTGGCTTAGCTAAGTTTATAGGATAAGTATGTCAAGGGATGGTTAAATCAATCTTTACGTAACTAAGCATTTCAGGGTTAAGGGTGGGGAAGGAATTGTTGAGCTTTATAAGGGGTGTTGAAAGAGCCTTAAAGCTTCAAAACTGAAGCTGTTAATGGAGAAGCCTAAATAGAGGAGTATAGCAAAAATCCGTATGCATGCTGCAGTACGCTACACATACATTGTAGCAATATTAGCCTACAAATAGGAAGACTAGAACTGGCAACAACATAGCAGCATTTACATACTAAACCCGAAAAAGCCTTAAAAGCCAATAAGCTAAAAACGAATTATCCAACACTTATGCACACATACTGTGCTATTAAGGCTGGTGATCTAGAGTTAAGTAAATGTCTTCAGAAGTCTAGTAATGATAAATGTAATTAATTGTTAAGGTGCTTCAAGTAGTAGATTATTTTATCGATCAGAAAGTAATTTGATACCTATTATATCTATAAAAGTTTCCAAGTAGATTTTTTAGTTTTAGGATTTAAAACAATTCTAATAAGCAGTTTGAGCATTAAATCTCTTCCTACAAAGCCTTCCCTGTTAGGATTAGCAATTCTATACGGATTTAGCCTTATATCATTCCAGTTATCAACCCCTTCAATTACTTTGTTTAAGCAGTTTGTTTTCATCCGCCACTCCAACCTTCATTTTTCCGGATAGTAGATGTAAGGTATTCCTAAATGGTATCCCATTCTCCCTATCGGTATTTCCTTTACTATATTTCTACATAGTTTCTCATCCAAAACAATATACTCAGGATTTCCCGTATCAAAATCATTCCTAACTCTAGCACCTTTACTGAATACATCTTCATCACTCCAATCAGCCCTTCCTATATAGATTTCAATGGCTAGAAGTAATCATCCACACCTAAAACTGACCAACTGCTTTGTTCTTCTATCAAAGGTTCACCAGTAATTACATAGCAGGGCTTACCCATCTCCTCCTCCATCCTCTTCAACTCCTCATCGGATGGCTCATATCTTTTCCTTGAGGAGTAAATTACTTTTCCATTACAGACAACTATTGACCGAGCCTTATTCTCTTCTAACTTCTTTTTTATCCAGTCTCCATGAAGCTCATGCAGTCTCTCAATTATTATCCGAGAGGCTAAGCTGCTGTATTCATCATTATTGACAAGAGACCTATACTTATCTAAAGGTATGTCAAAAGGATCTACTCCCCTAAAATACTCCTCTATAGATTTCAGATCTTCCCACACATTTAAATAGTTTAAAGTTTAATACTTAAATTTATCTTTAACAATCCACGCTTTGTAAACTTAAGCATGTTTGATCACCTCTATTATTGGTATTGTCTTATCTATGAATTCTTTGCTTTCAACTCCTCTACTTATCCATTTGTTTAGCATTATCATTATTGATTTTAGACGCGCGACAATTCGAGACGTAACAACTTAAGCCCACCTCCTTAGGTAGTTGTAACATAGTATACTTTTACATAATCATATTTCAATTCTCTTTATTTGAGATTCTTGTGATAGTTATGAAGGCTGAAGTAATCCGTCAAAAACTAACTTTCAATTCTCTTTATTTGAGATTCAATGAGTAGAAGCGACCCAGAACTATGGGAAGCATTCCACTTTCAATTCTCTTTATTTGAGATTCTAGCAAGTGGAGTTGATGTAGCAAACTATCTAAACGGAGCTTTCAATTCTCTTTATTTGAGATTCGTGAATTCTTTAAATGTAGGTGTTGAACTGGTGTTTAACTTTCAATTCTCTTTATTTGAGATTCTGATGGAGTTGTCAAGTTCAACAGCTTCGACAACCTAACCCTCTTTCAATTCTCTTTATTTGAGATTCAATCGAAGAAATTAGCGAGAGGGCAAAACAGATTATCTTTCAATTCTCTTTATTTGAGATTCTAGAAGCATTTTCAGAAAACTATTCTCTCTCGCTGAAACACTTTCAATTCTCTTTATTTGAGATTCAAATAATAAGCTAGACATAGACAAGTTTAACAAATGGCCTATCTTTCAATTCTCTTTATTTGAGATTCATAGATAATAGAAGTGTAAGATCTGTATATCGTGGAGCTTTCAATTCTCTTTATTTGAGATTCGTAAGGAGCTTTTAACTTTGCTGATGCCGAAATGATTTTCTTTCAATTCTCTTTATTTGAGATTCCCAACCTTCAGCAACTGATGGAGTATATGCTCAACTATCAATCTTTCAATTCTCTTTATTTGAGATTCGGAGTGAAACACTTAGGAAGGAGGGGATAGAGCCTGACACTTTCAATTCTCTTTATTTGAGATTCCTATGTGTGAGACGTTATCCATCCTGCTTCTCCTCCTCCCTTTCAATTCTCTTTATTTGAGATTCAGCAGAGAACAACAGCATCACCAACACCAACGGTTAGTGACTTTCAATTCTCTTTATTTGAGATTCAAAGGTAATAGATAACGAAACAGGAAAGATAGTTTACAGGACTTTCAATTCTCTTTATTTGAGATTCAGCGGAAGCAGACGTACTCATACGCTTAGATGAAGCTTTCTTTCAATTCTCTTTATTTGAGATTCGTATCCCATGTTTCAATTCGGAACCCCCTCACACCCCACTTTCAATTCTCTTTATTTGAGATTCAACCCTTACAGCCTTAACCTCAGGCAAAGGCTTACCCCTTTCAATTCTCTTTATTTGAGATTCCTATGGAGTATATGGAGAAGCTGTATCATGAAGACTACAGCTTTCAATTCTCTTTATTTGAGATTCGAAGAATGATTGTTGCTCTCTGCATGCTGCAGAATGGTCTTCTTTCAATTCTCTTTATTTGAGATTCATAAACGAATTCATAAATATGGTTAAGGAGAAATTCATCTTTCAATTCTCTTTATTTGAGATTCTGAGTTTGTGGACAGGGTTAAATCGTTTATCTCAGACTTTCAATTCTCTTTATTTGAGATTCGAAAGATAGGTATCATACTAACAAACAAACTAGATATCTTTCAATTCTCTTTATTTGAGATTCATGATTAAATGGATATGATGCCCTAAATTTTTTTGTCTTTCAATTCTCTTTATTTGAGATTCCACTAAATGCTTCATGAAGCTCTCTACATTTGTGAATCTTTCAATTCTCTTTATTTGAGATTCATTCCTGGAAGCTCCTAATAAGTGTTTCCATGCATTCACTTTCAATTCTCTTTATTTGAGATTCATGAAGTGTTCTCCTTCAGCTATTGTGAATGTTTCATAATAAGCTTTCAATTCTCTTTATTTGAGATTCGGTATCTGAAACTTTTCTAGGTTGTAAAGCTATTCCCTTCAAAGCTTTCAATTCTCTTTATTTGAGATTCTAGTATGGGGTTAAAGTTTGGAATTAGAAATATGAATCTTTCAATTCTCTTTATTTGAGATTCGAGAGTAGTAAACAGCGTTTGCTCCAAGAGGGGTTGTAGCTTTCAATTCTCTTTATTTGAGATTCCATCTGCACTTGTAGGCTTAGGTGCAAAGAGTTTAAGTCTTTCAATTCTCTTTATTTGAGATTCTTGTCTATGAATGTGAGGTATGTGGGCATAGGGTTTATACTTTCAATTCTCTTTATTTGAGATTCTAAAGGCTGAAGCAAGGAAAACAGGAAGAGAAGAGAACTTTCAATTCTCTTTATTTGAGATTCGGAGGCTGACGCACTGTATCTATGGTATCTTGCAAGGGGGCTTTCAATTCTCTTTATTTGAGATTCGAGATACATTGTACAGATGTGTAGGCTTAAGCTGTCTTTCAATTCTCTTTATTTGAGATTCTGGGGGGTAGTTGCCGGAAGCATCGAGGAATTCAACGCTTTCAATTCTCTTTATTTGAGATTCCTGGAAGCATATTCCTATGCCAGTCGCTGTAGGACATCTTCTTTCAATTCTCTTTATTTGAGATTCATCCATTGCCCAAGCGAGGAGTATCTTTCAGTTGTTGTCTTTCAATTCTCTTTATTTGAGATTCGTAGCTCTATCGGTATTTCTACCTCATACTTTACTATCTTTCAATTCTCTTTATTTGAGATTCGGCAGCTGGTCGAAGTTTTCAAGGGTTACAGCTAGTCTTTCAATTCTCTTTATTTGAGATTCGTACAAAATATACTAAGAAAGGTTTGCAGCTGTAAACCTAGCTTTCAATTCTCTTTATTTGAGATTCCATATTGCAATATCACTTATCCATCTGTCAATTGTTCCTCCTTTCAATTCTCTTTATTTGAGATTCATTCTTGATGTGCCAGCTAGGCTTGCGGCTAATCCTCTTTCAATTCTCTTTATTTGAGATTCCCTCCTCGCAAGACACTATGGAAGCGGTGTATCAGCTTTCAATTCTCTTTATTTGAGATTCAGATACACTTACAATTCTGCCCAGTCGGCTACCATGACGTTCTTTCAATTCTCTTTATTTGAGATTCTGAGCGTTTCAGGTCTTGGCTTACTGATCCTCCTCGCACTTTCAATTCTCTTTATTTGAGATTCGAAGCGGTTTGTCCTGGAGCTGATTAAATTTGTGAAGTATAACTTTCAATTCTCTTTATTTGAGATTCGCGAGGAATGTTCAAAGAAGATAGGATATAAACCAATCTTTCAATTCTCTTTATTTGAGATTCATACCATTCACCCCATACTTGTTGCCCCCTCCTCTCTTCTTTCAATTCTCTTTATTTGAGATTCTCAGCATTCGCTAAAGACTTCACAAATATTTTATCACTTTCAATTCTCTTTATTTGAGATTCTTAGATGCAAAGTATGAAGCTGATGCTAAGCTTCTAGAATTCTTTCAATTCTCTTTATTTGAGATTCTAGAGGATTGGGAATATGAGTCTTGAAGCTAAAGTTAACTTTCAATTCTCTTTATTTGAGATTCACAATTTCTAATGCAGTTTCACCACATACTAATACCTTCTTCTTTCAATTCTCTTTATTTGAGATTCCCCCTACGGCTTATGGAGATATGCTGATGTAAAGCCATACTTTCAATTCTCTTTATTTGAGATTCACGCTCTTGAGAACTTTAGACGTAATGCCCTACTGGAGCTTTCAATTCTCTTTATTTGAGATTCCTCAGGAGTTGTTTATCAGGCTAGAATCCTATACGTCTTTCAATTCTCTTTATTTGAGATTCATTATAGTCTTGGTGAATATGGAGCTGATATAAATATCCACTTTCAATTCTCTTTATTTGAGATTCACCACATCCTCAACACTTTCAATATTTTTGAAGACAGCTCTTTCAATTCTCTTTATTTGAGATTCAAAGCTATTGAGGACGGTACTTGGGAGGCTTGGCTTACTTTCAATTCTCTTTATTTGAGATTCTGAAATACTTAACATGCTTAGACGTCAAGGATTAGGTTATCTTTCAATTTTCTTTATTTGAGATTCAGTGAAATAAAAGAGTCTGAAAAAGTTGAAAAGTTGTTCTCTTTCAATTCTCTTTATTTGAGATTCACTAGCATTCTTCAACATTTCAGCCTGCTTAAGCATTTCCCTTTCAATTCTCTTTATTTGAGATTCGAAATTCAAGTATAGCTTCTGGGGTTATCTCGAAGAATTGAGCTTTCAATTCTCTTTATTTGAGATTCCTAGTGTCGGCTGCAGCGCTTAGGAACTGGAACTCTGCTTTCAATTCTCTTTATTTGAGATTCCCCTTGCAATCGTTAAATAATGCTGACATAGTTTCCAGTCTTTCAATTCTCTTTATTTGAGATTCCAAATCTTACAAAACCCGGAGATGATTATGGCAATTCTCTTTCAATTCTCTTTATTTGAGATTCTTATCATCAACATCAAACTCGAAATTCGTTAGAATATGGAATCTTTCAATTCTCTTTATTTGAGATTCCATAAAGAAACAGATTGAGGAGGCTGAGGTTAACTTAACTTTCAATTCTCTTTATTTGAGATTCCTTTTGAGGCTGTCCGCTTCATGCTAGTGGAATGCACTTTCAATTCTCTTTATTTGAGATTCACTACACTTCAAGTAAGGTACTGCTTAAGCAACTTAACTTTCAATTCTCTTTATTTGAGATTCGGGAGCTTTATGGCTAAGCCCACAACACACAAACATAGCTTTCAATTCTCTTTATTTGAGATTCGAAATAATTAATTATGTTCAAAGTGTTGATTTACCGGCCTTTCAATTCTCTTTATTTGAGATTCTGAGGCAACTTAGCAGGATTATAAAGCTGTATGTTGGTTTCCTTTCAATTCTCTTTATTTGAGATTCAAAGCCAAGCATGAATTCTGTAACGTCTGAAAGTAGCTCGTCTTTCAATTCTCTTTATTTGAGATTCGATGTCAATATGTTCATGAATGAACTTGAAAAGTGGTTAAGCTTTCAATTCTCTTTATTTGAGATTCTTAGAAGCTTCACTATTCCTTTTTCTCTAGCATCTATGAACTTTCAATTCTCTTTATTTGAGATTCAGACATTGTGGAAGCTTGCTGAGCGATGTCAATATGTTCAGCATCTATGAACTTTCAATTCTCTTTATTTGAGATTCATGAAGGATACTCACAGCTCAGCGGACAGAGCACTATACATCTTTCAATTCTCTTTATTTGAGATTCGATCCTAAGCTTTATCATGAGGATTATTCAGAATTTATACTTTCAATTCTCTTTATTTGAGATTCCGCATTCGTTAAGTCTTCCTTGCTCCAAAGCCCTATCACTTTCAATTCTCTTTATTTGAGATTCAAAGAGATGGATTTTAAGGAGTTTGTTAAGTACACGCTTCTTTCAATTCTCTTTATTTGAGATTCTTAACTATACTACCATCGAAAAACCCGCCTACATCATATCTTTCAATTCTCTTTATTTGAGATTCTTTACTTTGAAGGAAATGGAGAAATTCAAAGCAAACCCCTTTCAATTCTCTTTATTTGAGATTCCATAAGAACTGCTGAAAGAATAAAGGAGTTCAGACTATCACTTTCAATTCTCTTTATTTGAGATTCAGAAAAGAAGATAGCTGAATATGAAAGAATGATAAGCTTTCAATTCTCTTTATTTGAGATTCAATTATATTGTGAAGTATACCCCACTTCTTTGTTGAAGCTCCTTTCAATTCTCTTTATTTGAGATTCATTATACATTGAGCCAGTATATGGAGCTACGAAACTTTCAATTCTCTTTATTTGAGATTCTTTACTAACAACTGAAGAGCAAAGTCTAGTTCAATACTTAACCTTTCAATTCTCTTTATTTGAGATTCTTAGCTTCTTCAAGAACTGGAGCGAAAGCATCTGCAAACCTTTCAATTCTCTTTATTTGAGATTCTATCCTGAGTTTGCTTTGTATTTGCGGGGAATGAAGGACTTTCAATTCTCTTTATTTGAGATTCATAGGAAAATAGGGGATTTCAGAAAGCTACCTGTAACCTTTCAATTCTCTTTATTTGAGATTCAAACTACTTGACGCAAGCAACATAATCCGAAACGTAATCTTTCAATTCTCTTTATTTGAGATTCTCCCCTGGAAAGGTTTATACTAAGGCTGGTATAATCTTTCAATTCTCTTTATTTGAGATTCAATGGGATTGATGGATTCTTAATAGTAATTTTTATTATCTTTCAATTCTCTTTATTTGAGATTCCCTGCTATAAGCCTGCAGCTTTATTCACTAAGTATGTCTTTCAATTCTCTTTATTTGAGATTCATTCAGAAGTTGATGCTAGGAAATTGACTGAGTGGACAACTTTCAATTCTCTTTATTTGAGATTCCCACGTATAAGCTCTGGTGTTGATGCTGCTGTTGACGATACTTTCAATTCTCTTTATTTGAGATTCTTGCTCCAACTTACCAAGCTTATACATCACATAAGCGTTTCTTTCAATTCTCTTTATTTGAGATTCTACTGTTAATTTTAGCTTTAGCCTTGATGGTGAAGGTCTTTCAATTCTCTTTATTTGAGATTCTTAGGTGGGAAACTTGGTAGATGAGTCAAGTATAGATATCTTTCAATTCTCTTTATTTGAGATTCCTGATAAGTTAAACATTTTTGTTTATGGGTAATAGCTATCTTTCAATTCTCTTTATTTGAGATTCATTTAAGCGAAATAGCAGAGTATATTTGTAATCAGTTAGCCTTTCAATTCTCTTTATTTGAGATTCCAAACGTGTAATGTTTGTTATTTCAAAAGATAACAACTTTCAATTCTCTTTATTTGAGATTCCACAATACGGCTCATGCCTCAAATCATCAACAACATGCACCTTTCAATTCTCTTTATTTGAGATTCTGGAGGGAAACCAAGACTAAAGTTAAAAAGAAAGTAGGCTTTCAATTCTCTTTATTTGAGATTCTTAGTTTCACTTATACCTTCACTTGGATCAGTTAGCTTTCAATTCTCTTTATTTGAGATTCACGCTTAACTATGTTAAATACAGCCTTAAGGATATTGGCCTTTCAATTCTCTTTATTTGAGATTCAAAAGAGCTTTTGGAATTTCTAGAGCCTGAAACAGTCTTTCAATTCTCTTTATTTGAGATTCGGAGGATCAATATTCATCAGAAGAGCAACGTATGAATCTTTCAATTCTCTTTATTTGAGATTCTTCCCAAAAGCTGTTAAGGTGTTTTACCAGGTCCCCATGACCTTTCAATTCTCTTTATTTGAGATTCTTAAGCAGTACGGCTTTAAAATCTGGAGATGGGTTATCTTTCAATTCTCTTTATTTGAGATTCCCCAGTTAATGGATCGGTAGGAATTAAAGCACTACTTTCAATTCTCTTTATTTGAGATTCAAAGCTTCCGAAGATGAAATACCAATAGAAAAGGTGAAGTCCTTTCAATTCTCTTTATTTGAGATTCAATACTATACGACAAAATCGTTAGAAGAGGATTTGACGCCTTTCAATTCTCTTTATTTGAGATTCCAGCGTGTCGAGGGCAGATGTTGAACTGAGGAGGGCACTTTCAATTCTCTTTATTTGAGATTCTTAAACCACTAGCCAAATCCTTAACTTGAACCTGAATCTTTCAATTCTCTTTATTTGAGATTCAAAATTGCTATTTGTGTTACCTTGCCACTTACAACACTTTCAATTCTCTTTATTTGAGATTCACTGTCGGAGGAGCAGAGGGAGGCAGTTGAGAAGTGGACTTTCAATTCTCTTTATTTGAGATTCTCCATGAAAAAGGAATAAATGAGGCTAAGGAAGCTAGCTTTCAATTCTCTTTATTTGAGATTCCTCAAGACCGTCAAGCACCTCCTCCAACTTCTCATCAACTTTCAATTCTCTTTATTTGAGATTCGCATCCTATGGGTTCCAGTAATGTCAACAAACTACCCTCTTTCAATTCTCTTTATTTGAGATTCGTGAGTTGGAAAGTGTCCTATGAAAGGTGGATGATGAAATACTTTCAATTCTCTTTATTTGAGATTCGGGGAAATATAGTGTTAAGTTTGATTATTCGGCAAAAAACTTTCAATTCTCTTTATTTGAGATTCTTATTGATGGTAAGATTCTGCCGTTTTATGATGCGTGGAGCTTTCAATTCTCTTTATTTGAGATTCAGCCACCACTTCAAACTTTTCTTGATAACATACCCCCGGCCTTTCAATTCTCTTTATTTGAGATTCAAAGTAAGATTTCTTAGTGAAATAAAAGAGCCTGAAAAAGTCTTTCAATTCTCTTTATTTGAGATTCAAGTGAAGATGGAAAAATAATATTTTATGGTGAAAAAGTCTTTCAATTCTCTTTATTTGAGATTCTTGAATGAGGTTCACTCCGGGCTGGGCTGTTAAAATACCTTTCAATTCTCTTTATTTGAGATTCAGGAAGAACTATTTGAGTACTACAAAAAGCTAGGTTATAGCTTTCAATTCTCTTTATTTGAGATTCTAACAAAAGTAATGGTAAGCAAGAGCATACTTTTAGGCTTCTTTCAATTCTCTTTATTTGAGATTCGTAACTACGAGCTTTTGATCCAAGGTAGGCATAAAATTATAACTTTCAATTCTCTTTATTTGAGATTCGATAACTTTGTAATATGTGCTAGAAACGTATCAGCTGTTCTTTCAATTCTCTTTATTTGAGATTCTGAAGCATCAGTTACTGTTGTGCTGCTTGCTTTTAGAACTTTCAATTCTCTTTATTTGAGATTCGCCCAAAAATCAAGAATCCCAGCAACTGCTAGTAGTATCTTTCAATTCTCTTTATTTGAGATTCAGTATTAGGAGGGTTAGGATCCAGATCCTCGGGAGAATCTTTCAATTCTCTTTATTTGAGATTCACAATTCAAGGAAAAGGTGATTTACTGTGGCTAGCGCTTTCAATTCTCTTTATTTGAGATTCCAGACCTTAAAACGAAGGGTCTGGTGGAGGGTAAGTATCTTTCAATTCTCTTTATTTGAGATTCATCCTATAAAGGTTACTGTAAGCGAGCTAACCATCATCTTTCAATTCTCTTTATTTGAGATTCCTAGTATTGAAGAAGAGCAACTTGACAAACAAATTGAACTTTCAATTCTCTTTATTTGAGATTCTGTAGTACAACAGGTACAACAGAACTCTGAAGTTGAATTCTTTCAATTCTCTTTATTTGAGATTCTGGGATGAAAGTACAAAAACAACAAAGGAATATGAGGGCTTTCAATTCTCTTTATTTGAGATTCAAGGCTGAGGCAGGTGTTGAGTGATGGAGTACCAGACTTTCAATTCTCTTTATTTGAGATTCAAAACGTAATACGAATCTAAAATCTAGAAGTCTTCAAGTACTTTCAATTCTCTTTATTTGAGATTCAGTGTCGAACACTAGCTTGCTTATTAGGCAGCATCCCAATCCTTTCAATTCTCTTTATTTGAGATTCCTTTAACAGTGTTGATGCTTCCGCTAATTTCCCTAAATCTTTCAATTCTCTTTATTTGAGATTCCTCAGCCATAAGTATAATTTTAAAAAGTAGTATTTAACTTTCAATTCTCTTTATTTGAGATTCGGTGGAGCATAGAAGCCCCTCCGGGGACTGAAGCATTCTCCTTTCAATTCTCTTTATTTGAGATTCAAACCATATAAGCTTATATGTAGTAGTGAGGACCTTAACTTTCAATTCTCTTTATTTGAGATTCGTATAGCTAAGCTAACTCTTGAATGCTTGAAGACGTTTATCTTTCAATTCTCTTTATTTGAGATTCATACGAAGAGAAGAAAATAGAGATGCTGTAGCTAAGCATATCTTTCAATTCTCTTTATTTGAGATTCGAAGATTGGTAGATGAAAGTTCTATTGATATAGAACCCTTTCAATTCTCTTTATTTGAGATTCCTAGTGGTTTGGAGAAAACTAACCAAGCCGTCTTCTTTCAATTCTCTTTATTTGAGATTCCCCGTCAGGATTTATCCTCCACAGCTTATATTCATCTGTCTTTCAATTCTCTTTATTTGAGATTCAAAACCACATGGGGGAAAAGATAGCGAAACTAAAAATTATTCTTTCAATTCTCTTTATTTGAGATTCGCCAGTGCATAATATTAAATCAAGGAAGACATCAGAAAGTCTTTCAATTCTCTTTATTTGAGATTCAGCAGATATTTTAAATGCAAGCTCAGGGCTTACGTTACACTTTCAATTCTCTTTATTTGAGATTCGTGAGGGGAAGGCTAAATGGGAGCTTGTTGAATGCATAGTCTTTCAATTCTCTTTATTTGAGATTCAGGATTTATAGACATTTGATAGCTAGGGCTACTCAGCATAGCTTTCAATTCTCTTTATTTGAGATTCTGGAGGTACAGCTTACTCGATAAGGATACCTTTTGCCTCTTTCAATTCTCTTTATTTGAGATTCGCTTCTGCTACTTACATGCTTTACTTAGTCTTAAGTACTTTCAATTCTCTTTATTTGAGATTCATGGCTGAGGGAGGGGGAGGGGTTGAAGTCAGCGTTAAGAACTTTCAATTCTCTTTATTTGAGATTCTGAGAGTTTATATAGTAGTATTCTTGGTGGTTTATAAATTTTCTCTTTTGTTTTGTTTTACTCATGGTGTTTTATGTAGTTTATCTTGCGGAAACTGGGCGGATTTCTTTAACTTATGATGTTTTTCTGCATGTAAAGAAGTTACAGTTAGAACATTATGGTTTATTGATGATTTGTTATTAGTAGTGTTTTGGTTTTCTTAACTGTGTCTTTGGTTTCATGTTGTTTGATCTTAATGGGCTTTGAATTAGGGTGTTGTAGGGAGTTATGGCTTTTGCTTTGCTAGGGCTTTAGAATCTAAGTGAGGTTGCATGTTGAATGAAGGGAAGTTGGTTTAGCTTATTGATGTTTACTTTGAGCTTCACTTACTTTATAATCTTGGCTACTTGATTACTATTGTCTCGATTGTAAGCAGGTGGTGGTAGGGATTGAAAATTGAGGATTCATCAATAGTTAATTGATATACTGCAGCTTCATTAGGCTACGCTAAACTTAAATGGTAAAATCAGTGAGGAAGTAAATAGGCTTGAATTTAGTAGCGATATAGGTGATTGGATTTACGGGAAAGCTTAGAGCTTCATAGGAATCAACATTAGTTTTATCATCTTAAATGTAATACTTAACATTATAACTGGGTTTCTTAACCTAAAATTTATTAGACTATGTTTTAAGTAGTTATTATGTCTATGAAGTATATAACAGCTGTGGATGTTAGGGATTATGCTTTCTGTCCTATGAAGGTTTACTATGTGAATGTGCTTCATATTTATGAGAGAACTACGGAGGCTATGGAGCTGGGTAGGGAAATCCATGATGAGAAGTTTTTAAAACACTTAATTCCGATGCTTAAAGCAGTAAGGGTTCTGAGAGATGTTGAAATAACGAGCAGGAAGCTAAAACTAACAGGTAAAATCGACTATGTATTCGTAACGAAGTTTAACGAGTACATACCGGCAGATATGAAGTGGTCAGATCCGGAGTATGGAGTAGCGCAGAAGCAGCATAGAATACAGATAGCAGCCTACGGTCTACTTATTGAGGATGCTTACAGAGTTGTAGTGAAGAGAGGCTTCATACATTACTCAAGAGCTGGGAAAACAGTAGCAATCCCAATAACAGACTCCCTAAAAGAAGAGGTAAAGGAAGCTATAAAGAAAATATATGGAATGATAAGAAGCGGAGAAGAGCCGAGGATAAGAGTAAACATGAAGAAATGTGAAAACTGTAATTATAAAGCCTACTGTAAAGCGGAAGTAGAGAGGAAAACGTTAAAATTGGAAAAGACAATACTATAGTTCTGGTTCCTATCAAGTTCTTTTCATCATTTGGCATGTGTTTTGGTATAGAATTACCTTAACCACTAGGCTTCTTGAGAATTATCCTTACGAATTTTACCTCAAATTCTTCAGGATTTAGTATTTCACAAACTTTATACTGCTTCTTTGAGTATATGTTATAGTTGATCTATTTGAGGCTTTAGAGATGGGAGGAATTACAAGTTAAACATAGGCAAGCAGATATTTAGATGGAAACGATAGTGGAGGGAGCTTTAGCGAAATACTATTGTCTCCATGATTCTCTTCATCCTTAATAGGGCTCGATAATCTTCATTTAATGGAAACCATTATTATAACATTGTTTATGTAAGTATTTCGGTATATTTTAGAATGACATCTCTAATATATCTCGATGCTCTACCCTTAACAGCCTCATAAGCATCCCAGCTATCAGCTATCATGAGGCATGCTGTAACAATTCTACCTAATTCTACTTGAATGGAATCCTGTAGATGATAGAAACTCTGAATTTCTCGTGGATTGTACTCTAATGCTTTACCAACATTATTTTTAAGTATTTTAAGAATCCTGTTAAGTATTGAGTTTTCCATTACGTCTATTAGAGATGATATAACTGTCCTTAAGTTTTCCGCATTTCTATTATAATCTTCATAAATCATCTGTTTAATACTTGATTGATGCAGTTTCTCAATAGTTATTGTTCTTAAACCTTGATGATGTAGTAGTATTGCTTGGGTAGCAAGACTTACTAGCCATGTAGATGTGAAGGGATACCGTTGCTCAGCATCTATGTACATATTACATGCTTGAACATAAATGTTTACCGATACTACTTCATGCATTGGAAATGTTAATGCTTCTTTCTCCTGCTTTTCCACATCGACTGCTTGCTTCTGATAATACTGTAAAATCTTACCTATATCGTGAAACAACGCCGCTAATCTTGCTGCTTGAATAAGCTCGATATAATTTGTATCTGTAAGATTTACTAATGGTTGCAAAATATGTTTAATTAAGGCAGCCTGCAGTAACTTCCCTACTTTCCCAACAGTTCCCTGAATATGGTCTTCAAGAAGCTGTTTTTTAACTCCTCTTTCAGTTCTTTCAAGTCTAGCGTAGATCACCATGTAATATATCCCCATTCCTCATTAAATTTAATGTTATGTTTTGCCTGAAGTCCAAGAAAGTAGACAGTAGGATTTTCCCCCTCAGTCTCACGTAGCTCCCATCTTATTTCTTTAAGATATTGATTAAGGCTGCTTAATGGGTAATGTATAACCTTGTTTATAGTTGGACCTGTTAAGATTTTGATTTGCCGGTCATTAATTAATAATGCTAGCTTCACATGTTTACGTTGATTCTTAACCTCAACCTCTAAAACCTTGTTGTAATTTTTCCCAATGAAATCTCTACTTACAGGAATCACATACCGCTCAAGTATGGTATTGATTTTCTCATCGACCTTTTCCGAAGGACCTAGATATAGTGATAGTAATGCTGCTGATCGAATAAAGCTTCCATTAAATTCCTCATCTATGGTTTTAAGAATCTCGGTAGGTTTTAGTCTATAATGTGTTAAGAGATCTAAAAATGCCGAAATTCTACTGGTAGTGGGTATATTAGGATTCTCAATCGACATCAATAACTTTAAATAGTCTATATCCTTACTGGGTAATCTCCAATTAATGTTTACTTTCCTGCATTTGTAGGTATTGGTTGATGCATGTTTAGCTAAGTAATTTAGCATAGCCTCCGTCATTCTAACATCATATATGCCTTCACAATACGAAAAATCACCCTCCCCAATCACGATATGGATCCCGTAGTTCTTTCCATTTTGCACTCCATACCTAGCTATTCTTCCTACACGCTGTATTAGAGCATGAGGTGGAGCTACCTCCGTAATTAATGTATCAAAATCTAAGTTTACACCAGCCTCAATAACCTGCGTGGAGAAAAGGGATACTTTACTTGATTTATCTAAAATGTTTAATGCTTTTTTCCGCGCATGAGATGTCATCTGTCCATGTAAAAGTACAACTTCATAACCAGCACTTCTAAACATATCTGCATAGAACTCGAAATTGGTTATGCATCTCCTAACGCTATTAAACATTAAAGCTACTTTATCGCCTAACTCCCCGTTTTTAAGAAGAGCTTCAACAACTTCACCTAGACTTACATAATGAAGATAGGTTGAAACTTTTTCCGCATAGTCCTTAAATCTATTGTAAAACTCATCTCTTTCATCCCAGGCAAACTCTATCTTTGCCTCCTTAAGTATTTTCCTTATCTGTAAGCTGTATTCATGGTTTTCAGGAGCGTAAATTAGTACAGCTATTTTATCTCTGGCTTCGCTTGGGAGGATATAGCTGAAAATCCATGGATAAAACGTTGCGGTTAACATTATGGTTTTCAAGTTTACTTTAAGATTCCATTTAATAAGATCCCTAATTACTGTAACTACTTTAACGAATTCCTGCTCTACATTATCTATTTCCTCAGGCGTAACTATAAGATGTACTTCATCCAGTACTACATGAGAGCAGCGTGATATGAGAAAGGCGACATCGCTATGCCATACTGTCCTCCACATTTCTAGTACGGGTACTCCATAGAAGTTCGTGAAGAAACTATCAAATGTCGCTACTGTATATCTTGATGTTAGAAATGGTGTTTTATCAACATTATCAACATGGATTCCTGCTTGATAGCCTACAGCATCCTTAAAATTCCTTCCAAGATCTTCAGCAAGCTCAGAAACAATAGCTCTTAACGGTAGTACATGAACTAGCTTACCTAGCTTATCCACCATATCAAATCTATATTGAAAGAAGCGTGACTTACCGTAACCTGTTGGAAGTAGTGCTACTGTTATAGGGTACTTTTCAATGAGTTCGCCAAGTAATGGTAGAGCTATCCTCATCATTTAACCATTTCAGTAAGCTCTTTTGCTATTAGCTTGAACCGTTCATCTATTCTCTCAAATCCAATAAGTAGCCGTGTAATTGTATATAGGGAATCCATGATGGGGGCGCCTGTAAGTAAGTTGTTTAAGAATGCCCTAAAATGGGGAATAACTGTTTCAATTGCTGTAAGCTCTTTTTTCTGCTGAGCTTGCTGCATCAGCTCCCCAAGATGCATTATCGCTTTATTAATATGATCAATTATACGTGAAGCAGTATCTCTTCCAAATGTGGTTGTTATAACCATGTATAGATTTTGCAGATATTCACTACTTAAGCTAAAGTATACTAGCGTATTTTTGCTTTCACTAAAAATTCCTCCAGGAAAAACGTATACGTTTACTGTTGGAAGCTTACCTACGTCAAGCGTTCCCTGAATATGACTCTTAACAAAAGCTAATGAAAAATTATGGTATATCAAATCAGGTGCCTCAAGTACTAGGTTAAGTGCACCGTGGGGAAGCAGGTGTCTTGTAAAATCCTCATTGAGATTTATAGTAACTCCATCTCCATAGCTGATACTATAGAGTTTCTGAACAATCATTAATGCTTCACTTACTGTTCTTGGAATTTCACCTACGAGAAGTAGTATTGAGTACTGTTCACCCATGATGTTTATGGTTCTTGAAGCATTTCTCACCATTCTCCAAATAAGGTTCACCATTGAGCTATGAATTCCCAGCTTTAAATGCCCTTTAACTGGTTTAGGTCCTTTTTCCTCCTCCCTTATTGATATAAACTTGTAACCCTTAGCGAAGAGATAGCATTGCCTCCTAATAATTTTAGTAACATCATTACCTATTTTCATGTATGGTGGTGGAAATCTTTTATCACCTATTTCTAAGTTAACCAGATCTCTTGATGCGCTATATATCCATCCTGAAGCGATATGTTCAGATGGTTTAAGTTTAGGTGATCCAAAAATTTCATCAATTTTCTTTTTGAATGTTTCAATATCTCCCTCAATAACTACTTTTCCTAAAGCCTTATCAGCATCGTACATGTATGTAATACTTTTAGTAGCTTCAGATCCTGCTTCAGCCATAGTGATGCAGATTGCTGTACATATTGCATCATGAAAAATAGGGAGTGTTGGTGGCGGTAGGAATATCTCAAGTTTTGGAGACATTTACATAACCTCCATCGGTATAAGTAATGTTAACATATCTCCATCAGCTTTAATTGAGATTTTAAAGCAGTTTTTAAGAATTTTTACTGGAGTATATTGTCTCGGTAATGGTATAATTACGTTTCTTTCTATTGATGGGGAATGTGGTCTGAATGAAAACCATTGAAGCCATTCTTCTCTACTGAGAGGTATAGGCATCCTCTCTATTATGTAGGTAGCGGGTGGTTGAGGTGCTGCTAGGTCCATAGGGTAATATGTATTTACTAAGTAAATCTTCTCCCCCATATTTACTTTCTGTAACTCCACTTCACTTTGTGTAGTTTTCTCAATAGCTATTAGTGAATCTCTTGATCCCAGCCTTGAAATTGACCATGCTGCCTCCTTAGGTAATGGTTTACTGCTTAGTATTGTAAGTGTTAAGGCTGTGAGTGGAGCTGCTACATAGCCTATCTGAACTGGGCCAAACATTTCGGCAACTTTTAATGTTTCGGCGAAACGAGCAATATCAGCTTTTGGAGCTTGTACCGGCATTGTAAAGTATCTTATTGTTTGAAGTGTTTGCTCCCCGGCCTGCTCATGAAGATGTAAAGTAGCGTACTTAATATCGAATTCCTGTAGGAACTCTACTGGATATGCCATAAAGTTTTTTTCCACTAGGCTATATTCACGGTTCAGTTTGCTTGTAGTAGCATAAGCACAAGCTAATGCTCCTACAATTGTTGTTGGTGGAGGTACAGCTATACTTTTCTGTGTAGCTGAAGCCGGAAAGGTTCTTATGCTATATCCCCAATGGGTTTTAGCCATTATAGTTGTTAGATAAATCTTCATTAGCTAGTACCCTAGTGGATCGCCCTCCTCTTAATATCCGCTATGAAATCTCTAATACTGCTTGTCGCAATTATTTTAGCCTTCTCTTTAACAGTCTCCTCAACTACTTTTTTAACGTCTTCATCCTTACACCAGATGGAAATTTCAATTTCAGCATTTCCAGTATCTTCCCTAGCTCTATCTGCTCTATTAATGGTTTCCAGCATAAATCTTTTAAGGTTAAGTACTGGAGGGCTTACAGTAAATCTAACTTTATCTGAAACAGCAGCTACCGCCACTTCAAAATCTATAAATGGTGTAAAGCGAGTTAGCTTTGCTCCAAAAAGCTTACCATCTAACATTTCAGCTAAAGCGTCAAGCGCAAGCTCCTTTCTACGTTTAGCTTCACCAGCATCAAGTATAGGCTTACCAGATATACTGCTAATACCTATACCATCTACATCTAGGTTAAAGATCCACGCATATAGGGCTGAGCCTACTTGAGGATAATATGGTGCTTGTGCCGGAGGTATTTTTTCTAAGCTTTGTCTTCTTAATTCAGCTTCAGGGGCATGTCTAACCATGAATTGATGGTCTAAAGCCACAATGCCTCCCTCTACAGTATCATATGTTGGAACTGCGTAGGAAACATGAAATCTTGCGGTTCTTTTTACCGGTCCTTGAGTTACTAGAAATCCCCCAATATCCTCAACAACACAACATTTTATGATTACCTCCTCAATATTCTTAACATCCTCTAATGTTAAGCTTTTCCCCTCAAGATTTCTAATTAGTTGCATTTCCTCAGAACTATAAGATATTTGGTTCGAAGTAAGTTTATAGAAGTTTAAGTCAAAGTGTTTAATAAACTCGTTTCTAGTACACCAATAACAGACCTTTAGTTCCTTTTTTTGTGATAATTCCGCTAGGAAGCTCTGGTATGCATGAGCTAAACACTCCCCACTTATTGCTGGAACCCATCTCATAATGTACTCTCCTGTCTCCTTTCTTACAATCATTGGGGCTACTCTATGTCTAATAACGTTACCTACACTTTCAATCATGTTTAGCGCTTCAACATTAACAAGCATCCTAAAGCCTATACTAAGAAAGCTCATCACCTCACCTCTACTTTTTAAACCTCATTGATAATGCATGTAATGCGATGTTCCTACACTTATCAAGACTCTCCTCCCTATGCACTTCACAATCTAGTCCTGAAGCTAAATTGGTTACTGCCCAGTACGCATCCTTATACTTATCCTTACGCTCAGCTACCCGTACAACTTCATAGAGTGCAAACTTTGCAACTTCATGACTAACTGTTGTAGCTAAACGATCTATAACTGAGAAGCTTTCCCGCTCAGGATCGCTAAGCCATTCATCAAAAATCATTTCGGCCACTTTCCTAACATCTACATCACTAATTCTATCAATATTGCAGCATTTCTGCACCTCCTTAATTTGCTCAGATTCTTTATTAACCATAAACTCACCTCAATATATCTATACACAGAAAGATTTAAACTTTACTTTTAGAGATACATAGTGCAGAAAAATATTTAAAGAGATAATGTAAAGCATTATATAGTGATAGAAAGTATGGTTCGTGCATTATTTATAACGTTAGGATTTGAGGAGAAGTTTGCTGTTAGAGCATTAACTAGGCATGGGCTGGATAGGGGTGATAGGATAATCCTAGTTACAGGTCCCCGAATAGATAGGGTTGATAAAGCAATTAGCTTCATATCGGACTTTATATCGAAGTATTATGGCGGTGAGGTTGATCTGCATGTTGAGGAGGTTTCAGTGCATGATATATACGCTGCTATATCCTCATTAAGAAGGATCCTCACCCATAGGTCTAGGGATGCTGACCGGGTTATTGTGAATTTAAGTGGGGGTATGAGGGTTTTAATAGCTGCATTCATAATAGCCTTAGGGCTCATCAACATCCCAAATCTAACTGTAGAGATTGAGACTGAGGATTCATCAGCCCTAATCCAAATCCCAACCCAAATAATTAAGGCGTGGAGGCATCAGGTTGGAGCTGAAAAAGCTGAAATACTGAAAATCCTAGTAAGTAGGGGGGACTACATGTCTTCAAGCGAGATCGCTAGATTAACAGGTAAGGATGAAAGCACTATTAGAAGACATCTCTCAAAGCTTAGAGAAATCGGATTAGTTGAAGTTAAAAGGCTTAAACCCCTCCTAGTTAAAGCCTCACCTACAGCCACAATATTCGTATAGGTATCCCCATGATATCCTCCTTCACCCTAAAAACAATAATTACTAAGGGTACATACAGGATTCTAGGCTTCTCAGGCTTTACTGTTAGAGGTATTGTTTACGAAATTCTTAAATCCATAGATCCAAACCTTGCTGAGAACCTTCATGGCTTGAAGAGGATAGCCCCCCTCTCAACATCCCCAATAACCATCGAGGCATCCAGGAGTAGAGTGCTTAGCGAGGGCACCATATTCTCGTTTAGGATTTCAACTCTTACAGATGATTTATCGATGAAGATTGTAAACTACCTAACTGAAAACATGGATTTAGTATTGAGGGTTAAGGATGCTGAAGCAAAGCTCATTGAGCTATCGGTTTCAACCCTAGACCCCAAGAGAGTTTTGGAGGAGGCTAAGCCCGTTAAATCATTCTCCATACATTTCCTAAGCCCAACATTCTTTAGGCAGAGCTTAACCAAGAAGTGCTGCCAATACTGTCCAAACCTAAAAATTAAATGCCCCTACCTCAAGTGTTTCAAACACTACCGCTACATACCCCTACCGGAACCATACCTAATGTTTAGAAGCCTACTAAGACTATGGAGGAAGTTCACAGGCATCGACCTAAACTACAGGGAATATGTTGAATGGCTTCTTAAAGGTGGAATAGCAGTAGCAGGATTCCCAAACCTAAAAACAGTTAGAGTATACGAGCATCCAACAACACCAAAATGGAGCGTAGGATTCAAGGGAAAAGTACTATTCAACCTACCAGAAGACACATACAGCGAGGAAATGGCGAAAACAACATACACACTACTAAAACTCGGAGAACATAGCAACGTAGGAGGAAACCGCACAGCAGGCTTCGGAGTAATAAAATACCAGCCAAAACAAGAACATAACATAATCAACTCCGAAACACTATAACCGTCTTGTAAACTTAAGCTTTACCTAGAAGTTAATCAGCAAGCTTAAGTTTACAAAGCCACTATAACTATTAATAATGTTTAAATATTAGTGGTTTATCAAGGATATATGCTTATACTTATAGCATCATTAGGAAGATCGCCGGGGGTTGTTACTGGAACGATTGATGCTCTTATTGAGGAGGGGTTAAGACCTGGACGAGTATACTTAGCGACAACAAGCGATACTGAAATATGGAGCCACTGTATCCCCCTACTTAGAAAGGAATTTCAGGAAAACTATCCTAATATAGAATTACGTGAAGATAGGATATGTACAAGTAGGGATGATATCTACGATGAGGAAGATAATGCAGAATTCATGAGAAAAGCAGCTATAGTCATGAGTCAAGAAAGAGCTGCTAATAATGATATATTTATCAGCCTAGCTGGAGGGAGGAAAACAATGTCTGCAGCCATGACTCTTCTAGGGCAACTCTACGGTGTAAGAGAAGTCCTACACATACTCGTAGATCCAGAGCTTGAAAGAGAAGGTACAATTACAACTTTAATGAAGCTTCCTGAAAACCAAGCAAGACAAATACTTCATCCACCACCAAACAAAAGAAGATTAGTAAGATTCCCCGTTTTTGCAACTCCATGGAAAATAGAACAAATAATGAAAGCACTAGAAGACGGAAGATCTGACGATCAACAACTTAATGAACATGTTAAAAAACTAAATCCACAAACACGTAAACTACTACTCAACACTCTAAAGGAAGCATCAAGAACACACATCTAACACACTAATATTCAAGCCTTCCACCGCCTACTTTGGACGTGGCAACTTAAGGTTTATATATTCTTTGTTGGTTATTTCATGTTGAGTATTAGGTTTCTGGTTGAGAGTTTAGTTTTTGAGAGGAATAAGGTTCCGTTAGAGCTTAAGATTCTTTAGCATTTCGTATTCAGCACTCAAGTCTTAGGAGGGCTCCTAAGCTTTATCTGAGGTTCAAAGAAAAGCTTGAGGTATAACTATGAGATTTATAAGCTTACTTTCAATTCTCTTTATTTGAGATTCAACCATTACTACCAAGCTTATCATCAACATTCTTCAAATCCATAAGGGAAAAGAAAGTTAACAGAAAAAATTTAATTAAGTCACAAAGCTAATTAAATAAAGAGAATTGAAAGATAGGTAAATAGAGGTAAAGCCATGTCATCCCAGATAGATTTCATATTGGGAATGGGATATGCGGAAGCCGCAATGAAGCCAGTACCGAAGTTCATATGTCCATTCTGCGAGGAGTCGATCAAGCCGGACGACATAATCTGCCCAAATTGTGGAAAAGAGCTTCCAAGATGTCCAAGATGCAATAAAGCGTTGCCGGATTACGCTTATGAGATTGATGAATGCCCACTATGTGGAAAAGAGCTGTGGAAATGAGAGAAGACAAATACCATACGATGAGAAAGAATATAGAACAATGAGGTCAACAATAGAGAGATTCAACTTATGGTTTAACATTCAGAAGAGCCATAATAATATATGAAGAATAGCCATAATGCTTCAGCAATCATAACATTCATGCATAATAATACATATAAGTTATGAAATATGAAAGACTTAAACATTTTGAAATCACCTCATATGGAAATTAGAATTATCTCAAATAAGCTAGACCTTGTTAAAAAGCCTGCGGGAATTAGCTGAAAAATATTGAAATATAAATATAAAATTACCTTAAATTAATTACTTAGAAATAAGGTGTTCATGAATTTCAAATATATCATTATTCATATAAAAGTCTACTTAGTTCACTATCTCTTTCAACATGTATTCTCATTATTATTTCATTAAGAATTTCTCTCGGTTTTCCAGTATTTATTATGTTTAGATAGATTTGTTTTAAATGTTTCTTTATGGTTTCTATATCTTGTCTGCTTAGCTTTTCATGAAGCCCCCGTCTTACGATAGCTGCTGATATTCCTATATCAATAATCTCCTCTACTTTACTAGATGATAGTAAGTTTACCCCTATCTGTCTAGCTGACTCAGAAATGATAGCATCTATTCTCTTTCTAAAGCCTTTTTCAAGTCTTGGTAGATCTTCATATACTTCACGCTTCGCATTACTGCTTAAGTTTTTAGGTATACTTCGCATTTCTTTTAAGTAGTTAATTTCTTTCACTATTTGAAAACCTCTTCATATCTTTTACTAGATTCAGTATATTTTTCAAGGAATGCATCAATATAATGTTTTATATTCCTTTCCACTATTATATTAGGATTTAAGGTCTGCCTATCAACTTCGCATTTTTCTATTTTTAAGCTTTCAAGTATAAGTCTTATTTTCCCCAGACCTTGTGGTTTAGCATAACCTACTTTTAACGTTTTTACATAAGTCTTCTCATTCAATATTTTTAAACCCAGAGACATGATTAAGCCACCAACTTCCCATGGTTTTAGGCAGTAACCAATAATATTTCCTTGGAACTTAGCTCCTTCATCTACACATTCAATAAATTGATTTATTCCTTTAGGTTCAACGTATTGTACATCTAGATAGTATTTTACAGCAGGATATTCAGGTCTCCTTCTTGGACTCCAAAGTCTTGGAAGTGATTTAAGTATTGTTTTATAGTTTCCCACCACCTTTAAGTCGTTGAAAAATGTTTTGGATATTACTGAAGAGATCTCTCCTCCAATCTTGCTTGTTGTTCCAAAGAGCTCACTTACATCACTTATTCTACCACATAGTGCAAGGTATAGGGTAGAAATTAAGCCTTTCATGCTTGATCCAGGAATGGTTGGATGACCGTCAGCATCCTTAATATGTAAGTATAGTGGAGTACTGTTTATGATTTTAACATCTCCAGATCCAATATGTATTGGAGTTAGGGTTTCAAATGTAAAGCTGATATTATATATGTCTTTAAATATGTTTCGACTGGTAAAGAAGTCTTTATTTACAGCAACCCTCCTGGTACCATCAACTCTTATAAAGCTATAGTATGACATCACTACTCCCTTTTAAAATATCTCACAAATCCTAAAGGCAAATCCTTAATGAACTCTTCAACATTCCTCACCTTTAACTCGCTACTAAATATTTCAGGTCTTTCTGTTATCTCAGCCTTAAATTTAATACTTAAAATATCCTCCTGAATTTTCTCTCTCTTTATATACTCTTTAATTTGATATTCATCCTGAGCGATACTGTTTAGGACAACCTCAACTTCTTCACCATCAACATACATAGAAGATCTAAATTCCTTATTTCTAGTCCAGCCGATAAGGATTATTTTCAAATTTTTGACGTTTATATTAATAGATCCATATCCTCTACTTTTAAACCCTCCAATCCTAGCAAATCCTAAGTTGGTAAGTGATGTTACTGTAGGTATGAATGTCAGGTAGGATGGGGGTAGATTTCTCACCACTATCTTACCTTCAAACTCCCATCCTTCAGAAATACATTCAACATCAAATGGGCCACGCATAACCCCTCCTGTTTCAGGATCTATCTGTATATGCTTCCTTACCAGTATGCTTGACTCCTTTACTGGTATAGCATCAGTAAAGAATACTGATGAAGCATGTTTCCTTTCTTTTCCTGCTATTCCAAATATTCTACTTACAATAGTATTTATATCTATACCTAATTCCTTAATTACTCTTTCAAAATTTGCTTTAAAAAACCCTTTAAGACTTGATCCAGGTATTATTGGAGTACCGCTAGCATTCCTTACTACAGGAAGATCTATCTCTAACGGTGTTCCACCTCCTTTACCTGCTCCTATCCTAATTGGGGTTTTAGATACCAGAAGAAACTCTAACTCATAAAGTAGAAGAAGTTTATCGAAGTAACTCATTACTATTCACCACCGTATTTAATTATGTTTTCATTAAGAAATTTTAATGTTGATTCATCAACATATTCTGTAGGGGGTAGGCCTTTAAGAATATTTTCAAAAGCTTCAATTATTATCTTATTGCATTTGAATGTAGCAAGTCCATATCCCCTACTTTTCCACCCACCTATAAATCCTTTAATCCCCTTCATAAGCATCCTCATCATATAATAGAAAAGCAGGTTTGCCTCCCTCATTACATCATCGTTCAACTCATCAAACACCACTTTAAATATGAAGTGTTTTTCCCCGCCTCTACAGCATACAGCCTCCATTTCTATAAGGTTTTCTACGACATCCTTATTTACATCTATTTTTACATGAGCTCTTTTTCCAACATTAATTACATTCTTATCGATTACTTTAGCATCTGTAAACTTTATAGGTGATGAAAAGCCAGAAACCCCGAAGAGAAGGGAGATAGCGCTAAGATTTCCTATAATTTTAGTCTTTTCTTCACTTGAGGCTTTCTCAAACTTCTCACTATATTCTTTATCGTTTAACTTCCTTAAATCTATCCCCTTCACTTCACCATGATTTACATATATGCCATTCAGCAGCCTATTCATGTATGATCTGAAGAAGCCCTTAAGGGTAGATCCTGGAATTATAGGGGTTCCATCAGCATCCTTCATAATTGTTATTGGTAGAAATTTCTCTCCAACCCCTATATGTATATCTTCATGCAATGTGATGCTGCATTCACATATTATTTTTCTTTTACAACCTAAATGAAGAAATGTTCTCTCAACCATATAAATCCCTGTCTAAATATTGGCTTCTAGCATAAAATGCCATTGTAGCAGCTTCAAGCAAATCCTTAACTATGCTTAATTCATCCTTTAAGTCTGAATATTTACCATATAGATCCTTAACATTTCTTATTAAATCCCTTATGAATATTACAATATCTCTTGATCCTGCCCGCTCTATACTTCGTGAAGCTAAATATAATGATCTAAGTTTAAATTCTTCAAAACTACTTGATGTACGTGCAAACTCGATCATGTTTCTTAGTGATGCCTTCGTAACCCCTCCTTCCTCCTCCTCTTCAGTTATGAAGAGTTTTCTAACTATTTCCTTTCCTCTTCTAACTATCTCCCCTCTATATTCCCTTTCCTTCTCCCATCTATTCGTGGAAGTGATCATGGGTTTTTCACCTCCTTACCCATAAAGTATGAACTGGATGGTTACAAATCAACCATCCAGAGCCCGCCCACCTTGCTCTATCATTTTTAGGTGGGCTTAATTCAAGATCAGCATAGTTATTCAGCGATTTTGACTCAAGTACAAATACGAATCCAGGTCTTAACAAATTTCTTATCTTAACTATGTTTCCTAATCTGTAAATGATGAGATCACTTGTATGATAATTTCGATACATAACTTTTCCCCTAATCATTTCTTCTAATTGTCTACTTGTATGTGTTACTCCATCAATTATTATTATGTGGTTATTTAGGGAGAGCCCAAGATCCTTAAGTATTTCCTTAACTTTATCTGATATTTTCTCTATTTCATCTACTCTCTTCTCCTTATAGTTATTTTTTTCAGTCATCGATGAAAATAGGAGCTTAATATATCCATAGCCTCTACTTTTACCCATACCTATCCATACACCTCTATGTAGTATATCCCTTATTACCTCATAATCCTCATCATTACATAATGCTTTAAACATGAATTTTTGTTTAGGTTTTATTGTTTTTAACGTAAATAATAATCCTGTGGTTTCCTTCTCGATTTTAGTAAGATACGATGATCTAGTTATAGGATCTATGGCGATATGAGTATACGCCATAGTTTCAACCTTAATCCTGCATATTTTACCGTTCCTTACTTCCCAGTATTTTGGAGGTTTATTTCTAAATGGCTGAGACGTTACATCAGGTTTAATACTTAGTAGGGCTTTACTTGCAAGCTTATAGGATAGGAGGTCGCAGAATTCCTCCTCACCATTCTCATTAACAGTTACACCTATTGTTTCAAGCATAGGAGGGTTTAAAGGTATTAATGGATCAGCTTTCTCCACGCTGGTTATGTATCCATGGCTTAGCCATGGATACATACCTTCATTTATCCAAATATTAAATTTGCAATTAGATTTTCCACATTTACTGCAATCAACAGAATGTATTCCATCATATGTAGGGCAGTTTTCCTCTAACATACCGGTAGCTATAGCCCCTATGAGTGTTGAGGCTGGAATATAGTCTAATCCTTCATAGAAGTTTCCCTTAACTCTTCTCTCCTTTATAATTATTGGGGACTTATTCTCCACTATGAATGAGGCGATAATCATTTACACACCTCATTAACTATTGACTTAGCCTCTCTTAGAAACTCTTCATCTAATATTTTAACTTCTTCAATAATACCGATGCCTCTGCTTCCAAATCCTCCTAGCGACTCATATTTTAAATTAGTTAATGCAAGATATAAGAGCATTTTCTCATATCTATTCATATCTTTAGTTGATATTATATTCACATCAATAGTATCTACACTTAGAAATTCATAATCCCAGAGGGCTCCTCTTTCAACACTTAAAAATCTATCATTAACCCTTATTGATGCTCTTTTCTGTATCCTAGTGTTTCCAGGAATTGGCTCCACTAAAAATCTAAGTTTTGACTGAGTTGGGTTCTTATTTTCGCTAGCTGTTAGAATTATGCTTTCATATTTATCATCATATTTAAGATTAAAATATGTGGATTCACCAAATAGGGATTTATATGCATCAATTAGTTTTCCACTAATATCATTACTAAACCTGCCTAGTATAAGTACTTTTTCAGCTGCTCTTCTAAGCAGTCCCTTAAATGCTGAAGCAGTAAATCCTAAGCTTTCACTATTATCTAACTTAACAAGGAATACAGGTAAATCGCTTCTCTCAGTTCCTTCTCTACAGCCTATTCTAATATTTTGTATGTATAACTTAACTTTTAGCATCCTCATATCAATACCTCAATTAACTCAGGAAATTTATCTTCATCTATAATATCACTAAAATGTTTAGTAATGACATCGTAGACATCGGATAGGGACTGAATAGTTAAATGATTTCTACCATGAATATTTATGAAGTAACTTCTAGCTAAGCTCAGTAATTCTCCCTTCTGCTTCTCTAATCCCCCCTCCATACTTCTTGAATAATCATATAGAATTCTTAACTTTATAAATTCATGAGGCTCCTTATCTATGAGGAATATGTATGGTTTAAGATCGCTGGAGCTAATATTCCCATCAACAAATAGATTACGTATTATTTTTATAAGTGAGTTCTGTGCTTCAAATATTTCATGTCCGGGGAGGGGCCATACTGACGATTTAAGATCAAAGCTTCCTATACCCCCTCTAAAATAATATGTAGATACTACTATTTCTGATCCATATTTTAATGTTTTATGCTGTAATTGTTTTGATAAATTCTTAGATTTTCCCTCAAGCTCCTTTGATGATGAATATAAAGCGTAGAGTGGCTGCTCATAGCTAGCAATAGATATGCCAACTGATATACCTAAGTAACTACTACTTAAAGGTTTCATTAATTCTTTTCTCTCATACTTATCACAGCTATAGCCGAGGATTTCACGTATCTTACTTCTAAATCCCTCCAGGAACTTAAGGAAGTAAGGCGCCTCCACTATAGCTAAAAAATCATCTCCTCCGGCGTAAATAAGCAGGAATGGGAAATATCTTGATTTAATGTTGGAATCAATGTTTATGAGCTCCCTAATCTTTACATTATACGCCTTTTTAACCCCTTCTTTAATAGCCTCAATCATTAACGACCTAAAAATACGTGTAATAAAACGATACTGTGTGATGGTGGAACATGAGGATTTTACTGAGCCGAAGTTATCACCATCTCCATGTATAAGTGCTATTAAAGCCTTACCCTTAGTTCTAGCATTATATTCACGATCGTAATCGTCTAAGCTACTTATAAGCTTCAATCCATTTATAGTTTTTTCCTTTATAAATTCTAAAGCTATTTTTGATGCTACTACCTCGTTTAGCTTTAATGACTCTATGATCTTAGAATATTTCTTCTCTCCTAACTGTCTAAATAGAAATGAAGTTAAGCGTACAGCTAAACATTTAGCACATATTTTTTCTTCACCAATGTACTTCATAATCTCATCAATTTCTTCATCGCCTAATATAACATTATGCTTGGAAAAAATTTCTTTCACCTGATTCTTTACATTTCCCTCCTGAAGGTTAAGACCACATATATTGCAAAGCTTGGAGATATGGTAGATATCTATACCCTCCCCCTTATCGATAGGGGATAAAAACTCCATAGCATAGCTTACCGCAGATCCGAAACTTCTAACTCTATCTCTTTCAATCAGTAAATCAATATAATATTTATCTATTTCCTCCCTACTTAGATTCCAAGCTTTCGCTACATTCACCTCATCTATACTCCACATATGTCTAGGACCATACTTAAGCTCAGCCAAGCTGAAACTACAGTTGGCGTCGATGTTGGATTTAATTATTAAACATTCCCTTATAAATTCAGGAATTGCATTAATACATTCATAAAGTATTTCTTTACGCATTGATGTAGGAACAATTGCTATCAATTCACCAGCATCATCAATCATCACGGATTCAGGGCCGAGAATCTCCCTAATTTTTCCAGACATAGCCTTTATAGCTAAATCTATAATTATGCTTGAACCCTGTAAATCCTTTAAAGCTCCAGATCTAGTAATAAACTGTTGTTTAGCTCCAATTTCAACTACAAGTATTGATACAGGTTTACCCTCTATGTTAGAAATAATCCTTTCAGCATTAACCAGTTTCTCATCCCTAATTAAATCTTTAGGGTCCGGTGATAGAAATCCCCATAGAATGTCCTCAACCTCCCTATACCTCTCTCGATACTCCCCCCTCGCTGATGATAATAGCTCTTTAAGTCTACTAGTAATGGTTAAATCACTAACTCCAACCCTTACATCCTCAATCAGTTTGATGAAGCTAAGCATAACATTCTTAGGTAATGGTAAAAGTCTATCTGCTGCTGAAACCTTATCTGAAAATGCTATTATCCATTCAAGCCTCTTAGATGGTGGCTCATAGAATTTTCCGTAGTGATGATGCTTAACAGCATCAATAATGCTACGCTTAACATCATTGAACTCCTCACCGGTAAGCAGCTTATCTAAAACCAACTCCTTCAATAGCTCTGCAGACTGCTCATTATGAGCTTCTCCCGGTTTTCCTAAGTCATGAAATATTGAGGCAAACCTTACAAAAGCCTTCAATCCATCTCTACTGGATAGGAGAAGAGCAGTATTTCCGGAGTATTCACTGCTAAAGTTTACTTCATCATAGTAATGTAGAGCTGTTGCTAATGCTATGGCTGAAGTTGAAACTGCATGGTCGGCAAGTGATGAGAAGAAAAGGGGGAATCTTGTATCTGAGGGGATAACATTAAATATTCCACATTCTCTTAATATTCCATCATCATATTTAGATGGGGTAAGAAAGAAACAGCTATTTAACTTTTCAATGAAAAGATCAATAAACTTGTTAAGCATTCTTGAAACAGAATTAGCATCAAATTTTTTAGGAATCATATCTGAATGTTTACTTAAAAACTCATCAACAAACTCCACCAAGGAATCATAAATATATTCCTTAACTTCGTTTTCAGCTAATGCTTTCGAATAAAGAGGAATAAGTCTAATGGGATCAAATGCAACAATATACATATATTTATACTTAGAGCTATCTAATCTTAAATATTTTATTGTAAGAATGCTACAAGTTTATATGTTTAAGATGTAGTTTTATTTATGCTCGAGGAAAAAGTTAGGAGTGCTTTAAGATTCGAGAAAAGTATTAATATTATTAATTCCCTACTAAGGTTTAATGGTTTAGCTAACTTTTCAACTATTGAGAGGGTTAGTGGAGTTAAAGGTGGAGTTTTAAAGCATCATTTAAACAGACTTTCTAATCTTGGATTTATATCTAGGGATTTTAGGGGGTTATATAGGCTAAGATATAAGGGTATTTTCTATACTGTTCTAAACTTTAAGAGGCCATGCATCTATCTGGGATTGTTAGGTAGAAGAAACAATAGGGAAATACCCGAAACTCTAGTTGCCTTAAAGCTTCTTGGAAGAGAAGGGGTTGAGTGTTGTAAAGCCTATGTTATAACAACATCTAAAGCCTTAAGTGAATGGGAAGATGTAGATTTAAACTGTAGCTTTACATTATGTAGTGGAGATGAAATATCTGATGTTAATACCTTAAGAGGTAAGACTAAATCTATAGTTGAGGAAGTTATTGAGGATTATCCTATAGTAATGGACTGTACCGGCGCTACAAAGCCTGCTACAATTGCTTTCTACGATGTTGCATCATCATACTTAATACCTTTAATGTATGTAACTGAGGATGGAAGGCTTAAATGGATTATAAGTAGGGAAAACATTATTAGAAGACTAAATATTACATTATGTAGTGGAGCTACCTCATGAACTAATATCATCAATTATTGCAGATTTAAATACTATGATGTGAACTTCATTATTTATGGTGAACGCCGCAACACTAAACCTCCTCGATAGCCATATGTAACTATCTTACCGTAGAGGGATTAGTTTTATTTGCACCTAAGATCTTGTAGGCATCTTGGAGGAGAACATTAGTGAAGCCTTAAGCTCCTTAATGATAAGGAGGTGAAGAATAGGGTTTTAGAAGGGCTTATTGGTGGAGGCATTATAGCTGGTGAAATATAGATGTAAAGATTTTAAGCGAAGAAGCTCTACATGGAGCTGTGATTGCTATTGAAAGAGCTTTGCGGCTCAATTTTGGGCCTCATAAATTCATCCATATAGTAGAGTGTGAAGACTTTAGCATCGATTCTTAATTCGTACTAATTTAAAATGGGAATTGTGACCATCGAGAATTAAGCCACAAAACATAACGAATATTTTAGCATAATACTTCCAATCTCTTTATTTAAGTGTAATATCTGTTTCCATAACAGCTTCGGTTAAGCATTTCTTTCGAGAAGCTTCCCATTAAGACCTTGACCTTAAGACTTCCACATAACATAATTTAAACAATTTTCTAACACCTCTTAACTACACAATGAATCAAGCCTACACTTTCATATTTATTTCATCAATCATGCGGAAAAATCACGTAGTTTTAAGTACTCCGCTCAGCTTCCGCAAGGAAAAACACAACAAACGCCATCAGTAAAAGAGAAAACATAGAAAAATATATAAACAACCAAAACACTACTATATAAACATTCAGAATCTCAAATAAAGAGAATTGAAAGTTGCCTCCTCCACGCTTATCCTCGTAAACTTCACAGTTGCGAATCTCAAATAAAGAGAATTGAAAGCTAAAAAAACTACATATAAGCTTATATGGTTTATTTGAATCTCAAATAAAGAGAATTGAAAGTTTTAGGATCGCTTGTTTCCATTAAGAAACAGTTGGGAATCTCAAATAAAGAGAATTGAAAGTAGAGCCGGAAGATGCGGAAGAGCTAAGCCATGTAAAGAATCTCAAATAAAGAGAATTGAAAGATAGCATACTCTAAAGCTATTGGAAGCAGGTCCACCCTCATGAATCTCAAATAAAGAGAATTGAAAGCCTTTAATGTTTTTTCACTCATCAACAATCACCCCTGTAGGAATCTCAAATAAAGAGAATTGAAAGAAGCTCCTCCATCTCAGCTATCCTATGTGCTTCCCACATGAATCTCAAATAAAGAGAATTGAAAGCAATGCGAAGTAAAAATAGAGGAGAGGGAAGATAGAAGGAATCTCAAATAAAGAGAATTGAAAGCTGGTGAGGAACTTAAAATATCTCTTAACAGTTCTCCCCTCGAATCTCAAATAAAGAGAATTGAAAGCTCGGATGGCTTTCCCATCCACATCCCTCACATCTGTGAAGAATCTCAAATAAAGAGAATTGAAAGGAGGCTTGCTGTATTTTAATAATTTTTTTATGGGTGGTGAATCTCAAATAAAGAGAATTGAAAGTGGAAACTCATTTTACCCACCTAAGTACTTTATGTTGGAATCTCAAATAAAGAGAATTGAAAGCATAGGAGTAACAGAGTAAGTAGATGAGTTTTCTACGAATCTCAAATAAAGAGAATTGAAAGTAACTTATTATTACCGTCCATTCAACAACCAAACTAAAGAATCTCAAATAAAGAGAATTGAAAGTTACTCCTGTAAGCTCTTCTGGCTGGAGTATTCTATCCTCTGAATCTCAAATAAAGAGAATTGAAAGTATTTGCAGCCTCAAAACTTGCCTCCTCACTACTAGCTAATGAATCTCAAATAAAGAGAATTGAAAGTTATTATCAACAACATACCACCATGTACAAGCACTTGTTTTGAATCTCAAATAAAGAGAATTGAAAGTACTGTACCCACGTTACATTTTCCTGAATATCAATAGAATCTCAAATAAAGAGAATTGAAAGAAGCGTATACTTAACAAATTCCTGAAAATCCATCTCCTTAGAATCTCAAATAAAGAGAATTGAAAGCTTTTATAGTTTTAGCTATCTTTTTCTCAGGCTCAGGAATCTCAAATAAAGAGAATTGAAAGTTTCAGTAAGAAGCTAAGTAGTTCCTTACCGCCTATGAATCTCAAATAAAGAGAATTGAAAGTTATCTTTGTCTTATATCAAGTCTTTGAATCAGACACTGAATCTCAAATAAAGAGAATTGAAAGATTTCTAAATGTGACCCCTTCCAAGCAGTTAACAAATGGTCTGAATCTCAAATAAAGAGAATTGAAAGCCCATAGCTTGGATGGCTGTACTCCCAGTAATCGCATCCGAATCTCAAATAAAGAGAATTGAAAGTTGAAGTATGACTATACTACTTTACGTATTAGTCCAAGAATCTCAAATAAAGAGAATTGAAAGATGAAGGACGTAACCGAAGACTTCAAAGTGCATGGAATCTCAAATAAAGAGAATTGAAAGCTCATTTAGACCAATCCACCTGGAAACACTGTATTACTGAATCTCAAATAAAGAGAATTGAAAGTGAATCTACAGTCTGTAAACATGTTGTTCTTCGTGTCGAATCTCAAATAAAGAGAATTGAAAGGATGTTTTGATCTACGCTTTTCTCTTAATACTTGGCTACTGAATCTCAAATAAAGAGAATTGAAAGACCATATTACCACAGGATTTTTACAGGATTTTTTCAGGAATCTCAAATAAAGAGAATTGAAAGAGGTATTGTGGTCTTCATAGTCGGGGGGAAAGAGCTATTAGAATCTCAAATAAAGAGAATTGAAAGATGAAGTTTCTATAGTATTTCATGCTTCTAGCATATAGAATCTCAAATAAAGAGAATTGAAAGTTGTCTTGTATCAAATCTTTGAATCAGAATCTTGGAGTGAATCTCAAATAAAGAGAATTGAAAGATATACCACTCCGTGCTTGCACATGTCTTCCTAGCATAATGAATCTCAAATAAAGAGAATTGAAAGTTTGGCAAGTGGATTTATTCCTTACCATGATTGGGAAGGAATCTCAAATAAAGAGAATTGAAAGTTTTTTAACCCCACTACTACTACACACACAGGTTATGAATCTCAAATAAAGAGAATTGAAAGCAAGAATTTGGAAATAATGTGATGAATACCATGCCTGTGCTGAATCTCAAATAAAGAGAATTGAAAGAATTTAGCGATCCTCTCCTCCAAGCTCATTTCTTCTCACTGAATCTCAAATAAAGAGAATTGAAAGGTTAGCCATTCAGTTTTCACAGCTGTATAGCTTTTCTCAGAATCTCAAATAAAGAGAATTGAAAGGTGTTAACTCCAACATTCTTCATTATCTTAACGTTAGAATCTCAAATAAAGAGAATTGAAAGTTTGTGGCTGACAATAACGAGTTTCTAGTCTTAGACGAATCTCAAATAAAGAGAATTGAAAGAACACAAACAGCTTCGCTGTTTGTTAAGGATGTAAGCGTAGGTACAACAGCGAATCTCAAATAAAGAGAATTGAAAGTGTCCTCCTGCTCTTCTTCTCTGCCCTCGACACGCTGGAATCTCAAATAAAGAGAATTGAAAGGAGTCTAAGCCTGAGTTATTGGGGGATATTGGAGAGAATCTCAAATAAAGAGAATTGAAAGTTTTCTTATCGGTTTTGTTGGTGGGTTTGTTTTTAGCTTTTGAATCTCAAATAAAGAGAATTGAAAGTACAATTCTAACTTTGAAAGCCTGAGTTACCGCAGAAGGAATCTCAAATAAAGAGAATTGAAAGTCCTTTAAATGCTTTACCACGCCGTGAATAGTAAGAAATTCGAATCTCAAATAAAGAGAATTGAAAGATGAACTCCGCAGAGTAGATACTGCGAACACTGCTACCTACTGAATCTCAAATAAAGAGAATTGAAAGGTATACCACAATTTCGTTTTTTTAATCTTCTTCACAATTTCCGAATCTCAAATAAAGAGAATTGAAAGTTGTTCATTTTTCTACTGCAGCACTATGATTTTAAGGAATCTCAAATAAAGAGAATTGAAAGGAAGGTTATCCTGCACATTTTAACGCGTACTGCTCTTTCGCCGCGTGCCTAGATGCTGAATGTGAATATGAAGATGCTGTGATGGCTGAATTGAAAGACTAGATGAAATGCTTAAAGCAAGAAGTGAAGGAAGAATCTCAAGTTAATTCCTGCTTTTAAGCAAGGATTAGGTAGATGGCTAGGCTCTCTTATATATTTCGATTAAGAGTTTCACTATTTCTATTTGCCCCTCCATTAAGGCTTTCTGCCCCTCGATTAAGGCTTTCTGTCCTTCATGGACATCCTTCACCATTGAAGCTATCCCCTTAACCATTAAGGCTAGCTTACTGTTTGCCCTCCAGATATAGGCGAGTACAATTCCTAAAACGGTTAAGGCTAGACCCATCAGACTTATAGCTACCTCAATCACTCAATCACCATTTAAATTAATTTTCAGCAGCTACTATATTACTAACAAATATTTAGATTTATAGCTTAGTTTCGAACCTCGTAAATTCATATAGTAAGATGAGGAAGCTTCAACACTATCCCTAATCCATACAAATCTGGAATGGAGGTATGATTATTGAGAATTAAGCTATAAGCTAATCTTCCATACTCTAAAAGATGATTTAGTACTAAGGCATTCTTTTACAGTGGCGTCGAAAATTGTTGGATTATTAGACCACTTTTAAAGTATTTTTCATACCCACAGTTTCTATTTCCTAATGCCCAATTAAACTTTGCCTAGTTTGGGAAGGTCATAGCTTAAGGTATTTCTAATAGGTTAAAATTTCTCAGCTCTAATGAGGGCGTATCCAAATATCTGTAAACTTTCGCAATTTATAAGTAAGTCTTATTTAGAGCTGATGAACTGTTAAGTAATGGTTGGACACGCCCACTAAAGGGAAAGGCTTAAGTAGTTTTCAGATAGGCTCATAGGGGGGCTGGGGGATGCTTATGGGGGTTTCCTTATCTCGTAAGGTTTCCTTTTCCAAGATGGTGTTATCGATGCTTGTGGTTTCTATTCAAGTCTTCTATTTTATTTCACCTATTACTGGTGGTTTGCAGAATGGGAGGGTTGAGGGGTATCTTTACAAGCTTGTTTTAGAGACTACTTCTGATTGGACTACTGTAGAGGTTTTTAATGGTCCGTTGGTTGTCGGCTACAATTATACTGTAGTTCAGGGGTTAAATGCTTCAGGCTTGAGATATAGTATTAGCCCTGGCTTTATGTGGATAGGTAAGTGGGCTTTTGATAATACATTGGTTAGGGTGGATGTTGAGGTTATTGCTTTAAGAGGTGGTGATGCTAAGATAGTTATTAGGAAGGGGGATATTGGCAGCACTAAAGTCTCGATATGTGTTTGGAGGAGTGGGGGATACTCCCAAATATATAGTGTGGTAAATGAGGGGGTTAACCCTCAACATCCTGGAACGAATGATAGAAGCTTCTACATCAATCTAGAGCAGCTATATAAGCAGCCAGCTGCCAGCATGCTGTATCAGCCGATTCCTGAAGATCTTGGAAAATGTGTGTTAGCTTTTTATTATCCATGGTATGGCACTCTCCATGGCCCTAGTAGGATGTGGTTTCATTGGGAGGGGGTGTCTGAGGACTCAATAGCTAACGCTGCTCATTACCCTCTACTGGGAGTGTATGATAGTCAGGATGAGGGATTAATAGAAGCCCATATCCTGCTAGCAAAATATTCGGGGGTGGATGGATTTATAGTATCATGGTGGGGTATAGGTAGCTTTGAAGACAAAAGCTTAGAGAAAATCATTAATATAGCTGAGAAGCATAGCTTCAAGATAACCATCTACTATGAGTCTTATAGACCGTGGAATCCTCCAGATATGAATCAGATAGTGGATGAGCTTTCATACATTACAGCGAAATACTCGAAGTCACCTGCATTTATTAAGGTTGATGGAAAACCAGTAATCTTCATTTATGCTGTTGAATCTCATGGGAGAAGACCTGAATTCTGGCTGCAGTTAAGAAGAAGCTTAGAGGAGAGGGTAGGTACAACATATCTTGTAGGCGATACGAGGAACTTAAGCTATCTCCACGTTTTCGACGGATTCCACAAATATATAGAGCTAAATCGGGAAGCAATGAAGAACACATACATCTTCTACAATACTAGTATGAGGGTTGGATTAATGGGGCGGAGTTTTGCAGAGTGTATAGTAGCTCTCAAATCTGGGAATCCTATAACTATTCAGGAAAAGGCATTATTCTATACTGTTACTCCAGGCTATGATGATAGGAAGATTAGGCTTCCTGGAAGCTATCTAGATAGGATGAGTGGGGAGACATATAGAAATTTCTGGAGGGATGCATTGAGTTTAGGGGCTAGATGCATATTAATAACAAGCTGGAATGAACTGCATGAAGGTACTGAGATTGAGCCAACTAGAGAATATGGATTTCTATTTCTAAACATTACGAGAGAACACAGTAATATGCTGAAGCAAGTATCTATTAAAGACGTATTTAACCCAAAGCTTGATGTGGAGTTTATCTTAGATGAGGAGGAGAACAAACTATTGATTAGGATTCTTAACTTAGGTAAAGGAGCGATGATGGCTGCTAAGATTCAAATACTGTATCCACCTGAAACGGAGGCTCATATAGTAGATGTCTATTAGCAGCCAAGTAGGGGAAACTATACAGTCGTAATAATTCCAATAATCAAAGAGCAGAGAGAATATACGTTACCCCTAAGATTCAGAAACCTACCTCGGGATAAAATCATTATGAAGATAAACTACTATTCAACCATCGGCGCATCATACGCTGCTGATATCTCTCTAGTAACAATATGGAGGACATATACAACAACTATAACGAAGACCTTAACAGCAATCATAACCTCAACCACAATATCTATAGAAAAATCCGTTTCAACAATAACTATTTTTAAAGCTGCTACTCCTGAATTCCTAATGTTTACAATCTTCGGCTTAATTATCATGGTGATAGTTCTTTCAGCAGTCTTAAAATACATAATTAAAAGGAAAACAAAAACGTGATAACGGTTTAGGGACTATCTGATGGTAGTATTTCGCTAAAGTTCTTTCATTATTATTTTCCATGTTTGGGTATCTGCTTATGTTGAATCTGTAATTTCTCTCCATCCTTAAAGCCTCTATGCTTCTTGATTGTTCTGGCTTCCATTTTGTGTTTCTGTAAAGCCTTTCCTTATTGCTTAACTGCAGCTTTCAAAGCATTTCGATGATATCAGAGCGTGACTGTCCTGTTCTCTCATGCTTGTGTGAACTCATGTCAAGACAGGTTGGAAACGAAGCTGGATGAATCTGAAAGACGAGTCTGCGGACGCTTGACTGCTAATGTAAACGCTCTTGTTAAGCAGTGAAGATAACTATCTAAAAAATAGTCCGGAAGGATGTCGGCTAAGGCTCCTCATGTTTTTTCCTTACTCGTAACTCAACTCTTCCAGCCTTTTTCTCCCACTCCGCTACTACGAATCTTTCCCTTGAGAACGCAAAATGAAATGCAAGACCTATGCCCCAGCCACCAAGCACCCATGGAAACCATAGGTGACGGGGCGATGCATAAAGGTTAATGAATATGAGAAAGATATTGACAATAATATATGCAGCAAGATGCGCGAGAAAGCCTCTCTTCGCCTCCTCTACCTCCACCTCCTTCCAAGCACGTTTGAAATCCTCTACTGAAGACATGCTTTAAATGTATTTGCGTAAGACTATAAATTTTTCGCTTATCCTATGAGAGTTTTCTACATGTAGCTTAGTTTACTGTTTCTGTTGTGGATTAGGTTTTTGCGGGGTTTGGTTGGATGCGGGATAGTTTATGTTACCTTTTGTGTTGTTCTGGTTTATTGTTGGGGTGTTTTTGATTATTTATGTTGTGGTTGGTTTTGTTCTAGTATGTATTTTAGTATTGTGTATGTCCATTTTCTAAGCTTTATTTTCCCGTTTTCCTCAATAACTAGGTTTCTATCTTTAAGGTTTTGGAATATGTTTACGCTGTATTGTTCTGTGAATGTTTTAAGTGGGGTGAAGCCGTGTTTTTTATGGTTGTTGTAGAGTTCTTGTAATGGTTTTAGGTATTTTTGATCTATTGCTAGTGGGAGTATGGGTAGATTGACGTGTTCCCTGAATTTTTCATGTATGTAGTATATGTTTTGGATGCCTAGGAGTGATGCAGCTGTAGTAAGTACTGCGTTTTCAGGTTTAAACCCTCCGGTAGCGTTTAGGAATACGTTGTTTCCAGCTTTAACTAATCTGCTTGCTTTATCTATTATTTTGTCTAGGAGGTTTATAAGTCCATCCTCGAAGAATCCTTCAACACCGAATCCTTCAACCCTAATTGTTTCAACCCTTAATCTATGAACGTCCGTAAGGAACTTCTCAATAATTCTTGCGCAGAATAGTCCTTTACCTGTATCGGTATGGTATAGGTAAACCTCATCAACAAGCTTATCCTCAAGAAACCTCTTCATAGCTTTAAGCTCAGCACTTGCATCGTAGGGGTTAGCCTTCAAGAATTCGTAGACCCTAATGAAGAATTCATGTTTAGGAGATGCTCTCTTTAAGACTTCATCATCAACCATGATGATTCTAGAATCCTCGCTAGGAATATTTGGATGTCTAGAGTAGTTTTCAATAATGGAGGTTCCGCAAGTAACAATATGAACATTCATAAACTATACCTCAACAGAATAATATAAATCTTATGATTGATTGGAATGCGCCCAACCGCTACTTAGCAATTCATAAGCTCCAAATCAGACTTACCTATAAAATTGTGAAAGTTTGTAGATGTTTGGACATGCCTGATTGATCGTTAAGACTCGGCAACTTAACATATTGTATCTGATTTCCTAAGTTGCTATGTCCTTGTTAGTTTCATGAAGGTATTGTACTGTTAATATTTGAATTTACTATCTATATATTTCACATAACTTTTCTACTGTTTCTTGAGTATATGCTATGATGATCTGCTGAGGCTTTAGGATGGAGAAGAATTACAAATTCAATATAAAGCAGCAGATACTTAACATGAAGACAATAGCGGAAAACTTTAGTGAAATACTATAGTGCTGGTAAGATTCAGCCACCCTGAAAGGCGGTGGAGCCAGCGGCTATATCGTTATTGCACATCACTTGTAGGGTGAGGCTACGCTCACTCTGTAATCCTCCTGATACCCTTCAGCCTGTCGAAATCCGTATCGAAGGAGTATATCTCCCTAACTCCGTGGCGCAGCATTACCACGTACGCTATAGCATCACTCAACTCTACTCCTATCTCCGCCGCGATCTTCAATGCCTCAACGCATACATCCCTATCCACCGGATAAATCTCCACGCTGGGGGCATTGAGCAGGAACTTCTCAACCTGGTATGCAGCCATCCCCATATACTTCTCCAACACGTTCGCAACCTCTACTAGCTGCGCTACCGTTAACCCTACCTGCTCACCCTCGTTAATTCTTCTCACTATGCTTTTCGCATGCTCCTTAACCTCAACTTCATGGGATGTGAGAGTTCTTCTCGGCTTCAAAAAAGCGTAAACGAACACGCTTGCGTCAATGAACCTCAAGGAGCTCATCCTTAACCGATCTCCAATCTGCAAGATCTGTCTTCACATCAACCTCTACAGAGTCGAAAAACTGAGTCAGGTCCGGAAGCTCAAAAGGCTCTACAATAATCTTATTCTCCTCTATCCTCATGAGGACAAGCCCGCTTCTCGCATGCTTCCTCCTCCACTCCTTTGGTAATGCCAATTTGCCTTGCCTATCTAGAGCTTTCACAATTTCCATACCACTCCTAGTGGTATTAGTAATTACTAACCTATAAACCTTATTGAGGCTTAAACTATCAATCTACCAGTTATGTTTCTATTTGTGTAATGATTTACTGTAAGTATTGGCTTCTTATCTCTTAAACTGATAATTTATGGTGGATAAATCTAAATGTGTAGATGCTGTGTGGTTGGCTTACTATTTTTCAGGATTGTTAATCCATGAGGATATCTGGTTGGTTATTTCCGGTTTATCCATATATCTAACGTTTATTTCATCGTTACGTTTTGCCTCAATGAAATCCTTAATGAGTCCGCTGTGCGCAAAGAAGTTTCTTTTAGGATCGGATGCTATGTATTCCTTTACGTCCCCGCATCTCTTCACTACTGTGCTTAGTGGTTTGTAGCTATCCAGTTTTTCCCTGCAGCTTTGAACTTGATTCTCTATCTCGATAACATCTCTTTCAAGAAATCTTCTGTTCAGCTTAATTCCCAGCTTATCGTAGACGTCTCCGAACACGTTTAGAATGTAGTTGAGGCTTGGCTGCCTACCACTTATCTTACTTCTCCAGAAGCAGGTAATGCTTTCAAGTAGGGCTAGAGAAAACATTATGTTAGTAAGGAATACTCTATTAACCCAGTATTTTCTATAAATGTTTATGTAGGAATCTCCAATATGCTTCTAAATTGCTTCTCCAGTAGGGATGTAAGGTTAATGATGAATTCTTTATCTTTATTGATTGATGTTTCCTCTAAGTTTAGGATATTGCTGTTGAAGAAGACTAGTGGTACATTGTATTTTAATGCGTTAAAGCTTTTCCTCAACAGCTCTAGGTCATGTTTTAACGGGTCTAAATCTATGTTTTGAGCCTTAAACTCTCTGAGTAGCTCATTAATTATGCTTTTATCATGTAGAAAATCTCCAACACTAATGCTGTAGTCCTTAACGTTTTTAAGAGGTAGTTCGAAGAATGCTTTAACATCGTAGTCGTGGAACTCAACATTAACGCTTAACCCCTTAGTGAAGATAGGGGAGATGAAGCTATACTTACCTTTAATCCATAACTATCCTGAAGAAGAGCTTTTAACTTGCTGTAAACAATTATGCTTCTTAAGGCTTCAAGTAGGGAGTAAACGTAAACATTATGTCCAATAGATATATCGATAAAGACATTTCGCGCGCGTTATGTTTGAGGACTACAGCTATTTTACAGCGAGATATGGTGTGGAGGTTGTAAAGTAGCTTTCCAATGATGGTTGTTGATCTATATTTGGTTTAAATGTATTATTGAGGAAGGTGAAGCTATTATGCTAGATTCTTCCTCCAACGTTTTCTCAACCCCACCACTATAATACTTCTACATCATATATTTCATCTTCAATCTATAACAACCTTTAGTCTGAAACTGAGCCTATGCGTAATCTTGGAGGAGCTAGTATAAGCTTAGTATGGATGAGGATCTAGCGGCTTAGCATATTTCGGTTATCTTTAATCTGCAATTGAGTGTAAGCTTCTACTTCCTCCCCATCTGTAAATTGCAGAGTTTAACGGTTTTAACTGTTGAATTAGGTATTCTCATGGAATTATCGACGTATTGTAGTTATAAAATTCATTTTGGTTGGTAGCTAGTTATAAAAAATAATTAGTTATAGAGTTTCCACGGTTACGCTTAGGATATCTCCCTTCTTTATATCTTCTTTTGCCTTAATCCTCTTCGATAATTCCCTATACTTCGTTATTGCCCATAGGCTTGTCTTCTCCCCTTTCTTCCTGGTTATGTCGGCAACCGATTCGAGAGTTTCAAGCTTGCTTATCGTGATTTTCAGCTTCGTCTTATCCCTCTCAATATCCGACTCAAGGGTGAATTCCTTACTTCTCTCCGAGTATGGGAATAGGTCTATGAGGCTTGTTTCAGTGTTAGCAGCAACATCCCTATCTGCTTTAAGCTCAATTCTTCCAACCACAGGCATACAATCACCCTAATTCTATAGTAGTTAAGGGAGCTATTTAAAGTTTAATATGTTGGAACTCAATACCTAAAACTTCTCGTAATTTTATAGGTATGTATGCGTCGGAGTATCTTCTTATTAAGTATAGATACCTTACAGCATGTTTAATGAAAATGGAAGGTAGCTCACTCCTAATTGAGGTTTGGATAGTTCACCTAAGCTTAGAGTTCTGGTTACTTACTAGACTGCAGGCTGAACGATTTTATTAGGAGGAATATGAAAGCTTTAGGAATGGTAAGCTCATATTCTACAATTTTTTAGAAGAATTAGGCTTTGTTATTGCATGGGGAAATCGGAGATATCACATTATACAGGATTAACTTGAACAACCCATTGTCAGCTTATTGAATACAAAACCCAACCATCCTACAGATAGCAGGGCGGGAAAGGCAGAATGTGGGAGGCTTCAGTAAACAATTCGATAACTTCAGTCTTCTCCCTGTAAAATGATAAATCAACTTCGATATATACGTAAAATAATTTGGTTCAGTAATAAATTATTAGGTCTTGAATGTCCAAGATGTCTGAATGTCTTCACTGGAGGGAATTGTTGAAAGCTATATGCAGAAGTTTTCCGGATTAAGGGAGCATTGTGAGAGATGTCTTAGAACTGGGAGATGGGGGAAGTGTTGTTTTAATAGTTGTTGATGCAGCATTCACTTCTTAGGCTTAAACTACTTTACTGCTGTTGTTCCTAAAGTTGAGGAGTTCAGCAAAATTTGTAGAGGATTGGAGGGTAAGAATCTGGAGGATTTGGCGAGGGCGGATATTGACGGGTTAAGAGAAGTTTGGAGGAATAGAAGGTCATGGATTATTGCGAAGAACATTGCCTCCTACCTATCTACGTTAAGTGAAGATGATAGATTAGCTCTTAGAACTTGGGCGGGGAATTCAAAGCTTGAGAGATGGAGGGAGGACCCTATTGGAAGAATTAAAGGAGTTGGCTTAGTAACTTTTCAATACTTGAGGATGATGGAAGGAATCGATACGGTGATGCCTGACAAAATCGTTAAGAGAGTAATAAACGAGATTCTGGTTAAAGCTGGATTAGAGCCTGTAAATGATGATATAGAATTCATTAAGAGAGCTGAAGAAGTTGCCTTAACCTGCGGATATAAGCCTATAGAGCTTTGCTGGATGACTTGGCTTATTCAACCAGAGGGAAAAATTATGAGAATAGAGAAGTATTCAAGAATTCTTCATAAGATCTAAATTGAAACTTAACATCCAGCTTCTAAATAAAGATGTAAGGTACACATTCATGGTTTATCAGTAAAATCTATAATTGACTGGAAGCCTTCAAGACAGGTGGAAACACTTATTTGTTTGAAAGGTGTAGGTTTAAACTATTCAGGTTTAAGAAGAGATCTTCCGAAGAGAATCTGAGCTTTAGACTCTACTCTCTAAATCCCAAACAGAAGTTAAAGCTTTTTGGAGGGATTGATGGAAAACTGTTAAGCCTAGCAGGATTTCTGACTTTAAAGATTCTGCTTGTGAAACTGATTTGCCTTAAGCTTCAAGATAGTTTGAAGGATTCTAGAAGTGAAGTTTCAAAGCTGTTTTATTTATAGGTTCCCATACTCCATTTACCTGCCTTCAAGATGTCTAGAACTTCGTTTAATCTATGTATTCTTTCCCTTCAGTAGTGACATACGGATCCGGCAACTTAACATATTGTATCTAATTCCCTAAGTTGTCACACCTGCATGTTCTGAATATATTTATATACCTGTAGATAATATACAGATATAGGAGAGTACTGTGAGCGAAACCACAACAATAAGAGTTTCGAAAGGTACGCTTAAAATGCTGGAGAAGCTACGTCAGAAACTACAGGCAAAAACTCTTGATGAAGCCATACGGCTATTCATCACGTGGCAGCGTATAAAGAAACTTGAGGAAACATTCGGTGTTGACAAGGGGAAAATAAGGCCGTTCTCAGAGGAGGATCGCGGTGAAGATCGTAATTGACACCTACGCATGGATTGAAATCTTCATTGGAAGCAAAATGGGAGAAAAAGCAAAGGGGATTCTTCAAAAATCTGAAGAAATATACACACCTGACATTGTAATTGCCGAGATAGCCCGTAAATACTTAAGAGAAGGCGTGAATGAAAAGGTAATTCTTGAACGCTTAACAACAATAGAAGAAACCTCAGAAATAATTCCTATTGACAAAAACATCGCTCTCGAATCTGCAAAATGCTATATAGAACTTATGGAAAAAGCTAAAGCAAGAAAGATTAAAGCTCCAAGCCTCTTCGACGCTATAGTATTAGCTACAGCAAGAACGCTTAATGCTAAACTAATCACCGGCGATGAACACTTTGAAGGAATTAAAGAAATACTGTGGATAGGTAAAACTTAACTAACTAATGTTTCACCACATCTATAATAATTGTGGCACATCTAATAAACCACAATAAGCATTATTCTGCTCATTGTGTTGATTACGGTGCTTGGAGTGGTTTTAGATGTGGTGAAAGGCTGGGAAATAGTGATTCCTCCCATAATTTTATTAAGGTATTTTAATGTATATGTTATGCTATGTAGGGTTTTAGCTGTTTTATTCATTCTTCCACTAGCTTCAGCCCTCCCATTCCTTAAATCCTGCAGCTATAGGGATGTTACTGATAAAGCTGTTAATTATCTTGCTATAAACTATAATAGCAGTGTTGGTTTAATTCCTGAATTCGTTAATAGTTCAACTTTCTGGATTTATAGCGACAACTTTCTATCCGCAACTGTCCTCCTATACTATGATGAAAACAATTCGACTTTAACGCAGATAGGTAATGCAATAAATAGCAGGATAGCATACTACTTGAGCAAATACAATATTAAGCCCTACAGCCTATATAATGTTCTAGGTGATGGCGGCTTTATAGCTTACAATAATACTTTAACGTTTACGCTTGAAGACAGTGTTAAAATAGACTTGAACAATGGAACTACTCCATTAAATCCAAGCGAGTACGGCGATGCTGCCTTTCTCCAGTCGCTTTACTACTATAGGATAGGCGATATTGAGAAGGCATTAGATTGCTTCAATGTTAGCGCTTTAATGTATGATGGTGTGGGGATACGTCTTGTAAACTTAAGCATGTTTTATCACCTTTATCATGGGTATTGTATTCTCTATGAATTCTTTTGCTTTAACTCTTCTATTTATCCATGTTTCGTTCAGCATTATCATTATTGATTTT
>Ga0078972_1000555_pt1 | contig 155004 bp, 115 predicted proteins | sample YelNatPaOPGAMG01_FD_67568 | JGI IMG/M metagenome (GOLD analysis project Ga0078972, IMG submission 67568) | Hot spring thermophilic microbial communities from Obsidian Pool, Yellowstone National Park, USA - OP-RAMG-01 (SPADES assembly) (version 2) | ecosystem: Environmental > Aquatic > Thermal...
ATTTGTTTTCATTGTGATTAGCCAAATATGAGAGGAGCGATCTCGTTCACCACATACGGTTCAATGATCGGTTTTTTCTCGTCCCATGCAGCTATGGCACAGTCATTCACAGCCTTGATCACATTGCGGGGTAATGTCTTTACGGGGTCCTGCGAAGCAAACTCGCAGAGCAAATCAAAAGCCTCTTCCGTAAGCGGGTAGGTCTTCAGGCTCACGCCAAGAGATTCACTTTCAATCTTCTCCTTCGCCTTTTCCTGGTCCACCAACTCCTCGAAAAGTTCTGTCAAGAATCTCTGCACATAGGTAATAGAGGGAAGCGGAGGGATTTCGACGAAGTTGTTTTCACCTATCCGCGTACGGATATCCGCCCTCACGAGAAGATCTGCCATGTCATCAAGCGTCACAGCGTATGAAGCGATAATAAAGCCCACAGACGAATTTGAGGGTTCTGCCAGTTTGCGCAAATATGTATGGAGAGCTTCAACTGCGTCGCCTGTTTTCACATTTTTAAATTGCTCTGCCTCATCCATGAGGAAGATAAGCTTTTCGCCATTGCTTTCCGCCAATCGACCAATGCCCACAAGAGCAGTTACCATGTCTCCTGCGCCGAACTCACCGAGAGACCTTGTAACGTTAAGGCGTTCCAGGTCACCAGATTTTAATTCATATCCACAGAACCAGCGCCAGGCAAGTAGTCCCAAATCTCCTCCAGCTCTGAGGTTCTTCGCCGCTTCGGCCATGTTGGTGTTGCCAAAAATATTTTCGAGCTCTTTGTCAAAGCTCTGGGTCCGACTGAAGAGTTTATCTATCCATGTGGAAACAGTAGACTTTCCTAATGTCTCCATCAACTGGAGGTGCCATGCCTTATGGTCCGATTTACTATGCATTTCTAGGTCGAGGTGAAAGACCCGAGGAATATGACGACATGCCTCTGAACGCTCCTTTCGGAGGTAATGCTCGAGATGAAAAAGGGTCTGAGTCTTACCGGAACCAAAAGAACCGTATATGATCATCTTCGGCACGCCTGGCTCCACAAAAGAGCGCCTTAATTGGGCCTTGAGCCGGCTCTCAATCTCTTCCCTGCCAAAATAAAACCGCGCATCATCAGGATTCACCTTCGGATCAATTGTAAAGCTGTCTCGCCCCTTCAAACAGAACCATTCTTTAAATTCCATGATCCTCTCCTCTTTTTAAATTTTATCTTCTTTACAAATTCCGTTTCATCGAGGGTTTCCAGTCTGTCAAGTCCCTATCGGGAAACTTGCCTCAAAATCTCGTTATCCTGTCCTCGGGAATCAGCCAGCATCGTGATCTCAGCATTTCTCACTCTGAGGTTCCGACTCAGGCAGACTGAACCAAAGCAGTGCGACACGCTGAGCTTTATCCTCGCATCTGTAAGGGCGATAGTTTCGCGCGTGCAGATTCGCCGAAACGCAATTCGCCATCGTCATGATGATAGGCGTTTTTCTTGCTTATTGATGATAGTATCCCTCTTCCCGAGTGCAGTTGATAACATATATTAAGAATATCCTCGTCAATTGTTTTCTCGCAGACTCCTTCTAAAATAGTTCGTCTCCCTCCCAAAGTGCCAAAACAAGGATTGCTGAGTTTAAGATTCTATCGAGGCGAATCTAAAAAATAAAATCTCAAGAGAAAACCCTGAACATATCGAGAGGTAATAATGCCTGCGCACATTCGAGCTGCATTGTCAGACTTTCCCCCATTATCGGGAGTTGCTTGCCTTCAATACGTTATGGCAGTTTTACTCCTGCCGATACTTTCGATGAACTCCCACGATAATGGACACGGTAGACGCGTTCTCTCTTAGGTTTGATGGCTTCGTCGGCTCGAACAGTTGTTTCGTCATCTGTTCCGTTTCTTGGTTTCGCTATCGAGGACCGGAAGCGTTTCATGCCTGGCGACGCTGCAAGAAACTTGCATGAGACGATGAAGATCGCCATAGAGGGATGCAATGACGTCTGACGCAAAAGAGATAAATGCTCCCAAACCTCTGGGAACCATAGGACTGAGCTTCGTAAAGTTCGTAGGAATTGTCGTTGTCTATGTGCTCGTGGGGCGATGGGGGCGGGCAGTCGATTTTGTGTCCGAGGATACACGAGTTTTCTTTCCGCAAGCCGGCATTGGTCTGGCAGCCCTCCTGGTGTACGGATTGCGGTACTGGCCTGCAGTAGCAGTCGGTTCTGCACTGAATCTTCTTCTCACACGCGAACCCCTCACGTTCGCTACCCTCACTGCTGCATGGACGAGCGGAAACCTCTTGAAACACATTCTCACCACAGATCCGGCTGCCTACGCACTCATTCCCTATGTTACTGCCGGAAACACATTAAGCGCACTTGCCGCGGCTTACATTCTTCAGCGAGTAGTGCGTTTTGATCTGAGTTTTGGGAACCTCAACGATGTGCTCCGTTACCTTCTCTACGCGGTGATGCTTGCGCCGCTGATTTCTGCGGCGTTTGCAGTGGCACGGTTTCTCGAACTTCTCCCTCAAGCGAAGGAGCTGTGGACAGACCTGTTTTTCCGGAGATGGCTTGGTCATGCTGTGAGTAACCTTGTTGTTGCGCCGGCTTTCATTACGTGGAGCAGGCTCCCCCAACGAAAATGGACACGGGCTCAAATTGCAGAGCTTGGGGCGCTTCTGCTCGGATTGGCAGGCTTGGGGATCTTTGTGTTTACGCGCACGTCACCGGTGGGCTCACTTAACTACCCGGTGAGTTATGCGCCGTTTCCGCTGATCCTGTGGGCGGCGTTGCGGTTCGGGCCACGCGGGGCGAGCACGGCCGCCTTGCTTATCGCGTGGATAGTCGTTTATGGGAGCTCTCAGGGGGCAGGTCCCTTCATGCGCGAGCAAGGGGTTGCGACTAATATTGTTCTCATTCAAATATATTTAATGGTTATCGCAGGCACAGGACTGATTGTCGCGAGTGCTGCTACGGAACGTGAGCGTGCCATGCAGAACATAAGGAGATCGCAGGAGGAATTGCGGCGCCTCGCTGAGAAAGTGGAAGAGGCGCGCGAAGTAGAACGTGCTCACCTCGCGCGCGAACTCCATGATGAGCTGGCACAGCTGCTCGCTGCAATTCGTATTGGCGTCACTCGAGTTGCCAAGATGAACGCGGATCACCCTGAGGCGCTCGCACAATGTCATGAGATTAGTACCATCGCACAACAAGCCGTGGATTCGCTCCGAAGTATAGCTCGCAACCTTCGTCCCGGAATTCTCGATGATCTTGGCATTATCGAGGCCATCCGTTGGCAGCTCAGTGAATTTGAGAAGCGATACGGAATCACCACCGTCTTTGAGCCTCCCAAGCAACTTGCATGCGAGCCCGATCGCCAGCAACGAACAGCTTTGTTTCGCATTCTGCAAGAATCACTCACGAACATCGCAAAGCACGCTCATGCATCAACTGTGGTTGTGAAGTTCGAGACTCGCGGCAACTTCTTTGTGATGGAGGTTCTCGACAACGGCGTCGGAATTGACGTTGAGAATCTTGATCGTGCTGAAGGATTGGGAATTGTGGGGATGCGCGAGCGAGCAGCTGCACTGGGAGGAACATGCGAGGTTGCGAACGCCGCCGACGTGGGGCTCCCTCGTTCTGGAACAATGCTGCGTGTGAATCTCCCTATTGACAGAGCCTTGGTGAAGACAGATCCTTCCTTATAGCAGCATTTGATTTACAGCGGAGTGAACTCAAGCAATGGAGGCGAGTGTATCGAAGATTCGGATAGTTGTCGCCGACGACCATCCTGTCATCAGGCGCGGTGTATGCGGTATTCTTAGCGAGAAAGAATGTTTCGAGGTGGTGGCTGAAGCTTCGAACGCATTGGAGGTTCTTGCTGCAGTCAAGGAGCATAAGCCGGATCTTCTTCTCCTTGACGTGACGATGCCCGATAGAACGGGTCTCGAAGTGCTGAAAGACCTCAAAATACTGTATCCGCGACTGAAGGTTCTCATCCTCAGCATCCACCCCGAAGATCGATATGCATTGCGTGCGCTGAAAGCAGGCGCCGCTGGCTATCTTACGAAAGACAGTGCGCCTGAAGAACTTGTGGGGGCAATCGAACGAGTTTTAAAAGGCGGGCGCTATGTGAGTCAGTCCATTGCAGAGAAACTGACAGATGTCGCGCAGGGGAACCTCGAAGGAATCGCGTTGCACGAGCTTCTTTCTGATCGAGAGTTCGAGGTTTTGCGGCTCCTCGGGGAGGGAAAAAGCGTTTCGCAAATCGCAGATGAGCTTGCCCTCAGCGTGAAGACGGTCAGTACCTATCGCGCGCGGATTTGTGAAAAACTCCGCCTGGAAAGCACCGCTGATCTCATCCGTTACGCCGTCGAATACAAGATTGTGGACTGACTGATTACCCTCCCCTCCTTCGTGAACCACTTCTAAGAGCTGGCACTAGCGGCAGTGTCCGCAGAAATATTGTGCCAAGGATCATGAAGGACGGGAGTGTCCCGCAGAGCGAAGTGCGAACGAGTGCTCCTGTTTGGTAAGTCCCGCAGAGATCTCTCCACGGCGATTCTGTCTGCCCAGGCGCTACCGCTAACGATCCGATGAGACACTGCTTGCCCGCGTCTCCCCGTAGATTTCTCAGACGTTCCCTCACTATGGTGGAGAAGTGCCCTTAGCGAAAAAAGAGGACGAAGTGCGATCGCTTGCACTTCGCCCTCTCAGATGTGTTTGTGCAAATCCTCTTAATTACTCGTAATGCTGCCAATCGTCGCCACTCGTTGGCGCCAAGGATCCTGGCGGCAGGACGCGGAAGACATTTGGCGGGCTTTCGCCCTTGAGCCCTGTCGGGCTAATGACCTTGACCTGTCGCCCGCCGAGAGGCGCTGACGTTTCAACACGAATCTGGGTGAAGATGTATTCGCCGTCTGCAGAAGCTTGCGCGGGAGTCACGACCGTGACGCCGGGGCCAAAGTCCACTTGTGGGGATCCGGCGAAATTTTTCCCTTTGATGGAGACGTCGAGCACCTGCCCTTGCATGCCCTTGGGCGGCCAAACGGTAAAGACGAACGGGTTCGACGGAGGCAACGGGCGTGAGAATCTACTATAGCCGAGGTTAGCCTGGTTCCGAGTGTTGAGAAGGACGTTGTTGTACCAGCCCATCGTCGGCATGAAATCGCCGCGACCTGCTTGTGCGATGATCATGTCCAGATCACCGTCTCCATCCACGTCGGCAAGCTTGACTGCACGAGCTTGGCCTGGCAAATCAGCCAAAGCACTAAAGCGCTGCGCAAGCTGAATCCGAAGATCGGGAAGCTCGGAATCGGACACATCGACAAATTGCCCACCTGGCGACATCATCCAGAGCCGAACAGGGATTTTATACCGTGGACCATCCTGCAGCCCAGGTGGATTCTGGGTGTTGCAAGCCCACACAATGTCGAGGCGACCGTCGAGGTCTACATCCCCAACATCTCCGCCGTAAACGGGGAAGCCAGCTCCAGCAGGGCCACTATTGGTGGTCAGAGTGAAACGTCCCGTCCCATCGTTCCTGAGGAGATAAACAGAGCCGGATGTATCAGAGCATCCGATAGCCAGATCATTGGCTGTGCCCCCGAAGAATTTCCCCGACAGAACCACCTCAGCTTGGCAGAGAATATTCGCCATGGGCCATACATTGGGATCTGTTATTTCGGTGAAAGTACCACCGTCGTTGCGGAGGAGACGGCAGTAGCGATGGAGAGTTGGCACTGGCGCGTCATCGGCACGGTTTGTAATGATGAGATCGAGATCGCCATCGTTGTCGATATCGACAAACTTCGCGTCTGTGGAATCGTCATAGGTCTCACCGCTATTGGGCAATCTCCACGATTCATCGAAGAAATAGCCCCACTTGACGCCAAAGGCACGGTTCATGAGGAGAACATTCCGTGCACCCTGATTTTGCAAACCATTCGTGATAAAGATGTCTTGGTGGCCATCGCCATCGACATCCCCTATGGCGATCCTACGCGAAACGATTTTGTCCCATGACAAAGTCGCATTCAGACGCGTTGGTTCCTCTTGGAAGATTCCATCCGGCTTCGAATCAGGATCAGGATAAGCGTTCACAAGGGGTGGTCCGACAGAGGCGTCCACATTTGTAAAGAACCGCGGAAGGGCACCGTTATTTGACATAACAAGGTCTGGGGCGCCATCTTCGTTATAGTCGAAGAATTTCACATCATAGGCAGGGGTCCTATCGTCGTTGCCCACGAAAAACCCAACCAGATCTCTATCACTCGTCGGTTCGGGGTAGTTGATACTGCCGAGGATAGGAGCTTTTTCATTTGTGCCTACGGGTGTAAAGAGATGCTGACCCGTTTTGAGCTCAGGTTTCGTCGTCACCCGGCGATTCAAGAGGGGATCGTAGAAAGCAGCGTAGTTGTTGTTCTTGTACATGACCTGGTGCTCGCCTCCGTAGGTATTAATACCGCCGTTGGCAAAGACGAGGTCGAGGTCTCCGTCGCCGTCGATATCCGCAACATCTATCCCAAGGGTGATGTTTGCGTAGCCATAGAGCCCAAACTGGGGCGGAGTCATGTTACCGAAGCCATAGTATGGAGGTAACATTTCCCATGTGGCATCGATAAAAAGAGGCGTATCGTTGGGATTGGGATTCGTCCAGGGCAGAGTCACCCCTCTGTTCGGTTTCAGTTGATTGTTCTCAATGATTCTCGCATAACCGTCGTAGGTGCCGACGTAGATGTCCACATCGCCGTCGAGATCGTAATCGAGGGGCTCTACCCAGCTAATGGATCCGGATGTTTCACGCAGAACGGGTGCGCTTGTGGTTACATCCGAGACTGTGAAATTCATGAAGTCGTTATTGTAGTAGAATTCAAGCCGTCCTGGTAATGTGCCGGGAGCCATAAAGTCGACATCATCAACGGTATCAGCCCCCGCAACGATATCTGGGAAGCCGTCCAGATTTATATCTGCCACGAATGCCGACCGTGTTCTCCCGAGCTTGGGGAGAGAGAAAGTATCATCGCGACGCTCAACGCCCACTGAGCCGATACCGCTCGGAATCGGTTCATGGTAGTAGTCAATGGCGAAGGCAGGAATGTATCCTGCGCGCCCGCGGGAAACGTCTCGCCCACCATCGGAAAAGTTGAGCCGCGTATAGCCAACATGGGAGGCTCCAGGAGTCGTGTTGAACGAGAGAATTTCATTCCAGCCGCTATAGTCAAAATCAGCAATAACGCCATACATTGTCTGGTCGTTATTCGCTGCCTTAACATTAAGCTCAGTAAAGGTGGCTCCCGAAGGTGGCCAGTCTCCAGGCAGCCCATCAGGAATGCCAATTGCGGCAATTGCCCCACTCGTTCTTCCATCTTCTGCTTGGAGATAAGCTTCATAGCCGTAATTGATGCAGAAGAAGATTCCGTCGGCAATTCCATCGGGGGAGCCAGAACCATCCGGTCCCCACAGGTCCTGGTTAAACATGACGAGATCATCGCCATCCCAGGGACCTTTTGCGGACTGAGACGTTGCTCCCAGTGAATACGTCCGTTTATTAAAGACAATGAATCCTGGTGCGTTCCATCCCCACCAATGCCCTACTTTGACAGCCATGGAATCACTCTGATCTGAATTATCATCACCAGGCACACTTAATTCGGTATAGCTCCGCCACCAGGGGAGGAGCGGAGGAACTCTGTCCGAAGCAGAGGTGACTCCGTCGACATCGGCTGGAGCCGGTCCAGTGCCCCCGATTCCTGCGCTGTCCATACGGCTTGCCCCGCCGCCAAATTTGCTATCCAGACCGAGAGTTTCATCGTAGAACAGAGTCGTTATGAGCCCAGGAGGCGCTTTATAAGGGGTACTATACGGCTCGAGTCTGTGGTTAATAAGGATGCGCTCGCTGAAACGTAAGCCTGGGAACCGTACACGCTGAGGCACATCATTGATGCGATCTGCATCATTGATCGCGCTCGTTCTCTTGAGGTCTTCGAACCAGTTCTCATTGGACACAATTATATCAATGTCGCCGTCACCATCGATATCGGCAACATCGCTGTGTGTGGAAACGTCGAAGTACGAATTGGGGAGTGGTAACGTGAACGGACCCACGTTTAGAATTCCTGGATCCCACAGAAGCGTCACATCAGTAAAGAAGCCATCTCCGACACCGTCGCCGTCTACATCTTCGTTGCGATAGAATCTATTCTGCGCGCCTTTGATTTGGTCGAACGGCGGTTCTAGGGTCGCGTAGTTGGAAACATATGCGTCGAGATCCCCGTCAAGATCGAAATCTGCAAGTCTTATATCGTAAGTTGCATCCATATCGAAGGGGAGGCGATCGTCACCTGTGAGTGGGATGCCGTCTTCGCCAAATGTTTTGTCAATCAGACGTCGCTTTTGCGCCGCAACGTCGTAGAGATTGATATAAAGGCGATTGACTAGAGACTGTGGATTGCCCTGTGAGATTTGGCCGCACGCTACCATAAGGTCGGGGTAGCCATCCCCGTTAACATCGCCCGCAGTGGCACTGTAGACAACGATGTTCACGGGTGGAATAATAGGATCGGGCTCCGTGGCGGGATGTTCTGTTCCCTGGTAGATGCGATTCTCTGGATCACACGCATCCCCGATGCCATCGCCATCGCTGTCTAGCTGATCGGGATTTGGAACGAAAGGACAATTGTCACACGCATCCCCGATGCCATCGCCATCGGTGTCTAGCTGATCGGGATTTGGAACGAGAGGACAATTATCGCATGCGTCACCAATTCCATCCCCGTCGGTGTCTCGCTGATCCGTGTTCGACGTGTAGGGGCAATTGTCCACCGTGTTCAGGATACCGTCACAATCGGCATCTTCCATCGTGTTGCAGCCGAACGTATCCGTATCGCAAAGGTTTCCTATCCCATCATGGTCGTCATCGGCTTGATCTGGATTGTAAACGTCGGGGCAGTTGTCAATGAGATCGGGAATCCCATCGCAGTCGCGGTCGTAGCTCGTGTCACAGAGGTTCCCTTGGGTATCTGTTGTCAGAACCCCGGCTGTTCCAATATTTGTTAAGATGTCAATCCCGTCTGTGACTCGATCTGTAGAAACATCGACGTACGAGAACATCGATGGGTTGTCTTCGCCAGGTAGGTTGACGAGATCATCCACAAATGGGACTGGCCCATCTCGATAGCTTCCCACATTCGCATAGCTTAGCAGCAGAGAGAACGTGGTTTCCTCTGATGGGGCGAGTGCACGTGGGGCGAACTGAATTGCAAAGGCAGGGTCTCTGATTGTCTCGTTGGAGTGGGTAATGTAATCGTAGAGACGTGGCTGAGACACGCCGATCTGAGAAATGTTCCAATAGTTGGCAAACTGTATCTTATCGGGTTTGCTCACGCCTGCCAAAGGATGATTGAGGATAGCTACTCCTCGCTGTTTTTGTCCGGTCGACGTAGCAGTGTCATCACCCCAGAAGAACCAATCCGGTATTGCACTCCCTTCGAGGGTTGTCTCTCTCGTGTACTTGTGGTCTCCCACCCAGAAAGCGAGGCGACCATTGGAATCGAGCGGAACAGCTCGCAGGAGATGCCTGAGCCCCATCTGAACCGTTCCGGTGGTCAGGTTTTTCGCGATGATGGTGGCGCGGAGACAGCTTGGGGCTGAAGTACCAGTATCGGGTCGCGGAACCTCGAGGAGCTCAAGTCGCTCTGTGACCAAAACAGTTCCGCCCAGAATGTAACGTCCTATCACCAAATTCCGAGGATCATCTTCCGCAATGGGATTGCGTGGGTCTAAAGGCAGAATATCGTTTGCACGCCAATTAGCAATATCGAGTGTAGTCCCATCCGGCTTGACAATGCGATATGTCAGATAGGATTCGGCAGGTTCCTCGGTATCGTCGATGATACGTTTCGATGCACCCCCGCCGAGGTGCAAGCCGAGGGTATAACGTCCCAGTAGGTCGAATGCCACGCGGAGATATCCGTCCTGGATCCGATAATCCCCAGGCGTGTTGGGGTCCTCGACAGGGACTGAGCCGGGGAGGAGAAAGGGACGGAGAAGTCCCCCGAAGAACTCGGCGGGCGCCAGCACTGCACCTCGTCCCAGATAAGCAACGAGGGATGTACTGAGGAGAGATCGCGTGCTCGGCTCAGTGTAGACGATATAACGCCCTGCGGGAACAGTAACACCATTGCCGACGTAAATAGGAGAATCATTGCCAGGAAGCCCTGGAATAAAATAGCGCCAATCGTAAGACTCGGGCGTTGCAACATACGTATTCGACGCCGGGATAAAAAACTCGGGCGCCGAGGGAACTTCGGCAATGAGTCGGATTTTTCGTGTGAAACTTGTATTCTGGTCAATTCCAAAACGGTCGTCAGGATTCGAGACACCGTCATCGTTAACTCTTCCCACATAAACAGGGGTCACGAAAGCCTCTGGCACAAAGCCGGCCTCGAAAATTGTTCCCGGGATTATTTTTCCTGCTATCGCACCTTTGCCCAGACGATCCAATGGATTGGAGTAATGAATCTGCGCAGTGAGCTTGTCGTCGAAATCGAGTTCGCGGACCTCGTAGGGATCCCTGTCCTGCAGAGCTTCGGGCGCCATGGTTGGCTGCGTAAGCTCGGTGAAATCCAGTCCCATAGCAATACCCAGCGCCTGCGTGAGGACCGCCTGGATATCAGGCAAGCCGATCAAAGCTCGTCGATCCTGATTGGAGAGTTGCCCAGGGTCTTCGGGCGGGCAGATCCACGTTGCAATGGTGTCGTTCAGCGCAATATCAGCTTCGATTATTGATCCGGCGGAATACTTTGTGATCGGAAGACGCAACCGGATCGTGTCGTTTTGAAAATCAAAAAGTACGTTAGTCTCCCCCGTATTGTTGGACAACGTAACAACACCAGCAGGAAGGCGCGTAAACTCTGTGAGGTCTACATCGTCGTTAAAATACCACAGCGAAACTTCATAGTAGCCGCTGCCGAGGGTGAACGTCCCAGCTTGTGGCTGAAACGTGATGAGGTTGAATCCGTCGAGCGCCACGTCCGTGGGTCCCTGCGGGTAATCGGGAGAGAAACCACTGTAGAATGTTGATGGTACGGCGTACTCCTGGAAGCGGAAAGAGCTCCCCGAATCATTCCATTCAGCAAGGGCACGATGAATGGCAGAATAGATGTCGAGATTGCTTATGTTATGAATGTTGTTGGGCGGGGGAATGATATTACCGACGGAGTCTTCATAAAGTGCCATCTGAACGGGCTGACGCGCCTCGGGCCACTTTACTTTGGTCATGACAAGCCCCTGAATTTTGCTCGTAGGAGCATCTTCATAAAGGGTGCGGAGAAAGACTCGCCCATTGCCAGCAAGGGCAAGGAGAGGAAGTGACATGAGTAGAGATGTAATTGTTAAGACACGACGCATGGTTTCGCTCCGGCGGAAAAAGCTTTCTAACTTGTTCATGAACACCATCTGGATGCCTCGATTTCTTACTTCTGAACTTCTCCCAGGGATCGTGAAATCACTTTCTTTACTTCGTCGAGCGTAGGAGCAGGAACTGGCCGTTTATCCTTCGCCAGCAGCTCTTGCGCTTGCTGGGGAGAACTTTTGCGAATCGATTCGGTGATTCTCACAGCATTGTCGACAATCTCCTTCGAGGATTCAGGTCCGCGGACCCCTCCTCCAAAATCCATGAATTGCGCTGTGTTAGTGGTCTCGAGCTGGCCTTTCTCGAGTGCTGCGAGAATGGTTCGCAAAAGCTTATCATCGGGCGACAAGCGATAGTCTTCGCACCGAACTTGAACAACTTTTTGCATCCCGTCGGCAGAATCACGAATGATGGAAAACTTGCCAGCATAGCCACCGACGACATGGGGGAAGGTTTTCAGCTCATCAGGAACGTTCTTTGTCTTCTGGAGGTCTGCACCTGGTTTTTCGAGGAAAAGCAAAACATCTTCGCCCTCTACCATGTGGGGTTGATTGGTGACATAGTTTGTCACGGGAGGAGCACTAAATACTGCTCCAAGCGCCACCACGGACACAGTCTGTCCACTTCGGTAAGACTTTCCCTTGAGGCTCTCGGATACCTGAATATTGTGAACCGTGAACGCCTTACCTTGACGCATCACTGGCGTCTTCTGCACGCATTTTCCGATGACGATATCATCCGCCTTCTTTGCGAGGGAATCGAGCGTTTCCTTCGTCTGACCGAAGGAGAGAGCGCTACACAACCCTATGCACACAAGTGCAGCAACAAACTTTTTCAACATCTGTTCCACTCCGATTGGCGCTGTGATCACTAATCGCGTTCCTTTTGTATGTAATTCACACTGCAATTTATATCGCCCTTTTGCTGCTCAGGCACTCCCCTATCCACACATTTTTCTCCGCCATCTCTCACCATCACGGCGGACTAAAAATATATGCTGCCGAGAGCTGCCCAGAAAAGCGATAGAGGTTGCCTGTAGAAATGGTCCCGTTTGTGGGATCATACATGTAATAGCCGGTGTACTGCGTGTTGTACGGCTCGGGCGGATATCCGCCAGGATTACCCGCGGCGTTGACGCCAATGTACTGGTCCGGCCCGACCGAGACAAGCGCCCACCCTCGCCCAATTCCTGACTGTAACGTCATGGAACCTTTTCGGATGGAAAGCCAAATATCCACCTGCGTAGAATCCCAAAAATCGATAGCATCAAGTTCGCGATTTGTGGGCGTCGCGAGAGACCGCGCAGGAAGATTGAATACGTCTTTGGGAATTGCCGCAATGTAGGGAATGGGTGTCGTCAAGACATGCAGCCCTACTTGGGCAGTGGGGTACGACGGATCGTAGATCTTGGCATTGAGTGGGGGGTAAGCTTTGAACCCCGAGCCAGTTGCCCAGTTGTCGTGGCGCACTGGGTACGTGTTGTTATCGACAGCGTAACTCTCCAACGCTGTGGCCATCGAACGCTGGTCAGCTGCCACACGCGCCACTTTTGACCGTACTTGAGCCTCCAGGAAATTGGGCACAGCTATAGCCGCAAGCACAGATATGATGGCAACAACTATCAATAGTTCTATCAGTGTAAAAGCCCGCAGGCGTATTTTTCGCATTTTCTGCTGCTCACATTACAGGTATAGGACAACTCGTCAAGTACAAAGGGGACTGTTTTTACCCCACCGAAAGAAAGTTCGTTACAGCTACTGAGACACCGGGACATCACGCCTCATTGGCTGAACGGTCAGCCAGAGGTAGTCGCGAATTTGACTCAAAAACTTCTTGTTCACACAGAAAGCAAATTCATTAGCTCCGTTGGAGTATCCGGGTGAAGTTGGATCAAGCCAGATTTCGCGGTAAGCGATGTAGCGCCACAACTTTCGCCATTCTGCGAGACTCGCTTGGAGGCGCCGCCCATTTTCCGTGTCTTGCCTACTTTCGATCGGCGTAAAGAGTCTCCATATATCCGACAAAGCAGTGAAATCGAGGAGCGGGGGCTCCCACCATTCACGCACTTTTAAGCGCATAATCTCATAGTTGGCAATAAGCTCGGGATAGTCGGCAACCGATTCCCAGTTGACCAGCACCACTGGCCGAGATGTCTCCGCGAGTTCGTCTTGGACATTTGGTCCCCAATTCGTGTAGCGCCTGAGATACCAGTAGAGAGGCCACTCCATCTCTCCCTTTACGTACATGGGGAGAGCTGCTCCGTATTGAGAATCATGCGCGAGCTCTTCGATGCGCTTCACTGCAAAGACGACGTCGGGCGTCGTGTGGTTGTAGACAATCCGTTCCGCGGGGCTTGCCGGATGAACCCACGCTGCCAGAGCAAGAGAGCGCACCTGCCATAAAAGCGCCAACGAGGCGATAACTAGCGCAAACGCTAATTTGCTTCCCTCGAGGCGGCGCTTATCCAACCACCTCCCCGTGTAGAGGGACGCCAGAAGAATAGCGGGGCCCGCAGTGTGGATGGATAGCCACGGGACCTTCTCCCCCGCATAAGAGTAGGCAAAAAGACTCGTCACTGTCCAAAACGCAAGGAACGCTTCAACATAGCGTGCCCGTGTGATGAGCACTCCACAAAAGTAGACGAGCACTTGCACATAGAAAACAGCGAGGGCGAGGTGAAAGGGGTGAGTCACATGCCACTTGCGGTCCAACTCGTTCCAGTCCCAATTCGCAAATCCGCCCACCATGGCGTAGAGCAATAAAAGAACATGGGGAGTGAGAAGGACCACAAAGTGCCTTACTCGTCCACGCTCGAAAAGAGAACGAATTCCTCCATACGTTGCGAGAAGAAGGGCGGGGAGCTCGTACAAGAGAAGAATCGGTAAATAGTAATGGAATGGCCCCTTGATCCTGTGCTGCTGATGTTGATCCCACCAGTAGTCCCACGTATTCTTGTAAATCTGGAGAGGCGTCCAACGAACCTCTTTCCCAAAAAAATCGGGACCTTTCGTGTGCGTGAACCAGGTAGTAAAGAGAGTGATGTAGATGATCACTGCCATTGCGCCTACGCCGAGGAGAGTCCAGCGTCGGTGCCAACAGAGACGCAAAACGTAGTAGAGAGTGCCCGTGCGCCCACGCGGCGAATGCCAATGGACCCCGCAGAAAATACACATCGGCACACAGAGAAGCGCCGCTAGTGGCAGTACCTCGAGCACACGTTGAGTCAAGGAGGGAATCCACTCACCGTTTTCGCGCTTCCATCCGGGCATCGGAAGCGAATCAGAAAGGACACGGACATAGAAATATGAGACGAGCAAACTCACTCCTACTCCCAAAAGCGCGCTGATAGTAACCGTGAGCAGCTCGCGCTTCACCGAGCGAGAAGAGTCACTGGCAGAAGACACGGGGGCAAAGAAGACCGCTCGCCCAGGAAAGCGCCGCCCGTCTCCGCTGTTCGAGGGAGAGCAAAAGGGGAAAAAATCGACCAGCACCGCGAGCCCCAAATATCCCACGCATGCAGCAAAGAAAAAAATCGAGCTTTCCATCATGCAAAACATGATTGTTGCTGCCAACCCGGCATACCAGAAGTGGCGTTTTTCTCCTGTTTCAAAAGCTCGCAGGAGGGTATAGGCACACCAGAACGTCGCTGCGAGATAGGGAGCATCGTTGCGCAAGAAGCGCGAGTAATAGGTAATCGAAGGCGAGACAGCGAGCAGCGCGAGTGCCACGAGCGTCCCATTTTTTCCGAGATAGCGACGCCAGCCGAGAAGAGCTGCAAAGAGGCCGAGACTCCCCACTGCCGCCGGCAGACGCATCGTGAAATCGCTATCGCCAAAAAGAAGGAATCCGAGAGCTGTTACATTTTCGAGCAGAGGGCCATGAAGAATTGGCTGATATTGGTAGCCAAAACCGCGTGCGAGAAAATACGAGTAGTATGCGAAAAGGCTTTCATCGTGATGAAGCGGCTTGACGCCTAACTCGTAAAACCTCGCAAACACCGCAAAGAGGAGGAAGAACGCTAGCGCAATATGCGCGAACGACAGCCGCCCGCCGACGGTTGGCACAGCCTGGGAAACCGTCTGCCCCACATTTTCACCCGAAGCCCGATTCACGCTTTTCCCGAAGGTCAAGATCGAACGAATTGAGTCTTTTCCGTTTTCCATACTTGAGCTTGTATGGAGCCCGAAAAGCTTTCACACGCAACGTAAAAGCGTTCAACGATTCCAGGGCGGTTGTCCGTGTGGTGACAGTGACGCAACAAAAAAAATGCGAGTTATTATGAACATAGGTTCATAACTATGGTATATGGCTGTGGAGTTAAAGAAACGATGCCACGTCCTTGTCGCCGAAGAATTGTGAGAGCTTTCCCGTGCGCGAAGATATTCAAGCCTGCGGGAACTCGATGTCACGAGTCGAGTCCGTCGATTCAGTTGAAGCTCGACGAATTCGAAGCTCTTCGTCTTGCCGACTACGAGGGACTTCAGCACGAGGAAGCTGCTCTGAAGATGGGGATTTCTCGCCCCACCTTCACTCGACTTATCGAAGCGGCTCGCCACAAAGTCGCTTCGGCGCTCGTGGACGGGGCAATTCTTGTGATGGAAGGAGGTGAAATAGAGATGGCAGAGAACCAAGACAAACGGACGTTTGTGTGCGATGCGTGCGGTCATCGGTGGCAAATTCCTTACGGGACCGGTTGCCCAACCGAGTGTCCACAGTGCGCATCAAAGCAAGTGCACCGAGACCCGGCGGAATGTGGTCAACATCACGGGCAACATCGCGGCCATGGGCAGGGACATGGAGCTGGTCGCGGACGGTGTTGCAGGCGGAAAGCGGCAAAAGAATCCTGAGTAGTTTGGCGTGTGGCCGGCATTCTTCTGACCTTGCAGAAAAATAAGGTTGAAGTTGCCGGCCACTACATTTCCAATTCACACTACATAAAGAATTTATCCCAGGATGCTGATAGCGATGGCTAAAATGTTACGAGTTGCTCCTGTTGTCGCAGTGATTGCTGCAATCGCGATACTCAGCGGATGCAGTAGGATTGGTTCTGGTTTTCATCGCCCCTATGTTCGACAAGGTGATCCCGGCTTCAAGCCGGTGGATCAAGTCGCTCCCCACGCCCGAGCAATGGTGCAGGGCAAAATGAGTCTTGCAGATTGCCTGAAGCAGCCCGAGAGCATTGCCGATGGCGGCGCAGGATGCCTGCGTGCTATCAAAGATATTCCCGTGTCTGCCCCATGACTCTCTTTCGTTAACTACAGGCAAACAATTATGGTTCAGACGTTGATCCCTTAGCAGCAGGACCGTATGCTATAACGACGTCCTGACAGTGGGCTTTTTTGAGCTCAACTGTCCACCCATGCTGGCGCCAATAATGAGCGATTTCTTGCATGCTGTGCGCCCCACGGGGATGAACCCGATTTTCGGCTGCATGCAGCTTTTCCATGACTTCGAATCCTTGCTCGTCAAAGTCACTTATAACGATTTTCCCGTCGGAACGCACAAGACGGCGCATTTCGTCGAGGAGTTTTCCGGGCTGTTCGACATGATGAAAGGTATTCATCGACACGATTGAGCCGAACGAATGATCAGGGAAATCGAGATGGGTCGCATCAGCTGTGACAAAGGTAATGCGGTCAGCAACGCCCTTTGCGTGCGCATAAATCCGTGCAATGCGTTGCTCTGAAGGGTCGGTGTCCACCGTCACGACATGGGGGACGTGGCGCGCAAGCTCCGCAAGAAACCGGCCTTTGCCTGTAGCTATCTCAAGGACAGGAACAGGGAGCGGCAGTGCCAGACTGACAACTTGGGCATTTGTTTCCTTGATATTGAAACCAAATTCGGCGAGCTGATTCGCTCGGTTTTCGATCATGCTGACTATTTTCTCGATTTCCTCTTTGCTAAAGACCTCAGGAAAAGACGACGACTCTGACACTGGTCTTTCTCACTTTCTTTTCGGATATAGCGTCTGCAATCGACGTAGCTGCTTGAAAGGAACAGTCGGAGCGTGAAATTGTTTTGACCGGTCTCTTGTCTGGCTTTATGAGATTAGTAACAAGCGTTGGTAAAAGGTTTGTGTTATCCAGTTAAGGACGAGCGAAAAATGAATTATTTGCGATTATACGCTGGGCTTGTGTGGGTCATGAGCATCACGGGCATTGTATGCGGGTGGGGAAAACATGCTGCGGAACTAAGGGTTCTCGAGCCGCAGCCCGAAGAGGTGGTCCCGGGACCAGACGTATTCGTACAGGTCGAGGTGCGTGGGTTCGATATTCGTCCTGGTTGCAATTCGCTTCATTTTGCTCTCGATAATGAACCGTTTGAAGTACAGTACGACGTTTCTCACCCCCACCGTTTTCACGACGTAGCTCCAGGAACGCATACATTGCGAGCCTATGTTGCGAATCCGTATCATGAAATAATTCCGCAGACTCTCAATGTTGTGACATTTGCCGTCGAATATCACGACGGGCAAAACCGGCCAGAGCGCCACGAACCACTTCTCACATACGTGTTGCCTCAGGGCGAATACCGGGGGATAGACTGTGCCGACATCGTCCTGAATTTTGCGGTAAGTGGCGTGCCCCTCAGTCGTCGCGGATATCGAGTTCAGTATTACGTTGATGGGAAACGGTTCATCCTCGCCAAGGAAGAAAGTGCCCATCTGCGCAATCTGTCGCCAGGGTACCACACAATTCGCATGGAACTTGTGGATGAGCGAGGACGGGTAGCGCCCGGGCCTTTCAATTCAGTGGAGCGGGTAATTTTGCTGTCGCCCGAGAAACAACTTGAGCCGCCCACGCACGGCAAACAACCTATCCTTCAGTCCATTCAGGGGCCGATGACGCGTGGCCAGATGTGGGTCGCCCGGGAAGAATCCGACCTCCAAGCTGTCCCGCAGAATCCCGAGAAAAAAGCCAAAACAATCACCGTCCGTGAAAAAAAGCAGGTGGCGCCACCGGCAGAGCTGAAATCAACAAAAGAGCCCGAGGTGGAAGATCGTCTTGAAGAGACAACCGAAACGCAAAAACAAGCGGAACCGGCAGAGACTGCTAAAAAGCCGCAAGATGAGCAAACAAGTCCCCCATTATCTGCTGTGACAGAAAAAGAGTCTCCTGCTATTGGTCCGCGCTCGAACGAACCGCCCCCGACAACGTCAATCCTGCGTGCAAAGAAGTTGTCGATCGAAAAAGCATTAGTGGACCGACACACTACTGTCACGCTGAAAGCCGCGACAGTGTCATCGACACAAACGGTCATCACGCGCAAATACGATGAAAAGAAAACAAGCGACCAGCCGTCGGAAACTTCTCTCCCAGCGATCGAGCTTCCTTCGCCAAAGCCCCAGACAAAAGGGCCGACAACAGGACCACCTGTTCGCGTCGAGTATCCGGTTCGGGATTCTTCTAAACCGCAACAGCCATCAACGGTATCGACCTCTGTCCCGGCGACGACTCAGACCAGTGGCATCAAAATAGGGAAGACAAATACAACGGTAGTCGCCTCCGACGATCATAAAGATAAGGAGGAATCTTTCTCCTACGAGGACACGGAAGACCAAACACTCGAATCGACAGTCGCCATAAGCAGAATCATCGTTTCTCCGACTCCGTCGTTCCGGTGAGTGAAGCGGTCGTGAGTTCCGTCGACCGGTGGAGGCGAACACAAGACAGCACAGCACATCGAGCATGGAAAAGAAACGGCACCCCCTGTAGCCGTTTGAGCTCATGCCCAAGTAGCGTTTACACTGTCTCGCAGCACGAAGGGAGACTCTCTCTTCTATGAAACAGCTTTTCGTTCATGTCGACGTCGATGACGTGTGGGCAGTCGGCGAGTGCTACGGGCTCACTGTACCAGCACATGCGCGGCGCTTGGTGTACGAGGAGGGTCTTCCGCGTCTTGCTGAGCTTTTGGAAAGAGTTCGAGTCGCTGCCACCTTTTTTGTATGCGGGAAAGATCTTGAGGAACCTGCAAATGTCGATATTCTCCAGGAGTTGGTTCGCCGAGGTCATAACGTTGCCAACCACAGCTACTCTCATTCTTTGCGGTTCCGAGATCTCTCCACGGAAGAGATGCGCCATGAGATCGAAAAAGCCCACACACTCATTCAAGACAAATTAGGCGTCACACCTCGAGGTTTCCGGGCACCAGGTTATGGATGGTCGAGGACCCTTCTCGACATACTTGCGCAATACGGTTACGCGTACGATTCGTCGCTTATGCCAAGCCCCTTGGGTGGAGCATTACGCTATCTTGACGCGCGACTGACGCGCCGTGCTCGCGGGGAACCAGTTCGGAAGACCCAATATCCTCGCGTTTCGGATAGTTTTTTCTCGTCAGCCCCTTTCAGAATCGTAGGAAGCGGAGGCAGGTTCCTCTGGGAAATACCTGTCGCCGCTGCCCCGCTCCTGCGAATTCCTTTTCAGGCGAGCGTATGTCTTTCCCTCCCGCCGGCGTATTTTCACTTTGGCGAGCTCCTTTGCGATATCTCTGGACAGTCGCCGCTGACATTTCTCCTTCATGGCGCAGACCTGACCGATTTTCGACGAAGTGATGTTCCTTTCTTTACCTCAACGAAGTATTTTGCACAACGAGTTGAGGAGAAAGAGAGGCGAATCGAGGGATTCCTGAACAGTTTACTAAGGAATCGAGTGGTCACGACAACCGAGGTATGGGTTGAAGAGCAGTACTCGTGCCTATAACTTCGCCATTAGCTCTCGCTCAAAAGCTATCGCCTCTTTGTAGTGAGGGAAACGCTTTTCAAAGAATCGGAAGCGTGGAGAATGGAGACGACGTCGGCCGTTATCATCCACCTCAGGGTCGAGCAGAGCATGAAGAAGCTCATGATAGACAATGAAGCGCACAAAGTACTCAGGCACCTCCGGAGAATCAAGAATGGGGTGGATGCGTACGAGACGAAGATGATGGTTGTAGCATCCTAATTGGATGTGTCGGCGACGTTTTCGAACGGATCTGCCCATTTTCCCCCACGTAATGGATACGTCCAGCTTTCCCTCAAAGTACGTCTCATTGAGTTCTTTGGCAATCGCGTGGAGATCATAACATTTGCCACGGGACCGCAACTGCAACCGGCGACGTTGATTGAGGAGATTATCGGCTGGGATCCTATTAATAAATTCTCGTATAACTTTCTTCGATGAAGGAGTAGGGTTGACGACAAACTGAGCCAAGGCCTGCAAGACGTCCTCATCCGCACCCAGGAACGATTTGTGAATGGAAAGAACAAAGGGACCTTTTCGGTCGTGTCGAACAGAAACGAGCTGCGAGCGGTTTTCATTCACGCGCACGCGGATCGGGACGTGCGTATAGGATTCTAGGCGTCTTTGAAACTCATCAGGGGAAAGGGGGCAACTCATAAGAAACCAGTAGGTCGGGCAAGAGTCTCGCGGGAAAATTCACCGGCTGATAAAAGCACGCCCCTTGCCAACGCTAGCGTCGGCAAGGGGCACATTGGTTCGAGAAAGTGTCTTACTTCTCGACGGTTTTGCAAGCAACCTTCGCCGGTTTTGCAGCAGGCGCTTTCGGGCTTGTGCGAGCCTTCAGGTTTGCACAGCCGCTGAACATAACTGCAACGGCGAAAAGAAGAGCAACGGCAACTGCCTTCTTCATTGTAACTCCTCCTAACCTAATAAACTAGTTTTGTCGGGAACTTTCCCATTCAAAACTGTTTCTAATCTACAAATTCTACACGCAAGAGCAACGAAAAAATTCACTCCGATGCATTTTTTCTTACATTGGAGTGTGCGTTATTTTTCAACTGCGCCTGCGGTTGCCTTCGCTGGTGCAGCAGCAGCGCACGGTGCGCAAGCGGGAGCAACATAGCTGGGCGCGGGCGGACACGGACGCGGTGTGGGCCGATAGCAGCAAGCTGTAAGGACTGCAGCTGCAGCAAGCATTACGAGAACGCTTTTCATTTTTCTACTCCTTTCACACAAAATTGGCGTTAGCCTTCCAACTCATACGACAACAGTGCAGCATCTTCTTGATTCGCGACTACTATGCTACTGCGGATAGGTTGAAGTCAACGACGAAAACGAGCGCTCCGCAGGTCAATGATCCTTACGCTCTTCACCAGCGTGCTTACCTGGAGCGTCCTGGTCGCTCCGGCTGAGAGTTGCGAGGAGTTCGCGAGCCTGCCGTTCGCCGTCCGAATCGCCGCGGTCGCGACTAAGGTAGAGCGTGACGAGCTCGAGAGCCTGATTCTTGTTGCCGCGTGCAATTTCCGCTTGAGCGGCAAGAATAAGCCCACGAGCTGCACGAGGGTGCTCGGGGAAGTCTGTCGCAACTTTGCGCCATAGCTCGATTGCCCCCGCAAAATCTCCCGCACTTGCGAGAAGAATCCCAAAATCTGTCCAATTCTCTATAAGTTCATCGCGACTTTTTGCTCGCTCCGCCAGCTTCTCATAGACCTGCCGAGCAGCAGACACATTACCTTGGAACACGTAGGCTTTTGCGCGTGCCAGCTCTATTTCTTCGCGCCTTTCAGGATACTCTCTGGCGAGAGTGTCAAAGAATTCCAATGCGTCATCGTAATGTTTCTTTTCCAATAATAGATTGGCAATATGAATGAGCAGTTCATCGCGTTGGGGAATATCGGCTCGTGATTTCAGACTGCGCCAGAATTCCATGAGCTCTCCCACTTTACCGCTCTTCTCTGCCAGCGAGTACGCATCTTCCGTAAGCTGATGGACGTGATGCTGCCGGCCATACGATCCGTGCTCGAAAAGCTCTTTGTAGAGCGCAAAGGCTTTATCGTTCTCGCCAAGTTTTCGATAGGCATTGGCGAGGTTCATTTTGAATTTGCCGCTCTGGGGATCCCGCTTTATTGCTTCTTGATACAGAGCGATTGAGTCCGTCGTGAGTCCTGCAGAATCGAGTAGATACGCCGCAAGATGCACCTGTTCCGCTGTCGCACTTGTCTGTTCGGAAACGAATTTGGCTACGCGGATTGCCTTCTCGCTGTCGCCAGCTGCACGATAAAGCTCGATCAGCCGCAGATATGGTTCGGGGGCATAGGGGCGTGATTGCACCAGCCGCCAGAGCGCTCGAGCCGCTTCGTCGGCACTTGCCCGTACCTGCTCGAGAGGAGGTGTTGTTTCATGCGGTCCGACAAGCATAATGTATGCACGCTGGCCTGCTGCAATCGCATATTCGTTGAGCGCTTCGTAATCGTTCGGTCGCGCATCCGTGTAGGCTTTGAGGGCTGCAACGACAGCCTCAAACGAACGAAGCTGATTTTCCGTGCTTACCATCAAAATGAGGAGTTCCGGGGGTGCTGTGGTCTCGCGTAAACGGGATTGAAGAGCCTTTCGGAATTCGAGGTGCTGGGGCGTTTCGGGCAAAAGTGCAAACGGTGCTTCTGCTAATTCTCTATTGTATGCATACGGTTTTCCAACAGCCTCTTCTTCGAATGCGCGGACAACTTCCGTTGCGGGTCGTACTTTGGCAAGGGCTGTGAGGCGCATATTCGCAACAAGCTTTTGCTCGCCCTCGTCGAGATGTTTCCGGTCAATCTCTTGGAGCACAGCGCAGACTTCTTCGTATCTCTTTGCTTTGAAAAGAATTCCAGCTAGTTTCAGGCGGATGCGGTCTGGATTTTTCGCTATCGGCACAAGCTCGCGATAGAGTTTTTCCGCAATTTCTGGTTCCACGGTTGGCAATTGAGCCAATTCTTCGAGAACAAGGTTTTTTGTTCCTGTGGTCAGTCCGACCATGGCGTGCGCTGACTCTAGCAAGCGACGCGCTTCCCCAACGTCATCCTTGCGGATCGAGGTGAGCGCAGCTATCCATGCTGCCAGCGGATCGGATGTAGCCTCGTCAAGCATCCGACGGCGGAATTCTCCATACCGGGGTTGACCATCGAGAACTGCTATCGCCTCAGAAATTGTCTGCCGAATGTGAGGCGTATCGACAGAGGGATCGTCGACAAGAGCGCGAAGAATGTCGTACATGACCTCCGCGAGAGGCTGTTGAGCTTCGTTCTGGACGAGTCTGCGGAACAGATCCGTCCGCTCCCAAACTGTGAGACGTGGATCTCTTAAGGCATGCAGGAGACGCGCGTACGCAGCTTCGTATTGCCCCAGTTCTCTGAGGATATTATACGCAAGAATCGCTGCCGGATAGACTTCTTGCGCCTCAGTTGTTGTTGAAAGTACGTCCAACGCTGCACGTTCCTCTCCAAGGATAGACAGAGTTCTTGCGCGTGTGAGTGAATCAGCAGACCGAAAACGGTCACTCCCCAGCAAAGCTTGGACGTCTGTTGTTTGCTTTGTCAGCTTGAGGAAGCGAGCATAGAGAGGGAAGCCAGCAGCGGGGTCTTGCTCACAGAGACTTTCGTAGGCTGCCCTTGCTTCATCAAATCGATGTGCCGTGGTAGCCTTGAGAGCTTTCTGGAGCAATGACGAGGTGCTCCCGTGATCAGTGGGGGATGCGGCAAACGACGCAGCCGTCATGAGTAGTGCAGACGTAGCACAGAAGAGAAACTTTCTCATCAGCATGGGATACTTGGACCTTTCCGAAAGGGAGCTATTCCGACTTACACATTACGAAGCATTACAGAAGGGGTTGCAAGAAGAATGGGAGAGGAACCGTGAGGCTCCCCTCCCATTTGGTCAGTCCTCTACAGGCCAGTAATCATTGGGGACCATAGTACTTGATCGCATCAGCAATCACGTAGTAGCCGCTTGTCGTCCAGCACGACAGTTTGGTCGTTTGAGCCCCTGCGGAAAGGGAAACTGTTCCGAGGAGGTTCCATTGCCCACCGTTAGCCTGCTGGTTGACATTGACGACCGTCCCATTGGGCAGGATGTACGGTGCACTTGGTGCGCGGTTTGATGACGCTGTCCACCATGCATAGATCTGGTAGTTGCCGCTGGTTGCGACCGTAGCGGTCCACTGAGCGGGATCGCTAACCGACTCGGTAGCCCGGGCCTGATAATTTGTCCCATAATACCCTGCCACGCTCGTGCTCGTGAACCAATTCGACGAAGCACTGAATCCAGATGTGCCGTTGTCGATGATGTAGGTCTGCGCTGTAACCGGCGTGTAGGCAGCGAGCCCATAGTGATTCTGGAGCGCGAACATGTGGGCTTTTCCTGCAAGATCCTGCCACGACGAGCCACCGGTGTACACGGAGTCAGCAGCGTTGGTAATGAACGCGAGCTCCGACAACGTAGCCGGCATGTTTGTGTACTTCAGAACGTAATAGTCAGCTGTCTTGACGCCGCGGTTTGTTCGATTCCACGCTTCGATCATGCGGGTCTGAATTTTGTCACGCAGGTCGGAGGAGGTACTCGGTGCGGTGTACGAATAGGTCTCCGTCCCGTTCGCGGAGGTATCGCTCGCGGCATTGTTGTGGATGCTCATGAAACGGTTGCAATTGTTGTTATTTGCAATGTCGCAACGCCCTTGGAGCGATACGTCCACGTCCGTGGTTCGGGTCATGACAATGCTCCACGACCCTCCGCCAGCCGTGTCCTGCGTGTCTTTATCCAACCACGCTTTGAATTTCAGCGCGGTATTGAGGGTGTTTGTTTTTTCTTGCTGTCCATTGCCGACAGCTCCCGGGTCGCTTCCGCCATGTCCGGGATCAATGCAAACCTTAGCGGTTTGCCCATACGATACTGCTACTGCTGCAGCGAGTGCTGCAGTTGCGATTGCGCGGTAAATCGACATAATTAACCCCTCCTTCAAGAGGCAAGTTCGCGGTATAATCGTGGCACAAAGTTACGGCCGTGCCCGCCATTGCCTTTCCCGTTTCCCATTGCATACTGCTTTGGAAAGGCGCGTTTCATCCCTCCTTTCTTTCGAAGTATGTCAATATAATGGAGCGACATAAATCACCCCATCGACTTCATACGCGACCCAGCGCCCATCAGGGCTCACGCTGGGGTTGATCTCGATCTGGTCTTGGGTTTGTGTCAGATTTGAAATTGTCTGACCATCGACAGAGGCGAGATAAAGATCGCTCGCGAGCAGCTGGTGACCATCATCAATAGAAACGTTGTACACGATGCCTGATCCATCGGGTAGCCAGCTCGGTGAGTGTCCTTCCCCCAGATAAATGGGTGGACCAGAGCCATCGAGCGGCGCGATGTAAAGCCCCGTGTAAAGACCATTGTACGCAATGTATCGTCCATCTGGGCTCACTACGCCGCCGTAGAAGCGGTCGTCGCCTTCACTGACGCATCGCGCCGGCTCCCCAGCTGCAGCACGATAGTAAACCTTGTCGTCCTGCGTGAACGCTCCCACGTAAGACGAATCCTCAAGCGGTGAGGGAGCATCCACTGGAGTGCCATCGGGATTGAGACGCTGCACAGTGCCATCGTTGGATTGCACAGTCACAGTTCCATCCGGATTCCACGTGGACTTGTAGCCGACATGACGGGAGTCGGTGAGTTCCTTGAGAGAGCCGCCTTCTACACCTTTCACATAAAGCCCATTGTACCCCGGCTTCGAAAACATGAGCTCGAGACCATCAGGAGACCACCGTGGGGAAATGAATTCGCCTTCGCTTCGGGATGTCACAGCCCGCGGTGGCCCGATACGCCGTGTGCCATTTGCCACAGGCAATTTTCGCGAAGAAGGATGGGACTTGCTCGCATAGCCAGGGTCGGCTTCGGGGAGGAAGAAGACTTTAGCCAGCCGCGCAAGAGGAGGAGTTGTTTCTTTGGTTACTGAAGTGGGGGAAGCATGATTGGCACCCTTTACCGCAGCGGTGGCAAGCTGACGGTAGCTTCTTCTCCCTGGGTGGGCAACAACAAGCACCAACAGAGCAATAATTGCTCCCGCGATAAAAGTGATTTTTAGCCATTTTTCGCCGCTCATCGCGACCCCGCTACCCTTCCGTGGACGTATTGTCCAGATGTTCGACGTTTCGGTTAGTCATAGCATTTATCGAATTTCAAGAGAAAACGCACAGTCCCAAAAACATCTCGGATGTTGCACATAAACTATTGCACAAACACATATTACGTGAACAGGGGTGATACAGTGAGATCGTGCCTTGGCAAAAAATGATGTGATAATTTTGGAGGATCTATTTTCTCACGAGAAGCTCGTAAGGTTCGCAGCACTTAGAGGCGTGTGGAGTGCCTTGGGTTTCTACCTCGCGTGAGAGTGATTTCCCACAACCGCAGGCAGACAGTGCCCGCGTACGGCACTTGTGGCGCATTGCATCATTTGGGGAAAATTGAAGGCAAAGTTGAGTGAGACACGCAGCGTGAAGCGAACAAGGACTTAAGGCCACGGAGACATGTTCACCCTCAAGATTGCCAAATACTGAGGGGGGTCGGCGAAGCTTTTGGCATCAAGACTTATCAGACAACTTGTGTGTCTCATTGGGGCGTCGGCATGCATCAGCGAAAGTTTCCTAAACCAAGGAATCATGACCCACTCCCCCTCAAACAGTGAGGGTAGACTAGGCAACCTGTCATTCACCGATTAGTTAGTAATAAGTTTGATTATTGACAATATATAATAGCGACTCATGCGAATAGAGGAACGCCTAGCGAATCTGTTTTTTCTTGAGTTGTGCAAGAAGCCTTGCTCTCACCCTTATGTCATGACGGCCTTGAGAATTTCTCGCCAATCTCGCCTTTCAGCCTTTTACGCCCTTTTCGTATTTTGTGTAATATCGCTGCCGGCAGCGGCACTATCCGTTCGCGGTGTTGTTGTCGATATGGCTAAGCGCCCGATAGCTGGTGCCGAAGTCATTGCTGTCGCCGCCAGAGCAGAGTTCCAGCTTCCAGAGGACCTCACCCCTTTGGCAGCCGCGCACAGCGATCGAGAGGGACAGTTTTCTCTCGACCTCCCAACTACGGGAGAACTCGTCCTCATCGCTTCTGCTCCGGGTTTTCGCCGCACGCGTTTTGCGCTTCTTGACCTCCCTAAACAGTACGACAAAGTGGGTCTTGCACTCGAGCGAGGCGAGAAAATCCAGGGATACGTTTTCGATGAGCAGGGCAATCCTCTCGCTGACGTTGGGGTAGGACCTGTGGTACTTTCCCCTGACGAAGAACTAGCTCTCGCCAAGCGCCATGTTCCCGCATGGACCAAAACCGACGCTCAGGGGCGATTCACGGTGGAGGGGTTGATGCCGGGACGAATGTTTCAGTTCCTCGTTCAAAAGGACGGATATGAGCTCCAAAACGTGAGTACAAAAGCAGGTTCGACAATTCGCTCTATCACACTGAAAAAAGGTGGTTCAGAGATTAAAGGTGAGGTTTACAGTCGCACGAGGCAACCAGCAGAATTCAAGAATCAGCGAGTGTGGCTGAATGGCAACGGTTTCAATGTCTTCCAGAAATGTGACGACCATGGCACTTTCCGCTTTCGGGGTTTGCCGCCCGGAAACTTTAGTCTCGAAGCTCTCGTCGAACACCCCCGAATTTCGAGAGTTGAATTGCTGGAGTTCCCGCGCGACAACGGTAAGTTTGTCAGAGTAGAGGTCAGTGAAGGCTACTGGCTCGCGGGCACAACCTACGATACCACCACGAGCCAGCCTGTCGGACACGTCGCACTGCGAATCGAAGATCTCATCACAACCAGCGACGCCAATGGTTCATTTCGAGTAGGCCCTCTGTGGCTAGTGGGCAAGCCAACCGTCAATGTGCTCGAAGAATGCGGTTTTGTCGCAAGTGCTCCGCCCGTAGGTGCCCTTGTGGCCCACACAGAGTCGGACGGATTCCGAGATATAAGTGGAGAAATCGTGTGGGTTCGGCCTATCAAGAAGCTGACCATTTCGGTGAAAGGATTTGAACAAACCACGCGGTCCCTCCATGTTCACTTTGTCCCAGAGGAAGGTTCTCCTCTCATCGAACGTATCACGACCGTTCCTCACAGTCTCCGTTTGAAAACCGATGCAGGAGGTGTTCTCTGGGTTACTGACGACGCGGAGTGGACAAGCGAACTATATTGTCTCGATCGCAGTGCAATCCAGCGTTCCCGTGAGGTGACATGTCAGCTTCTGGCGGGAGCCACTCTCGAGGGGCGTGTAACTCAGGAAAAACAGACCACCGCACAACGTACTCTTGTGAGGCTAATTCCCGCGTGTCCAACCGACCAGTTTCCGCAAGGACTGCCTTCGCTCTGGGAGGTTCCCTGCAGGGCAGACGGGACCTTCCGCATTCCAAATATTCCACCCGGGAACTACCGTGTTGTCGCCGCAACGATGAGCAAATCGATAGAACGCTCGCAAAACATCTCGTTGCGCAGTGGTCAGCGCCTTCTCTGCAATTTCCATCTCCCCGAAGGCAAAAGATTTGCTGGTATTGTGCGTGACAGTAAAAAGCAGCCCCTCGGTGGAGTTGCTATTCGCTATTATGCGCATCTTTCTGACGGATCTACAAAGGCTGGGCTTGTGGAGAGTGATCCGCAGGGGCAGTTCGACACGAAAGAACTCGACGCCGACGAACTTTCTCTCGTGAAGGTCGATCACAAAGGCTATGCACCGTGGGTAAAGGAACACATCGTCCTTCCTGCCGAGAACTACGAGATAGTCCTTTCGCCGGAAGCAGCACTCGAGTTCACGGTAGAGGCACCACCGTCTACGACGTGGAAAGTGTATCTCATGCGCGTCGATCGATGGGGATCAGGCACGTATTCTAACCAGCTTCTCGGTCGCGAGGTGGCACAGACCCACGTTGTGGGAGGAGCACGCGACGCATTTCCTGCTCCTCAAGCTGGGCGATATCGCATTGTTGCTGCCAACGACAATGGTTCAATTGGTGTCTCGCGGGAAGTGGAATGGGATCCGGCGCGAGGAATCTCCAGTCCAGTGATTATAGAGCCTGGCAAGTCAGGCCGAATCGTGGCAGATTTTTCAGGAACGAACGTCGAAGACGCTGAGATTGTGGCGTCGAATATGATTGTTCCCGAGTCCCTCGCGGCGAGCGAACATACTCTATCTCACATCAGTGGCGACAGTGCAGTCGTCGACAACCTACCCGCCGGCGACTACCTCGTGATCGTCACAAGTGAATCCTTTTCGGCTCATGCAGTCAACGTGCGCATTGAGCCCGGGGAAACAGCACGAGTGAGCCTGAGACCGGCAAAGCTGGGAACAATCGCGGGACGCGTCACATCGGGAAACTCGCCAGTTTCTGGTATTACTGTGACAGTAAAATCGCAGACGGATGAGAGTGCTCCCACACGAACAGCGTCAACAGATGAGTCAGGAAGCTTTCAGTTCGATGGGCTGTCGCCGGACCTTTACGTTGTCGAAGCAACAGCAAGTGAACGCAACGGTGGAAAGACTGTGAGAAAGAGTGCCCGAATCCCGGACGAAGGAGGTGTCGTGAGCGTCGATCTTGATTTGACTCCACCGCCACGAATTTCCTTCGCGCTCCCACCATCCCTGGGAGTTGCTTCCGGTTCTCCGGTTCATCTTCTGTCGCGTGAGAGCGGGGAAATGATCCGGCCAGAATGGCGTGGCGGCATTCTCGAAGCAAACTTGTCCCCGGGAATTTACTCAGTCTCTATCGGTGATGCCCCAGTTGGGGAGATTAAAATTAATGGCGATGGAACAGTCGAGCTCATTAGCAACGGCTCAGGTGGAAACTCACCTTCCGCGCCTTAAACACGGCAACAATAGGAGCGAGACAAGAGCTTGCCACGCACTTAGTGCGCGCTGCAATACGTTGCATCACTTGTTCTTAACTGACTGGTTATCCGAAAGAATGATTCTTCCGACCCGCGCGTTTCCTTCCCGATCTGTGACACGGATTCTCACGACATGCTCGCAGCGTTCCTCACGCGGAGTCACCGTAAAACGGAATGTTTCTTGTTCGGCATCGAAAATGTTGTCTACCGGGAGCAAAGCATACCAGGTATCTTCGGTGTCGACACAGAACGATGCAGAAGCCACGATGGAAATTGCATCTCGAGCCGTTGCTGTGATTTCCCATCTATTCGTCCCGACTTTTCGAGCACTCAAGTTCGTGAGTTCAGGTGGCGTGTTGTCGATCGCAAAGCGTCGACTAATGAGGCTTGCGCTAGCTGCGGTGTCTTCGGAATTTTGAGGCCGGTCAGAAGCTTCGATGAGAATCTGGTACCATCCATCGGGAACAAGGGAAGCATCGAGCGTATACCGATTGGAGGTGTAGTCCTTTTCTAAAAACTTCCATAGTTGCTCCTCATCGGATTTTATTCCAATTCGATAGACAAGTTTGTCGCCATTTGGGTCGGATGCGTCCCACGAGATAGTAAATTTTGCGCTATTCGAGGCGGCGCCAAGCGCTGCTGGTTGAGACTGGGGTTGCGCTCCCTCTCGCCCCATCGCACTTGCGACGAGGGCTTCGAGCGCTCCAGCAGAACGTGGCGCTGCACCACTGTCCGGACGAGGCTGAACAGCTCCGTCTGGGGGCCGGCTCGTGCCTGAAGATGGTTGCTGCTGAGACGAGGGCGCAGGGGCTTCGCCTCCAATCTTTTCCACCTTCACAGACTTGATGATGGGCGCTGCATTGCGCTGCACATAGAGAAACTGGAGTGCATCGACCACTGGCGCAGGAATATCTTTCGTTCCCTGCAAACGCAGACGGTACTGAAGATACTGTGCAACTGGATTGCCAGCATTCCACAGATTCGCGCCAACTTGCTTCGCTTCTTTCCATTCGCTCCAGGTTTTGTCGCTGGGATCAGCTGTGTTGCCCGTGCGAAGCTCGATCTGCACACCCGGCGTTGTGGTGTGATCACCTTCTACAAAAAAATTCCCCCACGCCACTATGCACCCCGCATTAAGAGGCCGAGAGGCAAAAAGGGCTGATGTGGTCGTTTTTTCACTGAGAGCATAAACGGCTGCACGGTTCGCGCATGAGAAATAAATTTCACCGTTGTGAAGAGTAAATGAGAGTATGGACTGTTCCTCAACGTCGGCTACGAGAGAGTAATTTGTGTCTCCCTCGAGACGATAAAGTTTCCCCTTGCTCCCTGCAGCCACGAAGACACCGCGACCAGATGGATCTGCGATAAGTGCGTGAATCGGTGCTTCTGGGGCGTTCCAGAATGTCGAAGCGAAACCGGAGGGTTCGATCCGGACGACACTGCTTTGCCCGCCAAGGCCAGCAAGGGTTGACGTCATCGAAGCTAAAGCTTCGCGGAGCGAGTCCGCCTGACGAGTTGACGGGGTCGGTGTGGCGACTGCACCTGGCGCCTGGACAACCTGCGAAGGCCGCTCCTCTCGAAGTTTATCGAACAAAGCAGACGTCCGCGCGCTATTAATAGCCACGTAGATATTTCCCTCCTGATCCACCGTGAGAGCGCGGCACTCATCTTCTTGGGCGGCGTAAAGAACTGTCGCAACGTGTGCTCGCTGGATACGCAAGACGAGGCCCTTCCCTTGTGTCGCCGCTAGAAGTTTGCCTTCGCCATCGAACGCAAGTCCCATGACATTTGTGGCTTCTGCATCGTAATAGACTTCCCCGTTGTTTGGACCTCGAATGCGGAAGATTTTTCCGGATGTTCCGGTCGCGGCGTAAAGGACCCCGTCTCGATCAAAGATGAGGTCCCAGACGTGCTGTTCTTTTGTGTCAAAGAACAACTCTGGCTTGCCAGCTTTTGCGACGCGGTAGATTTTCCCGCCAGGCGAGGTTCCTACCAACACTGCCCCTGTGAAATCTACAGCCAACGCTGTAGCTTCCACCTCTTCGAGGTCCGCCCACAACTCTGTTTTGCCATCAGGCTCGACTCGCCACACTTTCCCTTCATGACCAGTGGCGACGAAAATGTTCTTGTCATACCGGTCCAGAACGGCTTTCCACGCAATAGCATCGTCAGTGCGGGCGAGGCGTCGTGGCAGAGGGCCTATTCTCAATTTCCCCTCAGCAAGGATTTCCGTTCCGGTAGATTCACCCTGATTGAAATCCGCGAACGTGTCATCGCGAAGCACCTTTGTTTCGACTGCCCAAAGATTTTGCGCGCTCGCAGCTACCATCATAAGCGCGCACCACAGGAAATGCCTCAGTTTCAAAGTTCGCCTCCAAATCAATCGTGATAAATCAACTTCTGTGCTGAAAGACTAAGTTACTGAGTCAGAAGTCACCTTCGCTCTCATTCTGACTGCTCTCAACAAAGCTATTCCTGCATGAATACATAGTGGATTGCAATACCTTGTTTTCTCCTGGTAGAAGGCATAAGCAGAACACCCACCCCTATAGAGCATTGTTAAATCGCCTGCGTAGGCGTTCGGTGAGAAAACTCCCTCGTCTGAGAAGACTTGTTGAATGAGTTCACCGGAAGAATCGAGAAAAAGGTGGCGGATAAACCATATCGCGTAGCAAGCCTTACTTTTCCTTTTACTCTGGCTCTACAACACCGCAAAGAATCGACGAAATGGGCAAACGAAGCCTGGCGTTTGTTTCGTCTCGCCTTCAGGTCATTGTAAAGGAAGGTAAATAAACTATGAGCAGAAAACAAGCGGTTTTGCCAACAAGTTTTATTATAATGTTTTTAATTACACTCGCAACATTATGCCCCGCCCAAGATATGCGGGCAGAGATGGATAAGGTTCTCCGTGGAGTAGTCGCTCCCGACGGGGATCCCCTCATTACGACAAAAACTAAAGTACTCAAAGCGGACACTCTCACGACGGCAGTTGTGCTCGAACTCTCAAAGGAAGCTGTCGAACGTCCTTGGCGCCCTGCTTATGTGGATCTTCTCCTTGCAACTCTTCGCAAGGCAAAGATCGCTCCGGAAAATTTACCTGTTGTCGTGATTGTCGAAAACCGTCGTCTCGAAGACTACATTCCACCTTACTTTCGCGCAGAAAAAGCTCCGAGGAATGGCCCATCGCCTTTAGCAAAGAAATGTGCAGCACCTTTGCGGGAAAAAGTGCAACCTCAGGGCTTTCCTCCCATAACAGGAGGACTTGCTGGGAAGCACATTGTTGTGTGGCCCAGCCACGGTCTCTACTACGATTCCGCATCAGGAAGGTGGATATGGCAGCGGCCCAGAATGTTTACGACCGTCGAGGACAAACTTACGATGTCTGTCGTCAACGACTATCTCATCCCCATGCTTGAACGAGCTGGGGCAACAGTAATCTCCTGCCGAGAAAGGGACTACCAGATTCATGAGGTCATTGTGGACGATGCAGACGGGGAAAAAGCGCCGCAGGGGAAATTTCAGACTGAGTCATTCCGCCCGTCATCGCGCCCAGGTTTTGCTTCGGGTAAAGCCCCTTATGCCGAAGGGGTCAACCCGCACACACTCGGAACGACTCACGAGTGGGTGCAGGGAAGCACGTCTGGCGTGGCACGATGGATTCCCAACATTCCTGAGAGCGGCGAATATGCGGTTTACGTGTCGTACTCAGCCGCCCCAGAAAATTCGCCTCGCGCTCACTACCGCGTCCGATATCAAGGCGGAGTAGCTGACTTTCACGTCAATCAGCAAATAGGTGGAAATATGTGGGTCTACCTCGGAACCTTCTATTTTGCGCAGGGATTGTCTGCCGATCACGGTTGCGTGGAGCTCTTAACAGATTCTTCTTCCCCAGGAAATCTTAGCGCCGATGCAGTGAAATTTGGTGGTGGAATGGGTGATGTATTACGAGCAGGCAAGCCGAGTGGCTATCCGCGCTACCTCGAAGCAGCAAGATACTGGATGCAATTCTGCGGTGCCGATCCACAACTCGTCTATGCCTTCGGAAAACATGCTGGCAACGATTATACCGAAGATTACATAGGACGCCCGGAGTACGTGAACTACCTTCTGGGAGCCCCCTGTGGCCCCAATGAGAATCGCAATGCGCCAGGAAAAGGGATTCCCGTCGATGTCGCTTTTGCTCTCCATACTGATGCAGGTGTGAGCACAGGCACGGTGGGAACTCTCGCCATCTACAAGCTCGTGGACGAAAAGAAATCGGATCATTTCCCCGACGGGCGTGACCGCATGCTTTGCAGGGATTTGGCTGATCTTGTTCAGACGCAAATTGTCGAAGACATTCGCAAGAAGTTTTGCAGCACATGGGCACGACGCCAACTTGCCGACCGTGACTACGCGGAATCTCGCCGTCCCAACGTTCCCATCGTCCTCATCGAAGCACTTTCGCACCAAAACTATGATGACATCAAATTTGCGCTCGACCCGCGTTTTCGCCATGACTGGGCACGCGCTATCTATAAGGGCATCCTTCGATTCCTCGCCACTGAGTCGGGCTACGAACCAATCGTAGCGCCGCTTGCACCACGCATTCTCGGCGTGCGGTACGCCAACGGCTCGGTGAGAATTGACTGGGAGCCGCAACAAGATGAACTTGAGCCATCCGCGACACCCACAGGCTTCATCGTCTATCGACGTATCGGTGAAGGTGGATTTGACCAAGGCACATACATTGCCGGTGGCGATAAGAGATATGTGGACATCCCGATCCAGGCTGCTAACCCCACCGCAGTAGAAAGCTTCTGTGTTTCAGCTGTGAACGCTGGCGGAGAATCGGCACCTTCCGATATCTACTGTGTAAGTGCAGGACACGCGCAGCGGGTGCTTATCGTGCATGGTTTTGACCGGCTCGCTCCTCCGGCGCTCGTTGCAGCAGCTTCCCAGACACCAGACAATCTTGGAGGACATGGATGGGAAGGAGTGGTACGCTCACGCGATCGCGGAGTTGCCGATGGGATTAACAGCCCGCTCGTTGGTGACCAATTTGATTTCGACAGAAGTCACAGTTGGGTTGGCGACGATTCCCCCTACACGAACGACCACCCAGGCCATGGTGCTTCTTATGGAGACCTGGAGACTACTCAGGAACTCGGTCGCTCGCGAGATCTTGCGTTTGTTCACGCAAAGACCTTTGCGGCGCTTGGATATGGAGTCGACACGGTGTCTGCCTCCGCTGCCGTGCGACTTCCCGCTGGGGAGACAGCAAACCATTATTCGCTCATTGATTTTCTTCTTGGTGAACAAAGAAGCACTCTTCCGCCGCCGGCTCACATCGCAGGAGTGGGGGGTGCGGATCGCTACGGTCTTCGATACGAGGTCTGGCCACAAGCTATGCGTGCGTGGGTGAAACAGTTGTGCGAGTTTCCGGTCACTCTGCTCGTGAGTGGCGCGTACGTTGCAACAGATCCGGTCGTTGGTCCAGCACCAACAGCAGAAACGCGTGCCTTTGTGAAAGACACTTTGCGGTGTCGATGGACGTGTGAAGTAGGATCGCAGTCGAATGACGTGGTATTGCGCGATGCACCTGCCCGTTTCCATGTGAGCAAAGGCGTCGGAGAAGAAGGCATATACGGGGTCGAATCGCCTGGCGGAATCGCCCCCGCACACAAGACCGGCAAGATTCTGCTCAGTTATGCAGATTCGGGAGTTGGGTCAGCCGTTCGCGACGCGAGTGGAAAAGCATCGGTGATTGTTCTCGCATTTCCTTTTGAATGCGTTGTGGGCGACTCGGCGCGCGTGTGGTTACTAAAACAGTTACTCACAACCAAATAGCAAGAGCATGTGTCTTGGGATGCCTTCTGCGTCACCGAGGCTTCACACCTACGCCTAAAGAAGAGAACTCCGGAGGGGAGAGCTTGTGCAAATTCCTCTCCCCTCCTTTGTGCGTTCACCGCGCTGCCAGATATTCAGCCATTGCTTCGAATGCCTCGTGTCCGTCTTCTTCCTGAGTGATGTCGAGCACATCTTCGAGCTTTTCAAGCTGGCGAATCACCTGCTCGAGTCGCTCGTCCTCATCGACAAGCAGGAGGATGACGCTTTTCTCTCCATCTTCCACAGGCAGGCAGAGAATTGCCTCCATATTGAAGGCACGCCTGGCAAAAAGACCGCACACGTGGGACATGACTCCCGGATGATTTCTGACTAAGAGGCGAAGAACCGGCCTTTTAGCGTCACGGATAATGGCTTTATTTGGTCGGAGATTTTCATGCAGAGTGGGCGACATGGGTTTGTCCTCCTATCATTTCAATATTTGCGGCTCCGGGGGGCACCATCGGAAGAACGTTCAGCGTGTCGTCAATAGGCACATTGATAAGACAAGGGCCCGTTGTATTGAGTGCTTGAGCTAGAGTTTCCTTGGGATGAGAAGATGCACCAAGGTCGAACGCTTTCCAGCCAAACCCGCGTGCGATAGCGACGAAGTCGGGTTGGAACTCGAAACGCGTTGCATGGTATCGAGCGCCGTAAAAAAGCTCCTGCTGCTGGCGGACCAACCCCAAAGAGCCGTTATTGAACAGAATTATTTTCACATTCACATTAAGCTCTGCCGCCGTTGCCATCTCCTGAATGTTCATAAGAAAACTGCCATCTCCACTGAAGCACACGACGGTTTTCGACGGACGTGCAAGGGAAGCGCCAATAGCGGCTGGGAATCCAAATCCCATGGTGCCAAGACCGCCAGAGGTCAGCCATTGCCGAGCAAAGGTAAATGGGTATGCCTGAGCCACCCACATTTGGTGCTGTCCCACGTCGGTCACAACAATAGGTTCTTCTTCGAGCAACTTCGCAGTCTGGAGCACGACCCCGTACGGCTGGAGAGGATCGTCAGCATGAGGCATCTCAAGAGGATAAAGACGCCGCAACTCGTCCGTCATCCTTCCCCACTCTGGGCGTGAGGTCGGAGTAAGATGAGGAATCAAAGCTTCGAGGAATAGTCGCACATCTGCTTGGATTGGCACTGCCGGTGTTTTAATTTTCCCAAGTTCACATCTATCTATGTCCACGTGGATAATCGAGGCGTTGGGACAGAATTGTTCGACCTTACCCGTTGCGCGATCATCGAACCGCATGCCGAGAGCAATAATGAGATCAGACTCATGAAGGATGAGGTTTGTTGAACGTGCCCCGTGCATGCCTATCATTCCAAGCATCCGGGGATGAGATGAAGGAATAGCGCCTAACCCCATCAAGGTGCTGGCTATGGGAGCATCGATGAGTTCAGCAAGTTCAAGCACGAGATTTCCAGATTCCGACGCAACAGTTCCAGCGCCAATGAGAATCACCGGTCGCTGAGATGTGCTTAGGAGCTCCTTTGCGCTCAACACTTCTTCGAGCGAGGGTGCACGAGGCGGGTCAACCGGCAAGGGGTCCGGGAGACGCTCGATGTCTATCACCTGATTCTGCACATCTTTTGGCACATCGACCACCACAGGTCCCGGTCTGCCGCTTGCCGCAATTTTGAATGCTTGAGGAATAACTTCGAGAAGCTCTTTGGCATCACGCACAAGATAGTTGTGCTTCGTTATGGGAATTGTGAGTCCGTAGGTATCGATTTCTTGAAAGGCGTCAGTGCCTATCATAGCCCGAGGCACTTGACCTGTGATCGCAACCACAGGCACTGAGTCGAGCTTCGCATCAGCAATAGCAGTGAGAAGATTTGTAGCACCAGGTCCCGATGTGGCAAAGCAAACGGCAGTACGTCCCGTTGCACGAGCCATCCCCTGGGCAATAAAACCAGCACCTTGCTCATGCCGGGCAAGAATGTGACGCACTCTACTTGCGCGCAGAGCATCGTAGAGGGGAAGGTTGGCACCACCAGGGATACCAGGCACCACTTCAATCCCGTGCTGCTCGAGAAAGAGTGCGATAATTTGTGCTCCGGTGATTTTCATTGTGTATTCTCCTTTCGAGAGCTTGGTCTCCCGTCGGAGCAGAGGTGGGAAAGGAGGGGGGATAAACTGAGAGCCCCCGCCGGTGCCTCTGCGCCGGCGGGGGCTTGAAACTCGGTTCGTTCGAACGGAACCCCGCTACGGCGCAAGGCCGCATACAGCGACTACTACTACGACTGCGAGTAGTGCGAGGTTCCGCTGTATGTTTGCGAGGTAATCCATTCTGATCTGTTGCTACCACCCCCGATGAAAATTATGCAAATACAAAATGAGGGAATAGGAAGGATCTTGTTATCGTTCCGTTTCTCTCCTCTTTCTCAACCGAATGGAACTACGTCACGGCCAGTCGTATACTTTGGTCGATAGGGACTAATAAGCTTGTCCTGCTCAGGATGGTTCTCTTCAGGACTTCTCTGATTTCATCGAGAGCACTTTCTCATACACGCGAAGTGTTCCCTCAACCATCGCGTCTGCCGTGAAGCGCATTTCTACCTTTCTGCGGGCATTTTCTGCCAGCTGCCGCCTCAGGGAAGGATTTTCCATCATGTGGAGCATTGCCCGGGCAAGCTCTTCAGACGAACGCGTAGGCACTAAAAGGCCTGTCACCTCGTTTTCGACGATTTCGGGCACCCCCCCGGCAGCGGTCGCCACCACGGGAACACCAGCAACCATGGCATCAAGAATCGATGTGCATAGTCCCTCGAGGTGGGAAGAGAGCACAAAGAAATCTGCTGCCCGAAAAAGTGGGGCAAGATTCTCTACGAAGCCAAGAAAACGAACGTAGGGTTCGATCTGCAGGTCGGCAACGAGTCGCCTTAACTTTGGTTCTTCTTCCCCAGTCCCGGCGATCAGAAGTTTCCAGGGGCGGGGTGTGAGAGTGCGCAAAATTGCGGCGGCACGCAGAAGCGTCTCGTGATCTTTGTGGTCAACGAGAGCGGCGACGTTGAGAATGAGTATTTCCTGCTCGCCAATCCCCAGCTGCTTAGCCAATTGCTCATCGCGCGGCCCCTCGCGGTATGAATAACGAGTGATATCGACCCCGCTGTAAACGACATCGATTCGAGAAGGATCTATGCCGCCAGTCTCAAGGACTTGTCGCACCCCCTCCGAGATAGCAATGTACCAGACCCGCGAAGAGAGGTATTTCATTCGGGAAAACAAGTTTGTTGAAATAGAAAAGTCCACTCGTCGAGTTACGAGGAGAGGAAGGCCAAGTAAAGATGCGGCTAGCCAGCCCACAGCGTGTGCGTGTGAGGTATGAGCGTGGAGAATATCTGGTGTCATTTTGCGGGCAATTCGCACAAGGGAAAGGACAGCCAACATATCCAATTCCCCTCTGATGGAAAGGGGTTCTGCGATACCGCAACTCATGCGATCCCGATAGAGAGCACTGCTTGGAGGACATGCAACGCAGCAGGAAAATCCACGTGCCAGGAGGCCGTCGGTGAGAAGCTTCACCTGGCGTTCTCCCCCTCTCCATCCTAGCTCCGAAGAAATATGGAGAACTCGGGGGCTACGCTCTCTCATTTCGCTCTCCCTGCTGACGGGACAACAAGGTCCGAGCAGCCGCGATGACATCGTCAGGAGTGACAGCCGTCATGCATTCGTGATTGAGAGGACATTCGCGGAGAAAACATGGAGCACAAGGGGGGCTGCGCCTTACGACAACAGCATTGGCCGACCACGGACACGTCACATTCCAATCCATCGGACCAAAAACAGCTATTGTGGGACATCCCACTGCTGCTGCCAAATGAGTCACACCTGAATCGTTCCCGATAAAAAGCGTTGATCGCGATAACAGTGCAACGAGCTGCGGAATGTTCAGTCGAGGTCCCCAGTTGAGTACTCTCGCCCGAAGCATACGCACAAGCTCTGCGCACAGTTCCGCTTCGCTGGGTCCCGCAGTCACAACTATTGCGGCGTCAAGCTCATCGGCAAGACGATCGGCTGCAACAGCAAGACGATCCAATGGCCACCGCTTTGCATTTCCATACGCGGCACCGGGATGGATTGCAATGAGGGGGATACTTGTAACTCCCTCTTCGGTGATAAGCTTCTCGACGACTTCTAGCGCCTGGCTCTGGACTGGCAACACAAGAGGAGGAAGGGCTGACTCTCGAGTGACAACGGGAGGAACGATGTCGCTACCTAGTTGACGCGCTACGTAACTTGCCAGCTCGAGGTAGTATTCTACCATATGACGCGGCTGTTCGCGGGGCAGACTTTTACTCTCGCGCAGACTCTTCTTCGATACGGGCTGAGGCGTGGGGGTCTGCCATTCCTGCGGACGATACACAACAATGTCGGTGAGGAGCCATGAGCGCGCTCCCCTCGCATACCCGAAGCGTCTTGGAATTCCACATTGCCAGATTAACCACGCGGAACGAAAAGAGTTAGGAAAAAGGACTGCTGCCTCGAACCGGTGGGACCGGACCACCTCGCGCAGTTCGCGTGCCGCTGTACGGTCATCGCCGACAATGAGCCGGTCTATGCCAGGATGTCCGTCCCACACGCCAGCAGTCGAGCGGCGTGAGATCATCGCAATTTCCGCTTCAGGAAATGCTCGACGCAAATACATCACCGCCGGAGTTGCCATTACACTGTCGCCAATCCAATTCGGTGACTTGATGAGCAGTTTCACTCAACATCTCTCCGCTTGGATTTCTCGAGGCGCTCCCACAGTTTGGCGTACTTGAGGAAAACACTGAAAGCAGCAAGCATGCACACGATAAGCCCCGGCTTTCCATCGAGGAAACCAAACCTGAGAAAATACTGGCGGAAGAACCTCCAACACGGGCGCAAAAAGAGGTGCACAAAAGTCACCTGCGAGGTTGTTTTTGCTCTATCTCTGGCAGCCCACGTCGTGTAGCGATCAAATTTTCTCATGTACTGGTCGAAACTTTCGAACGTATTGTGATAGAGTTTGGATTTCAGTACACGGACAGGCCCATCCACAACGACGTCGGCATGGACTTCGCGATCCAGGTAGCGACCTTTATCACGCCGAAAAACACGCAAAACTTTGTCGTCTTGCCATCCCGAGAAACGGATAGGTCGGCCCATAAAGTGGTTTGCGCGGTAGATCCGCAACCCTACAATTGGCCCCGGATTCTCGAGAAATTGAAGTATTTCTTCACGAAGTGCTGGTGTAATCCTCTCATCAGCATCGAGGATCATGACCCATTCATGCGAAGCTTGAGGAATTGCCCAGTTTTTTTGGGAGGCGGAATTCTTGTACTCGTGTTGGAGAATGCGTGCGCCCATCTCGCGAGCGATCTTGACCGTGTTGTCGGTACTGAAAGAGTCGACTACGAGAATCTCGTCGGCCCACCGTGCTGATTCTATCGCACCTCGAATGTTTTTTTCTTCGTTAAAGACAGGGATCAGAACTGTGATTTTTTCGCGCATTTTCTCCATCAGCAATACTACGAGGCTATGTCAGAAGGAACAGCCATAGCTGCAACCTTCAAGAACCGCGTCTCCAGCAGCTCCACGCTCGGCGCTTCTAGCCATTGAGAGAACATGATCCAGGGTGGATTCGAGCGCGTCAGAAATAACCCAACAACATTTTCGCTGGGCACTCAGAGTCTGTCTTGTCTTAAGCCATGCCGCAAGTAAGCCGGAACTGCTAAAGGATCGCTGGGTTCTGGTGCCGCGGCGCTTCCCGAACGGTTCCCAGCCGCTGGTTCCGTCTTCTTATCGAGCTCTTCATCGGGCACGAATCGAATCGACGGCTGAGCGGAGCGCTCTTCCGCGGAAACGCTAGCCGAAGATGGGACAGATGCTGCGTGGGACGAGGTAGGGCTTGCCGAAGACTCAGACGACGTTGGTGCCGAAACCTTTGAGGATGGCTGGGAAGGCGTTGTCTCTTTCGCTGGAGGCGTCACGAACGGTTGGGGCGAAAAGGAATATGGTGACGAAGCAATTCCGGAAAACATCGACGATTCTGTGGCTTTGTCGAGGCCAGTAGCGATGATTGTCACCCGCACTTCATCCATCATGTTTTCGTTGACCACAACACCAAGAATGATATTGGCGTCGGGGTCTGCCTCTTTATAAATGAGATCGCATGCATCACCGACTTCTTGCAAGGTCAGGTCCTTGCCGCCCGTGAAGCAAACGAGAATGCCTTTAGCTCCCTTGATTTCCACACAATCGAGAAGCTGGTTTTCTCTCGCCTTCTTAACGGCCTCGATGGCTCGCTGCTCACCTTTTCCGATTCCGAATCCAATAACTGCGCCACCGGTCTGTTTCATGATATTCCGGACGTCGGAGAACTCCACGTTAATGGTTCCGGGCACGTTGATGACTTCGCTCACGCTTGCCACAGCCATCGTCAGGACACCGTTGGCAACTTTCAGCGCTTCGGGAATAGGCGTCTTGGCGTCGACAACCTTGAAAAGTCGATGGTTGTTCACCACTGTACAGGCATCAACGTACTTTCGCAGCTCTTCAAGTCCCTGGTGTGCATTTGCAGCACGTCGTCTTCCTTCGAACTCGAATGGGAGGGTAACGACTGCGACCGTGAGGATGCCAAGCTCATTTGCTAGCCGAGCAACAACAGGGGCAGCGCCGGTTCCAGTTCCACCACCAAGCCCAGCTGTGATGAACACCATATCGGCTCCCGTCAATATCTTCTTTATCTCTTCGCTTGCAGCTTCAGCGGCCTCACGCCCGACAGCTGGGTCAGAACCGGCCCCTCGCCCATGCGTAATGTCTTTGCCAATTTGCATCTTATTTTGGGCTTTACTTCTTTCGAGCGCCTGGACGTCGGTATTCAGAACGTAGAACTCAACCCCCTGTAAGCCTGCTTCAAGCAAGTTGTCGACAGCATTTGACCCTGCTCCCCCAATGCCGATAACCTTGATTTTTGCTCCTGTCACGTAATCGCTTTCAAATTGGATTGTTGCCATTGTCTGCTTCCTTTGAACTTAAATGAGTCCCCACTCTAGGGCGAGTTTTCAGACAACTCCTGTGAGTAATTGTTTTTGTCCGCTCCAGTCACCAATTCAACAGGGAAAAAGGAGCAACGTTACTTTTTTTTGTCAACATCGGGACAGAAGGAAAATTCCAAAGTTCAAGACTCTTCTCATGCCAACCATATTCACGACTGTCCCCTGAGCGAGGAAATGGGCTCGACCCTCTGGTTGTTGTAGACGTGATTGCGCGCCAACGGTCTTTTCTTGTCGCTCCATCCAGAACTGTTAAAAAGCGTCGTGCAACACTCTTCGATGTTTACATGATAACGCTAGAAGACAATTCTCCTCTGGGGTGGGGTGTTAGCAACTCTTACGGGGGGGCTGACTTATTCGTTCTTTGTTGTGTGAAGCACCGCGCAAAAAGTCCTGGAGAGTCATGCACATAAGTACTCGCGGCATTTTCTTGTGGGGAAGGGGACACGACTTATTAGCACTTGCAGTCTTGGTTATTATATGTATAATTTATCACATGTTATGTTCTTTTTAACAAAAAACGCGAGATGGCTTGCTCTTCCTTTTTTGAGCACACGGCACGCAGCACCTCGACCATCGTCGAGAAGCCCATTTTTGTCTCTCTCGGACACAAACGGGAATACCGCCCAAACCTGCCCTAAACTATGGTTAGACTCATTCTCAAAGGAGGACTTTGGGCAGTCGCAAGTCTCTCTTGCAGAATAGAAGATTGAGCTACTGTATAATTGGCTCTAAAGGCACCGTCAAAGCTCCTCTGCCAGCGAGGGAAAGCTCCAAAGCGTCAAAGGATGAGTTGACAAAAAGCTCGAGGGATGCAAGAGACCTATATGCGTTTGAGATGTTCATTTTGTGGTAAAGACCAGAACGCAGTGAAGACGCTATTCCGTGGGCTGCCGAACAAGGACTCGGCTGCTCATGTGTACATTTGCGACGACTGCGTGATGCAGTGCAGTGAGCGTCTGCGGCAGGAAGAGCTTCTTCGGGCGGAAGAGACTACGCTGGCAGGCATCAAGCAGTTACCTTCGCCGCGCGAGATTAAGGAGATCCTTGACCAATACGTGATCTCTCAAGAGCGGACGAAGAAAATCCTCAGCGTTGCTGTTCACAACCATTACAAGCGCCTGATGTCGAATTTCACTAGCGACGACGTCGAAATCGAGAAGTCTAACATTCTTCTCATCGGTCCTACGGGGAGCGGAAAAACTCTGCTCGCACAAACTCTTGCAAAGATTTTGGACGTCCCCTTTGCTATCGCCGATGCGACAACACTGACCCAAGCTGGCTACGTCGGTGAGGACGTCGAGAACATCCTTCTGAAACTATGGCAAAACGCGGGACAAGACAAGGAAAGAGCCCAACGCGGAATCGTTTATATCGACGAGATCGACAAGATCGCGCGCACCACGCAAAATGTTTCCATTACGCGAGATGTGAGTGGTGAGGGGGTCCAGCAAGCACTCCTTAAAATTCTGGAAGGTACAGTTGCAAACGTGCCGCCAGGTGGAGGGCGGAAGCATCCCCATCAGGAATACATCACCATCGACACCACGAACATTCTCTTTATCTGTGGCGGCGCCTTTACCGGTCTGGAGACAATTATCGAACACCGGGTATCAAGTAAAAGTATGGGGTTCGGTGCGGAGATTGTATCGCGGCGCGATCGCGACATTGGGAAACTTCTGTCTCAAGTCACGCCACAAGATCTCATGAAGTTTGGCTTTATTCCTGAATTCATCGGCCGATTGCCAGTCATTGCCACGTTGGACAAGTTGAGCGAAAAGGAGCTGGTTCGGATTCTCATCGAACCCCGCAACGCAATCGTCAAACAGTACAAAAAGTTTTTTGAGCTGGAGGGCGTGGAGCTTACCATTACGCCTGATGCGCTGCACACGATCGCTCGACAAGCTTTGCGGATGGAGACAGGAGCACGCGGGCTTCGCGCGATACTCGAGAATGTCATGCTCGATATCATGTTCGAGCTTCCCTCTCGGAGCGCCGAGATTGCGGAAGTGATCATTGATGCCGACGTTATTGAAGGGAAAGCCGAACCTCAATACGTTCCACGGGAGAAAGTTGAGAGCGCCTAAGGTCGCCACTCACAAGTGTAAGGTTCTTTCAAAAGAGCTGATGAGCATTTGTCTGAACCTTCGGCAAAAGAGCGAAAATTAGAAGCCGTGTGGAAAGGAACTCTAGGACTATGCAATACGATCTTCACGACGAGGCCCTTCAGGAATTCCGTATCGCAGTACCTGGTCACGCCATTCGAAACGTTTCGGTGCCCCAACTGGTCGAATTCGCAATAGCTCACAAGGAAGGGCAACTCGCTGCGAATGGTGCCTTTAATGCAATTACTGCGCCGCGCACTGGGCGCTCACCAAAAGATAAATTCATTGTTCGCAGTGGAGAAGCGGCGAAACTCATTTATTGGGGACCGAATGCGCCTTTCGAGCCAGAGTATTTCGATGCTCTATTCAGTCGAGTTGCGGAGTATGTTCGGCAGCGCACGATGTACGTTTTCGACGGTTTCTGCGGAGCAGATCCTCAGTATCGGCTTCCTATCCGAGTGAAAACTGAGCTCGCATGGCATGCATTGTTCGTTCATCAGCTCTTTATCCGCCCGACCCGCGAAGAACTGCGGAGCCACCGCCCATCGTTCACAGTAATTTGTGTACCAGGCTTTCGAGCCCGTCCCGAACGGGACCACACGAACTCCGATGCTTTTATCATTATTAATTACGAACGACGAATCGTCCTCATCGGAGGCACTCGCTACGCAGGGGAAATCAAAAAGAGCGTCTTCACCGTCATGAATTATCTCCTGCCGCGCAAAGGTGTCCTGCCGATGCACTGCTCAGCCAATATGGGAGAGGCAGGAGACGTTGCGCTCTTTTTCGGTTTGAGTGGAACAGGGAAAACAACGCTCAGTGCAGATCCTGCGCGCCGTCTCATCGGTGATGACGAACATGGCTGGAGTGACAACGGCGTATTTAATTTCGAAGGCGGCTGTTATGCCAAAGTGATCGGTCTCACCCGCGAAAAGGAACCTCAGATATACGACGCGATCCGGTTCGGAGCTGTCCTCGAGAATGTTGTCCTCGATGACGAGAGGAATCCAGACTACAGTGACAATTTTATCACTGAAAATACCCGGTGTGCTTATCCGATCGACTATATTGAAAACGCTGTAATTCCCGGGATTGGGGGACATCCGAATCATGTGATCTTTCTCACGGCCGATGCTACTGGAGTTATGCCTCCCGTGGCGAAACTGACTGAACCACAAGCGATGTACCACTTCCTGAGCGGTTATACGTCGAAACTTGCCGGAACAGAAACGGGTGTGAAAGAACCGCAATCAGTCTTCTCGAGTTGTTTTGGTGCACCTTTTCTCCCACTCCATCCAAAGGTATACGCGGAAATGTTGGGAGAGAGACTTCGCAAACACAATGCACAGTGTTGGCTTATCAACACCGGGTGGATCCGCGGCCCCTACGGGGTAGGAGAACGAATCAACCTGCCCTACACACGTGCTATTATTCATGCCGTCCTCCAGAACAAGCTGGAAAGCGTCTCTTTCACCCCGGACCCCACATTCGGCTTCCTCGTACCTGATGCAGTTGAAGGGGTTCCGTCGGAGATACTGAAACCACGCGATACGTGGACCGACAAAGATGCTTACGATCAAGCAGCGCTCAAGCTTGCTCACGCCTTCAAAGCGAACTTTGAGCGCTTCAGTGATGTGTCGCAGGAGATTCTTTCCGGCGGTCCCCTCGTGTAGTTATTCGCACCGGACTATGATGCGGTTCAGGCAAGCGGCAGGCTGAGATGCGCTCAGTCTGCCGCTATGACTTCTCGGTGATCAACGTCCCGCCCCTGAGGCACAACCACCGTAGCGCCAATCCGAGCATGTTTCCCGACGAGAGTGAGGGGTCCAACTCCGGCAGGAGCATGGGGATTTGCCTCTTGCGCCCCCACTCTGCAGCGAGCGCCAAATATGGTGTCGCGGTCACTCACCACATAATTGAGCTCTGCCCCTTCTTCGACAATGCAGTCGTGCATGAGGATGCAATTCCGCACGATTGCCTTCGGTGCAACGCGCACTCCCGGTGAAAGCACAGAATTTTCTACCGTTCCCTCGACAATGCACTTTGGCCCGAGGAGACTATTTGTGACGCTCGCAGTGGGAGCGATCCGAGCGGCAGGGGCGACACCGACATCACGGAACTCAAGATTCGTGAGGATTTTCCACGACTGAAGACACGAGAACTGGTCGTGGCGGAGAAAACGCATGTGCGTGTTGAAATAATCGATAACGTTTTCCATGTAATCCCACCGGCCAAGCATGGGATACGCATAGGAGTTCAGCGTGTGGACACGTGGTTCGAGAATGTCCTTCGCAAGATTGTGTTTGTCTGCAGTTGCATTCTCGCGCAGCAACTCCTCAAGTACCTCACGCTTGAAAACGTACATCCCAGTCGACACACAGGTGTGGGGAGGCGTTTCTGGCTTTTCGATAAATCGTTCGACACGCGAATTCTCTCCCACGAAAACGTAGCCAAATCGAGAGCGACAATCCTCTGGAGGCAAATCGCAGGTGATCATGGTAACGTCTGCCCGCATCTCGCGATGGAATTCGATTGCGGGGCGAAAATCCAGATAATACACATGCTCGCCACTTAAAACAACGATGTGCTCAGGGTTACAGTCTTCTACAAAATTCCAGTTTTGCCAAAGTGCATCAGCAGTTCCCTTGTACCAGGCGGTTGTTTCAACTCCTACGAATGGAGGCATTATCTTGAGGCAACGTCCGTAACCATAAAGGTCCCACGGTATCCCAACTCCCACATGCTCAATAAGAGACGCCGGCAGGTATTGTATAACCAATCCAATCTTCTCTATCCCTGAGTTCTTTAGATTGGAGAGTGCGAAATCCACAATCCGATATTGCGAGGCAAAAGTAAGGGCGCCTTTGGCTCGGTTTCGTGTGAGAACACCGTACTGACCTGTCCGTCCACCCGCCAAAACGAGTGCAATGACATTCTTCATCGTTTCTTGCTCTCCTCGCGCCAGCTAGTCGTGCAGAATGATTTTCGAAATGCCTTCACGTCCCTCAGTCACCTCGATACTGGTAACGATGAACTGTGCAAGCAATTCCTTTCTAGAAAATGCGTCCAATAAAGAGCAATCCCGTACAGCAGCAGAGTCGGATAAAGCTTCACACTCATGAGAAGTATGCCCGCTCCTGTGCGAAAATACTCGGCATCGAAACTCCATGGGAGAATCGTCAGAAAATACGAAGCTACAGTGAGAGAAAATAGTGCCCAATTGCGGTACTCCAAAGCAATCGTGGAAAGTACGGCAACAGGAAGAACGAGCTGCACGAGATAATGATCCCAGAGGAGGGAGGGAATGAGGAGTGAGAGAAGAAGACAAGCCTGGAAAAATGCCTGCTCTGCAAGGCGCCTTTCTCGGGCATTTCTTTCCTCGCAATTAATCGCCATCTGAAGCCCGACCTTAAGAAACCCAGCAAGTAAAACAAGCACGCCAACAGTCGTGAGAACATTGGCAACATTTTGCGAGAGTTCTGCCCATGCTACAGTGACTCTATTTGCTGGCACGAGTAAATGAGTGAGCAGTGAATTGAGACTTTGGTTCCATGGATCTTTCCAGAACGTTGCGCCATACTCTTCCCAGGTAGAATGCCCATAGCCCATCTGCCGGAGCATGGGAAGAAAGTCGAGGTGCATCTTCATGCCGGCAATGGCCACAGAAATGAGACCGAGCACAATCATACTGAGGAGCATTGTACCAGCAGCGCGCCATCGTCGACGGAGTCCAAAATACAGGATAAAAATTCCAGGCGACAGTTTGAACATGGCTCCGAATCCGAGAAGAAATGCCGAAAGGGTTTCCCGTCGGCACCATATGAGCCATGCACCAAGCGCGTATGTGAGAAGGAGAATGCCATTTAGCTGACCAGCTGTCAATGTGCGCGCCCAAGGATGCGAAAAACAGACCACGAGAAGGAGCAGGTTCGCAACACGGAGACGAGGCCAGCGCAATTCACTCATCCCACTAACAAGTAACACAATGAAGCACAAGCTGAGAAACATGCTCAAGTGGTTGACGATAAACCACACGTAGGCCGCCTGGACAAAAGTCAGTGGGCGGAGAAAACCGAGCGCAATCGCAGTAAATGGGAGATACACGTAGGGATTCAGTGCTTCGTTGCCCAGACCATATTCTTGCGCAATCCTGAGAATTGACTCAGCTGTGTAAGGGTCTTGGCGTGTCCACACTGCTTGCACACCGAGGTAGATGTGCTTGAAGTCATTGCAGTGGAAATTCTGCAATGGCTTCCAGACCTGGAAATAACAATACACCAGTAAAAGCAGGGCGAGCAATTCTCGCCGCGAGAGAAAAGAGATGAGAAGCTGCCCTGCGGGACGTATTCGATTCACGTTGGCTTCTCCGACAATTTGTAGAGCGATACCCCCGGTTTCACACGTTTCCAGGGGGCACCGAGCTTTTCCATAAAACGTTCATAGATCTGCCATTCCGCATCACGAAAGCGAGGCCGCCAATAGCGCTCGAACTGAGGTGCCAACTCTGCATCGTTCACAAGTACCCACCGAACATTATCGTTCCGTAGCACATCGAGAAGCTGTGGTGCTGTTGTCACCGAGAAACGTCTTATATAATCAAGAATTGCAGGAGTATCGAACCAGTCACTCCACTCTCCACGAAAGCGCGCATAAAAAATCCGGTGTTCCCCAATCAATAGAACCTTTTCACCCGTTTGGACCACCCCGCTAAGTTCTGCGAATGCTCGATAGTAATTTAATGATTCAGCAAGGTAACTGTCACGTGTGAGCGTACCTGATACATAAGCAGGAAGTGGAGGTCTGTGCACACCACCCTCGTAGTGGACAACGTAGATAGCACCGTGGACACCGGCAGCGAGACACGCTGCCGCAAAAACTGTTTTCGTTCCACCGTGAGTAAAAGGACAGCAAAGAGACAGTGCAGCGAACGGGGCGGCTAGGGCAATAAATGATCCAAGCATTCGATTGCTCTGATAAGTAAAAAACCAGAGCGCCCACACCGCAACAATAAGGATAAAAAGGAGACGAACCATCTTGGCCGCTTCCTTTTGGAGATAAGCCGAAGCCATTAGCATCACGACAGCCGAGAGAGCACAGATAAGAACAATGGAACCCAGAAAATGGTGCTCAAAGAGCGTCCACTGGAATGTTGCGCTCAGTGGCGACAAAAAAAGATGTGCAAAAGTCTTCGGAACTCCCTTTTCTGCCATTTTTGCAGCATAGAGGGCGGCATTTTCTGGTCCGAACTCCCCGTAGCCGAAGAGGCGTCCCGCAAGCGGATAAAAGGGATTTCCGGTAAAGACAATATTCTTTACGAACCAAAAGCAACCGGTGATACCCGCTACTCCTGCAGCAAGGCAGAGTCGCTTCAGACGCTCGAAAGACGACTTTTCATCGACAGCAACCGGAGTTGTTATGATATCATACGCAGCCAGAAAAATGAGAATTGTGGCGAAAGCGAGGCTTGTATATTTCGTCCCTAAGGCGCCACCCAGCATTGTCCCCATGAGAACAAAAGGGGCTCGATTGCGTGCCTGACGGGTCGCCAACCATGCTAACACGGCAGCAAGCCAATAAAAGTTCACAGCCTGATCGATAAACGGCCATGCAGCAACAATAGCATTCGCCGGACATGCCCAATAGAGAAATGCAGGAATCCACATGAGAGTGGAAGCTCTTCCCGCAACTTCAGATCCAAAACAGCAACTTTTCAGCAGCCACCGGGAAACCGCAGCGACCATAAGCCCCGTGGCGAGATAAAAGGAAAAGTGAATTAGTTGAGAAACCTCGGGCACACCGGCGACAACACCAAATGCAAAGTGCATTTCAGCGAGGAATGGGAAATTACTGAAGGCGTTGCGAGGAAGATATGCGATCCTGCCTCGTGCAAGATACTCCTGGATAGCGCCGAGGTGGTAGCGCATTCCGTCGGACTGCATAGGAGGGGTCATCGCGTAAAGGAGTGAGGAAAAGAAAAGGAGCAAGCAAGATAGCGCCACAATGAACGCTGTGACGGAGCGAAGTGAAAACTTCAGCTGAATTTGCGGACGGTGGTGTTTCAAGCGTGCTACCTCGATCAGGAGAAGAGCAACACCCACGCTCAAGATTCCCCCAAGTGACATATAGGAAAACATGCCACATACGCCAAGCGTTGCAATGAGCAGGCCAGACCATATCACACCTGCTCCAAATCGAAACAGCCCCGTTTCGAGAAAGGTGAATCCAGAGAAGAGAAATCGCTGGCCGATTCCACCCCACCCAAGAATGGAAAGGAGCCAAAGACCCCACAGCCCGAGGGCAAGCCAAGTATTAGTCCTCGCAAAGAATTGCGGAAGGCCCTCACCAATCGAAGCCCACGACTCTCCAAGCCTCTCGAAAGAGACGCAAGCGTCGATGCGGTTGATGTTTGACTCTGGCGTCACTCCAACCTGAGCCCAGATGATGACGAAAAGAGACGAAAGAAGTGCCGCCAGCGCAAGTGCATAGCATGCGGCTTCTATGACTCGTGGGCGTTGGTTTGCATCATTGACTATCACGTCTCAGGTACTCTGCCAATTCTTGGGCTGCTCTTTCAACTAAAGCTATTTTGTACCATCACATGGCTCATCGGGATCAACATACTTCCCCGGACCGTAGAGAATCTTGCCCGGCAGCTTTCCCGTGAGCTGGCCATTCAGGATGACGGGCTGACCATTGACGAAGACATAGTCGAATCCTTCAGCATAGGCGTGAGGCTGTGCAAAAGTGGTTTTCTCCTGCACACGGTCGAGATCAAAAATGACGATATCAGCAGCCATGCCTGGCCTTATGATCCCTCGATCGAAGAAGCGCATCCGTTGCGCAGGGAGCGAGGTCATTTTGCGGACAGCCTCTTCGAGCGGCAACAGACGAAGGTCTCGCACGTATCGGCTGAGCACACGGGCATTGTTGCCATAACCTCGCGGATGAGGAACTCCCACACCGAAAGCTCGCACTCCGGAATCACTCGCAAAGGCTGTGTTGCGATAGCAGGCTACACGCTGAACATCGTCTTCGTCCATGCTGTGAAACACCATACTTGCTCCACCACTCGTAACGATATCAACGACGACACGTGCCTGATCCTCCCACGTTGTGGAGCCATAGCGTTCGCGGGCAATTTCCAGAAGGTTCTTTCCATTCAGAGATGTGTCAGCGCAGCAGTTAGCAACGACGGCATAGCCAAGATCTTTCCGCCCTGACTTATCACGGCGCTCCTCAATAATTCCTCGGATAATTTTCTCCCGCTGGGCAGGATCGCGAAGTCGGTTGCGTATTTCGTCGCGGCTTCCTTCGACGGCCCAATCAGGCAACATCGTCGAGATACTCGTAGAAGAAGCGGTATAAACATACTGATCGCAGGCAACGTCAATGCCTGCTTCGCGAGCCCGATCAAGCATCGCGAGGGTAATGGTTGTTTGGCCAAAACGGAAAGGCGCCACAATTTTGTGATGTGACACCTCCACAGGGATTTTCGCAGCAAGTCCTATGGTGAGAGCTTCGTCCAGCGCATTGAGAACATCAATGCCTTCGCTACGCATGTGAGTGGCATAGATTCCACCGTAGCGTGCAGCTTCGCGTGCAAGCTCAATGATCTCCGGTGTTTTGGAATAGGTGCCCGGTGTGTAGATGAGCCCCGTCGACAAGCCGAGTGCGCCGGCACGCATAGCTTCCCGCACAAGCCGTTTCATCTCCGCAAGTTCGGTCGTCGAAGGATCACGGGCGACATTCTTCATGACAGCGTAACGAATCGTATTGTGTCCGACAAGGGAGCCAACGTTGATCCCGATCCCTCTCTTCGTATGCGATGTGAATGCTTCTTCAAGGTTCAGATACGACCCTCCGCAATTGCCCATCACGACCGAAGTCACTCCCATCCGAATGAAGTTTTCTGCCTGGGGCATGCTGAGAAGATCATCCTCGCAGTGTGTGTGGACGTCGATGAAGCCTGGCGTCACGTAGCGCTCGGCGGCATTAATGACAAGGGGTGCTGTCGCGCAGCTATCCACCGCCCCCATGGCAACAATTTTGTCACCGCTGATAGCGAGGTCTCCGCGGAACCAGGGCGCACCTGTTCCGTCGACGATACGCGCATGACGAATAAGAACATCATAGTGAGGCGCAGACGCATTTCCCAAGCCGATCATTACAAGCAGCTGGAAAACAACAACGCTCGCGAGCACGAAACTGTTTTGCTTTGGCAGCTGTGACATCGTTATGTTCCTTCTCTTAGTCGTTCAGACCCGAGGTGCCATGATCGGTCGTTGACAAATCGGAATGAAATCCGAATGGTACATCCCGTCATGTCGAACGAATTCTCATCTCAGCCAACACTCAGAGATCTTTTTCGCAATGGCAATTTTGTCAAGTTCTGGACCGGACAGCTCATTTCCTATCTAGGTGACCGGATCGACCAGATGGCAATGATTGCTGTTGTGAGCGCGGGGGTTTCGCGTTCCGTCGGTGCGGACCACGCGAACATGATCACGTTCTGGGGCACATTGCCGTACGTGCTTGTCAGTCTTTTTGCGGGGCCGATTGTCGACAGGTTTGACCGCCGCAAGCTGATGATTGTCCTCGATATCTTCCGGGCGTTAGTCGTCATAACACTTCCATTTGCCATATCGCCTGAGCACGATGCTCGAGTTATCTATGCACTCGTTTTTCTTATCGGATGTGCTACTGCCATTTTTGCTCCTGCGAAAAGCGCGTTTCTTCCTGAGATAGTTCCCTCTCATCATCTCCTAAGAGCCAACTCCATCACGTCCACGATGGGCACACTAACGACGCTCTTCGGCACAATAATTGGAGGAGCTTTGGTTTCCATACTTGCCCGTCTCAACGCAATAGCCCATGAGACAATGCCTGTGCTCAATGTTGTAAGACTGCCTCTCGGGCTTGCAGTCGCCTTCGCAATCGATGCAGCAACCTACGTCGTGTCAGCTCTCTTATTGTGGCTCGTCGTTGTCGAAAGTGGCCAAAGATCGCATGTGGCAGAACGCCTGCAGGAAGTGGAAAAAGAAGGAGGTTTTTTCCTGCGCCTTCGTGACGGCTTCGCTTTTCTGCTGAAACATCGGATCCCTGCACTTGCAGCCTTCACTGTTTCGTGGTTTTTCTTTCTGGGAGGAGCCTATTTCACGCTCACAACAAAACTCGTCTATCTCCGCTTGGTAGAAGGAACAGAGCAACCGACGCTGAAGCTTGGCTATGCCTATGGAATTCTTGGACTCGGACTTGCACTCGGCGGCATTATTGCAGGGCGAATTGCCAACACAATTCCCCTGCGGTACTTTATTCCACTGTGTTTTATCTCAGCTGGGCTTTTCATCCAATGCAACGCTCTGCCACTGCCCCCAAAATTTCTTTATCTTGTGAATTTCGCGATTGGCCTTACTGCTGGTGGCGTTGTCGTGACAATGGAAACGGTCATGCAAAAAGCTGTGCCTGACGCCATGCGGGGGCGGGTATTCGCCCTCAATAACCTTCTCCTCAATACACTCTTGCTCGGTTCCCTTCTTGCCGGTGCGCATTTCCTGGGAGAAAACGGAACCATTGCAGCAAGGTTTGGCAACATTGACGTGCGCATAGCCATCTGGGCGCGAATTATCTGTGTTCTCTCGTTGATTGCTGCAGGTGTGGCATTCGTTGGTTTCCAGTCGAATGTCACCATTGCGCGCCTGAGAGCCGACGAGCACAACTAACGCAAGCAGCGAGAAGCTCATCAAGAGGGCACGCCCCCTCATACTCGCGGCAAAAGTATCGATCTATGTGAGGAGGTTGTCAGTCCTCAGTACGGGGGCTCTTTGGGCTTCACTTGTTTGACACAGTCAGGTGGATTGGCACATCTTTCATAGAGGAGAAGCATGCACCAGATTCTTCTGGCGAGTCCTTCGTCGAGCTGCCCTTCAACCAATCGCCATGTCCAATTTCCTTCAGCGCGACCGGGAAAATTCATGCGCGCATCGGAATCGAGGCCCAGAAAATCCTGAGCGGGCACAATAGCAGTATTCGCCACTGACATGAAACTCGCTCGGATCAAATCCCAGTTAGCCGCATTTCCATCCGTCGCAAGGTAGAGCTGCATGCACGTGCGCTCTTCGGGTTTCGAGGAGTGGCGCCACCAGCCAATCGAAGTGTCGTTGTCATGCGTTCCCGTGTAAACCACGGAGTTGGCATCATGATTGTGAAGGAGGAACGGATTTCCTGGATCCACCACAAAGGGATCGGTCGAAATAACCGACCAAGCAAATTGCATCACACGCATTCCAGGCAACCCAAAGCGCTTACGCACTTCCACAACGTCAGTTGTGATTTCACCCAAATCTTCAGCAATGATCGGTAAGCCGCCCAGCTGTTCTCGAAGAACTTCGAAGAGCTTCGCGCCGGGTCCGCGTACCCATTCACCATGTTCTGCAGTCGGCTGGCCGAATGGGACGCTCCAATACCCCATAAAGCCGCGGAAGTGATCAAGTCGAACGATGTCGACGAGTGCCAATGTGGAGCGCATGCGGTCGACCCACCATTCGAATCCCTGCTTCTCCATCAAGCGCCAGTTATACAATGGATTGCCCCACAATTGCCCGGTAGCACTGAAATAATCAGGCGGCACACCGGCCACGTGGGTGGGAAGTCCCTGGTCATCGAGAAGGAAAAGTTTCTGATGTGCCCACACATCTGCACTGTCATAAGCCACGTAGATTGGTGCGTCGCCGATAATCTCGATGCGGCGCCTCCGACACTCGGCGTGAAGCGCATCCCACTGACGGAAGAAAAGAAACTGGCAGAAACGGTGATACTCTACGTTCTCAGCGAGTTCTTTTCGCGCTTTTGCGATAGCTGACTTACGAAAAGCGCGGAGCTCTGGTTCCCATGTATTCCACGGTTGTCCACCGTGGGCATCTTTGCATGCCATGAACAAAGCAAAGTCGTCCAGCCATTTCACGACGTCGGGCCGACTTACGAAATGTTCGTAAGCCTCGCGGATTGCCACGGGGCCGTTAGAATGAAAGCGTGCAAACGCTCTCGTGAAGAGCTCGCGTTTCCATTGAATAACCCATCCATAATCAACCCGCCCGCGGGGAAATGGGGGCGGCGTGATCTCATCCGAGGTCAGCAAGCCATCCTGAACAAGAAACTCTGGGCTTACCAAGAGGGGATTCCCCGCAAAAGCGGAAAAACATTGGTAAGGACTATCTCCGAAACTAGTGGGCCCAAGTGGAAGGACCTGCCAATATGCAAGACCAGCACTCTGCATCCAATCGAGAAACTTGTAAGCTTCTGGCCCGAGATCACCTATCCCAAAGGGACCGGGAAGGCTCGTCGGATGAAGAAGAATACCTGCGAGACGTTCACTAAGAGGCATGGAAACACGAACTCCCGTCATTCATTTCGTTACACAGCGAATACGCAATGCGTACAGAAAGGCATTGGAGGCTATTCGGAAGCATCCCTGTTGAAACCCTACGGAATGTCTTTGCCTTCGGTGGTCAATACGGCTTTCCCGTGCTTGACACCTTTGCATGCAATGAGCTCTTCCGCCAGAACTCGCACAGCCCTAGCCTGCCCCCTAAGGATGACCACTTCGAGACAATTGTCATTGTCGAGATGGACATGGGTGGCAGAGACAACGAGGTCATGGTGATGATGTTGAAGGTCAGCGAGTCTGTCGGCAACTTGCCGGCTATGGTGATCATAGACGAGGGTCACGGTCGCCGCCACCTTCCCAGTCGCATCTCTCCATTGCTCCTCTACGAGCTGTGCTCGAATAAGGTCGCGGATCGCCTCGCTGCGGTTTGCGTAGCCTTTGCGCTCTATGAGTGCATCGAATTTATCGAGAAGACGCGCATCCATGGATACTGTGTAACGCGCGACACCTTTTTCTGACTGTTCGCTACTCACCTCGATACCTCCCCAACACTCGTGTGGGATTTCTGCTCAGCGCTACCGTATATACGTCCAAAAAAATCACGGCGGCGAGAATAAACGAAAAGGCGGTCACTGTATAAGCTTGTGTATTCACACGATTTTAAAATTCGTATGAAAAGGAGTTCGTCTGTCATGTTTCGTTCTGACTGGTCCTTCCGCCGTCGCGCGTTTACTCTTATCGAGCTTCTCATTGTCGTCGCCATTATAGCTATTCTCGCCGCGATTGCTGTTCCTAACTTCCTCGAAGCACAGGTACGGTCAAAAGTGGCACGTTGCAAAGCAGATATGCGTTCCATGGCAACAGGAATCGAATCGTACTGCGTAGACAACAATACGTATCCACTCTATGGTCAAATCAAACCCAATGACCAGGTATTCGAACCAGCGACAACTGTGGGACTCTATGACAAAAATGAGTTTCCAATGTACCATCTCACAACACCAATCGCGTACATCACTAGCCGCTTCGAGGATCCTTTCGCGGCGAAACTTCAGGGGCCCATACCCTTTATCCGTTACATCAACTATATTAATCTCCCCTATCATCTCTACACCCTGCCCAACCCCATGCCAGAATCCGATAAGCAGAGCATCTTGGAGAAGAGTGGACAATGGAGAATGATAGCCTGCGGCCCTGATGGCGACAGAGGAGCGGATGCAAAACTAAACATTATTTATGACCCAACTAATGGCACAGTAAGCGACGGAGACATCGTTCGGACTCAGAAAAACAGTGAAAGTGTTCCACGGCAGTAGTGTACGTTGTCCGCAGATCTAGGGATGTAATCCTTTGCATTTTGGGCTGGGATAGCTGCGGGTGTCTCAGCATATTTTTGGAGGCTTGCTATGCACGATGCACCATATCACGATGCCGGCGAACAGAAAAGAGAGTTCCACGTTCGAGTTGTGCGCCAGGCTAGTACTGGACGAAACGCATGGAACAAGGGCAACAAGCCAGTGGACTGGTGGAAAGAAATTGAGAACCGCCACGGCCACGTGGGGCCATGGAATGTTCTCGGCTATCGTATGGGGGAGTTCATTCTTAGTGAATTAGGGACGGAATGGGGTGCGCACGAATATGTCATCACTGCGCACATCCCTGCCTCGACTCCCTACTCATGCATCCTCGACGGTCTTGCTGTAGGAACTGGCAATAGTGAAGGCCGGCTCGACCTACTCTGGGCAGAGGTAGCTCTCCCGGAATTCTTTCACGTGAGCGTACGGCGCGCACGCGATCGAGCTCTTGCTCTCGTCCTTGTCCCGTCGACTGCTTATCTTGAAAAAATTTCTCAGGGTACCGTGCATGACCTCGAGGCACAGTCACGCGAATGTGAACGCATGCCCCTCGCGGAGCTTTTCGCGGTCAAAAGATTCCCTCTGCCCTGAGCGCTTTTCTCATCGTGATCGAGAGTACTTGCCCATGAGCTGACCTTCTGCCAGCACATGCCCTTCCATGGCTGCAAGAAGCTGCTGCTTGGTCAACCCGGCCGGTTTGTCGAGTTTGCAGTCAAGAGCATAAACTTTGAAGTAGTACCGATGGACACCGGAAGGCGGACATGGTCCGCCGTAGCCGAATCGCCGGAAATCATTTGTTCCTTGCCGAGCACCATTGGGCAACTCGCCTGTCTTGGGAAGACCTTCGGCGAAAACACTTTCGTGCGCCGGCCAGTCGTAGAGGACCCAATGAACCCACGTTCCTCGGGGAGCATCAGGATCATCACTGATGAGAGCCAGAGTCTTGGCGCCATCGGGAATGCCTTTCACCTCAAGCGGTGGAGAAATATCTGGGCCATCACACGTATACTTGGCCGGGATCATTCCTCCGTCGGTAAACGCCGAACTTTTGACCTCTAGTTTCATAATTTTCCCTCCTGTCGTTTCGACATTCTTGTCCTTAGCTACAGCAGAGAGCGAAATGAGCAGAGCCGCGACAACAATTCCCCACAGTTTCTTTTTCATATGTGATTCCTCCTAAGATCATTCCCGTCGAGTTGTAGCTTCTCAAGCCGGAAATACATTGACACAAACCACGACTCTCGTTCAATCAGAATCCCGACGATGGCTCTCATTCCTGTTTGTCCAAAGTGTGATAAACCGATGGTAACCCTCGAATGGCAGGAAACAGAGATTGATCTGTGCCTCCAGTGTCGAGGGATCTGGTTCGACGCTGGTGAACTCGAGTCCATAGCTGGGCAAACAGAGGAGCAGAAAGACTGGTTTCGCGATTTAAGCGATGCTCCTTCGCTTCGAGTAGAAGCAGGCGTGAAGCGGCTGTGCCCACGGTGCAATCGTCCCTTGATCAGTTTTGCTGTAAAAGGCGCAGAAGACACTGTACTCACACTTGACCGATGTGAGCATGGCCACGGTTACTGGTTTGACGGGGGCGAACTTGCAAGTTATCTCAAAGGGCATACGGTCGATAACCAAAACGCATCGGAACGGTTGAAGACTTTCCTTCGTGAGATCATGGGTGAATAGGCCACCTCATTGTAGCAATAGGATGCTCATGTCGCTGCAAAAGGGGGAAGAGCAGAGGATCGGGTAAAGTAAATGCACGCCACCAGAAGGAGAGGAGGATTCAATAAAAGAGACGATACCTAAACACCACAACACCGAAGTCATTGTTCTTGAAGACTGACACCAACTGCGCGCAGACTTGTTTTAAGAGTATGTTTCAATAACTATGAAGCAGTCTAAGGAGGCAAAGCAATGGGAGCAGTAGCGACGGTAATCCTTGTCGTCCTTGTCCTCGTCATCCTGTGGGTCATTGCTACGTACAACTCTCTCGTAGCAATGAAGACGGAAATCGACAATGCATGGGCTCAGATCGATGTCCAGTTGAAGCGCAGATACGATCTCATTCCCAACCTTGTGGAAACAGTAAAAGGTTATGCTGCCCATGAGCGAGAGACTCTAGAAAAGGTCATTCAAGCACGAAATATGGCCATGCAAGCCCAAGGGGTAGCACAAAAGGCAGAAGCCGAAAACATGCTGACGAGCACCCTGCGGTCTATTTTCGCTCTGGCAGAGGCATATCCCAATCTGAAGGCTAATGAGAACTTCCTTGCCCTGCAGGAAGAACTCACGACAACAGAAAATCGGGTTGCCTTTGCGCGGCAGTATTACAACGACCGCGTGATGTTCTATAATGCTCGCATCCAGCAGTTCCCTACGAACATCGTTGCCAACATGTTCGGCTTTAAACCTCGCGAGTTCTTCCTTGTTCAAGACACTGCTGCCCGCGAGGCACCCAAGGTAAAATTCACGTAATATCGTCGGCTCAAGCTTCACATACCCTCGCGATCTTTCTCTCACAGCGAGAAAGGGGACAGATACTCAATGTGGGATCAGATTAGAGCTAATCAGCGGCGGTCACGCTTTTTGCTCTTCCTCATGTTTCTCTTGTGGCTCGGGGTGGGAGCGTCCTTTGGCGTCGTTCTTCTCCCCGAGAATCAAGAAACTGGGATTCTCGGAGGGATGGCGATCGGTTTGTTCCTTTTTCTCGTTCAGTATTTTGTCTACGCGTCTACTCCAGAAACAGTGGTCCTTTCTGGCTGGGATGCGAAAGAAGTCTCCAGGGAGGAGCTTCCTCAACTCCATAATGTGGTGGAGGAAATGACCATCGCAGCGGGGCTCAAAAAGCCTCCGAGAGTTTACCTTATTTACGAAGATGCACCAAATGCTTTCGCCTTTGGACAGGACGAGGATAGAGCATGCGTGGCAGTCACGAGCGGACTACTCGATATGCTTAACCGCAGTGAACTTCAGGGCGTGATTGCGCACGAGATCGGACATATTCGCAATCGCGATATTAAGTTCATGACACTTGCAGCGGTCATGCTCGGAACGATTGTTGTGCTGTCAGATCTTGCAATCAGAATACTGTATTACGGCGGGGGACGCAGCAGACGTCGCTCGAGTTCACAAGGAGAAGGACAGGCACAAGCGATAATTTTTCTCGTCGCTCTCATATTTATCATTCTGTCGCCGCTGGTAGCACAACTTCTGTATTTTGCCAGCTCTCGGCGGCGGGAATATCTCGCCGACGCCTCGGGAGCCATGTTCACCCGCTACCCTGAAGGGCTTGCCTCTGCTCTCGAGAAAATTGCTTACGCGCCTATCAAGATGACAACAGTCAATAGGGCAACTGCCCCAATGTTCATTGTGAATCCGCTGAAAGCTACTGGCGGCGACAGCCTTTTTTCCACCCACCCGCCTGTCGAAAAGCGCATTGCAATCTTGCGAAGTATGGCAGGCGCTGGATTGGTAGATTACGCGAAAGCAGCAGAGAAAGTATTAGGGACGAACATCCTTCCTCCATCAGCTCTCAACGAAGTGAGTGTGCCTCTGCGGACAGAGCCCACCTCTGAAGCTGATGTTACCGACGCACTCACCCCAAAGGACGTGTTGCGCGCACGTTCGGGTTACAAAATGCTTACCTGCGATTGCGGTCTCACGATGAAAGTTCCCCCGACCCTCGGGCTCCAGACTGTGCCCTGTCCGCGATGCGGCGCTTCCCTCACTGTTCCGGCCGGAGAGGCTGCTGTCGCTGTCGCCTCAGGTCTCGTTGGGGACGGTACGCTCGGTTCGCACTCTCAGAGTGAGCATGCCGACAAATCTCCAACTCCAGAGACAGAAGATGCGGAAACACTGGCCAAACTTAACAATCCCAACAAGCCCGACTCTCTTGTTCTCAATGTAGCCCGAAAACCTCGTCGGTGGCAGACAATAGAATGTGGTTACTGCCAACAGCCCATCCAGCTAAGCCCCGCCTTCAGCGCAAAATGGATCCGTTGCCCCAGATGCGGAGTAAAACTTATCTTTCCCGAAAGTGCCCCGCAGCCAGCCAAAGCACCGTAGTCTTTGGCCACACGCGTGAGACGGGCGCTTTCCCTTCTGTCGCCAAAACATGTGACGGTCTTACTAGCAGTCCAGCATCTTTGAAGAAGTGCAAGCTAGCCCCCGGCATACGCTTAAGCTACTTATCGCCGAAGTTTCCTCTCTATGTAGGATTTCATCAAAACCACCTTGCAGCGCGGCGAAGAGATGGGGATGCTGCATGCACTGACAAATGAATTTGCACCGGTGGCTATATAACTATGATGAGTGGACGCAAAAACAACCAGCCACACACAAGTGATACGCTTTTTTGAAGCGCTCTATAGGCGCTATCACAAACCCGTCCTCCTCCGAGCCGACCCATTAATTTGGGCGCACAAGTTCGAGACTGCAGAGGATCAAGAGGTCGCTGCTCTTTTTGGCGCCTTGCTGGCATACGGTAACGTAAAGCAGATCAACGCCTCGCTGGAAAATCTGTTTACGCGCATGGAATTCAAACCCGCGGACTTTATTGCCAACAGTCGGTGGAAGGACTTTCTCGGTGCCCTAAAGACCTTTCGCCATAGGTTCAGCGACGGAGAGGACATCGCAACAGTTTGCTGGTTAGTGCACAAGACGAAAGATGAGTATGGCTCTCTCGAAAATGCGTTTCTGAATTTTGCCACTTCAGACCACGAGACAGATTATGCCGGGCCCCTTACACGATTTGTCGAATACTGGGGGAAGCTCAGTCTGCGGGAGAGACACATTCCCCACATCTGGGCAAAGCCTTCATTGAAGCATCTTCTTCCAGATCCTTCGCGTGGTAGTGCCTGCAAACGATGGTTCCTCTTCTTGCGATGGGTGGTACGCCCACGTGACGGCATCGATCTTGGACTCTGGTGCAATGCTGATCCCGCCAAGCTTTTATTCCCTGTTGATCGGCACGTTCTTAGGATAGGGAACAATCTCGGAATCTCGCACAGCCGACAAGCAACTCTTAAGACCTCTCGCGAAATTACGCAGTTCTTCCGTTCGATCGATAGAGACGATCCTACACGCTTCGATTTTGCGCTCTGTCACATGGGGATTCTTCGTGATTGCCCCGTCAAACCCGACATGGAGTGTTGTGCGGCCTGTGAGCTTCGGTGCGTCTGTCGGGTTCATCGCAATTTTGCGATGGTTGACTCGATCTAGTCCTTTTTTACCTGACCGACACGAGCGATGATCTTTGCAGAAACGCCGAGGACGTTAAGAAATCCCTCGGAATCCGCATGGTTGAACTCGCCGACTTTTTCCATTGAAGCTGCTGTTTCGGAATAGACGCAGTGAGGCACATCCTTTGCAGCAGCGAATATGGCGTTGCCCTTGTAGAGGTCGAGCTCGATGGTCCCCGTTGCAAACTCCGTGAACACATTAACCGCAGCCTTTGCAGCTGCCGAACCCGGGTCAAACCAATATCCCTGATAAATTTGCTCCGCAAGATACCCGGATAGCACGTCGAAGAGTCGTCGAGCTCGTCGATCAAGCAGCAACTGGAGAAGATACTCATACGCTTTCCCGAGAACTTGCATACCGGGAGTTTCATAAACGCCCCTCGACTTGATTCCCACGAATCTGTTTTCCACAAGATGAAGGGCTATTCCTACGCCATTGCGCCCTCCCGCCTCGTTTGCACGCTGGAAAGCTTCCAAAACGTTTACTTTTTCGCCGTTGATCTCAACAGGAACACCTTTTTCGAACCGTACGACAAAGCGCTCAGCTTTATCAGGAGCGGCCGTAGGAAGAACGCCGAATTCAGGCTCAATAGTATAGGCACCAGCCTCGAGCGACTCGAGCTTACCGGCCTCGTGCGTTAAGCCCAAAAGGTTCGCATCTGTGCTGTAGGGTTTTTCATGGCTCGCCTTGATAGGGATTCCGCGTTTGAGGCAAAAATCTATCATTTCTTTTCTTCCCCCAAACGCATGAAGGAAAGCGTCATCCCGCCAAGGAGCATAAACCTGGAAATCGGGCTCGAGCATATTTGTGACGATCTGAAAGCGCACTTGATCGTTACCCCTGCCGGTAGCGCCGTGACTGAGAATGCTAATGCCACGTTCGCGCATGAATTTGAGCAGGAGCTTGGTCGTGACATGGCGAGCAATTCCGGTGGTATTCCAGTAATCGCCTTCGTAACGTGCCTGCGCGTGAATGACCGCCAGCCCTTCTTTTGCAAGAGCTTCACGACCATCGAGTACGATTGCCTGCGAGGCACCCGACGCGAGCATTCGTTTTCTCACAAGCTCGAGATCGGGATCATCAGGTTGTCCCAGGTCGAGGGTGACACAAACGACATTCACCCCATTATCAGTGAGCCATCGCGTAATCGTACAACTATCCAGACCGCCTGACGCGGCAAACACGATCGTTTTGCCCTTCAGATCATCAACGCGCATGTCCCTAATCAACCTCTTTTCGAAAGAACTGTCCCAGCATTGGTTCTCTCACGAGAATATGGCGTAACATGAGAAAACATCGTGTTTTAAACCAAGCTGAGAAAAATGTTCGAGAAGCATTTCGCTTGCAGGTTCAATCATTTTCTTCATGGTGCAGCAATTCTCGTACTACTTCAGCAACAATCTCGGGATCGAACCCGCGCCGAAACAGATATTGGCTGAGCTTGCGATGTTTTTCAGCCACGGTGCTTGAGGAGAGCCGACTCATTCGTTTCTCGGCAATTTCGCGTGCAAGATGGACTTGCTCTTGTGGACTGTAACACCGGCTTACTACCTCTTCTGCCTCGCCACGAGATACGCCCCTGGAGAGAAGCTCAAACTCGATTGCCCTCGGTCCCTTTTTTGCGACCTTCTTTTGCGTCCGAGTGTAGGCCTGGGCGAACTCTGCGTCGTCGAGCAATCCTAGTTCACGCACTGCTTCGAGGGCATACTCCACAGCAGTGGCTGGAAACCCAAGTCGCTCGAGATAGAGCCTCGCTTCCTGGGTGGTTTTGCGTCTGGCACTCAAATATGCGACAAGACGGCGGCGAGCGAGCAGGCGACTATTCTCTTCGCGCAGACGCTGTTCAAATTGCTCATCGAGGTCCATCCCAACGCCGAGGTGGAAACGCACAATGAGTTCGGGATCAACTTGGAGCTCTTTCCCGTTCTCGAACTCCACGGTGATCGCCTGCTTGCGCCCTTTTTGTATTTTGAAGCCTGTTATTCGCATCCAAGGGTCTCCTCGAAATATTGCAACTTTTCGTCCACGTCGCTTTCAAATGCGAAAAGAAAGGTCCTTGTAAGCCATTGGTATTTTTTTGCTGCCTTGCAAAACAGCGAGAGGGTATGTAACGAGCAATGCCGTCGAGAAAAGAAAAGTATAAGGGAGACCGTCAAAAGCTCAAGGCATTGACTCGGTTGCGCTATCGCATTCTTCTCGTCGGCGTAGCGGCGTTGGTGCTCGTCCTCACGTTGACTAGCAACATACCCATCACGATCTACACAGTCCCACCGAGCATCGCTCGATCCCTTGAAGAGAACCTTGGGGTAAGACTTCAAACGCAGAGAATGCGTTGTTGGCTTTTTCCCCTGGCGCTTGAAATTGAAGATCCGCAACTCATGCTTGCCAGGAGCGGAGAACCCGAAAGCGCTGTTTGGCACGCTCAGCTCCTTCGGATCAAAGTAAATCTACTGGCTCTCGTGACAGGTCTTGGAAAACCACTTACATCGGTTTATATTGAGTCTCCCTCGCCCATAGTTTTTTTCCAGAAAGGAACGCGTTTCGCACTCGAGAATAAGCTACGGGCTTTGTTGGAAAATGCATCGGCACACAAGACGGGCGACACGCCTAGCGAACTCCCCTTTAGTCATTTAGAAGTTCGCAATGCTGTCGTTGCAGCTCAGGCGACAGGCGACCCAACTATCGCGCTTCCAGTGCGCCCGAAGGCACTCTCCCATGAAACGACCGTCGGTGCAATTATGATCCGCGAGCTCGCTCTGGATGAAGTGACTGGCCAACGTTATCGAATCAAAGCTGCAGGAGATCTTCAGGTTCATGATGCCTTATCTGAATTTGCTCTCCGTGGAACAATCCTGGGGTGGAATGAATTCGCTGGTGAGGTGACCAGCCCAGCTTTTCGTGGGTATTGGCCTGTGGGTTTTCGTGGAAGCTTTGCGACCGAAGCAAGGGAAGCACGAATCGACGTTCGCCTCCTGCGTCAGAACAATGTTGTAGACTGTTACTTTGATGCCGCAGCTTCAGCCCTGGCAATCGCAGCACCTCAACACGGGATTACCTACCAGGACGAAAACGTCCAGCTCTCGCTGCAGCTGCATCTGCAGGAAGAACAAAGAACTGCAACTTTGGAAAACGTTTCAGCGACCAGCCCGCACATTGACATCCGAATGCAGGGTAAAACGCAATTGAGTGAAACACCTGCTTATGAACTGAGCGTGACGGCTGACCGCATTGGCGCACCTTACATCGAACTTCTCAATGCCGCGCTTCCACGCGGCTTTGATGTGGGAGCAAGTGAAGGGAACGTATCTGCAGATCTGCACCTTTCTGGCAAAGGGACTGCGCTCAGCTCTGTGATTGGCAAATTGAGCTTTTCGACGGTTACCCTTCAGACTCCCCATTTCAAACAGCGGATACGAGAACTTTCGGGCGAGCTCGATTTTGAACCACAGAGAGTCGTTTTCCATGCCCTCGAGGGTTATCTTGGGGCAACCCAATTGCGTCTTCAGGGAGAACTCGAGGGAGATTATCTGACTTCACGAACCGGCACGCTGCGCATCGCCTGGCAAACAACGACGACGGCTCGAGACATTGCTGAAATCGTTCAGGCCGCTGTTCCTGGCTCAAGTTACTTGCAGAAACCTGTCACTAGTTCTTGGGGGAAGATCGAAAGCCATGGAGCTTTAGAACAAACGGTAACGCCGGTGGTCGAACAATGGCCTCCTCCTCAAATCAAAGGTGAGATCGTCATATCGAATGTCGCCTTTAGCCATCCCTCGCTTCCACTTCCACTGACGGATCTGGATGGGCGCCTTGAGATTCATGACGCTCAGATCGATATTTCCGAACTTCAGGGCACGATGGGAGGGAACAGGGTAAATGTGAGTGGCACACTGCGTGGGAATCGCTATTTTTGGAGCGACCCAGTGTTAACTGCTACTGCGTCGGTGCAACTGGACATTGCCCAGGTGACGGAGCATCTCCCTGCTGAGCAAAAAACAATGATTCGACAGTATCAACCCTCTGGGCTCGTCGATATGAAACTAAATGTGCAGGTCCCTCTTCTCTCTCCTTCCAAGGCTGACATCACCGGATGGGGCACTCTCACGAACGGAGCATTCCAAATCTCGAATGACTATGCAAATGCTAGCGTCCGAAATGTGAATGGGGCAATCGCATGGGACGGTAAGAAATTGAGTGTCGAGAAATGCTCAGCCGATATCAATGGCACGGCCATCCAGTGTAGTGGTATTGTGAACTCTACGGAAATCCGTCTCGAGCTTCGTGGAAAAGCTCAACTCGATAACATCCAGAGAACTTTCCCCCGAATGGAGCCTTTTGTTGAGATTCATGGCCCGGTCGAAGGGCAGGTGGCAGTTGTTGTGTCGGAGCCATCAAAGGCTCAGGATGCACCTTCTCTTACCTCAGACCTCGCTCGCCTTGTTGCCGGGCTGCCTAGTAGAGTTATGCGAGCGTACGAGAATCGTGCCGTGAGTGTGACAGGAACACTCACAGCGGGGAACGAGTCGGAAGGAGCCTCCTTCCGACACCACGCCATGCCGCCCGCACGCACGCTTCCCTATGGGCTCGCTGTTCCACGCGCGGAAATCCGCAACATTCGAGGCAAGATGACCCTGCGAGGGAACGTGATCGAAGTTTCCGAGCAAGCTCCGCTTCACTGTGAAATGGCTGACACGCCCAACTGTCGCCTTTCAGGAAAAATCACATTTGAGCCGAATCAATATCCGCGCGTCCAATTCAAAGTGGAAACAGACGAAGAAGCAAAACTTGATACGTGGATAACAGGGTGGAGCAGTGCGTTTAATCCTCCACAACGCCTCTCGCTATCGAAAAAAGGATGGCGTTTTGAACTTGAGGGGCAGATCATTGCTCGTCATGCAACATACAAAGGGCAAAAGGCCGACAATTCCTCTGCTCACATTGTTTACACGCATGTGAAGGGAGAGCCGCCTTCTCGCATCGAGTTTCGCGAGGTTTTTGTCAATGGTTTTGGCGGCACCATTCGCGGCGAAGGCTGGATGGAAACTTGGAAAGGCGATCCAGAGAATTATCCACGATGGGAAGCAAATGTTAATCTTCAACATGTTCGAATTCCTCCTGTGAGTCGCATTATTTTCCGTGATCCAGAAACAGTGGAAGGTCTTCTCACGTGCCATCTCAAGTTGCAGGGTGTCCGTTCAGACATCGATCGACTCCGAGGAGAAGGACGTGCAACGCTTGTCGAAGTGGAAGTGGGGAGACTCCCATTTATTCTACGGCTATTCCAGATGATCAATCTTACGCAACAACGAGGCTTCTTCGAAAAGGCAGTGTACAGTTCGAAACCTGATACGCGGTTTGAGATATCCGAGGGGGTGCTCACATGCGATCGCTTAGAGCTTGAAACAGAAGGACTTCTTCTCGAAATGCGAGGGAAATACTATCTCTCTTCCCATCAAATCGATGCTCTTGTTCGTCTGAATGTTTTCGAATCGTCGCTATTGGGAGCTCTCCCACTTGTGGGTGATCTGGCACGAGTAGCTGATCGTACTCTTGGGAGAATGATAATAGCATTTAAGGTGAATGGCCCAGCGCGGCAGCCCACAATTTCGCCTGTGCCACTCCCCCTGTTCCAACCGCCTGAACACTGATTCGTCCTGAATGCTGAGCGAAGAAGTCACGTACAGGGGCTAGGATGCTGTACTGGGGAAAACATGGAAGAAACATACACGACCAGAAGGAACGCTTGACCATTGCCATGCGGGACGGAGCCAAATGAGGCAGTCGATTGTTATTATCGGAGGGGGGGTGGCAGGTCTAGCGTGCGCAGCTCGTCTTCTCGAGTTGGAGCCAACCTGCGAAGTTACAGTCGTGGAAGCCGAGGAGCAGCTAGGTGGCCTCGCTGCCCTGTGGCGCTGTGGCGACTGCTGGGCAGACCTCGGTCCCCATCGTCTCTATACCGAACTCCCAGAAATAGCTGCGCTTCTCCCCCAGCTGCTTGAGGGAAAGCAAACCATCGAAGTCGAGCGCCGGAGTCAACTATTCTTGGAAGGTCATTTTTACGACTACCCTGTTCGTGCGGGTGAGTTACTGCAGCAGATGGGACTTTTCCGCGTTGGCTGGTACGGAATGTCTGCGGCTGCAGGCATACTAGGCAGAATCACCGGACGGCCTCAATCTTATGCGCAAGCCATGCGCCAGGCTTTTGGAAGCGCCCTCTATAAGAAAATAATCGAACCATACACACGAAAAGTCTGGAAAACTGATCCCGAAATGCTCAGCGAGGAGGTCGCGCGTGTGCGCGTCAGTGCAGGTGGTGCGCACAAAATAGTACAACGAATTCTTCGCGGTCGGGAAGAAGCAAAAACAAAGACAGCATTAGATAAATTTACTTACATACGCGGAGGAGTCGAGGGACTGGTTCACGCACTAGAGGCAAAGGTTCTGGAGCGGGGTGGGAACATTGAACCAGCTCTTACAGTATCAAGACTGTGCGTAGAAAATAATCTGGTGAAATGCGTTCTCACGGAGCCAACCTCGGAAAACGCTTCAGAACAGGAGTTGGAAGCAACAGCTGTCATTTCAACAATGCCCATTAATGAGCTTGTTGCATGTCTCCATTCTGCCATTCCAAGCAGTTCAGCGCAAGCAGCGCGTGGCTTGGAATACGTAGGAATGATTCTCGTAGGTATTGAGCTGGCAAAGCCGCGGTTGACGCCAAACACGTGGCTCTATTTCCCCGAAGAGCATATTGTTTTCAACCGAGCCTACGAACCAAAGAATTTCGACGAGGGAGCGGCACCGCCCAACACAACGTTTGTCGTCTTTGAGGTCACGGCAAAACACTCCAGTTCTTTGTGGAAACAGGACGCTGCAGCCGCAGTAGACCTTGTTATCCACGATGCCAGTAGGGCAGGTCTTTTCCTAGAGTCGGAAGTGCTGAGAACATACACAAAGCGAATTCCGTACGCATATCCTATCTATGATCTTCGATTCCGAGAAAACCTGAGACTGACGTGTGCTGGACTTCAGCAGGTAAAGAACCTTATCACGACAGGGAGGCAGGGCCTTTTCAATCACAACAATATGGATCATTCCATGCTGATGGGAATTCGGGCAGCAGAGTGCCTTCTCGGAAACCCGTTATCGGCAGCTGAAAAATGGTACGCTAGTCTTGGGCAATTTGACCATTTCAGAATTGTCGACTAGAGATCCTCTGGCAAAAGCGACGTCATTTCGCGCACTTCTTCGATAGTCCATCGATTGAGAAATTCATGCAATCGGACGAGCTGACGCTCATCTGGTTCGAAGTCGATCATTCGTGTGACACGCCCTGACGCATCCATGATTTCCAAGTGAAAAGTCGGAAGTGGCTGAGCGCCGCGCGACAAGAAATATTGCTCTATTTTCTCGATGGTTGCTCGACGGCACTCTGGTTCGAGCCCAATCCGCACGAAGCACTCAAACTCATACTTCAGATATTCTGCCTGGTGAGGATCGATTTCCATGTAATCTCTCTTCAACTTTCTCCTCCAACTCGCAAGCAAATAGCGAACGTAGCCAATGACTCTCACCCGGCTTTCTGATCAACTTGCTTGGGCTGGGCACTGCTTTCAGTCCCCTGCATACCTATGAGCACGTTCAGGCTCCCTGTGCGATAGCCGTTGAGATCAAGAGCTGTGAAAGGGAATCCGATTTTTCTAAACTCGTCCACGATCGACTGAGCAAAGTTTCCCTCGATAAACCTCAAAAAATCCGACGGAGGGATTTCAATGCGAGCAACGGTTCCATGATGACGCACACGAACGACTGGAAATCCCAAGGAGCGCAGATACGCCTCGGCATGGGCTACCTGCTCGAGCCCTTCGCGAGTTATTCGCGTTCCATAGGGAAAGCGCGACGATAGACATGCGCCTGAAGGCTTGTTCCAGTTGGGCAAACCAAAATACTGTGCGACTTCACGAATGTCTTCTTTAGTGAAACCTGCCTCAAGCAATGGCGCCCAAGTTCCTTGTTCTGTGGCGGCTTTCATGCCAGGTCGGTAATCCCCGCGGTCGTCAGCATTTGTTCCTTCGACAACAGCAACACATTGATACTCGTCCGCAAGGCGACGAAGCCGCGAAAACAGTTCAGTCTTGCAGAAATAGCAGCGATTTACCGGATTCGACGCATAGTTGGGGATCTCTAATTCGGAGTACTCGATCACGTAATGATTCCAACCACGACTTCTCGCGAGCTCGCAGACTTCTCGAAATTCCTCTTCTGTGAGTGTCTCACTCTTAGCTGTTACTGCAATGGCGTTGTCGAAGCCGAGGACGCGATGAGCGATTTCCTGGAGAACCGAGGAATCCACACCGCCCGACAAGGCAACAAGAACGCGCCGCTTTTGGCGAAAAAGTTCTTCGAGATAGTTTAGTTTTTGGACTATTTCAGGTCTCATTCTCTCAAACTTACCATACGGGGGAGTTCTTTCTTCTCGAAACACAAGGGCCGCCGAGAGTGCTCAGGCGGGACGCGGCCGGCTCGCAAGCCAGGCAGCATACTCGTTCAGGGCTGACTCGAGCTCGGCAAGTGTTTCTATGTGCATGAGACGCTCGCGGAACGCACGTGCACCGTGGAGCCCACGCAGATATTGGACAGTATGCTTTCGCATCTCGAGAATTCCTCGGCGTTCACCTTTTGCTGCTACCATCATCCGCGTGTGTTCGAGCACGAGAGTGATTCGGTCTTCGAGACGGACATTGAGAAGATAGAGGGGCACCTTTACGACACGCCGCAAGCCATCCTCCTCGCACTCAACGAGGGAGTCATCGGGCACTTCGCTTTCGTCATGAATACGCCCTTCATAATAGTCTTGCATTGCTTTCTCACACGCTTCGAGCAGCCATGGATTTCCAATAAGCTCGCGCCCGATCATGACAGCATCACAGCCCGTCTGGCGTATCATTCGTATCGCATCCGAAGGAGACGTGACATCTCCATTGCCAATGACAGGAATGCGCACAGAGGCTTTGACCGCAGCAATGATGTCCCAGTTGGCGGGCCCTTTGTAAGCCTGCTGTCTCGAGCGCGCGTGGATGGCGATGGCGTCTGCTCCTTCAGACTCGCAAATTCGAGCCAATTCAGGCGCGACAATACAGCCATCCTCCCATCCTGCACGCATCTTTACAGTCACGGGAATTGAGACGGCATCGCGTAAAGCGCGCACAATGCGAGCGACCAAGCCAGGGTTGCGCATGAGGGCGCTCCCGCAGTCGTTCGAAGTAACCTTTCGGGCTGGGCATCCCATATTCACATCGACAAGAGCTGCCCCTTTGCCCTCAAGTATTTTGGCTGCCTCAGCAAGACGCTCAGGAATACTCCCCAGCAACTGGACACCTACCGGAGGCGCCTCTCCCTCAATATCGAGGAGGCTCCACGTTCCCTTATCACCGCGGATGAGTCCTTCGGCTGAAATCATTTGTGTATAGACAAGGTGAGCGCCTAAGCGTCGCAGAATTTCACGAAATGGGCGATCCGTGATGTTGCACATTGGAGCAGGAAGGACACGCTTGTGAATCTCGAGGTGTCGAATGAACCACCGCTCCGGAGATCCTACTGCTGGAGGATTATCTTCACACTTGGTGGAGTTCATTGGTCGCTCAGCGCTCACTTACTGGTACATCCTGTTGTTGGCGCGGCACGTTCTGCCTCACTCTTGAGTGATACCTCAGGGGTCCGGAGAAGATTCTTTTTTGTCATGGTAAGAAGAACTTTGGTTGTGAGCTTGTTGACTATTACGACACTGAAAATAATCGTCGCTTCCATGATTTCGATGATGTCCTTCGGAATCTCGCTTGCTGCGGCAACTTTCCCATAATTAAGAATCCCAAACAGGAGAGCCGTGAAAAGGATCCCGATGGGATGATTATTGGCGAGAAGAGCCACAGCTATGCCCAGGAAGCCAAGTCCCGCTGAGAAATTTTCCTCGAAGTAGCCTTTGTGCCCAAGAACGAAAGCCACGCCCACAAGTCCTGCTAAGGCACCGCTGGTGAACATTGCGACAACTGTGATGCGTCGAGGCGAGATCCCCGCCAACCGCGAGGCAATTGGATTCTTTCCTACCGCCCTGATCTCGTAGCCGAGACGCGTGAAACGCAACATCCACCATGTGGCGACGGAAGCAGCAATTGCAAAAAAGAGCGAAATGTTGACGATTGATCCCTGAAAAACAGGAAACCATGTAGAGAGACGAGGAAGTCGCAGGAATTGGGGATACGCAGGAGTTCGCACGGTAGCTGGAACGGCAAAGCTTTGTGGGTCATAGCGTAAAAGGTAGTTTATCCATGCCAGAGCGACAAAGTTCAGCATGATTGTCGTAATCACTTCGTGAGCTCCAGTAAACGCCTTCAGAATCCCGGGAAGAGCGCCGTAAAACCCGCCAGCCAACATCGCAATAGCACACAGGCAACAAATCCACACGCCCCATGGTATCAGCTGGAGACGCTCGGCTGGAATAAAGCGAAGATAGTAACCGACCATACCGAGGACCATTGCTCCAACATAGAGCTGCCCTTCCGCTCCGATGTTGAATAGGCCGGCATGAAACGCTACGGCGACAGCAAGACCGGTGAAAACGAGCAAGGTCGCTGAATGAAGTACCTGTCCTAACCCGTACCAGTCATGAAGGCTTTGCTCAACAATGGCTCGAAAAGTGGAGAGAACAGGATAACCAGTGAGCCACAAAAATGCCATGCCAGCAGCTGTGGCACAGACGAGCGCAATGAACGGAGAAAGGAGAGCTCGGAGGAACCACTGTTTCACGGGCGGCTCTCCTTTCCTGCTACTTGGGTATTCAGCATGCCACCGGCCATGTAGATACCAAGATCCTTTTCGTCGAGTTCTTTGTTCTCAGCTTCGTAGACAATTTTCCCTCCATACATAACAAGCACTCGATCACTCAGAGCAAGAATCTCTGACAACTCTGCTGAGATCAAAAGGATGCCAACTCCTTGAGCGCGCAGTTCGAGTAACTTGCGGTGGATAAATTCGATAGCGCCGAGATCGATTCCCCGAGTGGGGTGAGCAGCGAGGAGGAAAGAAGCACCCCGAGTAAACTCTCTGGCAACAATTACCTTTTGCTGATTTCCTCCGCTGAGCTGAGAAGCTCGAGCACGTGGATCAGCTGGCCGCACATCGAAGTCCTCGAGAAGCCGTCGGCTGGCTTCCCATGTCAGCTGCCGAGCAAAACGCCAATCATGGTGCCGCCCGAGAAGCAAATTTTCTCGGAGTGTGAAATCGAGGATGAGGCCTTGTCGGTGACGATCTTCGGGAATGCACGCCATGCCGCAGGCGAACTTTTTTCGAGGAGACTCTTTCGTGACGTCACGCCCACAGAGCACGATTCGCCCCGCAGTCGGGAGAGAGAGTCCAGTAAGAACCTCGAGAAGTTCTTTTTGGCCATTTCCTTCCACGCCGGCGATTCCGACAATTTCTCCAGCGTGAACTTTGAACTGAACGTTCGACAGTCGGGGGCGTTCTTGGCCTCTTCGCAGCTCAAGCGATTGCACTTCGAGGACAGCATGCTGAGGGCGGCTTGGGGACTGCATTGCGGAAGAAATGAGGGCAGGAGCGTTATCTTGGCTTGTTGCAGTTGGCTGCGTTGTCACTGGCGTCTGAGAAACTTGGATGGCGTGGGCTTTCTCAATGTCCCGAGCTAACGTCGGCAAGACAACGTCGCGTCCCACCATGAGCCGTGCAATCTCTTCAGGGCTCGTCTTGTCTGTCTCGAGCGTCCCCACGACCTTACCGTCACGCAGAACTGTGAGGCGTTGCGAGAGAGCCATCACCTCATGAAGTTTGTGGGTAATAATGATGATGGTCTTGCCTGATCGGGCTAATTGACGAATTGTTTCGAACAAGACGTCCACTTCTTGTGGCGTGAGAACTGCCGTGGGCTCGTCGAGGATGATAATCGAAGCATTGCGATAAAGGATTTTCAGAATTTCTACACGTTGCTGCTCTCCCACGCTGAGATCAGAAATGAGCGCATCTGCCCGTATCGGAATAGCATATTTCTGTGCAAGTGCAGCAACGCGCTCCACTGCCTCCTTGGGATCGAAGAAGATGCTCCGACAGCGTTCATCGCCAAGAACGACGTTCTCAGCAACTGTGAAAGGCAGAATGAGCATAAAATGCTGGTGGACCATCCCGATGCCGGCAGCAATTGCATCCGCGGGGGATCGGAATCGCACAGGCTTGCCATTGACCCGTATCTCCCCCGATTCGGGTCGGTATAAGCCATAAAGAATCTTCATGAGCGTGGACTTGCCCGCACCATTTTCGCCGACAAGGGCATGGACCTCACCGTGACGCACTCGCAAGGTTACGTTATCATTCGCAACCACATGGGCAAAGCTCCGCGTGATATTGAGCATTTCCACGGCATATTCTGACTGCGGCTGAACTGTTTCCGACATCGTTAGATCCAATCATCTGAGAAAAATGCCTACACTGGCAACGATACAATCCTGGGGGAGCCATTTCTGCCAGCCTTTTTTTGTAGCCTTTCTCACCAAGGAAGTATTATTGGTCTCACTAAGCAAGTCACTGAGAGGAGTAATGCGATGAAAGGCAATATGCTTCCCTTCTGGATGGAGTTTTTGCAAGGGCCTTGGGTAGTAGTCGTCGTCGCATTGATTGCATATATTTTCAAATGTATCAACATTTTAAATGAATATGAACGCGGAGTTGTTTTTCGGCTTGGTCGCCTCCTGGATCAGCCGAAAGGTCCAGGACTCGTGCTCATTTTCTGGCCTATTGATCGAATGGTTAAAGTTAGTCTCCGCATTGTCACGCTGGATGTGCCACCACAAGATATCATCACACGCGATAACGTGTCAGTCCATGTAAACGCAGTTGTGTACTTTCAGGTAGTGGATCCAGCAAAAGCCATTGTGGCAGTGGAGGATTACCTCTTCGCGACATCACAGATGGCCCAGACAACCCTTCGGAGTGTACTGGGGCAAGTAGAGCTCGACGACCTGCTCGCAGAGCGTGAAAAACTGAATCTCGAATTGCAAACAATTCTCGACAAACAGACGGATGCCTGGGGAGTAAAGGTGACTGCTGTTGAAATCAAGAAAGTGGATTTGCCTCAGGAGATGCAACGTGCCATGGCGCGTCAGGCCGAAGCCGAGCGAGAACGCCGGGCAAAAGTCATCAATGCGGAAGGCGAATTCCAGGCCGCCGAAAAACTTGTTGCAGCGGCTGATATGATGGCTGCTCACCCGATGGCTATGCAAATGCGTTATCTGCAAACCCTTGTAGAAATCAGTGCAGAAAAAAGCTCCACGATTGTTTTCCCATTCCCGCTCGAAATGCTCCGTACCTTTGGCCTCGAGCAGTTCAAACCAGTAAAAAACCCTGACGGCCAAGCGTAGAGCATGGTAGTACTTGCGCCCAGAGTGAAATACGTGACAATGCATTCAATCAAAGGAGAGACGAGAAAGGATGTCCGTGGTCATTCGTAAGGCTTGTCGGGATGATGCAGAAGCTCTTTTATCTCTTATCAAGGCTCTTGCAGAATACGAAAAGCTCGAGCCTCCCGATGAAGAGGCACAGCAACGTCTCATTCGAGATGCTTTCTCTCCCACCCCCCCGTTTGAAGTCTACCTTGCTGAAGTCGACGGAAAACCCGTTGGCTATGCGTTTCTTCTCGAAACGTACTCGACGTTTTTGGCACGTCCCACACTTTACATCGAAGATATTTTCGTGCTGCCGGACTATCGGGGCAGCGGGGTTGGCCATGCTCTCTTTCGAAAATGTGCGGAGCTGGCTCGAGAGCGTGGCTGTGGACGGATGGAGTGGGTCACCTTAGAATGGAACACAACAGCGCAAAACTTTTTCAAGCGATATGGGGCACAGCACTTAAAAGAATGGTACTTTTTCAGGCTTACTGCCGACAAATTTGATGCGATTCTTAACTCCCCGGCAGCACAATAGGAGCCTAGGCCCCTCCACCAACAATGGTGATAATCTCGACAGCGTCTCCGTCGTGAAGCTGCGTTGTAGGATGGTCGGCACGACGGATTACATCACCATTGACCATGACTGCGACTTGGTCGCGCTGAATCTCGAGCGCGTTCAGGAGATCAATGATGTTCGAAACGTTCTCAAATTGCTGCTTTTTGCCGTTCACTGTAAGTTCCATCATGCTGCTCTCCAATGTTTGTTAGCACTAGTATCCTAGACAACGCTTGAGCATTCATGGGACACGGGGCCCAGGTACCCCGTGGCTCTTGCTGAGCTTACTTGAAGAAAACAGTGAAAAGTTTGTGACTTTGTGTTGACATGCGGGTGTCAAGGTAACTAATAGGCAAAAAGAGAAGTTGTTTGGTGCAGCTAGTTGCGCTGAGAAATCAGTGTGGCTGTTAGCACGGGTCATAAGACGCAGCTGAGTTGAAGCGACGAACCGATGCAGATCGGGGTCGGACGCATAGTGGAAGCGCCGACTGGAGAAAGCGGAAGTGGAGGTTCATACGGCGGATGATCCGGCGATTCACGATCAAGCAGGTTGCAGAGCGGACGGGACTCGAAGAAGCCGAAATTCGGTTTTACGAAACAGCTTTCCGCGAATTCCTCACGTTTACCGAAATGGGCCTCGATAAAAACGAATTTTCCGAGGATCACATAGCCATCCTGTCGCGCATCAAAGAGCTTATCTACAAACGTGGTTTTACTCTCGAAGAAGTAAAACGTGAGCTGAAAGCCACTATTAGCGATATTCGAGCAAAGGTCCCCGTACCAGTAAAGGGCAGTAACTACGCTCGCGTTATTGCGGTGACAAGCGGCAAGGGAGGAGTCGGTAAAACAAGTATCGTCGTGAATCTCGCTGTCACGATCGCTCAGACAGGGCGTAAGGTTGCTATTTTTGATGCGGATCTTGGACTTGCCAATGTTCACATTCTCATGGGGGTCAAACCGCGCTTTAACTTAGCGCATCTCATTCAAAACGACTTCCCGCTAGAGGACATCATTACGCGGGGACCGCTCGGAATTCAGATTATTAGTGGAGGCCAGGGTATTCGCGAACTTGCCAATCTCACCGATGATCAGCGAAGGGTTCTCCTGCGTCAGCTGGACAAACTTGAGCAAGAGGTTGATGTCCTTCTCGTAGACACGGGAGCAGGAATAAGCGAGAATGTCCTTCGCTTTGCTGCTTTTGCTGACGAAGTTATTGCGGTAACCACCCCCAACATTGCAGCCAATGCCGACTGCTTTTCGATCATAAAGATTCTCCTCGAGATGGAACCTAATTCGAAGATTGGTCTTCTCACGAACATGGCTGCGGACTGTTACGAGGCAAAGAATGTTTTCAACAAATTACAAATGGCGACACGTAAGGTCCTGAAATACGAGCTCAACGACCTTGGATATTTGGTGAATAGCGAGCAAATGCGCGTCGCGACAGAACAACGCAAGCCCGTCGTTTTTGCTTATCCCCACTCGGAAATCACCAAAAATTTCCGAGATATAGTGGACACTATCTTCAACACGAAGGTCTTTGTAAACGACCGGAAAGAATCCAGCTTTGCTGACCTCATGGGAGCACTGAAGCGCAGCATGACACAAAGCACAAAAGCTGTAGCAATCTAACATACATACGCTGTCCGGCGATGGATAGTGTAGAGAGGCGCCGAAACCTGGGGCCTATTTTAAAAGAAAAAAGGAGTGGCATCATGATTTACCGAGCAATGACAACGACAGAGCGCTGGATGGCGCGCCTCATCGTGGGCACAGCAAGTCTATTTTCATTGGCAGTAGCGCTCTCCGTCTTCCTCAAGGATTTAGCAAAATTATGATGATGCTGACGTGGTGCCGACTAAGGCCTGGACGTGGCGGATGCCTGTCAAACTGGTCGAGCTGACAGGCATCCGCAACACGGTTGCTGGGCAGGAAAGGATCGCGCTCACGTGGGATTACTGCAGGGAGTATAGACAAAATGAGCAATAGTGTCAATATCGTCGATCTCGTCGACCACAGCGGAACAAAAAGCTCGGCTCAGTTCGAGGAGCGGACGGCTTTTGTGCTTCGTCATTTCCAGTTTCAGGAACACCCCTTCGGGGACAACGTGAATCCTCGCTTCTTCTTCCGCACTGAAGCGCACGAAGATGCTTATATAAAAATGAAGAGGTGCATTGACGAACACGTTGCGGTCGGCTTGACAACTGCTTTGAGCGGGACCGGTAAAACTCTCCTCACACAGATCCTCATTTCCGAGCTGGATTCCCGACGGTATGAGACTATTCTCGTTTTGGCGTATCCGGGAATGACCCGGACAGGACTTCTCCGAGAGGTTGCCACGGAACTGGGTATAGAGGGACTTTCGGCCCGTACGCCAGTCCACATCCTCATGAGTGCGGTTCAAGAACGCATTTTGGCACTCTATCGGGCCGGTAAGCAACTCGTCATCACCGTGGACGAGTGTCATTTTCTGGGGCTCGAGGCGCTTCAAGTCATCCGAACACTCTCGAACCTCGAAGTGCCGGAGCGTAAGCTCGTTACGCTGCTGCTCTTTGGAGAGGAATTCTTCCTTCAAAAGCTTGAACGCCCAGAGTACGCCTCCATCGCCAACCGTATGTTCATTCGTGCGAGGCTCCGTCCTCTCACCGCTGAGGAAACGGAGCAGTACGTGAAGTTTCGGTGTCTTATCAGCGGCGGTCGTCCTAGTATATTTGCTTCCGACGTCTACGGCCCTCTCCACGAGCTTTCTCGTGGAATCCCTCGTGATATTAACAGATTGTGCCACACAGCGTTATTCGAGGCTGCACGCCAAGGGCATTCGGTAGTCGACAGAGCCACGCTTTTGAAAGCCAATAGCTGATGATGGTTTAGCGGCTTTTCTCTCGCGGCGACCCGATTGAGGAGAGAGCCGCGCGTAAACGTTTTTATGATCTCACGCGAGTTATCCTTGCGTCTTCATTTTCAATGAGGGATCGCTAGAACTCGAAAAACACAGAATGTGGTATACTTAAAGTAAGTGAGCACCACGGAATATATCGAGAAAATTGATCTGTTTGAAGAGCGGCCTCGCAAGATTGGCCGTGAAACGCTCTTCATATCGGGTTTGTGTTTGTTTATCGCTGTCTTGTTGCGTGCTGTCTCGCTTGGCCGACGGGAATTGTTCGGGGATGAGTTCTTTGGACTGGAGTATGCAACGGGTCCGCGCCCCAACCTTTTCGAAGAGCTATTTCGTGGCCACACCCCGCTCTATTACGAAATCCTGAGGGGGTGGGTAAAACTTGTTGGGCATGGGAGCGACGCTCTTCTCCGTCTGCCCTCCTTAGTTTTCGCAATAGCAGCTTGTATCGCCTTTTTCTTTTTCGCGTTTCGGTTCCTGAGGGGACTCGCCTTTGTGCTGGCTCTTGTGGGATTTGCTCTCAATCCGACCCTCGTTCACTCCGCACACGAAGTGTCTCCCTATGCTCTTGTGAGCCTTCTCGTCGTCTTATCGCATTACTACGCTATTCGTGCTCTCGACGAGGGGCAGCGGCGTCATTGGATACTGTGGGGTCTCGCTAGTGTCTTAGGGATACTAGCGCATCCGTTCTTCTTGTTTGTCATCTTGTCGCAATTTCTTTTTGCCCTTCTTCGACCGAGAAAGACGCCACGCCAGTTTGTCATTTTGAGCGCTGCGGGAACTTTCTCTATCATTGCGCTGATGGTCATCGGGGCAGTTTATGCGAAGAAACATTTCGCTGGTGTTAATCCAGATGCGCCCTCACTAGCGGATTTGGCTCGAGGTTTGGTGTCCGTAACCCTTGGAGAGTTTTATCGCTACGAGTACGGAGACAGGCTGTTTCTTCGCGCTACGCTCTATCTCTTCGTATTTGTTTCACTTCTCTTGAGCTGGGTGTATTATCAGCTGCGGCAGGCAGAAGCTGGTGCGCTTCCTGAAAACGTCGTGTGGGTAGATGAGACGCAAGATGTTCTTGGACGCTGGAAGAGACTTAGCTTGGCCTCCTTCCTTTCGTATTTATGGCTCGGCTTCGTAGTTCCGGCAGTTGGCATCATGGTGGTCGGAGGATTCGCCTCGGGGCACTTCCTTTCCGCCTCATATTTTGTCGTTTGTCTTCCACCGATGCTTGTGCTGATTGCAGCGGGGATCGACGCCGCTCCTGGACGCGCTGGCACAATCGCCCTCGCAGTTCTCTTCGTCGTGTTTATGTCTGCTTATAACTATTTTGAGCTTACTGATGTCGGATACGGAGTTAAGCGAGTGGTGGAGCGACTCGAGCAGAGTCAGTTCTCGAAATCAACTGATGCATTCCTTATCGTATCACCAGGGGGACTGCGAAAGCCACTCAAACGTTACATCGATGAGACACCCCGTCGGTCTGAGTACGCATATACTGAAATAAAACCTCCCGCACAGCCTGAGTCGTGCGATGCACAAATGGAAGCAGTAACGAAGGACCGGAAACGCATCTTTGTCCTTTACCATGACGATTTTCGGAGAATCGGTAAATCGGAGAGGTCGCTTGTCCGCGAATGGTTCGGCTTAAGAAAGAACATTTGGGACTCTGCCAAAAAGTGGACTCTCAGCAATGCAGACAAGACGGAATTCAGGGTTTACGTGCGGATTGACCCCTCGCAACCGCCTCCTACTGACTAAAGAAAGCTGACCGAGACAAACAATGTGTAAACAGCGTTGGCGATACAAAACACTCCATCTTGTGTTTCTATGGGTACTAGCAGTAGGAGCAAATTTGCTTTGGGCACGGTCAGAAGCGACATCATTCACGGTGTTGTGGGGCAAGAAGCCTGAGCAACTTGGCCTTCAAACGGGAAGCGAGGTCGAATCAGTCGGCCCGCTGACCTTCACTGTTTCTCCGCTCGGAGATATCCTTGTCGCTGATTCTGTCCATCGATGTATTAAGCGCTGGAATACGAATGGTGATTTTGGGGGCATGCTCATCGATGGAAAGCGCCCCAATGCTATAGCCTGCGATGCGACAGGCAGAATTCTTCTGCTCGAAGATCATCGCGTGGAGATTTATTTGCCGAGTGGAGAGCGACTTCACACGATCCTCCTGCCAGATGCTCTCCCCCTCGTCGAAGGATTTGCTCAGGACATCTGGATGGAAGATGGACTCGTGTGCGTTAATGATCCCGACGAGTGGGTCTATTGTTTCGATTGTGACAAGTCGGAACCAACAACCGCGACGAAAATTCTCGCTGGACGGCGACTGAGCGACAGTGCACGGATATTCGTCACTCGACAGAACCGCAACGTCATCGCACGCCAAATTGCTGCCTTCTCAGTTCTCCGCCGTGATGTGCGCGACGTGCTTTCTGTTTCCCCCTCGAACCAGTTCGATTTTGTGAAACTTGCAAGCCGTAGTCAAGCCACACCGGGAGGCGTAATCTTCCGATCCTTTTTCCCCCAGCAGCAGTATTATGTTTTCGAAACTGAAGAGATCGAGGGAAACAACGTCCATCTTGTCGCAAAGGTTGTGTCTGCGAAATCGCGTCTCGTCCAAACTCTTGAGCTTCCTAATGATTACTTCACAACGGTATACAAAAAGATCGAAATTATGCCCGATGGCACACTGTGGCAGATGCTCACCCAGCCCGATGGTGTAAAATTCCTTCGGTGGAAGGTGCTGCCATGAGAGGACTGTGGCTACATCTTACTTTGGCACTGGTCTGTGCCGCCGGACTGAGTTCCGCCGTTCCTGATACAATGGCGCGCGATCAAATACTCGAAATCGCCTATGAAGCATACTATCTGAGATGGTATTGCGATACGTGCAACATCTATAGCGGCGTGCCAAATGCGACTTGTCCTTATACAGCTCCTGGGTGGCAACAAGGGATTTCCTATAAGTGGGGTGGGACAGATACCCGAGATAGTTTTTGGAAAAACGTCGTTACAAATTGCGGCTGGGCAGGAGATATCAACAGTGCCGCTATTGTGAGCGGAACTTACGGAGACGACTGCTCGGGATTTGCCTCTAACTGCCTCCGATCAGGGCGGTATACGACAAGTTCGTTTCCCAACATTTGCACGCAGGTCACGTACTCCGTGATTGCACCGGGTGACCTCATGAATAAAGCGGGCTCTCACGTGAGGATCTTCGAAAAATATACGGGGACAAACCTCACACTCCTCCTCGAATGCACAACCGGGGTGACGCCCGGCAGAGTTACTCGGCGTGTTCTCGCAACTGACTCGGCGTACCTCCCCCTCCGCTATAACTATGTCGTCGCGTGGCCGTCGCTCTTGCGAGTGACCGCGGCTGGGACCAATTCTGCGGTCGTCGAATTCATCGGGGCAGCGTCCACTGGCTTTAGGGTGTACACGTCCACCAATCTTTCATCGTGGGCAGTTGCAGCCAACGAATCGACTCTCGGTCCCCAGGCACAACAGTATACCCTTACAGGCCTTCAGCCCAATCAAACGTACTACGTGAAAGTGACAGCAGTCAATGGAACGACCGAATCACCTTCCTCCCCTATTTTAAGCATCAGACTCGCTCCAGGTGCCAAGAAGTGGCTTATTGTTAACGGCTACGATCGGTGGACAAGAAAAACGGAGTCAGGCGGTATGGCACATAATTTCGTCACGCGCGTAGCAGGGCCGCTTGCTGCTATGGGTTACGCTTTCGAGAGTGCGGATAATGTGCGCGTGTTGGACCGAACATTAACTCTTCCCGACTACGATGCTGTGTGGTGGATCCTGGGTGATGAGTCGAGTACTGATGACTCTGTGAGCTATCAGGAACAGTTGGCTTTGCAGGACTATCTGCAGCAGGGAGGGAAATTGTTCATATCGGGTTCAGAGATTCTGTACGATCTCATTTCTAAAGCTAATACGATCAATGACACCGCCTTTGCACTTAACTACCTTAAGTGTGGATACGGAGCAGATGGGTCGTCCGGAAATGGATATTCCGTGAGTGGCTTAGCTGGCACTGTCTTTTCTGGAGCTAACGCGTCATTCGACAATGGGACAGGAGGCACTTTCGATGTTAAATACCCCGACGTACTTGTGCCTCAGTCCGGAGCAACTGCCATCCTTCAGTATGCAACCGGTGGCATTGCAGGGATAACTTACACAGGAGTTTTTGGAACTGGAAGTGTTCCCGGCGCCGTGTGTCTCTTTGGATTTCCCTATGAGACGATTACCACCGAAAGTGCGCGCATGGATTTTGCTCAACGAGTAGCAAATTTTTTCTTTGCTTCTAGCAACGTACCCTTATGGCAACAATACCGGTGACAAGCAACGGCTTGCGGCAGTAACAGAGGCGCCGTTCCCAGCGCTGCACTAAAGGTCGCATAGAGCGGAGTTTTGCGAAGATGGAACTTCAGCAATTCTGCAAAAATCATCCCACAAAAAAAGCGGTCGATAAGTGCACACAGTGCCTCGAGCCATTGTGTCCAGAATGCCGCATCCTTTTAAAACACGGCGTTTTTTGCAGTGATGCCTGCTACAAAGAGTTCCTCGAGGTTCGAGAGAGAATTATCGATGAACGGGGAAGGCGAACGCATTTTTCTTTCGTCGCTCTCGTAAAACATCTCCTCATTGCAGCGCTGCTCATTGCATTCATCGGAGGCGTGCTGTACTGGTGGCTTGGGACACTTAATCCAGCAGAAATGTGGGAAAAACTCACACGCGATATTCGGCTCATGTTTTGATCGCTCATTTTGCTCACGCGCCAAAGGAGAACCGCATCCGTCAGCGGCGCGAAATAGAACTCCCCCACGTAGCAGGTCGGATACGATACAGTCGCGCTCTCGCATGAGGCACACCTACCTGTTCTTCCTCCAAGAAACATTCCCACTCGGGGTGCTTTTTGATATTCTCGGGGGAGGCGATAACGTGTGTGACTTTATGATCAGAGAGATATAAAGCCACATCCTCAGAAGAGGTCACTCCCAAATCTGCCAGATACGAAAAGAAGTCGAGGTCCTCATCACACCACAAATAGCGTCGATTAACATAGAATGGGTACGCGTTGTCGGGAAACAGAACAGTCGCATCTTTGGGAAGCGTTTTATTAACATAATCATAAAGGTAAATATTCACAAGTTGATAGGGCTTCGTGCAGAGGTACCTAAGACGATCATCGTGAGAAAGAATGGGCCGATACCCCCAGGCTACTGTTTCGAAATTACTCCACTCCCACTGGCGCATTGCATAGATGCCTGCGAGAAGGACAGCAACCGCACCGAGACTCAGTTGCCGTAATTCTCTACTTATTGAGGCAAGGTCTTCAAATTTTACAAAAAGCGGGGAGAGGAAAACGAAGGCGGGTGCGAAGATCACAGCAAAATACTTTATTGTCTCATTGAAGCCAACACTCCAGATGTAAACAACCCATTGCATAGCACAAAGAATTCCAGCAAGGCGATAGCGAGGATCTCGGCGACCAAAAATGAGGGAAGTAAACACGACAGCCGCGTGGAGAAGAAATCCAGGCGAGCGAGCCATTGCAGCATACTGAAGCTTCGAAGGCAACGAAGCAAGAGCACTGAGGCCCCCATGCAGCGAAAGAGGATAAAGCGTGTTGATAGCCATGTTTCGGCGTACAATTTCGAATTCAGGCTTCACCGGCAAAAGGTCGCGAAACATTGGAAAGAACGGGCTGCCCGATCCGTAGCTGAGATTCCTTAACGACCACAGGAAAAAAGGAAACAACGAGAGAGCGAGAAAACCGAAAAGCTCTTTCATCCCAATACAAACGATGTTGTGGCCGGCAATGTTTGTTTTCCCATGCCCATTTCTCCATAGCTTGGCAAGGTACACCAATACCAAGAGCATCCACACGGGAAGGAGAGCATAACCGGCGACCGTCAGCTTAGTGACGCTTCCCCACCCGAGAGCAAGGGCAGCAAAGCGAAGCTCGATGCGGCGGATATTATTCGAAGGGCAACGTGTGAGGAAAGAAATGGTTCCCAGAATGCCCGCTGTTGCAAACATGGCTGCAGTCAGATCATTTCCGGTGTTGATAGGGACAAACCAGACATAGGTAGCATAGGCAGTCGCACAAAGAAACCACGTCCATATTGCGGCATGACGTCCATACCATTCGCTGGCATAGTGGGCTGCTATGGCAAAAGTGAAAAAGCCTGTCGCTGCATAGAGAAGGGAACAATCGATTTCATCCCCCCACGACAAGCAGAACGCATAAAGCAGCGACGCGTGTGTCGTGTGGGCAGAAGGATAGACAGTCGGCCAGGCGTAAGGAGCATGCCACCACAGCCAAGCGCGGGCACACGCAAGGTGGTACCACAGACTGTCCTGAGCAGCGTCCGGAGCAAGTGCTCCAAGAATGACATTGAGCCCAGCGAGGATTGAGAGTGCGATGAGACCAAAATACAAACGTGGCAGTCTGTTCCACCCGAAAGTCTTTGATGATAATTCTCCGAGTTCTGTGCGCAGGCGATAGATCCCGTAAACCAGCGAGCTTCCGAGAATAACTTTCATCACCGTGGGAGTCAGAAGGCGAATCAATCCCGCAAGGAGCGCCAGAAATCCTAGCCAGCCCAACCCATTGATGAGGGCAAGGAGATTGCGCTTAAACCACGGCAATTCTCGCCAACCGTAGCGAGGATAAAATCGTCCTGCACCGTATGCAGCGACCAGGAAGAGACCTAATCGGCAAACGTGGGTGCACAGTTGTGCAGCACTCTCGAGCATGAATAGCCTCTCGCCCTCTTCCTCCGAGCCCGGCTCTTCCCGTCCCAGAAATCTCAAAACAAATCTGGGATTTTCGTCATATCGACTTCAAGTTCCTCTGGCCGACTTGGCACTGGGCGTGATTTAATAAACTCACCTGTGATCATTTCTTTGTAGCTAGCGCCCGGTCCTACCATGGGGAAGACGCCAGCATTGGGGTCAATGATTACTTCAAGGAAAGCGGGGCCATCGAACTCAACAAACTCGCGGAGTGTTTTGGGAACATCTGCTTTATCCGTGACCCGTTTTGCAAATTCGAACCCGTCAGCCTGGGCAGTCTTTACGAAATCCTTTTTTCGGAGTGACTTGTCACTGGCCATGAAGCGTTTCCCGAAATATAGCCGCTGCCACTGGCGTACCATCCCGTCACCGTAGTTGTTGAGAACGAGGACTTTCACGGGCAAGTTGTATGACGTCACTGTTTCCAGTTCACCAATGTTCATTCGAAGGCTGCCATCTCCATCGATATCGATGACGAGCTTTCCCGGATTAGCAAATTGTGCACCCACAGCTGCAGGGAGGCCGAATCCCATGGTACCCATACTTCCCGACGTCAGCCAGGTGCGTGGTGTGTGGAAGTCGAGATACTGAGCAGCCCACATTTGGTGCTGCCCTACTCCCGTGCTCACAATCGCATTGCCTTGGATGATGTCATTGAGACATTCGATCACATACTGCGGCTGGATGAGAGGAGAATTGCGATCGTAATTCATCGCATACTCACGTTTGAGTTCAGCGATGTGATCATGCCATTTGCGCAGATCCTTTTTGAAGTGGCGGCCATATTCCACAAGATCGGAAAGTGCCGTTTTCAACGGTCCCACGTGACTCCACGTCACCGCTTTCACTTTCCCAATTTCAGCGGGATCGATATCGAGATGAGCAATATCGCGGGCATTCGGTGCAAACTCTGAGACTTTGCCAGCGACGCGGTCATCAAAGCGTGCTCCCACTGCAATGAGGAAATCGCAGTCCTCCACCGCATAGTTTGCATAAGCAGTTCCATGCATTCCCAGCATACCTAGCGAAAGCTTATGGGTAGTATCGACGGAACCAATCCCCATGAGAGTCGTTGTGACGGGAATACCGAAACGCTCGCTAAAGCGGCGCAGTTCAGCAGCGGCATTTCCGTTGATAACGCCTCCCCCCGCATAAATCAGGGGGCGTTCCGAGCGTGCGAGCATCTTGAAGAAGTCTGTCGCCTGCTCCTTTGTTATTCTTGATTCGTTGAGAGCTAGGATACGTTCGCGATATCCGCGTAACGGCAAGACGCCTTCGCCGCAAAAGACACCGCTCCAATTCTGCACGTCCTTAGGCACATCGATAACTACAGGTCCGGGACGTCCCGAACGCGCAATTTCGAAAGCAGTGCGAACTGTGGCTTCAAGCTCTGTCGGATCCTTGACGAGAAAAACGTGCTTTGCACAAGCGCTCATGATATTGAATACGGGAGCTTCCTGAAAAGCGTCGGTGCCAATAGCACTACGAGGGACCTGGCCGCAAATCAGAACAACAGGAACAGAATCCGCCATACAATCGCGAATGGGGGTCACCGTATTTGTCGCACCAGGACCTGACGTAACAATAAATACGCCCACCTTGCCAGTGGAACGAGCATACCCCGCCGCCATGAACCCGGCTCCCTGCTCATTTGCCGGGACGACAAGCTGAATCGCATCGCGCCCACGTTTGGAGTGGGACGCGTTGTATCGGAAAATGGCATCATAGGTCGGTAGGATTGCGCCGCCGCTATAGCCAAAGACGGTTTCAACGCCTTCGTCTGCAAGAACCTGAACGATGATTTCTGCGCCTGTCATCGTCTGGCCAGCCATCGGATGTTTCTTTGTGCGAGTCTTCGTTGCTGTCATTGGGATGCTCTCACTCTCCGGAGTCCTTCAAATTAGGTTGTGCATCATTATTTAGTGTTCTTTGCCCACGCTTATGGGAAGAGAATTAACAGGCATGCAAGTGCTGACTTCAACTTGAATTTCGTGAGTAGAGAAATAAACCTGTATGCGGGTTCGAGAGACCGAATCCCAAACCAACGTGGAGGATGTGCCCATGAATCGCGTAGAACGACTTCTGGCTCTACTTATTAGTCTGCTCGCCTTTGACCTTGGTGTACACGTAGGGGGAAGACAATCGACGGGGAGCTCCGTAAAAGTTGATCCGCTTCTAACTGTGGCACAAGCGCAGACCCCTCTGACAGGTGCTTCACTGCTGCCTCGCTACATTATCACCTCGAACCAAAATGGAGACCAAATCTACGTGTGGGAGGACGAGGGGAAAGGTTACGTTGCAAAGTCTTATATGGCTCGACCTTCTCGGTGATCATTAATCAATAGATCACCGGAGCTTTTTGGGCTCGTTGTTTAAGCGCCTCTATTATCAAGAGAAGTTTGCCCAGACACGCGTTGCCACACGCCAAAGAAAGACAGCATTGCCGATGAGATAACGTCGCCAGAGCCGTTTGGGTTCGAGAACCAGGCGAAAAAGCCACTCGAGTCCTGCTTTGCGCATCCAGACAGGGGCACGCAAGCGATATCCTGAATAGTACTCGAAGAGTGCCCCCACGCACCACACACTTCTCGCATCAAGTTTGTCGATGTTCCTAAAGACCCATTTTTCCTGGCGTGGCACTCCCATCCCAACGATGAGAATATCAGGCGATGCGTTGCGAATACGCTCCAAAACTTCCTCGTCGTCGGTAAAATAGCCAGAATCTGCTCCGCAGATATTGAGGTGTGGCACCTCGGAGACAAATCGAGATGCTGCACCTGGCGCTACACCCAGCGCGGAGCCGAGTAAATAGAGGGACAGATTTTCGTCGGCTGCTCTCTTACAGAACTCGAGGAAAAAATCCGCGGCATTGACGCGCTCAGGAACGCCCGCCTTCAACCATCGTGACGCCCACACAATTGCTTGCCCATCAGCATACACGATGTCTGCTTTGTGGAGAATCCTTCTGTACTCCTCGTCATGGGCAGAAATATTAGAACATGCAGCATTGAGATAGGTGACAAAAAACGGTTTTGCATTTGGTTTTCCACGCCGGGCCAGCGTCTCACTGATGAGACATTCGATAAACTCTCCTGTCGTCAAGGAACACAGAGGTACCCCAAGGAAATCTACTCGACGCAGCGAAACGCAGAAATCACTTTTCAATGTTCTCACTGTGAGCTCCGCTCGCAGCAGAATCGCTTAGAGGAGGAAGTACCGTTTTTTTCGTCATCTCGCGCTTGCGAGCCTCCACATGCGAAGTGTCGATGTAGAAGCGCTCTCCCAGATAATATTTTCGCGCTTCGGGGCTATTAACAAGCTCTTCGGCAGAGCCCGAAAGCATAACTCGACCTTCGAAAATGATGTACGAACGGTCTGTTACACTGAGAGTTTCGCGAACATTGTGATCTGTAATGAGAACACCCAGACCACGAGCTTGCATGTGAAAGATAATGTCCTGAAGCTCTTCAACAGCTTTGGGATCGACCCCAGAGAACGGTTCGTCGAGAAGGATAAAATCAGGCTCGTGGACAAGTGCCCGCGCGATTTCCACTCGTCGGCGCTCTCCTCCAGAAAGTGTATAGGCTCGGCTTTTAGCAAGTCGTTCGATACCCAGTTCGTGAAGGAGAAGCTCTAGACGCTCACGCTGCTGCTGAGGAGTCAAATTTGTTGTCTCAAGAATGGCGGCGATATTTTGCTCGACTGTAAGCTTGCGAAAAATGGACATCTCCTGAGCGAGATATCCGATGCCGAGTCTGGCTCGCTTGTGCATTGGCATTTCGGTAATGTCTTGACCGTTGAGGATAATTTTTCCTGCTGTTGGCCGCAGAAACCCAACAATCATATTGAAGGTGGTCGATTTGCCGGCTCCGTTTGCGCCAAGCAAACCAACGATCTCCCCTTTGCGGAGTTCAATGGAGACGCCATCGACAACTCGCCGTCCGCCAAATTCCTTTACCAGGCCTTTTGTTATGAGGTGCGACAACTAACCAACTCCTTCTTCCCTTTTTCTCGTTATGACAACTCGTCTCTTACCTGAGTATGAACTTTCACGGGAATCGTTCGTTGATTTCGTCGTAACTCCAAGAAAAAAAGAGCCAATGGCAATTCTCAGTCAATATCGCAAAAGGATTTCCCCCTTTCGCTGGGTGGTCTCTGTCGTCTTGGTCATCGTCTTCAGCGGACTCTGGGCGATGTTTCTTCGGGGGAACCTGCGCAGCTTTAAAGTCGTATCGGGAAGCATGGAACCAACTCTCCGTATTGGCGACTATGTCCTTGCTCGGACGTTCCGCGACGTCGGAGAACTCTGCGGCAGAATCATTGCTTTTGAGGACCCGACGCCGGCAGGAGAGATTCTCACGAAGCGAGTCGTAGGATGCCCAGGCGACAGTGTTGAGATTGGCGATGGAATCGTAAGAATCAACGGACGGCAAGAATTTGTACCCTGGCAAAGAACACGTTACTCACCAGTCCGCGAATATGTTATTCCTCCTGGCTACGTCTTCGTTCTCGGTGACAATCGCGCCAATAGCGTCGATAGCATCGACTACGGTCCTATCCCCGTAACAAAAGTCGTGGGGATAGTCTTCTTTCGATATTGGCCACCGCAAGGTTGGGGACGCGTTCGCTGAACCAAATTCGCGCATGCAAATGCCCAGCGTCGGATCTGTCTTCCGCTCTCGGTCACAAGCATCATTTCCTCTCCAACGCTATCTTCATTCCTCGTGGGGCTAGTTCAAGACAGGACGAGGCGGCGCCAGTTCACTCGCCCCCAAGAAGTATGCATGTGAAACGCGCCCGGATTAATCCGAGTGTTCTTATGCAGCTTAGAGCCCCGCGCTGACGAGATCATGCAAATGAACCATGCCGATAGGTCGGTGCTCCTCATCGAGGACCGGCAAAACGAAAATTTTTCTCGGTCCATTTTCCATGATGTCGAGAGCCTGCGCAGCGAGGGTATCGGCAAAAACATACATGGGGTTTTTCGTCATGAGACTCTCCACCCGCCGCTGGAGAACCTCAGCAACAGTAGGCGTTCCCTGTTGAGCTTCGCGCTGGAAGATCCGCCGAAGATCACCGTCGGTTATAATTCCCACGAGTTTTCCGGCATCGTCCACAACACTGACCGCACCGCACTGCTTCGACGTAATCTCCGCAATTGCCTCTTCGAAGCGCGCAGAATAGGGGACGACGGGATTTCTGCCGGGCTTCAGCACATCCGTAACTTTCAGCAAAAGACGTTTGCCAAGAGTACCGCTGGGATGGCGCAACGCAAAATCCTCAGCGTGAAAGCCGCGGCGTTCGAGCAATACTACGGCTAAAGCATCACCTACCGCCATTGCGGCAGTCGTGCTAGTCGTAGGGGCAAGGTTTAGTGGGCACACCTCTCTCTCAACGCCGATATCCAGCACAATATCAGCATTGCGCGCCAACTCACTTGAAAGGTTACCAGTCATGGCGATCAGAAAGTTTCTGTTGCGCTTAAAATAGGGCAGGCAGCCGAGAACCTCTTCCGTGTTGCCGCTGTTGCTCACTGCGATGATAAGATCTTCGGAATTAATCATTCCGAGATCTCCATGGCGGCCTTCGGCGGGATGCATGAAAAAGGCTGGCGTCCCGGTACTCGCCAAGGTTGCGGCGATCTTTCGGGCAACGAGCCCATGTTTGCCCATCCCCGTGAGAACGACACGCCCACGACATGCGAGAATCTTCTCCACCGCTAAATCGAATCGCTCGTCGAGACGCTCGGCAAGAGATTCAAGTGCCCGTGCTTCCTCACGTAGCACGGTTCTCCCGCGTTCATGAGGTTTTTCTGATCTCTCCCTAGTTTTTTCGTTCATAATTATCAGGGGTTGCGAGCAAAGGGATGGGCGTCAAGGAGAAGTTGGAGGGAGGAACTTCCAAGGCACGACAGCGTGACCTCTGGGGTAATAATCCGGTCCGCGCTTCAAACGAAACCGCAGTGAGAAGCCTTCTTTACTCGAATCATTGGGTAACCCATTTCACGAAAGACGTGTAAAGTGTTACACGTTGCCGCCGGTAAATGAGTAGCTCGTCTCACCAGGCTATCCTATACTTCACGTATAAAATACTGATTATGAATGACTTAATCTCTTACTTCGCGTCGGGGAGCGGTTTGGCACAATAACTGCATTGGATAAGGTCGCCGATATTAAAAAGTAAGGAAAGGAGATCTCTTATGAAGTACTCGGCACGCAAGGGCTTCACCCTTGTTGAAATCATGATCGTGGTCGCGATCATTGGAATCATTATCGCGATCGCGGTACCCGCGTTCCTCCGCGCCCGTGAAAATTCACGCGGCCAGGCCTGTCAGGAGAACCTGTCGAAGATCGACGGCGCAAAAGAGCAGTATGCTCTCGAGTTCAAACTCTCGAACGGCGGGACAGTCACGATGGACAACCTTATCAATCCTCCTGGGACAACCAGCGGCCAGAAGCAAGGCTATCTGAAACAGCAGCCTGCTTGCCCCTCCGGCGGAACGTATACAGTGAACCCGATCGGGACCAACCCGACCTGCTCGATTGGTTCAAGCAATGCACCGTTCACACCACACGTGCTACCGTAAAACGTGAGGTAGCTTGTGTGCGCCACACAATGAGTGGTGGCGAGGGGGTGAAAAAAGAGCGGCGGAGGGGCAACTCTCCGCCGCTTTCTCTTTGGTGCAATTAAAACGAAAGGCAAGACGGGGGATCGTATCCTCAGTTCCGGATGAAATCACAGTCAGGGCTTACCTCCCGTCGACCACGGGACACTATTCAGAGTTCGTAGTACCCCAAAAAAACAAGCGTTCGTGATACCGCCTCGTGTGTCCTTGAGGCACGCAAACCACTGGGAATAATCATATCGGGAGTTTACTCGTGAGGGCCTGCTGAGAGCACAAAAGGCAATTGGCAGACCGATTACTTGCTAAAAACTCTGATTCTCTTCTAGAAGTTCTCAAGAGCTCCAGACCTTAGTTCGAGTGTTCCTTGCGAGAGCCAACACCTCGCATGAGCCTTTAATAGAGCATCACAGAACGCTTCCCAGCTAGCTCCGGCATGTGATTGCAATGCGGGTATCCATTCGTGGACGATGCATTTCAGGCATCCAAGCAGATCTCTTTGATTTCTCCCAGATTATGTTCGTTTGTAGTTATCAAAACATTGGTGCATGAGGAAGGCAGAGATTGAAGGGAAACCTCCATTAACCAAAATCATTAGGTAATTGGTTAGGTGCATAGAGAAAATCGGGGGATCATGATCCATTCACTTTTGCTGTGTCGCCTCCATGCCTTGCGCGGGTAACGCGGTTCACATAAGACGTGTAATGCATTACACATTGAGTCCTACATTGGGCCCTCAGCCTCCCATGACAAGTAAAGGCATTTCGCGTAGATTACTGATTGTTCAATACTTTCTAGCTACTTTCGCCGAAGTTTACTAGTTGGCACGATAAGTGCAGTACATCCTGATGTCGATTCACCACCGAAATGAAAGGAGATTCCTTATGAAGTACTCGGCACGCAAGGGCTTCACCCTTGTTGAAATCATGATTGTGGTCGCGATCATTGGAATCATTATTGCGATCGCGGTACCCGCGTTCCTCCGCGCCCGTGAAAATTCACGCGGCCAGGCCTGCCAGGAGAACCTGTCGAAGATTGACGGGGCAAAAGAGCAGTATGCTCTCGAGTTCAAACTCTCGAACGGCGGGACAGTCACGATGGACAACCTTATCAATCCTCCTGGGACAACCAGCGGCCAGAAGCAAGGCTATCTGAAACAAGAACCTGCCTGCCCATCGGGCGGAACGTATACAGTGAACCCGATCGGGACGAACCCGACCTGCTCGATTGGTTCAAGCAATGCACCGTTCACACCACACGTGCTACCGTAAAACGTGAGGTAGCTTGTGGGCGCCACACAATGAGTGGTGGCGAGGGGGTGAAAAAAAGACGGGCGGAGGGGCAACTCTCCGCCGCTTTCGTTTTCGTAGTTTGCGGGAGAAAGGACGCATAAGAGAAATGTATCGGGGTGGGACATCAAAAAGCGGGATCACCTTGATCGAAATAACCATTGTGCTGGCGATTATCGCCATTATCGTGGCTATTGCTGCTCCCACCTGGATGCGCCAACGTGAAAACGCCCGAGGAATCGCCTGCCAAGAGAACTTGGTCAAGATTTCCCACGCCAAAGAGCAGTATGCGATGGAGTTTCACATATCCAACGGCGGAACTATTACCTATCCTGACGACCTTCTCTCCCCTCCTGGCTCCACAGGGACTAATCAGGGCTATCTGAAGGTTGTTCCGCGTTGCCCAGCCGATGGAGTTTACACTGCCAATCCCATTGGAACTGACCCTACGTGTTCTATCGGCAGCCTCACAGCTCCATATGAGCCTCATGTTATGCCTCGATAGAAACTGCCTTCAGCTCGTCTTACATTTCCTTGGACCCAACAGCTGGAGAAGGAGGAACGGTGTTCGGAAGCTGTCTTCGTCACACAAACCAGACAAAAGGGTCCCCAAGAGCATGCGTGTTTGGGTCGTGTTTTTCGTCTTTTTCACTCATTCTCGTTTTCTGCCCTCATTTTGCTGTGTCTCATTGACACCTCCGGTCTTTAGCAAGATTCTACGAGCACTTGTAAGATCCAGAAGTAGCTGAGCAATTCGAGTATCAACCCAAGTGGAGACTGAGTGCCCTGTATGTTTGCTCGTCTGTCATTCCTGCACGGATTTTTTCTCCCCTTGCGAGACGGATCCCGTAATGTGCACCTAGTTATCCTGGGGCTGCTTGTACTTTGCGGCTACTTGCCGTCCCTCACGGGAACATCTATTTGGGACGATGAAGCTCTGCTAAGGAATCCACTTCTAGAGTCGAGTCGCGGTCTCTTTGGCATTTGGCTCACGCCCCATGAGAACTTACTCGAAGAGCATTACTGGCCTTTCCCTTATACGGTCGCATGGGTTCTTCGGCAGGTGACTGGCACAACGCCATTTGCATTCCACCTGACAAATCTCGTCTTCCATTGGCTGAATGCTGTACTGGTTTTTCTTTGCGCCCGCCAACTCTGCTTACGTGGGGCATGGCTCACGGCTGCATTGTTTGCAGTCCACCCTCTCCAAGTCGAATCTGTGGCATGGATAGTAGAATTGAAGAATATTCTGTCGTTTTTCTTTGCCGCGCTCTCAGCATGGATTTTCTTTTCGTGTGAACGTGATGGTCACCCTTCAAGAGGACTTATTCTAGGTACGGCCAGTTTTGCACTCGGCATGCTTTCCAAGAGTGCTATTGCTCCGTTCCCTCTGGCTTTGGGACTCCTTTTCTGGAGCCTACCCGAAGGACTTTCGCACGGCAAGAGGCGCCACTTTTGCGGATCACTCCTCATCACGAGCGTCTTCCTTCTCGCAATCGACTTCCTCGTGATGAAGTCACATCCTAAGCTACTTCCCAATTTTTCGCTCGTGGAGCGGACACTTCTTGCGCTGGAATGTCTGTCTCACTATTTGCGAACTTTCTTTTTCCCAACACACCTTTGTGCGATATATCCTCGCTGGACGCCTGGGACGCTCCCAATATGGCATTATCTTCCTGCTCTTGCATTCTGTGGAACGAGTCTTGGTGTTTTCTGGTTTGCTCGAAGTCACAAGCCTCTCCGTCCGCTAGCGGCGGCGCTAGCCGGAAGCATCCTTATGCTAGCTCCCACATTGGGATTTATGTCATTTAGCTATCAGCGACAGGCGTTCGTGGCCGACCGTTTCGCATACCACGCGTTGCCCTTTCTGTGTGGAGCCTGCGTGTGGACAAGCTTTCACATCGCGCGACATTTAAGAATTCCTCCAAATATCCTTCTCGTTGCGGGGGGAGTCGTTCTTTTTCTATGCATGGGAATGAGTTACCGCCGCGCGGCACTCTACCACAACGTCTCACTTTTAGCGAACGACACAGTAACGAAGAACCCACGTGCAACCACTGCACGGTACTATCTGGCAGACTCGCTCGCCCGCGAAGGGAAGTTCCTCGACGCCACTGCACAGTTTACTGAAGTCTTTTGGACGACAGTCTCGGCTTTGGATGAGCGAGAGGCGACGTTGGATTTCGAAAAATTTCGAGATCAGCCTATCAAAGACCCCAAAAGAGCTTTCAATGCAGGGCTTATCGCAGCAGCCAAAGGCTACCTCGACCAAGCAGAAAATGCATTCAGGGGTGCTGAAACAGACCCACAACTGAAAGCTCAAGCAGTACTTGGGCGGGCTGCCATCCTGTGGAAACGCGGACAAAAGGAACAGGCAGTTGAGCTTGTGCGAAGTCTGTATCCTCCCTCGAGAGGTGAAACTCGTGATGCGACCCGCTAACACCGCACATTTCCGCACATCTCCTTTCCTTGGGGAGATTCTGGGAGCAGCGCTTCTTTTCGCTTGTGTTCTTGTGATCTACTTCCCTTGCCTCGGAGGTCCCTACTTTTGGGACGACTATAGCCTCCTTCAGGCTCCCGAACTTCGTGGTCGCTTGCTGCGCTTGTGGTGCTATCCCCCGACCATTACGCTCGAGGAACACTATTGGCCTGTGACTTACTCCCTCTTTTGGCTCATTGGCCTTCTAGGAAACTGGGAGGCTTTCTGGTTTCACGTCCTCAACATCCTGCTTCACGGAGTTAACGCTGTCCTCGTTTGGAGAGTTCTCAGACATCTTCACGTGAAAGGTGCTTTCTACGCTGCGCTTCTTTTTGCCGTTCATCCGGTTCATGTAGAGAGTGTTGCGTGGATTATCGAACTCAAAGACGTCCTTTCGGCATTCTTTTTCCTCTCAGCACTTCTTCTCTATGTCCGCACGGGAGTGGAAACCCTCCCCAAATCAAAGCGTTTCACTTTTTGGATTTGTGTGTACATGCTGTACGTTTTTGCCTGTTGGAGCAAGTCAGTAGCTCTCACATTGCCTGCAGTGATTGTCATTATTGATGTTTGGAGATCTCCGGCGGCATTGCGTCACCGCATATGGGGATGGGCGGTTTTCTTCCTCTTGGCTGGCGGCCTACTAGCCGCCGACCTGTATGTCGCTCACCGCATGTCCCATGCAAGCGTGTCTCTCCCCTGGTCCCACAGGCTCGAACTCATTGGAAGAACGTTCTGGTGGTATGTGGCAAAAATAGTATCCCCACAACCGTTACTCGCGATGTATCCGCGGTGGACACTTGGAGAAACAGGTCTCTCCGGGTGGCTGCCTTCGGCATTGCTCGTTGGAGGAGGCGTTGCAATTCTGTGGGCTGCCCGCCGCTGGACCGCAGCTCGTGCAGTAGCGGTGGCAGGAGCCGTCTATCTTACCTGTCTTCTTCCTACGTTGGGAGTGCTCCCCCACAGTTACATGGCAATATCGTATGTCGCGGACCGGTACCAGTATCTCGCGAGCATAGCGCCACTTTCCCTTATTGCCTCAGCGATTTGGACGCTTCTCGAGAGTTTTAAAACAAACCGTACGAAACGGTTGCTTGTGGGAGCTATCGCCGCGATCATTTGTTCTTGGTACGCGAGCATGACCTACGAACACGCAGCGCTCTACGGAAATCCCGAAAAATTGCTCGAGCACACGGTTCGGGACAATCCCTCCGCCTTCACCGCACATCTCCTGCTGGGAGCTATGAAAGCAAGTCGGGGCAAATTGGATGAGGCGCTTCCACATCTCCAGCAGTCTGTGGCTTTAAACGCGGAAGATAGCAGCGCACGCGCGAACCTGGCTCTTGTGCTTTGGAGAAAAGGGGATTATTCGCGAGCCCTCGCGGAAACGAGCATTTCACTCAGCCGCTCCCCCAACCATGCCATGAGTTGGGCCGTGCACGCTGCAGCCCTCGCACGACTGGGCGAAACCACCGCTGCTACCGCGGCAGCCAAACGGGCACTAGAACTTGCGCCAGGAAATCCCCTCGCGGAAAAAGTCCTGCTGGGAGAATTTACGAGCACACCAAAGTGAGAAAATCAGCCGCGCAGGAGAAGCATCCGAAGCGTTTCGTAGACGGTACGGAAAAGGGGAAGCTTGCTTCGCCCTCGCTTGCGGTCATAGCGAAGGACAAAAGGAACTTCGGTCATTTTCTTCGTTAGCGTACTGAGATGAACAAGCAGCTCGTCCGTGCATGCAAATCCTTCGCGCGTGATTATTCGCTCTCCGTACTTCTCGTATGCAGCCCGCAGAATATCGGCGCGATAAGCTCTGAAACCGCACGTGTAATCGGTCACGTCCGGAAGCCGCAAAACGATTTGAAATAGCCACCGGGCTCCTCGACTCAAAAGACGCCTTTGCCAAGGAACTCCCACTTCTTTACTTCCAGCTCGGAAACGAGACGCAATGACGACGTCATAGGGACCAGCCCACAACTTTCGCACCATCTCCGGAATATAGGCGGGATCATGGGTGTTGTCGGCATCCATAAAAACGATTGCATCGTTGGGAGTCTCCGCGCGTTCGAGAGAAGCCCGAATCAGTGTTCTTATCGCTGCACCGAGCCCACGATTACGATCATGTACGATACATTCGAGGGGAAACTCGTGAGATAGTCTCTCGGCAACTTCTCGCGTGGCATCACACGAGCCATCATCGACAACGAGAATCTTGTATGCCAATCCATGATTTTGAAACATCCTCGCTGCTGATTCCACGAGGGGCCGAAGGTTATCTGCTTCATTATAGGCTGGCAAAGCGAGAATTACTCGGGGCGTCACTCGTAGTCGCCTCCGAGGGGAATCACTGAGGGGAACTCGCCATTCACGCTCGAGATCGTTGTCTTACTCACCGAAAACTGCTCTAAGGATCTCTTCCTTGTGAGATTTTGTCACTTCCTCTGCAGCGCACAGGATTCGGTACCAGTCCATTTCGGAAATATACAGCTGCGGCATGGGGTCGAGGTATTGCGCCTGTGGCGATTCCCACAACGGCAGGTGTACCACGCGGATGCGTGGCGAAGCATTCAGCATCAAGAAGCTGAGTGTTTGCGAACGACGCCCTTGGATAGTAGCAGCATGCTCAGCATATTTTGCGGATCCCACATACCCGTTGGGATCTTTTGCACGACCGGGAACGAGAGGGGCTGAAGCATCCAGCGCGATAACAACAAGTCGGGAATTATCTCCCTTCGCTCGCGAGAGAAACAGTTGCACGATGCTGTCCACGCCAGAGTTGTCCGATACGCCGCCGTCAGCTATGTGGACATATCCGCGCGACGCATAGTCACGAATAGTGAGAGGCCCAGGAAGAACAGGAAAGGCACATGAAGCTGCTACGGCACTAGCGATTCGGAAACTGCTAATGTCGGAGTCTATGCTGTCGAAACCAATGGCCCGGTAGGCTGGAGTGGAAAACGCGTGGGCAAGAATCCCAAGGAAGGGATCATTCCCAAATGTAGCGGGATTCACCGTAAAGTTTTTGCCTACATGGAGAGTGGTGAAGACGAACCTGTCTCCTGTGTCAAGGACAGTGCCATTCACGAGCGTGACAGGCGCTTCTCCAGCTATCTCTCTTCGGGAGAGATCTCCAAACGTTTGGCCGAGGTAGAGGTGCTCGTCAAATGTGTTCGCCAGTGTCTGAGCGAATCGGTAGCGAGTATAATACTTCAAAACTCCTTCCCACGGATGGCTGAGGTAGTGCGCCCATCCCCTCATCCAGAAATCGACCGTCATGTGAGATTTAAATTGTCTGAAAAATGATTCTTTTTCTTCCAGTGAGGAGAACTTAGCCGGCTTGTACAGGGCATAATAAGTAGCAGCCATACTTCCAGCGGAAACGCCGGAAACAACTTGCGCACGTTCAAGGACGCTCCTGCTGTCAGGCCGAGGCAAATAAGCTAGCTGCTCCATACAGCCAGCGGCAAATACAGCCGATCGAGTTCCGCCGCCACTAATTGCTATCGCAATATTGACGGGCTTATCCATCACTCGAGGTTCGGGAAGTGGTTTATAGCCTGGAGCGTTATCAAACACGAAAAACGGCAAGGTACCAAAGTGCCAACGGAATTGGTCAAGCCGGTCCCCCAGCATGACACAACCCGTCAACAGTACAGCCACTAACGCAAACCCCAATACTCTCACTACATTTCGACTTCTTGCTTTCACGATTTCTCCACTCTTTATCCGATAACCCATGTGCTTCTTACGTTCAAAACGCTGAGAAATTGCTAAGACTTCCCCAGTTGAGTAAAAATGTCCGTATATACTGTTTGCTCGTCAACAGTCGAATGGTAATGTACCAAATTTCCTTGCGTGCAATACCGAATGAGGCTGCTTTTCTACTGTTAGAAAAGCCAGCCCCCGGAATCAATAGCTTTGCGAGGCTGAATACTACTTTTCATTCAAATTTGCCCAAGGAGCTGTACACAAGTGGGTAACGAAAAGCAGTTTGTTCAAGAAATCACTCCTAAGTCTCAGGATTTCTCCGAATGGTATGTGGACGTCGTCCGAAAAGCCGAGTTGGCTGATTATACCACCATCAAAGGGTGCATGGTCATCAAACCTTACGGCTATGCCCTGTGGGAAAACATCCGGGACGCATTAGACAAGAGGATAAAGGCGACCGGACATCAAAATGCCTACTTTCCGCTTTTTGTTCCGGAATCGTTGCTAAAGAAAGAAGCTGCCCACGTTGAAGGGTTTGCTCCGGAGGTAGCGTGGGTCACACACGGAGGCAACGACCCTCTCGAAGAACGGTTAGCGATCCGCCCCACCTCGGAAGCAATTATCTGCTCCATTTATGCCAAATGGGTTCAAAGTTACCGTGACCTCCCAATCCTCATCAATCAGTGGGCAAATGTGGTACGATGGGAAAAAGTCACTCGACTGTTTTTGCGCACAACTGAGTTTCTGTGGCAGGAAGGGCATACCTGCCACCGCACCATGGAAGAAGCACAGGAAGAAACTCTCAAAATGCTTCGTGTTTACCAGGAATTTGCAGAAACCGAGCTTGCCATGCCAGTGATCCCCGGCCAAAAAACGGAGAACGAAAAATTCCCTGGTGCTTTATACACTTACACCATTGAAGCGATGATGGGCGACGGGAAAGCTCTCCAGGCGGGCACTTCCCACAACCTCGGTCAGCACTTCTCAAAAATGTTCGATATCATGTTCGAGGACGAAGACCAGGTCCGAAAGTACGTCTGGCAAACGTCATGGGGAGTCAGTACTCGCCTCGTGGGAGGAGTCATCATGACCCACGGTGATGAGCACGGTCTCATTCTTCCCCCGCGCATTGCTCCGACACAGGTTGTTATTATCCCCATTTTCCAAGCTGCCACGAAAGAATCTGTTGTGCAAAAGGCTCGAGAATTGAGCGAGCAGCTAAGCAAGATATGCAGAGTCCACCTTGATGCACGCGATCAGTACACTCCTGGGTGGAAATTCAATGAATATGAGCTCAAAGGTGTTCCGGTTCGGCTCGAGATAGGTCCCAAGGACATTCAGAAGAATCAGTGTGTGCTAGTGCGCCGCGATACTCGCGAGAAAACTTTCTGTCCGTTGACGGAGATCGAGACTCGCCTTCCTGCCCTACTCTCCCAGATTCAAAAAGACATGCTCGAGCGGGCTCGTCAATTCAGAGACGAGAATACGCGAGAGACCACCTCTTACGAAGAGTTCAAACGGATCATCGAGGAGAAGCGCGGATTCATTTTTGCGCCGTGGTGTGGAAATGGCGAGTGCGAGCTGAAAATCAAAGAAGATACAAAAGCGACTATCCGTTGCCTTCCTTTGACAGATGACAACCGAGTCATCGAAGCTCGCGAGGGCGTATGTGTCAGGTGCGGGGCACCTGCACGATTTAACGTCTACTTTGCACGAGCGTACTGACATAGACAATGACTACGGGCGCTCGCACGGATACTAAGCGACCATGGAAGATCCTTCAGCTTGCCTCCACATCGGACATGGGAGGGACAGAACGGATGATCCTGTTCTTTGTCGAGAACGTGGATCGGGATCGGTTCCTTCCGTACGTGGGTTGTCTCATGGGAAGCGGACAACTCATCGAGCGAGCTAAGCGAAGCGGGGTCAGGGCTCAACATTTTGGAGCCTCGTCGCGCCCAACCCTGCGCGGCATTTTCGAACTTTTCACATTTCTCCGCAGAGAGAAAATCGACCTTGTCCAGACTTACGGGCTTCGGGCTGACACAATAGGTCGAATCGTTGCGAAACTTGCAGGTGTGCCGGTGGTCATTTCCAGCATTCGCTCCATCGACCCGTGGAGGAGGTGGTGGCACGTCTGGCTCGATCGGCTCACTTCTCCTTTTGTCGATTGCTTTATATCGAACAGCCAAGCAGGCAAAGAGGTGACTGTTCGGCGCGAAAAGTACGCTCCAGAGAGGATTGAGGTTGTTTACAGTGGGCTTCCTCGACGCACGATTCCTTTTGCCAAGCGGCAGGAAATCCGACGCGATATCGGAGTTCCGCCGGATGCCTATCCGGTCGTGGGAATCTTAGCGAACTTGCGCGAGATGAAGGGCCATCGAGATGTCATCCATGCTCTCCCGACTATCCTCACGAACTGGCCTCGGACCATATTTCTTTTCGCCGGGCGAGACGATAGCGGAGGAGCCATCAGAGCACTTGCCGAAGAAACGGGGGTTGCCCGCGCAATTCGTTTTCTCGGTTACGTGGAAGATACTCCTCGTCTCCTTGCAGCGATGGACATTTTCATGCTGCCCAGCCACTGGGAAGGCCTGCCAGCCTCCATTCTCGAGGCTATGCATGCCGGCCTTCCGATCATTACGACCCGCGTTGGGGGGATTCCAGAACTCGTGCGCGACGGGGTTGAAGCGATTCTGATTCCCCCTGCAAATCCGGAAGCGATCGCCCAAGCCGTGTGCAAACTTGCCGAAGACCCCGCTGTAGCTCGTCGACTTGGCGAAAATGCACAAAAAAGGGCAGAGGAGGTTTTCTCAGTCGAAGCGATGGTGGGGAAAATAACCGAGATTTACGAAAGCTTCCTCCAAAAGAAAGCCCGACCGACAACGAATCCGTGACGTTTCCCTCACGACGTTTTTTGCTCCACAGGAATAACGTCAGGGAGACATAAATGAAAGAACCTTAAAGACGAGGAAGAAGATGCTATGCTCGCAGAGTTTTCCATAGCCCCCCTCAGCGGAGGCAGTGAGCACCTTTCTGAGTGTGTGGCACAGATGCTCCGCATTGTTGATGAGAGTGGCTTGCCCTATGAACTTCACGCCATGGGCACAATCGTCGAAGGTGAGTGGGACGAAGTGATGGGAGTCATTGAAAAGTGCTACAGGCTCATGATTGAGCGCTATCCAAGGGTTTCAGTAACGATCAAAATCGACGACGCGCGGGGTCGCACAGGCCGACTACGCGGCAAAGTTGAGAGCGTCGAACGCATAATCGGGAAACGACTAGCGAGGTACTCGCCGCATGCCAAGGCAGCAGAAAAAAACAAAACTCCGAACACAGGTAATGAGAGAGATTTGTAGGGGTGCTATTTGTTTTGACTCCAGTGAAATGAAACAGCAGAGTTAGCAGCGTTCAGCCAGAGTTCTGGAAACGAGGTGCGAATTCGAAATGACCAAACAGGAAGTTGCAAATCTTCTTCGGCGCCGAACAGGGCTCAGCCAGAAAGAAGCAAGGGAGGCTGTGGAGATTTTCCTCCAAGCTATTAAGGATGCACTGAAAGCGGGAGATAAAGTGTCGCTCGTAGATTTTGGGACATTTTTCCTCAAATCGCGGCGACCACGACGAGCGCGGAATCCCGTGACAAAACAGCAATTCGAGGTGCCCTCGAAATCTGTCGTTGTGTTCAAGCCTGGCAAAAAGTTCCGTGAAATGGTAGAGCGAGCTGCTCAGAATAGTTGATTAAGCGGCGCCCCGCAGCAAGTCACAACAGAACCGTCCAAGAAAGTTAGCGAGGAGCCTCGGCAGAAACCACGACATCCAAAAATCTTTCTATCATGTTGTCGTTTTTACGCGAACTATGGAAAACTGCATAGTATTCTTGCGCCAGCCCGGGGATTGTGCGCACGGGATGCACACCATAGAGTTTGCGAAGCTCGTGAGCCTCGACCAGAGGCATGATAAAATAGCCGAGCCCCTCTCCGCCGAATGTTTTTAGCAAAGTAGTATCCTCAAACTCACCAGCGATCTCCATTCGCACACCTACCTCTTCCAGCCAATCTTCGGTAGGGGCTCGGAGAGGATTGTCAGCTCCCGGCAGCAATATGGGCTTTCCAGCAAGACAGTGAGGGAATTGCCGACGAAGTGCTGCCACGTGTTCCTTCGGAGCATAAAGCGCAAGGGCAGATGTTCCCACTTTGCGCCAGGTACATTTCGGAGAAACCATGCGACCGCCGGCAACATCTGTCAGCAACACGTCTATGTCCCTGTCAAGAACAGCGACGAGAAGTTCGCTTTGCTGGCCTGTCCTGCAGGAAATCCTCAGATGCTTATCCGATTTCAGAAACCGCTGGAGGATGCGGAAAGCAACGAGACGGGGAAAACTCTCCACCAAGCCCACCACAACTTTCGAGGTTTCTTTTTCTTGTCCAGCGAGACTTGCGAGAAGCTCTTGACTTGCACTGAAGATCACATCTGCACGGCGCCTTACACTTTTCCCGAGTTCCGTGAGTTCGAGCTTGTTCCCCACACGGTGAAAGAGACGTCCTCCCAGAGTTTTCTCGAGGTTTGCGACGTGGATAGACAAAGTTGGCTGGCGTAAGCGAAGGCGCCGGGCTGCTGCCACCATCGATCCCTCCCTCGCTATGTGCCAGAAACACAGAAGCTGGTGGTAGTTGAGGTCACGCAGATCCATTGCTTTTATCAATTCTAGCTATAGGAATATTTTATGAAATCTATGGATGCCGCACGCGTAACTCATTTCAAGAAATTATTGGAGGGAAGAAACTCACATGGGCTCACAAAACCAGGCGAAGGACATGGAACCGCTGCGTGAGGTCCAGAATACCAAAGCTTGTCTGATCGAGAGACTTCCTGCTGATATCCAACGTCTCCTCGAGGCAGCTCCATCGGTGGTTTATGCTAGTACCCTCGAAGAGCTCATCGAGATGGCAGTACCAGAAACATCATGTGATGGTTACTTCCGTGTCACTTATGATGTGCCTGGAAAAGGCTCTGTCCTCGAGGCGCAGGTTTGCAGGGTACGAAACGGGATCTCTGTCAATTATCCGGAACCATACATGCGTCGACGAGACCCAGATTGCATGTTCATCGGTGATGACGGACCAACGGATCAGACGCGCTTTCAAGACCGTTTTGGCAAACCTTTCGAAGAGGTGCGACAGGAAACCTTTTCGTGGCTGTCGCAGCAAAATCTTGCTGTTTTCGTTTTCCGATCCGGGAAAGAACCTAAAAGCTTTGATGCCGTAGCGATATGTCCTGCAAATGCGTGCTTTTTCGCACTCTCCCTTGCAATGATTCAAGGCATTCTGCCCCTTTGCGACCTACCCCAGGATTTCTCCCCGACAGCATTCATTTTTGTGGCTCCACCCTTTCGTCATACGCATTTTGATGGACGCCAAGTTGTTGTCCACAACCGGCTCCGCGACCGGCATGAACTTTTCAGTTATAATCTGTATCCGGGACCGAGTGCCAAGAAAGGCGTCTACGGAATGCTTTTGAGCCGAGGTGAGAGCGAAGGGTGGATTACAGCACATTGTTCAACCGTTCGCGTGGTCACGCCTTATGATAACCACGTAGTTTTCATGCACGAGGGAGCAAGCGGTGGAGGAAAATCAGAAATGCTTCAGTATCCCCACCGTGAAACAGACGGCCGACTACTTGTCGGCAAGAATCTCGTAACAGGCGAAGTACGCTATCTCACCCTTCCACGAGGCTGCGCTCTCCACCCCGTGACAGATGATATGGCGCTTTGTCACCGCACGCTGGATCCCTCCACAAAAAAACTTCGTTTGCGCGACGCTGAGCAAGCATGGTTTGTGCGCGTCAATCATATCACGAAATATGGCACCGACGTCACGCTAGAAGAGCTGACGATTCATTCTCCGCAACCGCTTGTGTTTCTCAGCATTGATGCCGTGCCCCAAAGCACTGCCCTTATCTGGGAACATATCGAAGATGCACCGGGGAAACGCTGTCCAAATCCCCGGGTTATTCTACCCAGAGACATTGTCCCGGGCATCGTGAACGATGATGTGACAGTTGATGTGAGAAGCTTCGGGGTACGTACTCCCCCTTGCACGGCAGAGCAACCCTCCTACGGAATTATCGGGCTTTTTCACATTATTCCGCCTGCTCTCGCATGGCTATGGCGTCTTGTCTCACCGCGTGGCTACGACAATCCGAGTATTGTTGGCACTGGTGCCCTCGAGAGCGAGGGCGTAGGCAGCTTCTGGCCTTTTGCTCCGGGCAATCGGGTCGAACTCGCGAACCTTCTTTTGCGTCAGATTTTATCGACGCCGGGCACCCTGTATCTCATCATTCCTAACCAACACATCGGAGCGTGGAAAGTGGGGTTCATGCCGCAGTGGCTTGCGAGGGAGTACCTCGCCCGACGCGGTTACGCGCCTTTCCGCCCAGAGCAGATTTCGCCCGCGCGTTGCTCACTTCTTGGCTATAGTCTGAAAAACATTCATATCGAGGGATCTTCGATCAGTTCCTGGTTTCTGAGTGTCGAGACACAGCCCGAGGTGGGAACAATTGCGTACGATGCCGGGGCACGAATCCTTGTGGATTTCTTCAAGGAGCAATTGCGTCAGTATCGCACTCCCCACCTCGACCAAATTGGCCACGAGATTATTCAATGCTGTCTCGACGGCGGAAATGTGCATGATTACGAACAGTTTACGGAGAGGTTTGCCGGATGAAGAGACACAGTTTTGAAGGGATCCCTGTCGTCATTGGGTCACTCATAATGCAACTTTCTCTCGGAGCGCTTTATGCGTGGAGCACTTTTTCTGCTTCTCTCAAAGAGGTTTATGGGCTTACAGCCTCGCAAGCCTCGACAATTTTCGGTGTGGCGGTAATCACCTTCACCGTAACGATGATTCCTGGAGGCCGCGGTGTAGCCCGCTATGGTCCACGACGCATGGCCATGGTCGGTGCGCTTCTCTTCATCAGCGGCTACTTTACAGCCTCGGTTGCACAAGGCAAATATCTCTATTTATTACTCGGCTGCGGACTCATGGCGGGAACTGGAATCGGATGCTTTTACACGGCACCGTTGGCTGCGTGTCTCGCTTGGTACCCTCATCGGAAGGGACTCATGACCGGCCTGGCTGTGGCAGGATTTGGTGCCGGCTCCCTTATACTTTCCACGTGGGCAGAACGTCTTCTTGAACATGGCTGGGACGTCCATGATGTCCTTCGGGTCGTGGCGCTGGTAAACGGCTCTTGCGCCTTAATTGGTGCAGCGCTTCTTCGTCTGCCAAAAACAAGCACATCGGGCTCTTCACTACCCCAGGAATCAAAAGCAATGCAACTGCGACAATTGGTGCGTCTGCGCTCCTTTCAGGCGGCGGTGTGCGGCATGTTTGCAGCAACTTTTGGCGGGCTTCTGGTTATCGGCAATCTCAAATCCCTGGGTCTCTCTTATGGATTGCCATCGGCAGTAGCAGGACTTGCAGTGGGGATATTTGCAATCGGAAATGCCATTGGGCGGCTTTTCTGGGGAACTGTGTTCGATAGGTTGGGGAGGTGGACACTCGTCCTTACCCTCTTGATTCAGGCTCTCGTACTTTTTGGAATGTCGGCTGCTACCGATCCGACAACTTTTAAAATTCTTTCCTTTAGCTGTGGGTTTCTCTTTGGAGCGGCCTTTGTCCTTTACGCAGCAGACCTGGCTTCTGAATTTGGTCATGGGGCAATTGCAACTGTGTACCCGTGGGTCTTCCTCGCATACGGGATCGCAGGCATTGCAGGGCCTTACGTTGGAGGGAAAACCTATGACCTTACAGGGTCATTTGCATATGCGTGTATTTTTGCGGGTTTGATTTCGCTCCTGGGAGCGACCGGTTATCTGCTCTTCCACTACGATTGGGTTCGAGAGCAGCTGAGAACTCTCTCGCAAGGAGTCGCCGAGCCCGATTGAAAGATTTGCAGTGAGTGTTCCTCTAGCCTTTCCCAAAGAACTCCCGAACTTTCGCAATAACGTAATCAACGTGCTCATCCGGTAGCTGTGGATAAAGCGGAAGCGAGAGGGTGCTATCGGCAACGCGTTCAGCAATGGGGAAAATACCCTTTTGGTAGCCGAGGTGAGCATACGCGGGCTGCAGATGAAGGGGGATAGGATAATGGATGCCGGTTTCGATCCCCTGTTTTGCGAGAAATTCTCGCAAGGCATCTCGGCTTTCGAGCTGAATCGCAAAAAGATGCCGCGCATGCACGCCCGGCACAGTCAAAGATTGAAAACTCACGGGGAGGTCCGCCAACTCTTGCTCGTAACGGGTACAGATAGCATTTCGCCGTTCGACAGCTTCCTCCAGACGCTTGAGCTTCACGACTAAGACAGCTGCCTGGAGTGTGTCGAGACGGTAATTGAACCCTTCAAAGAGGTGGAGATACTTGTCTTGACGCCCGTGGTTGACCACGCGTCTGGCAAAGATCGCGAGATTTTCTTCTGCGGTGATTATGGCACCTGCATCCCCAAAAGCGCCAAGATTCTTTGCGGGGAAGAAGCTGAAGCATCCTACGCGACCGAGTGTTCCTGCATGGCGACTCGAGCCATCTGGGAGATAAATTTTCGCCCCATGGGCTTGAGCACAGTCTTCGATGAGAACAAGGCCATGCTTATCGCACAGTTGTTTGATTTCGAGGAGACCGCTCGGATTACCGTGAAGGTGGACAAAAATGACAGCGCGAGTACGAGGTGTAATGGCATCCTCTACGGATTGCGGATCGAGGTTCAAGGTCTCAGGTGAAATATCTGCAAAGACGACACGAGCGCCACAGTGTGATATAGCTTCTGCGGTAGCAATGAAAGTCATTGGGGTCGTAATGACCTCATCTCCGGGACGAATGCTCAATGCAAGAAGCGCTACATGGAGAGCAGCGGTCCCACTGGCGCAGCCAACACAATGCGGGATCCCACAGAATCGAGCGAATCGCTCCTCGAAGTCGGAAATGTCTTTCCCGCTAATAAAATCTCCCCGCTCGAGAACTCGAGCGATCGCGGCAATAGTTATCGGGGCAGCTTCGTGGTAAGAAGCCAATATATCATTGAAACGAACTTTTATCTTTGTTTGCGACATTGAGTAATGGCAAAGACGACAGGGCAATTTTGGCAACGGAAAAGCTTCTTGGCTTCTAACGATTCACGGTTTTTCCTTGTATTCAGAAGTCGGAGGTAAGAAGGTTGAGCCCGATGCGTACAAGAAAACTAGCTCAGAGTTTGGCACTAGCAATCGTTGCCATGACGATGTTGGTGGGTTTCTCCCAAGTTCGGCCTATGGGATGGCTCGAAGATTATCATCGTCTGGATCATATTGGGGGCGTTCCACTGGAGCAGGTTTGGGTGTCACCAGATCTCGATATACGAAATTATCACACTCTGTACATTGCTCCCGTCCTGGTTGACCAGAGAGTTTACCGCAACCGTGGAGACAACGTCCGCGAAATGGTTCAGCGGCTTACGGAAACGTTTCGTAAAGTTTTGAATCGTACTCTCCAGGAAACTGAAGTTTTCAGGGTTGTTTCAACTGACCCTTATTTCTCTCTCACAAAGCAAGGTGGGCTGACACTTCAGTTGCGGATTACCGATTTGAGCATCGGAAACCCGCCGGTGCGAGCACTCATCGGATTTGGGCTGGGAGCCACTCGAATACAGCTTGAGGGGAAACTTATCGACAACGCGACCGGAATGACAGTTGCGGAGTTTGCGGATATGCGAATGAATCCTGGTGGCGCACTCGTCTGGGGAGTTAAAACGGCAATGGATTCGGAGTATCTCTTAGGTGTCGATTTGAAGCACATGATCGACGGAATAGCTAAATTGTTCATTTACCTGAGAGAAGAGGGAGCACCGGCTGTCCAATACTGACACCGGCCATTTTTCTGTGAGACTAGGTGGAATAGCTTCACGATTTCGTGCATCGCGAAAAAGCTCCATGATGCTTTCCCGCCAATTCAGACGTGTTGCCTAGCATTATCAGCGATTACTCACGATTTGTCAGTAAGCAGCATCTCCGGATCGCTCACGAAAAGATCTCCTACCTGGACAAGTCGTCCGTTGACCGCTGCCGACGCATCCATCACCGCTTTGGCTTCCGGCTGAACTTGTCGGACAAGAATAGCTCCGTCACCCGTTGCTACCGTAAAACCTTTTCCACGCACAACTGATGTGACAAGACCCGGTTCCGGCCGGTACTTTGGATCTTTGCTTAATTGCATTCGCAAATAAAGGCTGTCGACCTCCGAGACCGGTTCAACTTTGAGGAATTTCCACATCTTCCCATGAAGGAAACTGAACGCTGTGGGCCAGGGCAGGAGTCCTCGAACTCGGCAGTAGATTTCATCCGTTCGTCGCTCCCACGGTATGAGACCATCGGATTTTTTGAGCATCGGCGCATATGTAGCTTGTTCATGGTTCTGAGGGGTGCTTTCGATTTTGCCACTTTCTTCGATCTGGTCAAGTGTTTTAACCATGAGCTCTGCACCGACGACGCTCAGCATGTTCGAGAGACTCACGGCATCGTCATCGTCGAGGATTTCGACTTCTTCTGTGGCAATGATATTTCCTGTATCCATCCCCTCGTCGAGTTGCATAATTGTGACACCGGAAACCTTTTCCCCGTTGATGATCGCCCACTGAATGGGTGCCGCTCCGCGATACTTTGGAAGGAGGGAAGCATGAAGATTGACGCACCCAAATGGTGGAAGCTGTAAAATCTCAGGGGGAAGGATTTTGCCGTAGGCAACTACAACAATAATATCAGGAGAAAAAGGGCGAAGAACATCGTCAAAATTCATGCCTCGAATTTTCTCGGGCTGAAGAACGGGTAGCCCGTGAGCAAGGGCCACTTCTTTGACAGGAGGTGGCTGCAGTTTCTTGCCACGGCCAGCGGGCTTATCCGGCTGTGTGACAACTGCTTCAACTCGATGCCGTTGGGAAGCAAGCAAGCGTTCCAAGGTAGGAACAGCGAATTCTGGTGTCCCCATAAAAACGATTTTCACGGCGCCCTCTCTCCATTTATTTTCTTTGTTATTGTTCGAAAATGAACTTTGCTTTGAGTGGTTTTTTCTTAGCAACTGGGAAATGATGCGGGGGCATTCAAGCACTTGCTCCTTCACCATGACCTATGATGCAGGTTCGCCGGGCCAAAAGCGGGGGTCGAATTTCCTTCTATTCGATCCATGCCGCGAGCAAAAAATGGTCTATCACCAAAGGCGGAAAAGAAGATAGTTTGTAATTCATTAGTTGTGCACTATACTAGATATCAAGGACGGTCTCCAAAGATGATGAGCATGAAAATTGACGTCCTCAAATTGAGAGAAGGCCCAATCGACCTCGAAATCGATTGCCGCCCCGAGGCGCTCGATCTTATAGACCGAGAGTACCGTTTTCGGCACCGGGTCTCTGGGCTTGTTCATTTTTCTTTGGTCGAGCAGAGAGTTCGAGCGAGAGGGTTTCTCGAAACAACCGCCGAGGCAGAATGTGTGCGGTGTTTGAAGGTGGTTGAGGTTCCGATTCGAGGAGTTGTGGATATTTTCTACGAGCATAACGAGGCACTTCAGACCCCCGAAGCTCTCCTGGGCGCTGGTGAGGATGAAAATCTCTACTGGTTCGACGGGGAAGTGGTGCACCCGGAAGAACAGCTGCGAGAGGCACTCATGATCGAGCTTCCCATGCTTCCTCTTTGTTCTCCCGATTGCAAAGGACTTTGCGCGCAGTGCGGGGCAGACCTCAACGAAGGACCATGCCGATGCGCTACGATAGAGCACGAAGAGGAACTCGAGGCGAGCGACTGGAAAGCAGCGCTGCGAAAAATACGTTTAGAGTAGTATCGACTCTGAACAAAGAACGTGATTGAAAGGCAGGATAATGGGTCTGGATTACGAACAGCTCCTTATCTTTAACGAACTAAGCGAGATTATCCGGTGGCAGAACCTTTCGATGGAGAGGATGAAGTCTTTCCGCGAAAAGTATCCCTACTTGATCCCGCCCAACGTCGCTCGCATGGTCGAGGAGAACCTGAAGGAGAACGTCCAGATCCTTTATCGTGAATTGAACGATCTCCACAAGCCTCGCGAGCAGAGAAAGCGCCACGTCTGCTCAGAATGTCACGGTGTTTTCTTTGTCAGTCTTCCTGGCGGAATATGCGACGAATGTCGATCGAAGAAGACTTCACACAAGCCTCAATATGGACGTATGGCACCTCCCCGCCGCGAAGGTGAAGCGGCGCAAACAGAGGAAGTTGCTCTTGAAGGTAACGCTGAAGCACCAGAGAACATGAGCAGTTCTGATGCCGCCCCAGCGCAGCCCGAAGACCTCGACGAGCTTCTTCCCAAAGAAGACGATTGACCATTCTCCGAAGTGAAGATTATCAACCGATAGTTGAAAGTTCCGTTGGACTTCTTTTGCGTTTGGGGGAAATTCGTCACCTCGCTCCAGATAAGTAAAGGTGTGACATGACATCGGAATTTGCCATACTCCTCGTCGAAGACGATCGTGTCTATGCAGAAAGACTCAGGAAGAATCTCGAACTCAGCAGGTATACTGTCACTCTTGCCGAGAGTGCTGAAAAAGCCCTCGAGGTTCTGGCTCAGCAAGAATACGATCTCATAGTCACAGACATCAAACTGCCTGGGGCAAGCGGAACAGATCTGATTCGACGCATCAAAGTGGAAGGTGAAGCGGGCATCGATCCCGACACCCCGATTATTGTCCTCACCAGTGTCACAAGCGTCGATACGGCTGTCGAAGCCATGAAGCTTGGAGCTGCAGATTACATCACCAAGGAAGCCGAGCGGCAAGAGATTCTTATCCGGATCAGCCGGGTGCTTGAGCAATCAAGTCTCCGGCATGAGAACCGCCTCTTGAGAGACCAGCTCGCTCAGCGCGACGAGTTCAAAGAAATCATCGGGGAAAGCCCTCAAATTCGCAAGATAAAGGAAGAGATTGCTCAGATCGCTCTCAGCGACGTCACTGTGCTCATAACCGGAGAGACGGGATCGGGGAAAGAACTTGTAGCTCGCGCAATTCACAGAACAAGCCCTCTGGCAAAAGGCCCGTTCATCGATGTGAACTGTGCTGCATTGCCCGACGACAATTTATTTCAGAGCGAGGTTTTCGGTCACGAGAAGGGGGCGTTCACCGACGCAACATACTTGCGCAAGGGGAAGTTCGAACTGGCTCACGGCGGAACGCTTTTCATGGACGAAATCGCAGAGCTTTCGCGCGAATCTCAGGCGAAAATTCTCAAGGCGCTCGAACAACAAACTTTCACCCGACTAGGGGGAATGCGTCCCATCCGCGTGAATTGCCGTTTCATCTTTGCGACCAACAAAGATCTCATGGCAGAAGTTAAGGCTGGGAATTTTAGGGAAGATCTCTATTACCGTGTGGCGGTATTCCCTATCCACGTGCCTCCCCTGCGTGAACGGAAATCAGATATTCCACTTCTCGCGAAGTTTTTTGCTGACCAATTTGCGCGAAAATATAACAAACCGCCATTCTTCTTTGAAGAATCAGCGATGGCACTTTTGCGAGAGTACCCTTATCCGGGGAATATCCGCGAGCTACGAAATATCATCGAGCGCCTAGCCATTCGAGCACGAGGAGACGTCATTACTCGCGCCGATGTGGAACAAATTGGACTCGGCAGGGCTTCTGGGGCAGGGCGTCAGCAAAGCGTTGTGACCTTACCTGAGGAGGGAATCAACCTCGAGGAAGTAGAGCGACAGCTTGTTATTGAAGCTCTCAATCGCACGGGGTGGAATCAGAAAGAAGCGGCTGCGCTTCTAGGAATCAGCGTTGACCGCATGCATTCCCGCGTGAAGAAATTCGGACTGAAACATCCATCCTGGCGAGTACACAAGGAAGTTGCAGAGGAAAGCCAATGAAGACAGAAAAAAGAACAATTGCTATCACGCGCCGCATTCACGAACGCGCCGGCGAAGTGCTCAAAGCAGCAGGCTTCGATGTATGGGTGAACCCCGAAAACCGCTCTCTGACGCATGAGGAACTGAAACGTGTCGTCCGTCAGTTCGACGGTATGATTTGTCTCCTGAGCGACCGCATCGACGCAGATGTCCTCGCGAGCGCCGAGCGGGTCCGCGTTATCGCCAACTATGCAGTCGGATACGACAATCTGGACGTTGAAACTGCAACCAAGCGGGGAATTGCACTTTCCAATACGCCCGATGTTCTCACGAACGCGACCGCCGAACTTGCCTGGGCACTTCTTTTTGCTGCTGCACGCCACGTGGCAGCTGGCGATCGATTTGTGAGAGAAGGAAGATTCCACGGATGGGATCCCCTGTTGCTTCTTGGACACGAAGTTGCTGGGAAAACGCTGGGCATCGTGGGGGCTGGCCGGATCGGCACTGCCGTGGCAAAGCGTGCGGTGCGCTTCGAAATGAAGATTCTCTATACAAGAAAGTCTGGACCGAGCTCGCAAATGGATGCACTCGGTGGACGCTACGTATCACTCGAAGAACTTCTGCGCGAAAGTGATTTCATCTCAATCCATACTCCGCTCACCCCTGAAACTCATCATCTCCTTAACCGGGAGAATTTGCGGTTGGTAAAACCGACTGCCATTCTCGTTAATACGGGTCGCGGTCCCGTCATAGAAGAGGAAGCGCTTGCAGAAGCCCTTGCTGAAGGGCGGCTGGCAGCAGCCGGACTCGATGTCTACGAGTTCGAGCCAAAGGTGAACGAGAGGCTTCTCAAACTTCCCAATGTTGTTCTTCTCCCCCACATCGGAAGTGCAACGTGGGAAGCCCGCTCAGCGATGGCTGAACTGGCAGCACAAAACATTGTGGATTATTTTGAAGGACGCATACCGCGCACGTGTCTCAACCCCGATTATGTCAAATATCAGAGCAGTCGTTAACCCCCGAAAAATCACTGCGAAGCCACTTTTCGGGGAAAGGGATAACGCAATACGGCAAGAATTGCGCCGAGAAAACAGACGATAAACACACATGCACAGGCGGAGCCAAACCAGTCGCCCCAAATTACGTAGAGAGAGGTTATGGCGGGACGAAGCATGAGTTCAGAGTTAGTAGCTCCTCGCACGCGCCACGGCAGTTGTGAAAGGATCCGTCCATCCTCACCAATGATAGCACTGATGCCCGTATTAGCAGCACGAAGTACTGGACGCCGCGTCTCAATTGCTCGAAAAACAGAATGAGCAAAGTGCTGGCGCGGTCCTGCATCGAGAAATCCGCGCAAGGGAGTGCCAGTGAGAACAACTCGCCAGAAGCGACTCCACTTAGTTGCAGCAAGAAAGACGGCAGGGTCCGCACCCACGGGAAGCCAAAAATCATCCGCCTTCGCCAAATGGCTGCTATCATACCACCCGTCATTCGTTATCACGCACAGCAATCGTGCCCCATTTTTGGCATAGGTGCGGGCGAGATCGGCAAAAGTCGACTCGAAACAAATCATTACACCTAACTGCGCATCTTCGACAGAAAAGAGCGTATACTCCGTGCCGCGTGCGTAGCTCCCAACCATCAATACCCATTCCTGAAAATACGGAAGCTTATCGAGAATGGGTGCTGTTTCTCCAAAGGGAACTAACCGAATCTTATCGTACACAGTACTTGTCAGTCCCTCATTGGGGGTCACGAAGTAGGCTGCGACCGTTGAAACCATTGCGTCAGGCTCAGCTGGAGAAGTTGTTCCGTCAGAATTATCGACGGTTTGCAAAGCTGGAAATACCCTAGCGGAACGGCCGGAAAAAGGATGTGTCATACGCTTCTTGTACTCCGCTTCCGTTTCTCTCCGGTCAGCTCCGAAAAGAATATGCGCACCGCATTTGCGCGACCTCTCTTCGAGAGCTTTGTGCAAGGCAGTGTCGTAAATAAAGTAATTCGAGTTGAAAGCGGACTCAGGCAACACAATCAAACGTGGTTTGCTTTGGGCGCAGACCTCGTCGATGAGCGACAAGGTGGAAGAAGTCATTTCATAGTCGAGCTTGTTTGCTGTCTCGAAATCTGTTGCCCGATAGAACTCCATCTTTTGGGTTTGGAAGATACACGGTTGGAGAACAGAAACCTGCAAACGCGTATCAGGGGACTTCCGGCTATCAAACCTTATGCGAACCGCGAGAGGATAAATAGCGAATTGAAAAATAACGAGCAGAACAAGGAGCAAAACATTGAAGCGGAATTCTCTACGAGAAGGAGTGTGGGGAAGCGGTCGCCCCCGCTTCAAAAAGCTGAGAACCCACTGCGCGCCCACAGCATTGGCAAAGATAATTATCCACGAAACGCCGTAAACCCCCAATATATCAGCGATCTGACAGCCAGTTAGATTCCATGGTGACTGAGAATGCCCCATGAAATTCCATGGGAAGGCGAAAGGTCCTAAACCGCGAAGGAATTCTGTTCCCACCCAAAGCGTAGCCGCAAGAGATGGAAGGAGCCCGTACGAGGCCCAGCGCATTGCCCAGCGCAGACTCCCGGCAAAACAAAGCCATATGAAAGTCAGGGCAGCTGCTAAGAGCACTATCCCGATTGGGATAAAAGGATTGAAGGGCAGAAGTGTGTTAAGCCAGTAGAGAGAGGAATAGTTCCAGGCAAAACCAAAGATACAAGTGGCAACCACCCATCTTTTCCGTGAGGAAGCAGAGAAGAGAACAGCAAAGAATGGTATGAGAGAGAACCATGCAAGTATCCATGTGCCAGGGAGTGGGATGTGGATATTCAAGTTAAGTCGAGAGAGAAACCATGCTTCGTGAGAAAAGACAATTCCCCCGCTGAGCCCACACAATGCCAGGACAAATAACGCCGCAAGCCGTAACCATCGCGAGGAAAGGTCGGGTGGCAGTTTCGATAATATTGAGGCAGCAGCAACTCCACCGCCCGTTTTTTTCGATGGCTCGGCAGTCATTCTGTAAGGTGTTTTGCACACCACAAAGTGTTATGGAGTAACATTGCGATCGTCATGGGTCCGACGCCACCAGGGACAGGCGTGATAGCTCCAGCCACGCCTTTGGCTGCTTCGAAATCGACGTCACCAACCAGACGGTATCCTTTTGGCGAGGTCGGATCATTGACTCGATTGATGCCGACATCGATGACTGTACTACCGGGTTTTATCCAGCCACCTCGAATAAAGTGTGGCTTTCCCACGGCGGCAATGAGTATGTCGGCTTGACGGATGATTTCTGGTAAATGCTCAGAACGAGAATGGCATACGCATACCGTCGCGTCGCCACCAGTGCCTTTTCGCATGAGAAGGCTCGCCACCGGTTTCCCGACGATATTGCTGCGGCCTACAACTACAGCAAACTTGCCCTGCGTGGGGATCTCTTCCTCGATAAGGAGTCGCTGAATCCCAAGTGGGGTACAGGGAATCGGAGCAGGAAGCCCAAGCACCAATTTCCCTACGTTAACAGGATGAAAGCCATCAACATCTTTTTCAGGACGAATTCGCTGGAGTATAGCATACTCATCGAGATGATCAGGAAGAGGTAACTGCACAAGGATTCCATGGACAAGAGGGTCGGCATTGAGCTTATCTATAACTTCCTCGACTCTCTCCTGAGAAACATCAGCAGGAAGCGTGACGACATCCGAGTACCATCCGAGGTCGAGACACGCCTTACGCTTGCTTCGCACGTAGATCTGGGAAGCGGGGTTATCACCAATGAGTATCACCACAAGACCCGGGCGCACATGGGTACGCTTCGTGAAACTCTCGGCTTCGCGATGAAGTTGTTCGCGAATCCGTGCCGCAATAGCAGTTCCATCGATGATTCGTGCACTCATGTTCTCCACTCCTTGCGCCTAACGAATTCCAATGCAAACCTCTTTTTCTCCACTATCAAGAAGTTCGCAGCAGAAAGCCGTACGCCAAAACAATCAAAACATCCGAAACTGCCCATAACCACAAAGCTCGATACATTCCTCTCTTTCCGGGATATGTTTCCCATCGCCGGAGCCAATCGGCAGTAAAAATAAGCCACGCAATTCCTCCGATAGCTACAACTGCACCGGCAGCGAGAGAATGCAAGCCCGCCGCAGAGCCCACCTGAGTCCCAGCGAGGTGTGCCAGGAGTGCAAGAACCTCGAAAACTATCGCAAAAACGAGAGAGCCTTTCACACCAAGCATAATAGCAAGGGTGCGATCACCCCGTGCTCGGTCCTCGGGGATCTGGTAAATCTGAGTCATCGGATAAAATGCTCCAAAGAGAAAAGCGAACCCGAGAGCACCAAGATACAGACGCGCTGGAACAAAAGAAGGAAGCTGTGGGAGAAGACCGGTAGCAAGTCCTCCTGCTGCAAACGTTGCGGCACCGTACCCTGCCATGTTTACGACGAGATCTGCGCCGCCCACCGCTTTCAAGCGAACCGGTGGCACAGAATACAGAATCGACAAAACAAGACACACCCAGTATAGTCGGGAAAAACTCGCTGGCATCCACAGTGCTGCCAGTACAGCTCCTCCACAAAGAAGGACGAGGGAAAACAAGGCGAGAAAACGAGGGGGTGGAGGTGGATTGTCGAGATATCCGATGTCTCCTTCATCACGGTCGAAAGCACTGTTCAAAGCAAGTGTCCCGCCGTTGAGGCAGATGGTCCAGAGGAGCCCCCCTGCGAGAGTTCCTCCTAGAGTCTGAAAAATGTTTTCTCCTCGAGCATGGGGTATGACCACCAAGCTGCCACAGAGGTAGTGAGCAAAAACGATACCCCACGACCGTGGTCTCAAGTGAAGCCAGTATGGAACTAAAGCACTCACGATTGCGTTGTGTCCCTTGAACGGCAGAATTCCATAATCTCACCAGCACCCGCTGCAAGAAGATCTGAAGCTGCTTTTTCCGCCACGCTTTGTGCCTCGGCAAGGGGAACACTTGTCCGATCCCAGCGAAGAGTGCGCGCGCCATCAGGCGAACACACAACAGCTCTAAAAGTAAGTTCGCTCCCTACGACTCGGCAGAGGCATCCAACAGGCGTGTGACAGTCAGCGCCTATGGCACGAACAAAATTCCGTTCTGTTTCGCATTCGAGTCGCACGCGAGGATCATCGAGAGCCTCCCACACTTCCTGGAGATCCGATGAGAGAGCCGCTTCCACGGCGAGTGCGCCTTGACCGGGAGCGGGGATAACGCCATCACAAGGCACCATTTTTACGGATGGTAATGGCGTCCCGAGACGCACAAGTCCGGCGTGAGCAAGAATAAGCGCGTCAACTTCGCCTGCGACAAGCTTGCGCAATCGCGTATCCACATTGCCACGGATATCGACCACCTTTACATCGGGTCTTATACTGAGAATCTGGCCGCGGCGGCGCAGGCTCGACGTCGCTACACGCGCACCGCTAGGAAGCGATGCCAAGGAATAGCCTTCGCGACTCACAAGCACATCGCAAGGATCCTCGCGAACCGGCATTGCAACGAGCGCCAAGTTGGGCGGAAGATGCCCGGGAACGTCTTTCAAACTATGAACAGCGGCATCGGCATCCCCGGCAAGCACTGCTCTCTCAACCTCTCTCACAAAAACCCCCTTATCGCCAAAAGAACGAAGGGGTTTTTGGGGATCCCTATCAGCTGGCGTCTGAACGTGAATGAGCTTCGTCTCGAACTCGGGGAAAGCCGCACGAATTCGGTCACTGACAATTCTCGCCTGAGCGAGTGCCAGCGCACTTGCGCGCGTTGCGAGTCGAATCTCTTTATGTCGATGTGCCATGAGGCGACACTGAGCGCCAATCGTGCGTGTTTTTCTAGAAAAAAGAAACCCGCAGAAGGTCAAACCTTCCGCGGGTTTCGTTCGACTTGATGCCGCGAGTGGTCTACTTGTCTGAACTGAAGAGAAGAACTGATTCGCCTACAACTGCCCCATCTTTCACTTCGGCATAGCCCGCAGCGCCATGGATCTTGCGAAGTGCGTCGAGAACCTTATCCATAGCCGGCTTGTCAGCCGCCTTGCTTGCGATCTGTCCGACCGAGTCCCATACTGCAGACAAATTGACATATCCGAAGCTCATCCCACGCGGCGTCACACCTTGATATTGGCCGAGCAACTGACTGCCCACAAGCGACTTTTCCTTACCGTTTTTCACAGCTGCCAACTTCGAAACTGTTTCTTTCGTAGAAGCTATAATGAGATAGTCGCCAACGAATGCGTAGGCTGGTGTCACTGTCGGCAGAGGGGGAATATCAAGGTAGCGAATAGAGAGGTCGCCCTCTTTAGCCGTCTTGAAACTTACATCGACGTTCGGCGCTTTGTCTTTGTCCGGTCCCTGGGGCGCCATTTGCTTTACTTTATCGTCAACCTGGCGTTCGACTGCAGTGAGAACTTTCTGCATCTTGTCTTTATCTCGAACCTTCATGAGCAACGCGAGATCCACAGCCGGGAGCGAGGAGCTGAAATCCAGAGAGCTGACGATGAGCCCGAGCTCATTGCCACAAGCTGGCAGAAGATCTTCTTTTACCGAAAATCCCAAGAGGGGCTCGAGGTCTTTCAACTGTTTGTCGATGTCGGTGTCCTTTGAATTCCCGGAAAGCGAATTGATAAGGTCGCGTATGAAGTCGTAGATCAAAAAGGCATCGAAGGCATTTGTCCCGCCCGCAACCATGACCTGCTCAGGAGCAAACTTCATGATTTCGATGGAGCTGCTGTTCGACGCACGCTCCATGAGTTTGCGGATGAGAGTGTTCTCGCTCCCCGGAGCGAAAGGCGAATAGTGGTAACTGCGAACAGAATCTTTTTTAACTTCTATCACAGTACCCGCCATGTCTTGCGCAGCAAATTCGCGCATCAGCTGGTACAGTTTCTGCAATTCGGGCTGACGGGGGGCGTTCTCAAAAACGGCTTTATTGTTTTGATACATATAGAGGACCCCGTCACGAGCCGAAATTGCCTTGCTAACTTTTTCAAAGTCAGAAGCCGAATTGAAACCACCTTCTTTTTTCTTCCCCTTAGCCCGTGCGAGCATCGATGTGAAAACGTTGTTGTCCGTCGCGACGAGGAACAGCGAATCGGCTTCTGCGTAGTAGACGTCCATCCCATTTCCAGCCACGAAATGCTTCACCAAGCATCCTTCCACAGTGCTTGTGGTGATGAACTCATGCTTCTTTTCGCTCGCCGTGCTAGCCTCATCATCAGACTGCGATTCCGCGGCGGCTTTTATCGCGGCTTTCTCCCAATAATTAAGGAAGTGTTGGAACTTGTCTTTGTCACCCTCCGTCGCAACAAGTCCAACCACAGGCTTGTCACTTTCAGTGCTGTTCGCCATGAAAAGATCGAGAGCCGGAATCATTTTTGTCACGGTTTCAGCATCTAGCTTGAACCCGAGCTCTTTTTCGATTTCAGGCAGAAATGCCTGAACAGCACCCAACTGGTCTTTTCCCCCGACAGCTTCGAGGATGTCCCTCACAATCCCGGGGAAGGGACTTGCTGTACACGCGTTATACAGCTTACCCGTGTCGGGGACAGAAAACACATATGTAGCTTGAACAGGGACAACCTGGGGATTGGCAACTTTCGCCATACCTGCAGTGGCAAAAAGCATGCAGGCAACGAAAGCAATTGCTCTCATACCGCCGCGAATCTGTTTTGCCTTCTTTCCAGTCATCTTAATCTCCTTAGCTCTCGTGTAATACATGAGAATTGTGTCGCGAGGAAACTCTTTCTTGCAAGCAGTAAACACCTCCACATCAGAAATGAAATTCGTGCGCAAGCCAGCGTCTCATCCCCATCGACATGGGAAGGTACCAGACAACGCACTGAACAATCACGAGCGAAATGAAGAAAGGTGCGCTAGCCAAAAGAGCTGCCCACAACGCGTGAGACTTACCTGTTGCGATCGCTTGGGAAAAGGACAGCGCAACAGGGATCTCGAGGGCAAGGGTCCCGCTGACATAGAACAAACTGGAGATGATCGTCATTGTCCCACCGAAACCGTTGGCAATGCGTGCGGGGTTATCTTCTTTGAATGAAGGGAACATCGCGCCAAAACCAACAGCCAGACTCGTCAGTCCAACGGCTAAAGCGCAAACGGTCACAATCCCTAGCCATTTCATAAAAGTACTTACACCCAACATACTGTTGGAAAAAATGATCAAGGGAACCGCTGTGACCAGACAGCCGAGAAGACAGAGGACAAATTTCTCCCAGATAAGCGTCTGCTTGGGAAAAGGAGCCAGTCCAATTACCCAATACTGCTTTCCTTCGAGACTCAGCATGGGAAAAACAAACCGTGTCGTGAGGATAGAAAGCACGAACGCCGTCGCACCAAGGTTAAAAATAGAAAGCACTACTCTCCATTGGGGAAAGAACATTTCAATGCCGCGAAGCTGATTGGACACTCCACGGATATTTGCGACGTAAAGCACAAGAAGACCAAAAAGGATCACCAACTGAGACCACTGGGCGGGGTCGCGCCAAAATGTGCGAATATCCTTAGATAAGAGCGCTTTCCAAGGAGCGGGAACAATCGAAAGCAACCAGTCAATCACAGTGAATGCAGGGTGCCGGCTTACTATCGTCACCGGGCTCGCAGTTTCGCGCGAAAGTGTCCAGCCACGGTAATAAAGTCGAGGCACGAACCACAGACACACTTGGATACTTACCATCGCTGTCGACAATAGGCAAGCGAACCAGAAAAGCCCTTCCCTCCCTTGCCCTTCCGATGCAGCCTTCAAGCCATTGGCGAGCCATGTACTCGGCAGCCAAGGTGACGAGCCTGCGTTAAGCAGTCGCATGATTTCGCCAAAATCTGGTGTCTCGAGCACCATAGAGCGAAGTCCCATAAGACGCACGAGCACAGCTGTGATACCCAAACTACACACGAGAAGGCCAATCGTGAAGAGGCGGGCTTTTCGAGCTGGAAGATAAGCGCTGACAATCATTGTCAAAAGCGCTCCGAGCGAGGCAGGGACGATGAGAAATGGCAACCCCATGAGAAACGCCGCCGGGTAGAACCACAGAGGGGCATGTTTGACGTAACCGTACGAAGCGAAGAGAGGCAGGCTGAGGATCACAAAAGCCCATGAGCTGAAGAATATGCTCTCGGTGAGCTTTAAACCAAAGATTGTCACGGGGCGAAGTGGAAGTGCCATGAGAAATTCGGTTTCTCGCGAGATATATGTCGTTGTTAATGTAATAATGAGATTCGAGAAAATAAGCATAGAGAAAAACGTTAACAGCACCACGCTAAGAAGCCGTTCCATGAGTGGTGGGCCGAAGGGTTCTTGAGAAACGAGAAACCTGAAGAGAAAATGGAAGAATCCACCACCAATTCCAACAATGAGCAGAATAGTAATCAAGCCCGCTGCAACGTGTATCCACACGTAGCGACGTATTTGCTTAGCGAGGTGGCGCGCCATCCATAATCGAGTCTTTACGAGAGCAATTGCTGCGTCCATTTTCCTATCTATTTCTTGTCTACAACGGGACTCAGGACAAAAACGTCGTAAGCGCGATGAAGGTAGTGTCTTTTCCCGCTTTCCGCTTCATCTATTACTTGCCGAGCTACCTGGATAAATTCTTCGCGCTCCAGACCATGGGGTGAGCTGAGATCGATAAAAACGTAGTCCTGTGGTTCAAGTTCGCGGGGAGAGAGGAGGTGTGCTCCCAGGCGGGTTGGTGTTATTCCCCATAAACCAAATTGCAGTGCTACTCGCGCTTCACGGGGAAGGACGTCACGCGCAACTTCCAACCGGTACCAATCACGTGAAGTAACGGAGAAGGGTATGCGACAATATCCATCGGTTCGTGTGGGAAGGAACCACTGCGCGGCAGCAGCGAGACAAAGAATGATGCCCAAAGTAGCAGTGAGATCGCGTCTCATCCAGCGGGGTTTCCAATCGAGGAGTCGCTTCGCTCCCACGCACGTAGTGAGAGCAAGGAAGGGAAGGAACGGATAACTATAGTAGTACGCCAAGCTTCGCATGAATGGGAATCCTGTGAGAAGAAGCGGCAAGGGAACAAGAAGAAGGACAACGTATCTCCCCGACAAAAGCGGCAGGAAGAGAAAGGAGGCAACCAGCGTTGCAACGGTAATAAGTGTGTCGCGCCCAAACCCTCCGCCGGCAAGTCGGGGACCGTATTCAGTGACGGCTCCCCCGCCCTGTGATTTCTGAATTACGAGCATAGTGCTAATTGCCACGAGTGCGTATGCGACGCACGCACAAGCGACCGCTGCATACTGTCGGCGTTGCCTCTTGTCCGCTGCATGCCACCACTCGAAAACTGCCCACGCAGCAAGCCATAAGGCAGCGTCTTCCTTCACCAATATCGTGAGCAAGGCGCAGAGATACAACCACCGTGACGAACGGGCTGCGATAGTGAGGACGAAGAAAAGGACGAAAAACACCTCGAAGTGATTCGCTAACTCGAGCGACCCTGTGAAATGATTTGAGAGAAAAAACAGTGCGAGCGCCGGCCGTAACCACGGCGATATCTCTTCACGTTCTGCGAGCCAATGCACGGCAGGAACAAAGAGAGCGAGTGCCACAACATAGGTGGTAACAAGTGGGATAGGATATGCGCTCAATGGCACGATGGGGAGCAGCAAGAGAAGAAAGGGCGTAAAGTGAAACCCAAAGTGATCGAGGTGGTCATGCATCGGCGATGCCATGAAGCGCCCATGAAGGGTATTGAAGAGGCAGTAATGGATGTTGCCCACGTCTGCGAGATACCATCGACTAGTCAAGAATTGCGTGAGGGCAATCCATTCCATGTATATCAGAGCGGCGATCGTAATAGCCCAGGTAACAGCCCATGGGCTACGAGCGAGTGAAGCGATAGCACCCCACATTGCTCCCCTAGGTGCTCGTTTCGCTCTCACGGACGACATCTCACTAGCACCGTCTTTTTGTCTTCGAGGAGGACCTCCCCAAGCACAGCTCCCAACCTCTGGCGAAAAAGCGGTAGCTGGTCTTTCCCCGTAAAAATAGCACTCACACAGAGGCTTCTCAAAATGTCCGCAGATGGTTCTTTTGTAAACGAGTCGATCATATTACGCTTTTCATAAATATAAGGAGTATTAAATCCGTGCGCACGCACTGCAGTGTGATGAGTGACGACAGGGATAAGCGTGACAACGTTGGCATATTCCTGCGGCAACGCGATGTCGAGGATAACCTCGTGCGACCGAAGAGAATCCATACGGTGCAACATTTCCATAGCGCTTTTATCAACTCCGAATAGTCTACTCATACGAGGGAGACCCGCAATTGTCTGGCTGCACCATATAACGTTATCCGGAAGATGAAACAGACATATCGCTGCAGCTACAGGCGCAAAGAGTGTCTTTGCTTTTTCTCCATACCGAGCTTGGAGTATAGCTTCTAAACCTAGTGGAGAAAGAAGCGCCATCGGGACAAAAAGATAGCCGTGAGAAAAATGCAAAGGTTGCTTCGCTTGCATAAATGGCAACAATTTATCGTGAAAATTCAGAACACCAACGACTCCGAGCCAGATAACACACAGTCGAATTTCGGGACGACGAAGGTGTGGCCGTGTAGACCGAAGAAAAAGCGCACACGCAGAGAGCGGGACAAGAAATCCATAGGCGACCAGAATCTTTGACAGCCGCATAGGAGCTTTGAATTCGCACATTTGCGTGTAAACGGACCGGTACTCAGCATTTCTCGGAAGGATAGCAAAGTAGTAGAGCAAAAATACTGCTGTAATCATGCTGAGGACTATGAGCGGTTTGAGCAACCGGCGATTTCCAAGGCCATATTCCGCTCCCAGCCAGAGACAGCAAATCGCCGCCAAGGTCACCCCCGTATAAGGATGTGCCCACCACGTCAAAAAAACCCCAATAATTCCTCCCCACCTATATCCTTTCACAAACATCACAAGAGTAAGGAAAAAGAGGACATGATAAAATACTTCCGTAGAATAAACGATGTTCCGGAAAAGGTCGACATGCCACCAGGCGTAACCATTCTCTGCCCCGTTAAAATCTTCGAGAAAAAGAGTCCAAAACGAAGCAAGCATCGAAGACGGCTCATAGTTGTGCCAATCTCCGCTAACAATGTGAACGGGAATAAGCATAGCAGCCGCTAGCCACGCGACTCCACTACCAACGAGGAGAAGAAGTAATAGCCAATTAGTCCATCGCTGCCAGCCATGAATGTGGCGAAAGAGGCGCGCTGCCAGAAGAAGATACACGGGACCGAAGAGAAGCCGTACAGCACCGTCGATAAGCGTGAAGGAGACTCCTGTGAGGCGCCAAATCCACCCTACAAGAAAAAAATAAAAATGAGTAAACAACCGCGGAGAGTTCACAAGGTTCGAATACGGGTTTGCATAAAATAGGCCATTGCCATTTTCGAAAATTTCCCGCGCACAGGCGTAGTAAACAGGCTGGTCATCTTGAACAAAACCCGTATACTCCTGGGAGGGCGGCAAAAACAATCCGCGCGCAAAGATCGATACTGAAAACACAATGGCGCACACGACGGCGACGCTTTCGGGCCAGTAGTGATCCCAGAAAACCATCAATCTCTGTGGCGATCGTGTGGTTACCAACTCCATCCGCAATTCTCGAGAACGATAGCTGAAATTCGTTACGAAGGTCTGCAAGAAAAAAGCGTCACGACCAAGTGCTGCGGTAAACAAGGCAGCACGGGAGAGAACTGGGTTTCTGTGGAAAGAGGGGGCACATCAGATAAGGACGTGCTGTCGGGGCGCCCTGAGAAGATACTATCCTCCAACACCAACATGCCGAATAACAATGTCCGGCTGCAGGCTTTCGCCACTTCTCCGACGCGAAAATCGCTCGCAATAAATACGCATGAAGTTTTCCTTCACAACTTTTACTCACAGAAATCGTCCGCGTCTGAGAACTCCTCAGCAGCATCCGTGCCTTAAGTTCCCACTACCAGGCCGCTTAGAGGTCTCCCGAACTTGTGAGATTTTTGCGGATCCTGTTTTCCCCTCAAGAAATAGCAACGCTTTTCTCATAGCAGACGCAAAACTTCTATTCCGAGAGGAACCTGCCTCTCGTGCGGGCTCGTCATGGGTCACATTTCACGACTATTGTGTCTCCATGTTCGAGTATGACGCTGCCGACGGAGTCGCCAAGTTTTTCCTTCAAGAGAGGAAGCTGGTCACGATCCACGAGGATTGCCGTTGCGCTGGTCTCTTTTACTAGCTTCTTCGAGGGCGACGTAATGAAATCCCCCACAAGAACTTGTTTTTGCTCTGCGTAGGGAGTGTTGAAGAGGTGCGCATAGACTGCGCGATGATGTGTGAGAACAGGGATGAGGCGCGTTACATTGCCTCCTCCCACTCGCAACGAATGCTCAATGATAGTCTCGGTCGTTGGAATCGATTCGAGATCTTTGAGTAATTCGATTTCTTCCTTCAGAGGAGCGAAAACGATCGATTTCCGCGGCAAGTTTATTACTGTATGCGCGCACCACAAAATGTTATCAGGGAGGTGAAGAAAACACAAGATGACTGCCCATCGCTCCATGAGCCTTTGGGCTCGTTGGGGTCTCAATTCAGAGACAATAGCGTGAAGGCCCAAGGGAAGCAGTAAGGCAAGTGCTGCATAAAGATACCCGTGCGAGAAATGAAGCGGCTGGACCTTGGGGCCAAAAGGCATCAGCTTGTCGTGATAATTGAGGAACCCGGTAACGACAAACCAGCACACAACAAAACGTATCTCTGGCCTCTGCCATTGGGGACGAAAATATTTGGGCCAGAAAGCAGCCACTCCGAGCGGAAACACGAGTCCATACGCAGGAATAATCTGCGATAGCAGCATGTGAGCACTGAATTGCTTCATCTGATCGTACACAGAACGATATTCCGGATCATTGGGCAAAAAGACCGCATAGTAGTAAACGAAGACAGCCGTAATGGCACACACGGCGGCAAATGGCGCACGTGCAGGTCGTGTTCCTTGAAAGCTCTCCACAGCAAGCCAGAGACCACTCACACCCGCAAGCGCAAGCCCCGTATAAGGATGAGACCACCACGTGAGGAAAACGCCTAGCACACCAAGCCAGTAGGAAGAGCGGAGAAAGGCTAAAACCGTGGCAAAATAAAGGAGGTGGTAAAAGACTTCAGGGGAATACATCAAGTTGCGAATAAGGCTTATCTGCCAATCGCCATAACCTCCCTCAGCATTGAAAAATTGGTCTTTGAAGCAGAAGAAAACAAACTCGAACCAAGAACCGCTCTTAGCCTGAGCGAGGTCGCTGGTGAGCAAATCCGTGCTGGTAGCAAGAAGTGCAACTGCCCAGGCAAGCCCTCCACCAACGAGCATCAGAGCCAACAGCCAATTGGCAGTTCGCGACCATCCATGAATGAGCCGGAAAATTTTCGCAGCAAGAAGAAGAAAAATGGGGCCAAGTAGCAGCCTCACAAATCCATCGATCCAAGTGAATGAGATGCCCGTCAGATGCCAGAACCACCCAACGAGAATGAAATACAAATGCGAGAACAGACGGGGACTATCTGGTAGATTAGAGTAGGGATTCGCATAAAAAATGCCATTTCCGTTCTCGAAGAGCTCACGAGCACAGGCGTAGTACACAGGCTGATCTACCTGAACGAATCCTAGATAGGCTCGTGAGGGGGGCATAAATAATGCGTGTGCTATTATGCCCGCTGAGAAACTTACGGCAGCCACTACCACGAGAACTTCTGGCCAGTTTCTCAAGAAAAACAACTTTGCAGAATGGCTCATATTGTTTGTCATGGTACCGTTGGCGATAAAAGAGGACATGCCCTCGGTTGTCACGTAAGTTTTATATCCCACACGCTATTTGCGGCGCGGCAGATTTTTCTCGCATGGCGCAGCTGGGCTCAGCTAGAGAATACGGCATGCGCATCATGGGAATAGACCCAGGCCTTGCGAACACCGGTTATGGCATCATTGATAGCGTTGGACAAAAAAGTCGGTTGGTTGCCGCCGGAGATGTTGTAACCCGCGCTGAGGACCCGCTTCCTCAAAGATTGCAAACCATCCATGACCGGTTGGCAGCAGTTATTCGGGAGTGGTCTCCTGAAGTAGTCGCAGTCGAAACTCTCTTCTTCTGCACAAATGTTCGCACAGCGATAGCTGTAGCGCAGGCACGCGGTGTGGCATTGTTGGCTACGGCAGGCTCGGGCATTCCCGTTGCTGAGTACTCCCCTCTCGAGATCAAACTAGCAATCGCTGGCTCAGGAAAAGCGACCAAGGAACAAATGCAGAAAATGGTACGAGCCATTCTTGCGCTTGCCGAGCTTCCCAAGACCAGTCACACGGCGGATGCTCTCGCTGTCGCCTTGTGTCACGCACATTCTCAACATTTCCGCAATCTCGTGACGAAGTCACTCGGACGGAAAGTATCCAAACAGAGATGACTCGCGGCAGTGAGGAACGCCGACAAATCTCAACACCGCGGTGTACCAGGGTTCATACCGATGGCGCATTATATTTACATTCATGTTCCCTTCTGTGAGGCGCGATGTCCGTACTGCGATTTCTTTACCCTCGGCAGCGGAAGCGACGCCGTTGGGCAGGCGGATCGATGGCTCGATCTCGTTCAGCGAGAACTTGAGTTGTGGATAGCCTCAGGCGACGTCTCCCCCAGTGAACCTGTCGCGACTATTTACTTTGGAGGTGGAACGCCAAGCCTCATATCCTCCGCGAAAATGAAAACCTTTCTCTCAGCAATGAAACAAATCCTGCCGTGGCAGCCCACCATTGAAATCACCGTTGAGATGCAGCCGCGTACGGCCGATGAACGCAAGATAGCGGAGTACTCTGAGGCAGGAGTGAACCGCTTTTCAGTAGGCGCACAATCCTTCACTGACAAGTTTCTCGCAAGGCTTGAACGTCGGCATACGGTCGAAGACACGCTTTGTTTAGTCGATGCCGTGAAAAAATACGGCAGACTGTCGATCGATCTTATTTGTGCACTCCCTGAGCAATCTTTGAAAGATTGGCAACAGGATCTAGAGTCAGCATTAGCACTCGCGCCAGAACATCTCAGCGTATACGAGCTTACTTTTTATCGGGGGACACCATTGTGGGCGGCGATGGCAGAAGGGAAAGCTCACCCGAGTGACGAATCGATTCGGATAGCAATGTTCGAGTATACCGCTCAACGCTTGCAAGAGCTTGGTTTTGAACATTATGAGATCTCGAATTTTGCATTGCCGGGCGCACGCTCACGACACAACGAGAACTATTGGAAACTTGGTGATTATGTGGGATTGGGAGCAGGGGCACATTCCTTTGTGCACCTCCATCGGTACGTAAATCCCCCGGACATCATCCGCTACGAAGCGGAGATTCGTCGGGGGCAACTTCCGCGGCAGCTGGTTGACGCAGAAGACATGGACCTCGCACTCTGTGAGAATCTCTTTATGGGACTTCGTCTGCTCGAGGGGCTCGATCTTGACCTTTTCCAGAATAAATTCGGCGTCGATATAAGGTCGCGCTACTCCCGCCAAATAGAAGATCTCGAGAGAGCTGGGCTTGTCGAGCTCGTTGGATCGCGTCTCCGTCTCACCTGGCAAGGAGCCTTGGTTGCGGATGCGGTAACGAGTTACTTCCTGTGAACCGTGTGCCGGAGAGGAACACTGATCTACGTCATTGATCGGGCGCCTCTCCGACTCACCGCACACTGTTCAGAGAGTTCTCGGTGAGCAAAAACGCTTCCCCCACCAGACTCATAAACCGACAATTCGACACCTCGAGAGCTTCGCATGTCACTGAGATGCAGACTTTGTTTCCTGAGCATTCAGCGCATCACGAATTACCTCGGCAAGGTGCTGAGGCACACGACCGGTCGCTTGCCGAATTTGTTCACGGCAGCTAAAGCCGTCGGCTATGATCAAATCATCCGGTGCAGCCTGACGGACCGCCGGCAGCAAGGCTCGCTCGCCTATCTTCATAGAAATTTCGTAGTGCTCCTTCTCGAAACCAAAGCTTCCAGCCATCCCGCAACATCCAGGCTCAGGCGCACTGAATGTGATACCCATCGCTGACATGAGCTGCTCGTCGTAGTTCACCTGCATAACCGCCTTGTGATGGCAATGAGCATGGAACACAGCACGTCGCTCGTAACGCGGTGGAGTCCAATCGGAGGCGAACCGCACAAGAAACTCAGCCAGCAGAAATGTTTGCTGAGAAAGTTTTTGTGCCACCTCATCTTGCGGGAAAAGAGCCGGCAGCTCATCGCGGAAAACAGCGGCACTGCTAGGCTCGAGAACAACTATAGGAATAGCCGCACGGATCTCTTCTTGAAGCACACGCATCACTTGACACAGGAGGCGCTTCGCCAGCGAAACCATGCCCGCACTGAACAAAGCTCGTCCGCAAGCCAGCCTCGTGTGTGGGACAACAACATACCATCCCGCGGCTTCCAGAACTTCCACAGCAGCTTTCAGTGGTTCCGGCGTAAAGTGATTGTTGAACGTATCGGGCCACAGAATCACTGTCCGTGCAGTACTCCTCCTCGCTGCTACTCCTTCCGCCCTTGATTGCGGTCGCCTCGAAAAGAACCAGTGCGTAAACGTTTCTCGCGCAAAGAGAGGAAGCTCGCGCTGTTTTGCAAAGCCACCCGCTTGTTTGATAAGCGTACTCACAACGGGTGCCTTCAGAAAGAAATTTGTGAGACGAGGAGCCAGTTCAGCAAAGTGCGCCCAACGATGGATCAATCCCATTGCATAATGGGCGGGTGGATGGAGGCGCCCCTCATAGTAGTGCGCAAGAAACTCTGCTTTGTAGGTTGCCATGTCGACAGATACCGGGCAATCCGATTTGCAGGCTTTGCACGACAGGCAGAGATCGAGCGCTTCTTTTACTTCTTCATTGCGCCAGGTGCTGGTGAGGAAATCGCCACGTATCATCTCCTGCAGCATCCTGGCACGTCCTCTCGTAGAATGAAGCTCTTCGCGAGTCGCCATGAATGACGGGCACATTGCGCCGCCTTCGAGGCGCCGACAACGTCCGACCCCAACACACCGAAGCAACGCCCGTGAGAAACTGCCAAAACTTTCGGGGAAATGAAAATGCGTCGAGGGCTGCCACGGTCGGTAGTTTTCTCCTAAGCGCAGGTTTTCCGCAGGACCAAACGCATCCACAACCTTGCCTGGATTCATCCGATTGTCCGGATCCCAGATGTACTTGAACTCTCGGAACGCTTGGACCAGCTCGTGGCCAAACATTTTTGGAAGCAGATGGGCGCGCGCTTGACCGTCGCCGTGCTCGCCACTCATCGAGCCGCCATATCGCGCAACGAGATCGCCCGCTGCATCGAGAAATCTCTCAAATTTTTGAATGCCCTCGCGCGTGAGCAGGTCGAAGTCGAGACGCAAGTGCACGCAGCCGTCACCGAAGTGTCCGTAGAGGGCACTTTCATAGCCAAAACTATCACGAAGCGCAGCAAAGTCCCGTAAGTAGGCGGCGAGATTCTCTGGGGGCACAGCAGCATCTTCCCACCCAGGCCAGGTATGCCGTCCGTCTTGAAGGAAAGCGGTCGCGCCGAGGCCACTTTTGCGAACTTCCCATATAAGCGCCTCTTCTTGAGGAGTAGGGAATTTTACCGACGGACGAACTGTACCCCGCGCCAAATCCGCTACCATGGCTTGCGCTTTTTCGAGCGCCTCTTCTTTTGTTTGGCCTCCAAACTCTATGAGAAGCCAGCCCGTTCCTTCAGGAAGAGGATCTTTCTCGTTGTCAGAGAGTCGTTTCTTTTTGCGGAGGAATCGCCGCAAGTAATCATCCATGCCCTCGAGCCCCACAGGTCCGAAGGTGAGGATGTGCGGCACAGCCTCAGCCGCCAAAAACACATCGGGATAGCCTAGTACAACCAAGACACGGACAGGCGGATTCGGAAGAAGCCGCACCGTCGCCTGCAGGATAGTGACGCACGTCCCTTCGCTTCCCACGAGAGCTCTGGCGACGTTAAAGCCATTCTCTGGGAGTAGCTCATCAAGGTTGTATCCAGAGACGCGCCGAGGCAAACGCGGAAACCGGGTTCGTATAAGCTCCGCATAGCGGTCGCGTAAGTCGCGGAGCTTTGCGTAAATTTCGCCACGAGGACCACCTCCTCGGATGATTGCATCGAGTTCTTCCTCCGACGTACGCCCCACACGCATTCGTAGTCCGCGATACGTAATAATCTCAAGTTCCTCGACGTTGTCCGACGTGCGGCCAGACATGACGGAATGAATTCCACACGAATTGTTCCCTATCATCCCTCCGATAGCGCAACGGTCGTGAGTAGCTGGATCGGGACCAAATATGAGGCCATAAGGGGTTGTGCAGCGATGCAGATCGTCGAGAATTGTCCCCGCTTGGACCCGTGCAATTCGTCGCCCCGGATCAACTTCCAGAACCTTATTGAGATATTTTGAGAAATCGATGACAACAGCGACGTTACAACATTGACCAGCTAGACTTGTCCCTCCACCGCGGCTTAGCACGGGCACTCCAAACTGGCGACATAAGTCGAGTGTGGCAGTCACATCATCTTCGCACCGAGGAATCACAACACCGATGGGAACCTGCCGATAATTAGAAGAATCCGTTGCGTACATGGCTCGCGTGGCTTTGTCGAAGCGCACCTCGCCCACAAGCGCACGACGCAGAGCTTGTTCGAGAGCGGCAACTTCTTTCTTCTCGTTCATCTCGTCCATACTAGTGCCTATAATTATCGAGCGTCGGTATTCGAGAATGTACAGCCTGAGCGTGCAGGGGGGGTGCGGTTGCAAGAGCGGCTCAGCACACTAATCAGGAGCGCTCACCAAGGTTTGTGTGTGAGCTGCTGTGCAAGAACAGGTCGTGACGAGATGCCAGTTTGTGTGGCATGCGAGACGTAGTTGCTTCTCTTTTCAGCTCATTACCGGCGACTTGAAACAAAAAAGGCGCCGCGTAGACTGTTTAAAAGCGAAGTTTTATTGTTATTATATTCACAACTTTCGTTGCGCCGAATACCTTTTGAAGGGTAATGAATAGTTTATTGCGAACATCGCAGAGAAACGATAATCGAAAACGTTTCGCCGCGTGAAGGAGCAAAACTCGTTATGTGTCGCATGCTGGGATTTTCTGCTGATCATCCTTTGTCCATTGCCCCATTTCTCGATGCTCTTGCCCACCAAGCTCAATATGGGGTGAAACCTGGCAATCGCCCCCATGAAGACGGCTGGGGAATGCTTGTGAGAACACCGGCTGGCTTTGTTCATGTAAGATTTGACCACGCGATGTGGAAATCTGACTATGACGGATTCCGTCATCTCTGTGCGACAGTTGGAGTTTTTCATGCTCGACTCGCTTCGGAGAACACTCCTATCGACCTGACTAAGGTTCATCCTTTCTGCGCACGAAGCGGGAACGACCTTCTTGCATTTTGTCACAACGGAAGTGTTGGAAACGTTGCTCTCATGCCGCGACCAAATCGAATTTCTCTTCCAGAGGACGCAATCGACTCGGAAATCTACTTCTCGCTCGTACGGGAGATGATACTTGATGGGCAAACACCCGCAGAAGCCCTTCGTTCTGCCGCGCAAAATATATTTGCGACCCCGTGCGAAGCCTCCTCTCTCAACGCTCTCCTCCTCGCTGGTCAGAGGCTGGCTGCATTCAAGGGACGAACGCTGCCCTCTTACGCTCACTACCACACCCTCTTCATGCAAAAGGGAGATGGGTGCATCGTAATCTCGACAGAGCCTGTTTCTGGCTTCGGTGAACCAGAGCCTCTCGTAGGCGCTCTGGAGCTGGAAAATGGCCAGGTCCTGAAACAAATTGCTTTGTCGTAACATTGCCGTACAGCCTTTGTAGAGAAAAAGCGACAATTGCATTTCCCTCGGGGGTCTCATAGCTGAGCCATCGGACCTCGCCGAACTTTTCAGCCGTTACCTTCGAGCGGTCCCCACATGCCGTTTTCTCTGCTCACAGCCTGCCCTGAGGGTTTTGAGGTTGTCCGCCTTCTTCGTCTATTTCTTTCTCGAGAGAGACAACGCGAGGACAAAGATTATCCGCCTCTTCGTGCTAGAATCCGTCACACTGTGGTAGGTAATCGAGATGTGAGGCGACACAATGCCAAGAGCTCTCCTTGTTGTGCCATGGATTTACGATTTTTCAGCGTATGATTTTTGGTCGTGTCCAGTTGGCCTGTTGAGTCTTGCGGCGGTGTTGCGGGACGCGGGGTGGGAGGTGGACTATCTCGATTTTACAGATCGACACCACCCAAACCTTCCGCGCACTCCGCGAGAACGCCAGTTTCACACAGGGAAATATTATGCGGAGGAGATTTCTAAACCAGCTTGTCTCTCGTGGGTACCTCGACGCTATAAACGCTACGGGCTCCCGCCGTGGCTTGCAGAGGAAGAGCTGCGTCGCCGGCATCGACCCGATGTCATTCTCGTAACATCGCGAATGACCTACTGGTATCCGGGAGTAGCGGACACTATAAACTTGTGTCGCCTCGTGTGGAGGGATGTTCCCGTTCTTCTTGGAGGAACCTATGCAACGCTTTGTCCCGAGCATGCACGCCGAGTAACGGGCGCCACACTCGTCTGGTCTGGAGAAGGAGAAAACGCGCTGCCTCGACTCATTGAAGCCACCACGGGACTTCGTGTGGATGCGCCTACCATCGACATGAGCCGCCTCGATAGTCTGCCCTTCCCAGCTTGGAATCTGCGCACATGGAACAAAGCATTGTCGATTGAGACAAGCCGTGGTTGCCCCTATCATTGTTCTTACTGCGCTACCGAGAAGCTCCTCCCGCATTGGCGTCCGAAATCTCCCTCTCGCGTTGCGGACGAAATTGACTACGTCGTCGAGCAGCTGGGCACTGAAGATATCGCCTTTTGCGACGACGCGCTCCTCCTCAATTATCAATCACACTTTCTCCTTATCGCGAAAGAAATCGAGAGAAGAAATATTCGGGTTCGATTCCATACGCCAAACAGTCTTTTTGCTAGCATGATCACACTCGAAGTCGCTCATGCAATGCGAAGGATGGGAATCGAGACTGTTCGCATCAGTCTAGAGACGGCGAATGCGGAACGTCTGCGCAAGCTCGGTAGACGCATTACAGTTGCTCACTTTCTGGAAGCCATGAGGAATCTGCACGCGGCGGGTTATACGCCTGATCAAATCGGCGTGTATCTCCTGTGCGGTCTCCCCGGACAATCGCTCGACGAAGTTCGGCAAGCTATCAAGCTGGTCATCGACTCTGGTGGCACACCACGCCTGGCAGAATACTCTCCCATTCCCGGCACAAAAGAGTGGGCAACTGTTACCAGCACGACATCGGTTCCCTTAGCAGATGAGCCACTTCTTCAAAACAACTCAATCTACTGGTGGGCGAGTGGAGCTTTCACGCCTGCTCAAATGCAAGAGCTGAAACGCTGGATCCGAGAAGCAACCCATAATCTCAAGAGTTTCGCGAGCGAATCCCCTAACCGACCGGAGTAGCAGTGATATTCTTGCACCAATCGAGCAGTTCGTCTCTCCGGGAGAATTGATGTCCGCGCAGTGGCTCGCGTGCGACAAGAAAACGCATCGAAAACATTCGATTTTCGGCGTCTCATCCGAAGAGCTCGGAATGCTTCTTGATTCTTTTGCGAAACGCAAATGTAACGATTTGTGCAACAGGCTGTGAAATTTCCTTTGGATGAGAGAACCGCCATTGCCAGCGCGTAAGACCGATTACAGCCAAATTCTGCTCTTTGTGGCACTGTTCCTGAGCTGCCTCACACTCGTTATTGCTTTATCATTGCTGCGGGGACGCCATGCCAACCGTCCTCTCCCTGCTGTTTTTGCATCTCTCGAAAAAAACACTCATGAAGAGCAGCATGATCAGGCTGGTGCCGGTGTGGGTTCTCCGGTGCCGCAAGCGCCACCTGTCGACGCTGACATCGAAACAGCTGAACACTCACCAAGGCGAAGCACTTCAGGAAACGTGAATAATCTACGACAGGAAAGCCCAAAGTTAGTTTCACCGCCTTCTGACAATCCCTCTGCCTCGCCCAGCACGGGATTCACACCAGCAACAACTGCGGAGGTGCCAAAGGAGGGAACTCTTGGGACTGGTGCCGCGGCCGTTCAAGGAACGCCGCTCGAATTACCGGTAGAAACGCCGCGGCAACAGGTGGCAAATATGAGTGGTTCTCCTCCAAGCGTGGCCAGTCCCAGGCCGGCCGCAGGAACTGAAGACGACCGCCTCGCCCAGGTGCGCTACTACGTCGAAAGGATGAAGTCCACATCTTCTCAGCCTGGGCAATCGCTGCCGATTCAAACGCCACCGCCGGTGGCTGTTCCCCGCGAGTTGGCACAAGCTGCTGCAACACCGCGTCCCACCCAGTCTGTTTTCCAACGCGTGCACAATATCCCCTCGCATCTCATTCAAACGCCCTTGCCTCTCGTCACTAACGCGGGTGCTACGGACATTACGAACTCTCCTGCTGCCGATCCGAGCCTTGCTACTGATGCGGGCAAAGCACCACGCTGGAGTGATCCTCAGCATCCTCTCATGCAAGAGGTATGGGGAGGACCTCCTCCCATTCCTACGGTTTATTCCGGAACACCGTCACCGAGTGTGACACCTCAAGCGACGTGGACTCCTACGCCACGGGCTACCGTCCGAGCAACCCCGCCACTTACCCCGTCGCCCACGTCAAAGATTTTGCCGCCAGAATCAAATAATGTTGAGCAGCCCTTGAGCAAAGAGAATCGGCCGCCCAAATTAGAGCCGAGCGTGTCACCGTCACCTTCTCGTGCCAAAGAGCAGGCTCAAGCCCGCTCGGCGATGAGCAAGGATGAGGCAGAAGCGACGCCAGCATCCCCCGCGCCGAATAGTCCGGCCGTGCCCATCTCACAGACACCAATATCGACTTTCGTCAAAGAGATCAGAACAACGGGAGAGTTTACCGTTCGGAAGGGACGTGCGGTGGTCACCTTTTCAAATCTACCTGTCACCCGTATCGAACCTGTCACATCCGCCTCCACGGAGGCGACATTACCCTCTGACGACGCAGCTCTCCCTTCTGTGTCCCAAGAGAAAATAACTGCGCCCCCCGGCCGAGAATCCACTCCGCCCCCAGACCTTCCTCGTTATTCTCCAGAGAGCGAGGCCGGCTCTGCTATTGCACGGGGTATTGAAGAACTCGCTAAACGCGGCGAAACATCCAAACTGGGACATCTTCTTGCTAGTAAGGCCATTGCAGCAAATGTCGGGGACAAGCTCCTCACCCGGGAAGCCCTTCAGCGGCGGATCAAAGCAGTGGAGATTCTCCGAGGCGCAACTCTCAATGAAGACCAGCGACTCAAAATCGAAGACGAAATTATTACGAACTGGACACACAAGACGGCTGTCGCCGCGGTCGCTCGTGAACGAGGTATCCAGGTAACCAATGACGAAGTGAAAGCAGAACTAGAACGCCGACAGGCACGTTTCGGTCAGAACCTCCCTGCTGCTTTACGCCAAGCTGGCTTTACAGAAGAAGAAGTCGAGGACGAAATCCGAGATGCTCTGCTTGTGGACAAAATCGTAGCGAAAATACTTCAAGAAACCTATCCGGAAGAAAAATTGCGCGAACTTTACAATGCGAGTCCCGATCAATTCCAAGCTTCTCGCCGCTTCCATCTCCGAGAGATCTTTAAGAAGAAGATTCCCGGCCGTGAAAAGGAAGCGCGAGAAGCACTCGAAAAGATTCGTTTAGAAATTGCGAAAGGGGTCTCGTTCGAGGAGCTTGCTCAGCGCGAGAGTGACTCACCCACAACTGCCACTGCCGGCGATGTTGGTTGGATCGATGCTTCTACGCCGATTTCTCCCGCCCAGGCTGAAGCTATCGGGCGCCTCAAGCCGGGCGAAGTGAGCGACGTCATCGAGCTTGGCGATGGTTACCAACTCCTGAAACTCGTGGCAATCGAAGAACCCAAGCCAGGGTTTGAAGGGGCACGAAATGTCGTGGAAGCATATGTCCGAGAAGTTATTATGACGAACCTGTTCGAAGAAGCGATAAGACGCTATGAAGTCAAAGTTCGCAACAAAGCCATTAAACCTCGTTTTGGACCTACGGCACAACCTGTAAGCTCGTCAGCGAATTCGCGAGACAAAAAACTCCCCAGTCGTTCGACTGCGAAAGAGCGGGCTGCGTCGCCGGAGTCTGTGCACACGCCTGCGGCCGTGCCTCGTCCGACAGAGGCATTCACACCGACCCCTCTTCCGTCTCCGAAAAAAGGGCTATTCCCCTTTTTGAAAAAGTCCAGAACTCGTGACTAAAATTGCCGAGGAGTCGACCGAAATAGAATGACGTTACAAGACAAGCGTGATCCCCTTGCCACGCACCAGCAAAAGCCACGAAAGAAGACACGGAAACGCCGCCCTTCGCGAGTGGCAGTTTCTCGTGAAGTTCCCGCGCCCGAATTTTCGTTGCGCAAGAAACTTCGCCTTACGCTCGCGCCTCTCGCCGAAACTCCAGAAGATTCTTCCATTCACGTCTTCTGGAAGATTCTTCTCTTTGCGCTTCCCGTTTACTATTTTTTGGCTTTCGGGCGATACGGCTTTACCGAAAGAGACGACGGCTTTGTTCTGGCTTATGCATGGCGCGTGATAAACGGCCAACTTCCCCATCGCGACTTCATCAGCGTGCGACCAGCAATGCCAGCCTATGTGCATGCTTTGTCGCTGCTTTTGATGCCTGAGTCGCTTGAAATCCTGTTTGATCGCTTCCTCAACTACGTCATGGCGGCGGCATCTAATTTTTTCCTTTTTGCGGCGCTGCAGCGATGGGTGCCGCTGGAAAGGTTCCACCTCAATGTCTACGCTATGGCAGCATTAGGGTTCATTTATTCGGTTCACAACTTCCCCCCCATGGCTTGGACATCAACCGATGGGATTTTCTTTTTCTCACTTGGACTTTATTTGCTGACGAGAGGAGATGCGCCAAAGTGGATTGCCACGGGCATGATCGCCGTTTTGGCTGGCCTACTTACAAAACAGTCCTTCATCGCCATGCCCTTTATGGCAATTGTCGTGGTGTTTGTCCTTTACGGCCGCCAGGCAGCCGTCAAAGCGATAGGCGTTCTCGCGGCGGTGTCACTGATACTGACTGGGGTAGGAGCCATGCTAGGAATCCTTACCCCGATGATTCATCAGACGACAAACACCACTGGCCGGGGAAACGTCTTTATTTATAGCGGGCTCTTCCCTTATTTCGAGAAAGGAACTTATTTTCTTCCCCTTCTGCTTTTTTCCGCTGCCCGGCTCCTTGTGCTCCGCGATGCGAAGAAGTCTCAGTATCTCTGCACCATTTCAGCCATTGCCGTAAGCATTGCGCTCATCTTTGAAACAATCGATAATTACACCGCGGTGAATGAACTTCTGCGGCGCTTAGCGGCCTGGCTCACTGGCGGATTCCTATGGCATAACTACGGGGGCAAATCGCTCGGTGAAATTTTTCAGAGCTTTGTTACCCATCCAGGATGGAAAAATGGCATGGGCTTCAACATTCCATTTCATGCGGTCCGAAGTCTCATGTGGCTGGGAGTTGTCACCGCAGTGCTGACATTAGAGCCGCGGAAAGTCCCCGGCTCGATACTTCCTCTCTATGCCCTTGTCCTCGCATGGTCATGCTCCGCCACGAATGGTTATCCCACGCCCGCACTCTGTTCTGGGCCCCTTGTTTTCGCTATCTTCCACGCTGGGGTTCACCTCATGCCGCGTAAGGCAAGTCGGGCTGTACTGCACATTCTCCTTTGGGGTGGGTTAGCAGTCTATAGCTTTGCCAATTGCTTCCCCTATCAGTCCAAGCCGATCTGGTGTTGTACTCATCACATGGGAGACATTTTCAGGAAAGCCACGGGGATCTACGCCGACGACAAGGCGTGGCGAACCTACAGCGAACTCAAACAATTGGCATCGGAGTATGGCCCCAACTTTAAGACACTCCCGAATGTACCACTCGCCAACTACCTGACAAACACCATTCCACCCATCGGTGTGGATTGGGTGGAAGACTACGAGCTTCCAGGCGAATGGCGTGACGTCGCAGCGCAACTTGATGCAAGCGGGGCAGCAGTTTTCGTGCGAAAAGATCTCATGGAGTCAGAACTCCTCCCATATTACGCCTTTGGGGGCATCAATTCGACCGTGACGTTCTATGTCACAAAGACGTGGAAAAAAGTTAAGGTTGGCAAAGAGTTCGACGTATATATGCGTGATGCCCAGTCAACTTCCAGCCTGATTACGAAACCTTCAAAGCTGGGAAGATAAGTAAAGTGGCTGGGGAGGAAGGATTCGAACCTTCGAATGCGGGTTCCAAAGACCCGTGCCTTAGCCACTTGGCTACTCCCCAGCATTGACTGGCGCATTTCTCATACACTTGGGAAAAATTGCAATTCATACGCAGCGACGTTGTAGAAAGAACCAGGTTGGTACAGTTGTCACTTTTAAGCGGTATTTGCTCGGTTTTTGAAAAACGCCTGAACTCGACGAAAGGACATGATGAGATGACTCAAGAGAAAAAGTATCGTCCAGCAACCTTGGCATTGCACGCGGGGCAAACGCCCGATCCTGCCACGAAAGCCCGTGCTGTTCCGATCTACCAAACAACGTCATACGTTTTCGACAACTCTGAACACGCTGCCCGTCTCTTTGCTCTGCAAGAATTTGGAAACATCTACACGCGAATTATGAACCCGACCACTGACGTGCTCGAAAAACGGCTGGCAGCGCTCGATGGCGGGGTCGGCGCATTGGCTGTCTCATCGGGTCAGGCAGCGATCACCCTCGCAGTCCTCAATATTGCCCGTGCAGGCCAAAACATCGTGTCGACAAGTTATCTCTATGGCGGGACTTACAACCTCTTCCAGCATACGCTGGCAAAGATGGGTATCGAAGTCCGCTTCGTCGATTCGTCGGATCCTGCGAATGTTGCGGCAGCAATCGACGACAACACGCGCCTCGTCTACATGGAATCGATCGGGAATCCCAAGAACAACGTCGACGATTTCGAAGCGATTGCGGAAATATCGCACAAGGCAGGGATTCCGTTCGTTGTCGACAACACTGTAAGCCCCTACATTTTTAGACCATTCGAGTTTGGAGCCGACATCGTCGTGTATTCACTTACCAAATTTCTTGGCGGGCATGGGACCTCTATTGGTGGTGCCATTGTCGATTCGGGGCGTTTTAATTGGGCGAACGGAAAGTTTCCTGAATTCACCGAACCTGATGCGTCTTATCATGGTCTCGTTTTCTGGGAACCCTTCGGGCTCCACGACAAAGCAGTGGTCCCCGGCGCTGCGTACATCATGAAGGCGCGAGTGGCTCTGTTGCGCGACCTCGGGCCGTGCATTTCGCCATTCAATTCTTTCCTTATTTTGCAGGGGATAGAAACCCTTCCGCTGCGCATGGAGCGCCACTGTCAAAATGCGCTCGCTGTTGCCCAGTGGCTCGAAAAGCATCCAGCTGTTTCGTGGGTCAATTACCCTGGGCTCCCAAGTCACCGAGACTATGAGCGAGCAAAGAAATACCTTCCCCGAGGTGCTGGCGCGATTATTGGCTTTGGCATAAAGGGTGGGCTTGAAGCCGGCAAGAAACTCATCGACAACGTGAAACTTTTCAGCCATCTCGCCAACATCGGGGATGCGAAGAGCCTCATCATTCATCCTGCTTCTACCACTCATCAGCAGCTGTCGCCCGAAGAACAGCTTGCAACAGGCGTGACACCCGATTTTATTCGTCTTTCAATTGGTCTTGAAGATGTGCAGGATATCATCGAAGACCTCGATCAAGCTTTGGCAGCAAGCCAACAATAAATGCGAAAAAACTCTTCTGTGAAGGTGAATGCTAAACGAGCATGAGTGAAAGCTACCCGTCACCACCGCCCAATAGTGTGGGAATGGTGGAGACAAAGTACGTCGAACTATTCCAGGACGGTCTCGAGTTAGAGAGCGGCGTCAAGTTTGGGCCGATTACAGTGGCGTACGAGACCTACGGCACACTTTCGCCGTCGCGCGACAATGCTGTGCTGGTCTGCCATGCTCTCTCAGGAGGCGCTCACGCCGCCGGTTATCTTCCAGGACAAAAAAAACCGGGGTGGTGGGATATCCTCATAGGACCTGGCAAAGCGTTCGACACAAACAAATACTTTATAATTTGCTCAAATGTACTCGGTAGCTGTTACGGAACTACAGGGCCATCGTCTATCGATCCTTCTACGGGCAAGCCATATGCATTGCGCTTCCCTGTTGTCACTATCCGCGACATGGTAAACGTTCAAGCGCGTCTCCTTGACCATTTAGGAATTCGTCAGCTCCTCTGCGTGACAGGCGGATCGATGGGTGGCATGCAGGCTCTTCAGTGGGCAGCTGCTTTTCCCGAGCGGGTAAAATCGGTTATTGCCATTGCCACGACGTGGCGTCACTCTGCCCAGCAGATCGCCTTCAATGAAGTTGCTCGCCAAGCCATTATGGCAGACCCTGCGTGGAATAGGGGGGACTATTACGGCACCGAGGGTCCCCGCATGGGTCTCGCGGTGGCACGGATGATCGGTCACATTACATACCTCTCCGACATCGGTATGGAGAAGAAATTTGGACGGCGCCTTCGCAACAAGGAGCGGTATGGGTACGATTTCACATCCATCGACTTCGAAGTGGAAAGTTACTTACGTTATCAGGGGCACAGTTTTGTTGAGCGCTTCGACGCAAACTCGCTGCTTTACCTCACGAAAGCGCTGGATTATTTCGATCTGACGCAGGGCACGGGGTCGCTGATGGAAGTGTTTGCGGGCGTTAAAACCCTGTTTCTTTTCATCACGTTTTCGTCGGACTGGCTCTACCCTCCGCAGCAACTGAAAGAAGTAGCTCAAGCCATACGACGGACGGGGGGCGATGCGACGTATTGTGAGATCAACAGCGACTATGGTCACGACGCATTTCTTTTGGAGCATGCTGCGCAAGCTCCCCTGATTGAGTCGTTTCTCTTAAGAGCGCACAGACACACCTTGGAGGGCGACAGCGGTGAGGGAATCTAATCGTGCCTTTATCGAAGAATGGATTGTAGCCCATGTGCCGAACCGAGCACGCGTATTGGATGTCGGCTGCGGCGATGGAGCACTCCTCGGACGTCTTGTGAATGAAAAAGGCGTCCGCGGCACTGGAATCGAACTGAACGAAGAAAACGTTCGCACCGCGATCCAACGAGGGTTGAGTGTTCATCATGGAGATGCGGAAGAAGGACTCGACCACTACGCTGATTCAGGATTTGATCTAGTTATTTGCAGCCTTACCATCCAAGAACTTGGACATCCCCAAAGATTGCTTCGCGAAGCTTTCCGGGTGGGCAAGCAGCTCATCGTATCATTTCCCAACTTCGGACACTGGCTCGCTCGTTGGCAGCTCGGTGTCCTGGGGAGAGCGCCCAGCACTCCATGTCTCCCTTACACGTGGTACGAAACCCCCAACCGCCATTATCTCACCGTGAAAGACTGGGAAGAGTTTTGCGAGAGCGAAGGGTGGCAAGCCCTCGATCGCGCCTTTGTTGCCAACGGAAGACAGATACACCTCTTCCCCAACCTTCGCTCCGAGGCTGCTATTTACCTCCTGGAAGAGAGGAAATGAGCCCGACCGATGAGCATGGACGGTGGGACCTGGGCGAAAAGGCGCACTGAAGCTTTGCGAGTTTAAAAAGTTCCCGGTTTCCCAGGTTGAATAATGCCATGCCCTGACGCCCCCTAGGCAGCTTGGCGTCAATTCATGGCGTAAGCAATTCTTAGCCGCTCGGCGACGCGCCGCAAACGCATGAGAGCGTTCGACGAATCAGGCAGACCTTGTCTGGCATATTGGCACGACCGGACTGCATCCATACGCATTCCCCGCAGCTCGTAAAGCTCAGCAAGGCGAATGAAGAGCTCTGCCTGCTGAGGGGAAATCCGGAACAAAGCCTGGCGAAGGTGCCACGTTGCAAGAGCATACGATTGAGCTCGCTCGTATTCTCGCACCAGAAGCATCCGTAGTACGAAGTGATTGGGGTTGTTGCTCACCCCTTTGCGCAACGTTTCGAGAGCCTTACTCGAAGCATTCGTGTCGGAATAAAAGAAAGCGAGCTGTTCGTAGTAGCTTGGCTCGTACGGATTCCAGCGAATGGCGTTTGTATAAGCTCCTTCGATCGTCTGCGCCAAATTAAGCAGGACAAACGAGTCACCGCTTGCCCGTTCTTGATAGTGTTGCGCGAGTTTTGCCCATCCGTCGGAAAAAACGGGAAACATCCGTACTGCGCGCTCAAGCCGTACCCCATATTCGAGCGAAGAAAGTGCCTCATCCCCTCGCCGCTCAGCCAAAGAATGCGCAAGGTACGGGATGCTCTGAAGAAAGAGGATTCCCACGGCGAAAACAGTGGCGACCGCCAGCCGCAGCCACACAGTACCTCCAGGCCGGAAAGCGGACGGGTCACTGGCTCCAGGTCTCAAAACAGAACGGACGGTTGATTTTACCCACGCGCTGCGGGAACGAGGAGACTGTTCGACAGAAGACAGAGCGACGGGCTCATAAAAGATTCTCAATGGGTCGCGGACAACAACAAGGCTCACAAAGGTTCCGAAAATCCCCCACAACAAAGTCCATTGCCATTGAGGCAAGAAGTCATCAGCGACAAACAGTCGCCCGACCACCAGAAGGACAAGCGAGAGAAATATCAACACCCCCATGCGTAAGCGCCTGTTGGGAAAAAGTCCCCAGTGACGAACGACGAACCACGGCACTCGTAGCCATGCAGCGAAGAACAACAGCATTCCTACGGCACCTAACTCAGCACCCATACGCAACAAGCCAGAAACGAATGGCGACGTGGCTCCGTAGGCTACTGGGCGATATGCTTCGACCATAAGACCAAAAGTCCCAAGGCCGGTTCCCGTAACAGGATACGCAAGGATAATCCTCCGGATTGTTTGGAGCAAGAGCCCCTGCGGCCAAAACATCGCACCAAAGGTGCCGCGTCTCACTGCCTCCAAGAGATCAAGTGTTGTCTGGACCCCCCAAAAAGTGATCCCTGCCAAGATAACAGCACCCCAGAGCCCGAAGACAAAATCAGCTGGTTTCCGAAGCAAGAAAAATGGCTGAGCCAGCAGCAGAACAACTCCTATCACAAAGGCAAACTTCTGGGAATACTCTAGCCTGAGGAAAAGTGGTGTTGCAGAGGCAGTCCCACCCCCAGGTCTCAAAAGAAACTCGCACAAAGCCCACAAAGCAAAACAGGTAGCCAGCACAACAAGGTTGAATAGTCTTAGCCGGCGAAAAAAGAGATAGCGCCCGAGAGCAAAAGCCCAGAGCCCATCGAGTCCCCACAAAACTGACGGGGTACTTATCGCAAGCGCTTCGCTGTAATAGCAACTATTGATGATGAGGTAGCCGAAGAATACGGCAACCAGAAAGTCAAAATGCGACCAGTATAGCGGACGTCGTCCGAGCAAGTTGTGGGCTGTCACCGCAGCGACAAATCCAAAAGCGAGAAGCACATGGGCAAAAACTGATTCAATGTGAAACGGTGAGCGCTCAAGTGCATGGAGTGCCAAGGCTCCTCCGAATGCTAGAGCAGCACCAATATCGAGAAACAATAAAATGACGTCCGCTCGAGTGAATTTCGACTTTCGTGAACTTTCCACAGATGCGAATTTGCGAGCCAACGAGGCCGGGAACGCAAGAAAATAGCCGTAATGCCAATCAAAAGCAACGGGCTAAGTTGCTGTTGCGTTCGAGCGGTTCGCCATGGCAATAAAGGAAGCTGAGACGTGCTGAAGAAAGGGCAGATGATGAAAAGCACTCGTGAAGAAGCACTTTTATATCACAGTAAACCGCGACCTGGCAAAATCGAGATTCGTCCCACAAAGCCCTGCCTTACCCAACGTGATCTTGCCCTCGCTTATACTCCTGGAGTCGCAGAACCGTGTCGTGAGATCGCCAAGAACCCAGAGGAAGTTTTCAGGTATACCGCTCGTGGCAATCTTGTTGCTGTCATCAGTAACGGCACAGCCGTTCTCGGCTTAGGAGACATTGGACCTCTTGCCGGAAAACCGGTCATGGAGGGAAAGGCGCTGCTTTTTAAGCGTTTTGCTGATATCGATGCAATAGACATCGAGCTCGCGACGAAGGATCCCGCCGAAATCATACGTACGGTGCAGCTTCTCGAACCTTCTTTTGGAGGGGTAAACCTAGAAGACATAAAAGCCCCTGAATGTTTCGAGGTCGAAGACACCCTCCGCCAAACCATGGAAATCCCTGTGTTTCATGACGATCAACACGGGACAGCCATTATCTCGGGGGCGGCTCTCGTCAATGCGCTCGAGCTCACTGGTCGGCGCATCGAGGAAACCAAAATTGTTTTTAGTGGTGCGGGAGCTGCAGCTATTGCCACGGCTCGATTCTACTGCCTTCTCGGTGCAAAAAAAGAAAATATTTTAATAGTTGACTCTAAGGGTGTCATCCACGAGGGTCGCGAAGAGGGAATGAACCGGTGGAAGAGGGAGTTTGCGGCAAAAACGCCTGCCCGTACTTTGGCTGAGGCAATGCGCGATGCTGACGTCTTTGTGGGGCTGTCCGTGGCAGGACTCGTCACCGAGGACATGCTGCGCTCCATGGCACCTCGCCCAATCATCTTTGCACTCGCGAATCCTGATCCTGAAGTGCCCTACGAAGTAGCAAAAGCCATTCGTCCGGATGCCCTCGTTGCCACAGGTCGTTCTGACTACCCGAATCAAGTCAACAATGTGTTGGGTTTCCCCTTTATATTCCGCGGTGCTCTCGACGCACGCGCACGACAAATCAACGAGCAGATGAAAGTTGCGGCAGCACATGCCCTTGCTTCGCTCGCTAAGGAAGAGGTCCCCGACTCTGTGGCAAAAGCTTATGGCACCGACTCCTTGCGATTTGGTCCGGACTATCTCATTCCTAAGCCATTGGATCCGAGAGTTCTTTTGTGGGTGGCTCCTGCGGTCGCTCAAGCTGCAATGGAAAGTGGTGTGGCACGCCATCACTTCGATATCGATGGATACCGCGACGAGCTCGAAAACCGGTTGGGGCGCTCACGCGAAATAATGCGGCTTGTCTTCCATAAAGCACGCCGCGCGCCACGACGTGTTGTGTTCGCTGAAGGAGGGCATCCGAAGATTCTCCGAGCAGCGCGAGAAGTCCTCGATCAAGGCATTGCTCAACCCATTCTTCTTGGGTCTGCTGAATCAATTCGCTCCGCAGCCGAGCGCTCGCAGATCGATCTCACAGGAATTCACGTGGAAGACCTTTATACCTCCCCCGACCGGGAGGCTTTCTCACAAAGGATCTTTGAACTGCGATGCCGCAAGGGGGTGACTCTAAGCGAAGCGCGTGAGCTCGTCCTCGATCCCAATTACTATGCTGCTGTCATGGTGGAACAGGGGAAAGCGGATGTGATGATTTCGGGAATCGAGTATCATTATCCTCAGGGACTGCGTCCGCCGATGCAAATCATTGGTGTGGATCCTCGCTACGGGACAGCCGCCGGTGTCTATCTCATTATCACTCAAAACCGAACGCTGTTTTTTGCCGACGCGACCGTCAATATCGACGTCGATTCGCAGCGCCTCGCCCGGATAGCGGTGCTTACCGCAGAGCTTGCGCGTAGTTTCGACGTTGAGCCGCGGGTAGCGCTCCTGAGTTTTTCCAACTTCGGGAGTGTACGCCATCCTCGCACAGAAATGGTCCGTGACGCAGTGGAGATTGCTCGCCAACTCGATCCGACGTTGCGCATCGACGGAGAAATGCAAGCCAATACGGCGCTCATTGCCGAACACCTCAACGAAACTTATCCTTTCAACACATTGGGCAATGAAGCCAACGTTCTTATCTTTCCCAATCTCGAGGCAGGCAATATCGCATATAAATTGGTAGCGCGACTCGCTGACGCTGAAGTGGTAGGACCCATTCTCGTGGGAATGAAAAAGCCCGTGCATATTCTGCAGCGTGGCGATGAAGTAAAAGACATCGTGAACCTTACCGCCATCGCGGTCCTCGAACGAGAAAAGACGAAACGGTAAAGAGAGAAAATCTGCTATCAAAACGCAAGCGAGGTAACATGCGATGCGAGTACTCGTCAGTGGTGCAAATGGTTTTATTGGGAGAGAGCTCTGCCCACGGCTTGAAGCGTCGGGGTGGACGGTGACTAAACTCGTGCGTGGCGCTGGCGGGTCACCGACGAACGTGCACTGGTCTCCCGAATCGGGTATTGTTGAACCAGAAAAACTTCACGGTTGCGATGCAGTGATCCATCTCGCAGGCGAACCACTGGCTGGGGGCCTCCGCTGGTCAGCAGAGAAAAAAGATAAAATCCGAATGAGTCGAGTAGAAGGGACGAGAAAGCTTGTCGATGCTCTCCTCCAACTCAGTGCGCCACCGCGCGTGTTCCTCTGTGCTTCAGCCATTGGCATTTATGGCAACCGCGGGGAAGAGACGATGACGGAGTCAAGTCCCCCTGGAACAAAAGGATTTCTCGTCGAGGTTGCCAAGCAATGGGAAGAAGCAACAACTCCTCTCGCAGAACATGGCATTCGGGTCGTCAATATGAGATTTGGCATTGTGCTGGGACGAAATGGCGGAGCATTAGCGCAAATGCTTCCCCTGTTTCGTTTGGGACTGGGAGGCAAACTTGGTTCTGGCTCCCAGTGGTGGAGCTGGATCGCCCTTGAAGATGTTATTCGAGGAATTCTCTTTGTCCTAGGAAACGATGCGCTCGTCGGTCCTGTCAATTTTACGTCTCTTGAACCAGTCCGAAATCGAGATTTTACAGCGACACTCGCTCGCGTACTGCGTCGGCCGGCTTTCTTCCATGTTCCAGCCTTCGTTTTGCGTGCGATGATGGGTGAGATGGCAGAGGAAATGCTGCTGGCAAGTACACGGGTAATTCCGCAACGGCTCTTAGACAGTGGATTTACGTTCAGCTACCCAGAATGCGAGCAAGCACTCCGCGCGGCTGTTTAAAAGCGAGCCAAGGCCAGGCAAAACATTTTTCGTGCACGAAAGCGATTGTACTTGATTTTGAAATCTCGAGCCGTGACCAAAGCGTACGGCTTGAACGGCACCCGACGTTATTACAGCAAAACTAATTTTTGAAAGAAGGTGGAGTCCCGTGGCCGAAGATTTTCCAATTCAACGCGTCATCATGGAAGCAGACGACCTCGCCCGAGAGCTTGCGCTACTGGCAGCAACTCTCCATCGTGATTTCCCGCACGATCCAGACTTAGTCCTCCTGGGAATCAAAACGCGCGGCATTTATCTCTCGCGGCGAATTGCTCAGCTCATGGAACAAAACCATGGCCAGAAGGTGAAAACTGGCGAGATCGATATCACTTTGTACCGTGACGATCTGTCTACCCTTGGACCACAGCCGGTGGTGGGCAAGACAGCAATCGATTTCGACGTGACGGATAAAAAGATCATACTCATCGATGATGTTATCTACACTGGGAGAACGATCCGTGCAGGCTTGGATGAAATTGTAGATTTTGGTCGACCTCGTCTCATCCGCTTACTGGTCATCGTGGATAGAGGCTTGCGAGAATATCCAATCCAGCCCGATTATGTAGCGCGCCGCATTGAAACTGATTACTCGCAAGTAATCCAGGTGCGCCTTACAGAGGTTGACGGAGAAGACCGTGTGGTGCTGTGCACGCTTCCTCGCGCATCATCCGTGTGAGAACTAAGGCAGTCCAGGCTCCGCTGATGGAGTAGCATGTTCAATGGAACTACGCTTTTGCGGCAGAGTTCGTAATGAAAGAAACCTGAATTGCGCTTTGCTGGAGGAACGAAATAGAACCGTCTCCTCTAAATAAATTGCAACGTTCAGGAGTAGGCATACCGCGGATCCTCTTGGAAGAGCTGGCGTAGCTCAGCTGGCCAGAGCAGCTGACTTGTAATCAGCAGGTCGTCGGTTCGAATCCGACCGCCAGCTCCATTTCTAACACCACTCGATCGTGACAAGCTTTCCCTGCGAGCGAAGTTTCTCCGCAAGGAGTGGAACTATCTGGCGACGCCCCAGCACGCCCTGTTGAAGGAAAGGCTGGCTAGAGCCTTCTGGATTCTCACTTGTCCCCACAATGAATTCGATCACATCAGCCGCACACAGCGTTTCATAGAGTTCTGTGACGACATTGCGTTCTTCGAGCACACGGGGTGAGGCATCGAGAAGATTGTAAAGTTGGTTGAGGGTTATCACTCCCTCGGTTGCGTAATCTACGCCTTCGAGAATGTAACGAGGAGGACAATAAGGGTGAAGCGACTTGGGATCCACTATTGCCTCCGTTCCAAGATAGCGTGCTACGATGCCAGCAGTCGTCCCTCCACAGACAATCTTACCACCTTCGCTATCGAGAAAACGCCCTACAACTTCAGCGTCTCTGTCGGGGCTCAGCGGTGGCCCGGTGAACACAATCACACGCCGCGAGCGTCGCGCCAGTAAAAGGACGGCACTTGCATCGTCAGTCTGGCTGCCCCCGCTTAGCTCACTAGCACGTGATACGAGTAAGCGCGGGAGATTCCGGATAGCATCGAGCGTAATGAACAGCTCTGCGTCTCTCCGCACTCCCTCAATTCCCCATCCAAGAGCGAGACCATTTCCTATGCCGGCTTCCGTGATCCCATCGGAAACGAGCAAGAGTCCTTCGTTTTCTCCAAGGTCGACTTCGTATTGTGAGACGACGCAAGCTCCAAAGTTGATCGAGTGGGAGCGAATCATGTTAACATGGCGACGCGCTACAGAAAGTGGAGGTGGCATCTCGTATGTGAGAATTGTGCATTGTCCTCTCGGCAACATTCTCACAACAGTGAGTGCGGTCCACATCGAGAGCTGTCGGCGATTCTCTTCGAGAGTGGTGAGGATATCGCTCATTGCTTGCGAGAGCGATGAACCGCACTCCAGCTTGGTGCAAAGGCGTTCGACGGTAAAAAGTGCCGACAGACGCGCCTTGATGCCGCTTTTGAGACCATCGGCGAGAATCACGGTTGTCGCATCGCATTGACGAAGCACCTGAACAACGTCACCGCAGACATCGCCGCTCTTCTTGGGAGTTTGGTAGGACTCGACCTCAAGGTAGAGTATTGTCATTTTCTTTACTCCCGAGATGAGCTTGGATTACTGGGAGCCTCAACCACCGCAATATCGATCAGATTCTTTACAAGCTCCTCGCCTCGAGCTGTATTCTCGGCAAGCAAACGAGTGATATCTTGCGCCATCCGGATTTGGTGATCGAGTAACTCACGGCTGCGCGCAAGTGCCTGCTCGTGCAAGACGGTGAGCTTTTCGCGTGTCAATGTGCTTTCAGTGATATCGACAAAAATACCGACGATCTGCCCGTCCTCGGGCATACCGTAAACAATCTGGTGAAACACTCTTCCATAGGCAATTTCGCGCGTTGTCCGCTCAACTCTCGGAGAAACACCTGAAGCCACATCTTCAAAAGGTTTGGCATCCGTGAGATATGAGATGGGGCGCCCCAGAACTGCTTCCGAGCAGAGAAACATTTTCTGAAACGCGGGATTGATGGCTAATATGCGCAGGTCGCGATCGAGAATGACAATGCCGTTGGGGCTTGTCTCAATGATGCGGTCCGTTCGCCGCTCGGCAAGAAAACGCATGTACGGCATGCACATCTCAGGCTGAGCAAGTCCCCGCACGACAGCGATTGCTTTGTCGCGGCACGAGTTATAACCGCATGCCCCGCAGTTGAGCTGGTCACGTGGGTCGAGCTTGCCAATCTTTGCCAACGCACGTCGAATGGCATCTTCGCTGACGGGGGTTGTCTCTACCGGCGCTGCCGAAAATTTTGTTCGAAAAGTCTCCACACGGAGCGTTTCTGCGTCGTACGGCAAAGCAGCTTTGCGATTATTATCGCGCGCAGCACTTCGAACATGCTCGAGTACCCGGATGCGCCGCTCAAAGAGATTAGCATCGGTCGCCATCGCTGGACCACCAATACATCCGCCAGAGCAATAAAGTGGCTCTACGACGAGGTGGGCTCCGCTTTCGACGAGTGTGAGCGATTCGCGCAGATCTTCGACTCCCGAGATAGCGCACACAGTCCCATCGAGAAACTCGGCAGGAACATCTGCAGCATAGAGCTGTCCACCCGTAACGGGGAAAGCACGGGCAGGCGCAGGTGCCTCTTCGTCGAATCGGCTTTCCTCAAGAGAGTTAAAGCTAATTCCTGCGCGATCGAGCCATGCGCGCAATTCTTCAAAAGTGATTACGCAGTCGACAACGTTTTCATATTCCCGGCGTTCCGCTTCAAATTTTTTGGCGATACAGGGTCCGATGAAAACAACTGCATCCGCTTTGTGTTGCTCGCGAAGAAGATGAGCATGAGCAATCATGGGCGATACGACGGGCATGAGGTTGGGGACTGACTGCGGTGCATAACGCTCAACATAGCGCACGACAGCCGGGCACGCGCTCGAAATATATGCACCTTCGCCACGTTCCTGAATGAATAGCTTTGTCAGTTTGGCAACAACCGCTGCTCCGACGGCTGTTTCAGCGATTATCGAAAAGCCTAATCGCCGTAGCGCACTCGCAAGCCGCGCGCGTTCGTGGGGAGCAAATGCCGCGGCGTAAGTAGGGGCGACACTTGCCGCGACTTTGCCCCCGCGCGCAAGAAGCTCCTCTGCCCACGCAGTGTCATCACGAACATGCTTTGCTTTCTGTGGGCATTCTCTCACACATGTTCCACAGTAGACGCATCGCTCTTCGATAACCTGCGCCTGCCCATCACGCATGCGAATTGCTTTCACAGGACACACACGAACACACCGATAGCAGTCGCGGCATGCAGCTCGGTTCGTGTAAATGATGGGTGAATGTTCGCGTGTCCTTTGTCCCATTGTCTTTATCCTTTCGCGGGGAGAGCCGCCTTCGCAGATGCGAGCTGTCGGTTCACTTCCTCGAGAACCTTCTCAACCGTAGCCTCGCTCACAAGGACATTGCCCACAGCAACGTTGGGAGAGTGAGTGCAACTCTCGAAACAAAACGTTGCTTTCACGGCAACCTGATTTTGCAAGCCGCGCGCATCGATTTCTTCCACAAGAGCATTGAGCAAACGCCTGCTACCGCGCAGGTAGCAGTTCGTTCCTACGCAAACGCTGACTTCCAACTGGGCTTCCGGAGCCTTACTGACCTCCACTGGCAAAGAGAAACCGCGTCTTCTACTTTGATAGCGCGTGTGAAGTAGTTCATGG